>Ga0137394_10000248_pt1 | contig 37994 bp, 27 predicted proteins | sample czobulk116metaG_FD_108278 | JGI IMG/M metagenome (GOLD analysis project Ga0137394, IMG submission 108278) | Vadose zone soil microbial communities from Angelo Coast Range Reserve, California, USA - czobulk1.16 metaG | ecosystem: Environmental > Terrestrial > Soil > Vadose zone | place: USA... | reverse complement strand
TGGATCACCTCAACGGTGTCTTCTTTCTGGATCACCTCAGTTTCGTCAAGCGCGACATGATCAAGCGCCGAATCAGGAAGCTCATCAAACAGGGCAAGTGGGAATAAAACTCGCTTTCATGGGAAGCGCGACTTTCGCGCTTCCCACGCTACAGGGCCTGTTCGAAAAAGGTTACGAAATCGCCGGTGTCATCACTCAGCCGGATAAGCCGGGCGGTCGCGGCCAGGCGCTCCAGGCGCCGCCGGTCAAGAAGGCGGCCTTTGACATGCACTTGCCCACCTACCAGCCCCGGTCTCTAAAAAACGATGAAACGCGCGCGCTATTCGAGGCCCTGGCGCCGGACATGATCGTGGTGGTCGCCTACGGCAAGATCCTTCCGCCATGGTTGCTCAAGCTCGCTCCGCATGGCTGCATCAACCTGCACGGCTCGCTTCTTCCGAAATACCGCGGGGCGGCGCCCGTTCACTGGGCGATTGCAAACGGGGAGACAAAAACAGGAGTTTGCACCATACGGCTCGATGAAGGGCTGGACACGGGACCGATATTTCTTTGTGAAGAGACACCTATTGGACCTGAGGAGACCGTCCAGCAATTGTATGATCGTCTTGCGGTGATAGGCCGCGGCGTCATGTTAAACACGGTGCAGGGAATCCTCAGCGGGACGCTCCAGCCGCGCCCGCAGGACAATTCCGACGTGACCCTGGCGCCGATTCTTACAAAAGAACACGGCTTTATTGACTGGAGCATGGCCGCTGCGGAGATCCACAATCGTATTCGAGCTTTCAACCCATGGCCGGGAATGGTCACCAGGTTTCGAGGAGGAATCTGCAAGATTCTGGCGTCTAAAGTGGGCGAGGCGCACCCGAATCTGGAGGCCGGAATGCTGGTAGCTGCCAAACACTCGCTGGCGGCTGTTTGCGGCGACTCCGTTTTGCTGCAAATTCTTTCAATACAGCCGGAAAACCGAAAGCCCGTTTCCGGTGGGGACTTCGCAAATGGCGCGCGCATCCGGGCTGGTGAAAAATTCGAACCCGTGATGGAATAATGGAGTCAGATGAGCCATAGCGAAGAACCTGAAATTGAAACCTTCGAACCCGAGCCCAAACCCCGGCGAGAGAGCCAGTTTTCGCGCTGGTCCGGCATGACGCTCATGGTGGCCATCCTGTGCGTGGCCGGTATTCTGAGCGCGCTGACGGCGATGCGATTCGCCATCCGCGGGCGCGAAGTGGTGGTGCCATCGCTGATCGGGACCAAGGAAGACCAGGCCGCGGACATCCTGTCCAGGAACGGCTTGATCCTGAAGGTTGTTTCCAGCAAGCGTTTCAGCTCCGAGATACCCGAAGGGCACGTGATGGAACAAAATCCCCCCAGCGGGACAAGGCTGAAGACAGGTCGAAGCGTCAAGGTGCTCCTTTCGGTGGGCCAGCGCCGATTCGCCGTGCCGAACCTGGCGGGAACCAGCCTTCGCGCGGCACAGTTGACGCTCTCCCAGCGCCGCCTCGCGCTGGGAAACACTTTGTACGCCCACACGCCGGAGGGCGAACCGTCCACCGTGACATACCAATCGCCGAGGCCGGGCACCGAAGAGGGGAGCGACCCGTCCGTGAACGTCCTTATTTCACTCGGCCCGCCGGCACAGGACTTCATCATGCCCGATCTGATCGGCAAGCCCGCAGAAGTGGTGTCCGTTCGAGCACGCAACGAGGGATTCAAGATTGGGAAAATGAACTACAGGAAGTACCCCGGGGTCGAACCGGGCGTGATTATTCAGCAGAAGCCCCAGGCAGGGTATCGGATATCCAAATCGGACGTCATTCTTCTGGACGTCAGCCAGTGAACATTCGAATCGCACCATCGATCCTTTCGGCCAACTTTGCGGCGCTGGGTGAAGATATTCGCACAGTGGAGCAGGCGGGCGCCCACCTGCTCCATGTGGACGTCATGGACGGGCATTTCGTGCCGAACATCACGATGGGGCCGCCGGTGGTAAAGTCCATCCGGAAGGTCACCAAACTGCCTCTCGACGTGCATTTGATGATTTCGGATCCCGATAAGTACATTCCGGCCTTCGTCGATGCCGGTGCAAACATATTGACCGTTCACGCGGAAGCGACGGTGCATCTGGATCGAACCCTGAATTTAATCCGCTCACACAACGTCGGCGCCGGAGTCTCAATTAACCCAGCTACACCACTTGTCGCCGTCGAGCATGCCCTCGGTCTGGCTGACATGTTACTGATCATGAGCGTGAATCCCGGTTTTGGGGGGCAGAAATTCATTCCGTACACGCTCGAGAAAATCCGGCAGGCGCGCCAGACGATCGAAGACCGCAACTACCGGTGTATTATCGAAGTCGATGGGGGGATTGATATCAATAACCTGCCTGATGTCGTAAAAGCCGGCGCCGAGGTCGTGGTGGCCGGGACAGCCATCTTCCATGCCCCTGATCCTGCCCGGAAGATCAAGGAAATGGTGGAAATAGCGGCACCGCTCGGCTATCATGCTAAGTACGTTTAGGGAGGGTGGAAGTCCTGTAACCCTCAGTCAGGCTGATATTTACCTCAAGAGGTTTTGATGAGGAAGTTTCTGATTTTGCCATTATTTTTTCTTCTGGTGAGTTGCGGCGGAAAGAAAGTAGCTACGGAAGCGCCCGGCAATGACCTGGATGAGCCCGATAAGGTTCTTTTTGACCGTGCCAAGCGTGATCTGGACAAGAACAAGTTCACGGTTGCGCGGCTGACTCTGCAAACGCTCATCAACACGTATCCCGACAGCGAGTTTCTGCCCCAGGCCAAATACGCCCTCGCCGAGTCCTTCTTTCGTGAGAATTCGAGCGGGGCCATGAACCAGGCCGAGGCCGAATTCAAGGACTACATTACGTTCTTTCCTACGAGTGAGCTGGCCGACGATGCTCAACTAAAGGTCGCCATGACTCATGTCCGGCGGATGGAAAAGGCCGACAGGGATCGGACGCAGGCCCTCCTCGCCGAAGTCGAGTTGAAGACGATGGTGGAAGCCTATCCGGACAGCCCTCTTCTCGCTGAAGCCAAGGACAAGCTGCGCGCGGTCCAGGAAGTGCTCGCCGACGGCGTGTTCAAGATCGGCAATTTTTATTTGCTGAGAAGATCTTATCCAGCAGCGGTGGATCGCTATCAGGAAATCCTGAAAAAGTATCCGGACTTTTCCCGAGCCCCGGATGCGCTCTTCAATCTTGCGGAAGCTTTCCGCCATGCCGATAACCCGGAAAGCGCCATCTACTATGCTCGCATCGTCAGCGAGTATCCCCTCTCGGACCACGTGAACGAAGCCAAGGAACGGTTGACATCCATGAACCAACCGATTCCGGATCCGAATCCTGTCGCTCTGGCGCGCGCCTTGCAAAACAGCCAGCGCGACGACAGAGGAATCTTCGGAAAGATGATCGGCGTATTTGGCCGCCGCCCCCCTGTCCCGACCGATACAGAAGCAGCTCGCTCTGAGGAGGAGGCTAACGAGCAGCAGCAGACGGACAGCAAAAACGGCAGCGGCAGCGGCACGTTCACGATCGATCCAAAGGTGGTACAACAACCGGGTAAGGCACCGGCAAAGAAGTTCCGCTGAACCGGAGGAGACAGAAGAATGGGGTCGTAACGCGGGCTTCAGTCCGCGGTACGACCCCATTTTTCTAACTCACAAATATGAGACGAACGATTCTTCTGGCTGACGACAGCCCAACGATTCGACGCCTCGTTACGCAAACCTTTGCAGATGGAGACTTCGAAATCGTCTCCGTGAACAATGGCGAGGCGGCCATCAAGAAATTCGATGAAGTACGCCCCAGCGTGGTCCTCGCGGATATCTACATGCCGGGCAAGAACGGATACGAAGTCTGCAGCTACATCAGGAACCATCCCACGCTCGGCACAACGCCGGTGATTCTTCTCGTAGGAGCCTTCGACGCCTTCGATGAAGAGAATGCGAAGCAGGCGGGCGCCACTGCAAACATTACGAAGCCGTTCGAGCCGGGTGCCCTGACGGAACTGGTGTTGTCTCTCCTGCCGGCCGAAGCCCCCGCACCTCCACCACCAGCGGAGGCCGTTGTTGTCGCTGAGAAGGCGCCGGAAGACTCCGACCTGCTCGGTCTGGGTGAGATCTTCAAGGAGGAAGAGCAGGGGGCGGCCGCCACGGGTCCCGCTGTGTCGATGACGGAGGAAGAGATCGATCGGATTGCCGATCGCGTGATTCAGAAGCTGAGCACGCAGGTCATCGAGAGTATCGCCTGGGATGTCGTGCCCGACATCACCGAGAAAGTTGTTCGCGAGGAATTGAAACGATTACATGAAGGCTGAACTCCCCAAGACATACGACGCGCGTGAAGTGGAAGGCCGCTGGTATCAGTGGTGGGAGTCGAAGGGCTTTTTCCGAGCCGATGCAAAGTCCACGAAACCCGTGTTTGCCATCGTGATTCCACCCCCGAATGTCACGGGTTCGCTCCACATGGGGCATATGCTGAACCATACGGTTCACGATGTGATCGTGCGGCGGAAACGCATGATGGGTTTCAACACCCTGTGGCTTCCCGGCATGGACCATGCGGGGATCGGAACTCAGAATGTTGTCGAAAAAGAGCTAAAGAAGGAAGGGCTGACGCGTCATGACCTGGGACGAGAAAAATTCATCGAACGCGTCTGGCAATGGAAAGAGCAGTACGGTGGAATCATTCTGAAGCAGATTCGCCGCATCGGGGCTTCGTGCGACTGGTCGCGCGAGCGATTCACGTTCGATGAAGGCTTATCGAGGGCTGTCCGCGAGGTTTTCGTCAGTCTGTATGAAGAAGGCTTGATCTACCGGGGCAAGCGCCTGATCAACTGGTGCCCGCGATGCGGCACGGCCCTGTCCGATCTCGAGACGATCTACGAACCCGTCGATGCCAAACTCTACTTCATCCGGTATCCGCTGAAAGGGCGCGAGGGCGCATTTGTCGAGGTGGCCACAACCCGGCCGGAAACGATGCTGGGCGACACAGCCATCGCCGTAAACCCGAAAGACGAGCGCTACAAGCAATTCAAGGGGCAGACTGTGATCCTGCCTTTGCTGCACCGCGAGATTCCGATCATCGAAGACGGGCTCGTGGATCCCGCCTTCGGCACGGGCGCGGTGAAAGTCACACCCGCGCACGATCCGGCCGACTTTGATATGGGGCAGCGCCACAATCTCGCGCAGATCAGCGTTATTAACGAAGATGCAAAGATCACGGCCGAAGGAGGTCCTTACCAGGGTCTGGATCGAGGCGAGGCCCGAAAGCGAGTGATCGCGGATCTCGAGGCACAGGGGATGCTCTCCCGGACGGAGTCGCTGCTCCACAACGTGGGTCATTGCCAGCGCTGCAGTACCGTCGTCGAGCCGCTCCTCTCGACGCAATGGTTCGTCAAAATCAAGCCGCTCGCGGACCCGGCACTGGCTGCAGTCGAGGATGGCCGCACTCAATTCGTCCCGCCGAACTGGTCGAAGACGTACTTCGAGTGGATGCGCAATATCCGGGACTGGTGCATCTCGCGCCAGCTCTGGTGGGGTCACCGCATTCCCGCGTGGTACTGCGACGATTGCGGCGAGATGGTAGTTTCACGCACGGACATCGATCGTTGCCCGAAGTGTTCTTCATCGAAGGTTCGCCAGGATCAGGACGTCCTGGACACGTGGTTCAGCTCCGGTCTCTGGCCGTTTTCCACGCTGGGCTGGCCGGATCAGACTGACGATCTCAAGGTGTTTTATCCGGGCACCCTTCTCATTACGGCATACGACATTATCTTTTTCTGGGTCGCTCGAATGATGATGTTCGGCCTGAAGTTCATGAATGAGGTGCCCTTCAAAGCCGTTTACATCACCGGCCTGATTCGCGATGCGGAACGCCAGAAGATGTCGAAATCGAAGGGCAACGTCGTGGATCCCCTCGAAATCTGCGACCAGTTCGGCACCGACGCCGTGCGGTTTGCCCTGGCCCGGATGGGAGCGCCCGGCACGGATATCTCGGTTTCCGAAGAGCTGTTCGACAGCTACCGCGCCTTCGCAACAAAGATCTGGAATGCAGCGCGATTCATATTCCGGTACGTGGATGAATCGGATCGCCTGCCTTCGCTTGCGGAGCTGAAGCAGTCGAACCTGTCGCTCGTGGATCGATGGATCCTGTCGCGGCTGGCACGGGCGACCGAGGAAGTGAACCGCTCCATTGAGCAGCACAACCTGCATGAAGGCTCGCGTCATATCTATTCGTTCTTCTGGCACGAGTTCTGCGACTGGTATCTCGAGATGAGTAAACTACATCCCGAGCGCTCGAAGGCGACGCTTCTGTATGTGTTCGAGAGTGCACTACGGCTGTTGCATCCATTCATGCCGTTTATCACCGAAGAGCTTTGGCAGAACCTGCCGCACAAGGGTGAATCGATTGTCATCGCGCCGTATCCGGAACTCGATCCGGAACTGGTGGACGAACGGGCCGAATCGCAAACGGAATTGATTCAGGAAATCGTGACCAAGGTACGGAACATCCGCGCCGAGATGAACGTCGACGCGAAGCAGACGGTGCCGGTTCGCGTTGCGACAGCGGATCCGGAATTGAGCCGGCTTCTTTCCGACGCTCGCGAATACATTTTCAAGCTGGCCCAGGTGAACCAGGTGGAGATCGTTCCGCAGTTGAGTGGAGACAAGCTGGCCGCCCAGGCTGTGGCCGGAGGACTGGCGCTGGAAGTCCCGCTTGCTGGCCTGATCGACGTGAAGTCGGAGCATGCGCGCTTGAAGAAGGAAATCGAAAAAGTGCGCAGCCAGATTGACGCTCACGAGCGAAAGCTCTCGAATGCCAGCTTCGTCGATAAAGCTCCGCCGGAAGTGGTCGAAGAGAACCGCCGCCGCCTGGCGGACTATCAGGACCAGGCCGCGAAGCTGTCGGCAGCTTTGAAGCGTCTGGGGTAAACGCGGGCTAAAGCCCGCGACTACATTGGGGACCAATATGGTTCGCCAAAATGCGCGGATGAACTCGGTTCCCAGGATGTAGTCGCGGGCTTTAGCCCTTGTTCATCAACCGAAATGGAAACCATAGATCTCCAGCTCCTGCGCGATACTTTGCTTGCCGCGCTGCGCGAAGACGTCGGCACGGGCGACATCACCTCACGTTCAACGATTCCCGCTGAGGCGCGCGCGACCGCCCGGTACACGACCAAACAGGCACTCGTTCTCGCGGGACTCCCAGTCGTTCAGGAGATCGTCCGGCTCGTCGATCCCGCGCTGGAATTCAAGGACGCTTCCGCAGATGGCGCTTCTGTTCCCGCTGGAACCGTTCTGGCTGCAATCCACGGCTCGGCACGTTCGATACTCACCGCCGAGCGCACATCTCTCAATCTCCTGCAGCGAATGTGCGGGATAGCCACTCTCACCCGGCAATATGTGGACCGCATTCGGGGTATGCGCGCCCGCATCGTCGACACTCGCAAGACAGTCCCTGGATTGCGGGTTTTGGACAAGTATGCGGTCGCTTGCGGCGGAGGGATGAATCATCGCATGGGCCTGTTCGACGGCGTTCTCATCAAGAACAACCACCTTGCCTTTCACGCTTCTCCCGCTCATGCGATCCAGGAAGCGCGCCGGCGGCTGGGTCATCTGGTGAAAATCGAAGTGGAGGTACGAAACCTGGATGAGTTCCGCGCTGCCATCGATTCCGGGGCGGATGTCATCCTTCTCGACAACTTCGATCCGCAGCAGACCCGGAAGGCCGTCGAGATTGCAGGCGGCCGCGTTCCGCTCGAGTCATCCGGGGGCATTACTCTCGACACCGTCCGCAGCTTCGCTGAGGCCGGCGTGGATTACATTTCCGTCGGCGCCCTCACCCATTCCGTCTCCGCGGTCGATATTCATCTTCGCGTGACGCCCGCATAAATCCATGGACCGGAAACTCGACGAGCTTCTGCACGCCCTCATGCAAAACATGATGATCACAGTTTCCGGCGAAAAGCTGGCCCGGGACCTCGGCGTCTCGCATTCGACCCTGCAACGATGGATCGATAAACTCCGCCATGCAGGCATCGAGATTCGCGGGGAGCTCTTTACGGGCTATCGGCTGGTTCGCCTGCCCGACGTGCTCCTGCCACAGCTGATCCGGCCGCGGCTTCGAACGGCGGAGATCGGCAGGAATCTCTATCACTTCTACAGCGTGGATTCGACGAACGCGTTTGCGGCGCGGCTTCTCGCTCATGGCCGCAAAGTTCCCGAAGGCACCCTCGTCATTGCAGAAGCTCAGACCGAAGGCAGGGGACGGCTCGGACGCAGCTGGCATTCGGAGCGCGAAGCCGGACTCTATTTTTCGATGGTCCTTTTTCCAAAGGCGCCGCCGAGCCTCGCGCCGCTATTTACGCTGGGCACAGCGGTAGCCATGCACAATGCCATCGAGCGCGACACGCGTCTCGATGTTGACATCAAGTGGCCAAACGACCTTCTGATCGATGGTAAGAAGATGTGTGGAATACTCTCCGAGATTCAAGCCGAAGTCGACCTCGTGCGGACCATGATCATCGGCGTGGGCGTGAACGTGAATCACGAAAGCCTGCCCACAGACATCGCCGAACGGGCCACTTCGCTGCGCATCGCTTCCGGCCGAATTCAATCGCGCCTGGAGATCCTTCTGGAGTTCCTGGAAGAATTCGAAGATCTTTACATGGGATTCGAACGCAAAGGTCCTCGAACGATCATCGATCAGTGGACACGTCACTCGAGTTTTGCCCAGGGCCGCAGGATCGAGATCCACGACGGTGTCCGTAAGATAGCCGGTATAACACGCGGCTTGAATCCTCTGGGCGCTCTCCGCATCGAACAAAAGGACGGCCGCGTGGAAGAGGTTTACAGCGGTGACGTTGTGAAGTGGGAATAGCATCCGGCTTTTACGAACGCGGGCTAAAGCCCGCGACTACATTGGCGCTGTAGTTTTAATGTAGTCGCGGGCTTTAGCCCGCGTTCATTAACAGTTGACAAAAGCCGATTGCGTCTTGTGGCATCGTGTCATAATTTAGTACTCGATTATTCAAAGATTTGGAGACGAGTCGATGCGTCGAACAATAGCTCTTTCTTTGATTTCCCTTACCTTTCTGCTGGGTTGCAGCCGGGCAGACAAGCCGGCGGATAAAGCCGCGGGCGGCGGCCCCCCGGTAAAGGGCGATTGGGCGATCGTTCGATATGAGGCCGAACCGGATATTCTGAATCCCCTTCTGCAGCGAACAGCCCTCTCAGGTTACGCCATGTTCGGCGTCAACAGTTCCCAGGTTTATGAGTTTCTGATGGGTTACGATCCACAGACCTGGAAGCTGACAAAGGGACTACTGGTGGAGGGGCCGCCCGAAATCTCCGCAGACCATCTGACATACACCTTCAAGGTCCGGGACGGAGTGAAATGGCATGATGGCCAGCCGTTCACTGGCGAAGATATTCTGTTCACCTTCAAGGCCACGATGTGCCCGACCGTCGATTCGGCGACCTTTCGATCCTACATGACGGACCTCAAGGAAATTCAACTCGAGGGAAGCACAATCCGATTCTTGATGACAAAGCCCAATGTCTTTAATGAATTCAACATCGTCAATATTCTCGCGATCATTCCCAGGCACGTATTCGATTCCGAAGGCCTGCTCGATGGGTTCAGCTTCAAAGACATCATCGGGCCTAAAGGCAAAACCGATCCAAAGATCAAGAAATTCGGTGAACAGTTCAACCGCCATGCGGCCAATCGCGCTCCGATCGGGACCGGTCCGTACAAATTCGAAAAGTGGGACACCGGCCGGGAGATCGTTCTTGCGAGGAACGACAATTACTGGGGACAGAAGGCGTATCTCGACAAGATTGTTCTTCGTGTCATCGGCGACTACCCGGCCGCATTAACGGCACTCAAGGCCGGTGAGGTCGACCTCATGCCTCGGCTGCTGCCTGTACAATACGCGCAACAGACGAGCGGCCCGGCATTCGAGGAGCAGTTTGTGAGGACGAAGTACTCTATCCCGGGTTATTTCTACATCGGATGGAACGAGGACCGGCCATACTTTAAAGACAAGCGGGTACGCCAGGCTCTGACAATGCTGCTGGACAGGCAGACCCTCATCGACAAGGTCCGGTTTGGTCTCGGCAGCATCGGTGTAGGGCCACTCAATCAGAGTTCCCCGGATTTCAACCCGAACATTAAACCCTGGCCTTACGATCCAAAGCGCGCAGCCGAGCTGCTCGACGAGGCGGGTTGGAAAGATCACGATGGAGACGGTGTCCGCGACAAGGACGGAGTGAAATTCAAGTTCGAATTCCTGGGCGGAAACAACAGTACGCTGCTTCCACAGCTGTTGCCGATTCTTCGGGACGAGTTCAAGAAGGCCGGGATCGAGATGACGGAGCGGATCGTCGAATTCAATGTCGTGCAGAATAGCCTCAAAGATCACCGGTTCGACGCCTCCAGTCTCGGCTGGGCCGTGGATCTCATCCAGGATCCATATCAGGTCTGGCACTCCAGCTCTGCCTTGAATGGCGGATCGAATTACGTCAATTTCAAGAACGCCGAATCGGATCGGCTGCTCGAGCAGGCTCGTCAGGAGTTTAACGACGAAAAGAGAAAGCAGATCTACTGGCGCTGGCAGGAGCTGATCAACGACGAACAGCCGTACGTATTCCTCTACTATCAGGAGGAAGGCGCGGCCTACAGCAAGAGATTCCAAAATGTGACCTGGTGGCCGCTTCGGCCCGGCTACGATTTGATTTCGTGGTTCGTGCCGAAAGGCTTGCAGAAATACGGGACAACACCCGCACCCTAGGGGATGCGCAGCTATTTTGTTAAACGTCTGCTGTTGATTATTCCCACTTTGCTGGGGATATCGATTATCTCGTTCGTCATTATTCAACTGGCGCCGGGCGATCCGGCGGAGTTGAGTCTGGGAGAAGGCTCACGTGGGAACCAGGCGTTAGCCGCACAGATTATCCAGGAAACCCGGGCGATCTACGGCCTGGACCAGCCTCTGCATGTCCAGTATTGGCGGTGGCTGAAACGAATCCTCACTTTGGATTTCGGCGTATCCCTTCGTGACCATCGCCTCATTATTGACAAACTGAAGGAACGAATTCCCATCTCGGTGATGCTCAGTGGGATTTCTCTTCTGCTGGCCTACTTGATTTCCATCCCGCTGGGCATCTACTCGTCGACCCATCAATATTCCATCGGCGACCGGGCGGTGACAGTTGCTCTCTTTACACTCTATTCGCTTCCGAATTTCTGGATTGCGACGATGGCCATTGTCTATCTGGGAGGCGGAGATTTCTGGAATGTCTTTCCCGTCTATGGCCTCAAGTCTGCGGGTGCAGAGAGCTGGACGTTTCTCGAGCGGTTCCAGGATCTGGCCTGGCATCTCGTTCTGCCGATCACGTGTATGACCTACTACACGCTGGCAGCGCTGTCGCGGTACATGCGGGCAGGCATGCTCGAAACTATTCGTCAGGATTTTATTCGAACGGCGCGGGCCAAAGGTCTGTCCGAGCGCCTGGTCGTGTACCGGCATGCACTGCGCAACTCCCTGATCCCGATGGTCACGCTGATGGCCGATCTGCTCCCGGCATTGATTGGCGGTAGTATTGTGATCGAGACCATCTTCTCGATTCCGGGAATGGGCCAGCTCAGCTTTGAGGCTGTTTTGAATCGCGACTACCCGCTGATCATGGCGATCTTCACGCTGAGCGCGCTGCTGACGCTCATTGGCATTTTGCTGTCGGATTTTCTCTACACCGTGGTGGATCCGAGAATCGCGCATGAAAAAAGGTCGGCAGCGGCAGCCTGAGCCATGACGACGAAACCTGCCGAAACCTATTGGGGCATCGTTGCGCGCCAGTTCCGGAAGAATAAGGTCGCTGTAGTCGGACTGGTGATCGTGCTCGGCCTGTTCGGGCTTGCCATGACGGCCGATTTTATCGCCAGCGACAAACCTCTCATCATGCGGTATCAGGGTCAGATTTACTTTCCCGCAATGAAGGACTACTCCGTGTGGCTGGGGATTTCGCAGTGGCAGCGGCAGTTTCAGAACATTTCGTTCAAGGAATTTGTCGAGGCCAATTTCAAGGACGAGGATTGGGCTGTTTTCCCGCCGATCCGGTACTCACAGAATGACGTGAAGCTGGCGGATTCTCTGCAACCTCCGTCGGAAAAGCATCTCTTTGGAACCGACGAGGTCGGCCGCGATATAGCGAGCCGCATGATTCACGGCTCCAGAGTGTCATTAGCCGTGGGTTTCGTGGCGGTGTCCATTTACGTTGTCATCGGGCTGCTTATCGGCGCCCTGGCGGGATATTACGGTGGAATAGTCGATATCGTGGCTTCCCGCCTCATCGAGATCATGCTGACGATTCCCACGTTTTTCCTCATTATTACGGTCGTTGCATTCCTGCCACAGAGCATCTTCAACATTATGGTCGTCATTGGAATCACCCACTGGCCAACGGTGGCGCGGCTGACCCGCGGAGAATTTCTGAGGACGAAGTCACTGGAATATGTCGTCGCGGCGCGGGCGCTCGGGGCCACGGATTTCCGGACGATCTTCCGCCATGTCCTGCCGAACACGCTTGCGCCGGTCTTTGTCGCGGCAACGTTTGGTGTCGCTTCCGCGATTCTTATCGAGTCCACCCTGAGTTTTCTTGGATTTGGAGTTCCGCCTTCGACCGCGAGTTGGGGATCCATCCTGTCCAGCGCCCGTCCATTGCTGCCAAGCGGCTGGTGGCTTGCGGCGTTCCCCGGTTTCGCGATATTCCTTACGGTGACGTCCTACAACCTGGTGGGCGAAGGCTTACGCGATGCTGCCGACCCTCGTTTGAAGAGCTGATTTTTGTCTATAATGGGCTTGCATGAGCGGCTGCGAATGCAAGCCCGGCAGGGCGCAGCCATAAATGACATGAGCGGCTGCGAATGCAAGCCCGGCAGGGCGCAGCCATAAATGACATGAGCGGCTGCGAATGCAAGCCCGGCAGGGCGCAGCCATAAATGAGATGAACCGGATTAAGACCTTCTATGACGAGCTTGGTATAGAGCGCAACGCGAACGCGGCTGCAATCAAGCACGCATTCAAGGAAATCGCCAAGGTGTATCATCCGGACAAAAATCCTCCTGAAAAGCAGGCATGGGCTCACGAACAGATGAGCCGTCTGAATTTCATTTTCGAGACGCTGCTCAATCCCACCACTCGCAAGGAATACGACGACCTGGTCAAGAAGTATGAAGAGATGCCGCTCGTGGCGCGCCCGCGCCGGCGGCCTCGCGAACAGAACGCGATTGAAAGGGAATACGCGCAGGTTTCCGTCGAGATCATGAATCTCAGCGGCAAATATTCGAACTGCAGACTGAAAATGGTTATCGGTGGCGCCGTCGGCGGCGTTTCAGGCCTCACACAGCTGACCGCCTACTTCAGCCCTTTCGGAGCGTACCTGAACAGGTTTGAGCTGATCTCATCCTTCATCTATTTCTTCATGCTCATCGGCGCTGTGATGATCGTCATGGGCGTCTCCGATTACCTCGGCCGCAGCCAATATCGGCAGCGTATTCACGAGCTTGAAGAACGCCGATCCCACCTCCGCGAACGCATGTTCGAGGTCTTCGCCGCGGACTGAAGGTCGACATAGGCGAGCAACAAAGATTTGTGTTTGAAACACGAGTAAGGCGATACTCACCTGGCAGTTTAAGTCTGGTTTGAACTCGCGAGGAACAAATGATTGATCAAGAAACTGGAGTAACCCCTGAGCCTCCTTCGAAGAAGAGTCTTGCGAAGGCCACGGCAGGCGCGCTACTCGTCGCGGCAGTCCTGTTGGTCACGGTGATTCTCCCGGCGGAATACGGCATCGATCCCCTCGGAACGGGAAAGGCACTCCGCCTCACAGATCTTGCGAAAGCCGATTTGGCGACTCCCACCGTCAAGTCGACTGAATCGTTGAAGTCTGGCGAAGCCGAGCCAACAATCGTCCCGGTTTTGGAACAAGCACCCGACGGAGGTGCACCCACGATGAAAGGCGCGTTTATCGGGCAGCCAAAGCGCTACAAAATCGATTCCAGAGAAATCACGCTTGCGCCTGGTGAAGGGATGGAAATCAAGTACAACATGAAGAAAGGCGCCGGCCTGATCTACTCGTGGATCGCGAGTGAGAAGCTTTTGTTTGAATTTCACGGGGAACCGAACGTAAAGCCGGCCGGCAAGGAAAGAACCGACTACTACGAGAGTTACGAGATCGACAATCAAGTGGGAAAAGATCAGGCGCACGGCACGTTCGTTGCGCCCAGCACAGGTGTCCACGGTTGGTTTTGGGAAAACAAGAATCCCGATAAAGTCACTCTGAAGCTGGTGTCGGCGGGTTTCTATGATTGGATTTTCCAAAACCGCGACGAAAAGCAATCGGCTTTGAAGACGATGGACCCCGATTCCATACCAGCTCATCCCAGGATTCCTGACGAGCCTGCTAAATAATATGCCTCCAGAAAAGAACATCTCGATCACGCGGCGACGAGTGTTGCAGAGCGCAGGTGGGCTCATCGCGGCTGCGGCATTTCCAGGCGGGAGCGCCGCCTCATCATCCTCTCAGAAGGCTGCTTCCGATATCACGGGGCAGTTGGCGCGATACATGGTGGAGGCCCGGGAAAAGAACCTTCCCCCCGAGGTAGCCGCGGCATGCAAGCATCGCATCCTGGACACCCTGGGTGCGATGGTTTCAGGAGCCCGGCTCAAGCCTGGAGAGATGGCTATTCGTTACATCCGAGGACAGGGCGGCACGGCCGAAGCGTCCGTCCTCACAACGAATATCATGACTTCCGCGGTCAACGCCGCCCTGGCCAACGGAATGTTCGCGCATGCCGACGAAACGGACGACTTTGAGCCGGTAACGAAAGCCCATCCGGGTTGTTCTGTGGTTCCCGCCGCACTGGCTATCGCGGAGCGTGAGGGCAGGTCTGGAATCGAGTTACTGCGGGCCGTAGCGCTCGGATACGATGTGTGCTGCCGCTTTCTCATGGCGCTGGGGCCGGATCTGGTTCGCGGGACTCATCGTAGCGCCGAGGGCGTCAGTTCGACCTACGGCGCCGCAGCGGCCGCGGCCTCGCTGGCTCGCCTGGACGAAACGGGAATGCGCTATGCGCTGTCTTATGCCGCGCAGCAGGTGTCGGGTATCTGGAGTTGGGTCCAGGATACGGAGCATGTCGAGAAAGCGTTCGACTTCGGCGGGATGGGCGCCCGCAATGGCGTCACCGCAGCGCTCATGGTCCAGACGGGATTTACCGGTGTTTCGGACATACTTGATGGCGAGAACAATGTTTTAGAGGCCCTCTCCACCGAGCCAAAACCTGCCGAAATGGTGGCCGGCCTCGGCAGCCGGTTTTTTGTTACCGAAACCGCAATCAAAACTTATTCCGTGGGTTACCCGATTCAGGCAGCTCTGGACTCATTCTTGAAGCTGCGCAGGGAAAACAGCCTGAATGTGAACAATGTGGCGCGCATCGTCGTGAGGTTACCGGAGGACGGCGCCCGTGTCGTGGACAACCGTTCCATGCCGGACGTAAATTGCCAGCACATCATCGCAGTGGCTTTGGTGGACGGCACCGTTTCCTTCTCGGACAGCCACTCCGTGGAGCGCATGAAGGATCCGCAGGTGCGCGCCGTCAAGGAACGCGTCGAGCTGGTGGCCGACCGCCAACTGATGGATCCGGAGGCGCCTCGCAGCGGCTTCGTGCAAGTGACGCTTCGGGATGGACGGACCTTCAGCCAATTTACTCGATACCCTTCCGGCACGAAGGAAAATCCCCTGAGCACACAGCAGGTAAACGCGAAAGTCCGCGATCTGATGGCGCCGGTACTCGGCGCCGAGCGGACCGAAACCGTCATTCAGCGCGTGAACGCCCTCGAGCAACTGGATAATGTGCGCGGGTTGCGGCCTTTCCTCACACTGCAGAATTAAACACAAAGGCACGAAGGCACAAAGGAAGGCCGCAAAAGAAATCATTTGATGCGGCCTTCCTTTGTGCCTTCGTGCCTTTGTGTTTAATTCTGCTGTCCCGAATTATCCTCTTCAAGCCGCATCCCTCTTCGATTGAGGGGGAACGAACTCGTTTATCGCCTTCAACAACTCGTCAAACTCAACAGGTTTCTTCAGGCAGCAATCTGCTTTGAGCACATCGGCCTGCTCCAGCGCAGCCTCGTTGCCGGACAGGACCATCACCGGTATGTTCGCAAACCGGCTTGCGTGCAGCTTTCTCAGGAATTGCTCGCCATCCATGTACGGCATCATCCAATCGAGGAGGATCAACGTGGGGCACTCGGCCGTCAGGAGTTGCTTCCACGCGTCGCGTCCATCGGTGGCAACGTTCACGCGATGTCCATCGGCTTCGAGGAATACTTTGAGTATCTCTCGAATATCTTCGTCGTCATCGACGATCAGAATGAGTGCGCCGGTCCGAGTCACGAGTCCCTCACATCGGGCAATTCGACGGTGAAAGTGGATCCTTTCTTCGGCTGGCTCTCCACATGTACGGTGCCACCCAGGCCTTCAACAATGGTGCGCACGATGAACAAACCAAGCCCCAGTCCGCCGTAGTTGCGCGCGGAAACCCCGCGTCCGAATGGTTTGAAAATCCTGTCCAACAGTTCAGGTGGAATACCAATTCCATGATCCGTGATCTGGAGCGTGGTGAGCCTTTGATTTCCGCTGACCCTGACGACAATTGGCTTTCCCTCACCGAATTTGATGGCGTTTGCCAGCAGATTCGTCGCCACCTGTTCGAGCCTGAACCTGTCCCACTGTCCTACGGGATGGCCCTCAGTCGTGATCGACAGAGCGGAACCGCTCCTGGTCAGTTCAGCGCCAAGGTCAGCTACTGACGCACGTACAACATTGCCGAGGTCCACCTCTTCAAAGTTGAAGTAGATCTGGCCGCTCTGAATTCTGCCGAGATCCAGGAGTTCGTCCACGAATCGAGCCAGGCGACGGCCTTCGCGTTCAATAATCTCGAGCACCCTCGGCGTGACGGTGGCCGGCACTTTGCCTTTCTGCAGTCCCTGGACGGCCATATGTACGGAGGTAATCGGTCCGCGAATCTCATGAGCTGCGATCGCCAGAAACTCGTCGCGGGCCTGCAGCGCTTCTTGTGCTCCGCGGTACAGGCGCGAGTTCTCTACCGATAGTGCAGCCCTGCGGGCGAGAGTTTCTGCGAATTCCAGGTCGTGTTCGTTATAACGGCGTGTACGCGGTCCAACAAAAGTTATCGCTCCTGCGACGGCGCCCTTCACCACAAGCGGCACCGCCATACAGCATCGTGCTCCCATCGAGTAGATAGTGGAATGCCCTGCCATGACGGCGCGGTGAAGTTCCGGGCTGAATGACTCCGTGCCTTCCCGCGATACAACAAGAAGACGACGGGGTTGCCCGTTGCCGAGCAGATCGATGGCGCATACGTCGCCCATATACGGGACTGCCAGGTGAGCGACGCTGTCCAGAGCGGGTTCGACATCCAGCGAACTGAGCAGCCGGGTGGCATCGGCCAGGAACAGCGCACGCCTCAGAAGCTTTTCGCGTTCGGTAACGTCGCGGAAACTCCAGACTCTTCCAACGATCTGCTCGCCGATACGCTGGGGCGTGGAGTATCGTTCGAACACACGGCCGTCTTTGAAATGGAGAACGTCGAAGCTTTCTCGCTCGGGATTCCTGTAGAGTTCACGCGTGCCGTACATGAACTCGTCGGGGTTTTCGAGTTGATCGCAAACATGTGCCAGCAGCTTCGCGTCATCGCGCTGCCGGGCAAGCTCAGCGGGAATGCACCACAGCGAAAGAAACCGCTGGTTATACGTGGTCACCTTTCCATTGCGATCCACGACAAGAAGACCATCTGCCGTGGCGTCGATCGTCGCTTCCAGCAGCGACCGTGCATGCTCCAGATTGTCTATGGCTTCCTTTAGTTCCGTGACATCCCAGCAACAGCCTGCCACCAGGACTGCCTGGCCATCCTTGTTTTTGACCACGTCGCCGCGTGTGTGAAGCATGCGCACATGGCCGTCCGTGCGAACGATCCGGTGTTCGTCAATGAACGGTCCGCCCGTTTGCAATGCGTCGAACAGCACGCCTTTGGTGCGTTCGAGATCGTTCGGATCGACGCGTTCCAGATACGCCTCGTAGGTCCCGCCGAATTGTCCAGGTTCGAGGCCGTAGATACGATGAAGTTCGTCCGACCATGTCACGACGCCGGACGCTATGTCCCATTCGAAGCTGCCGATATGCGCCACGCGCTGCGCCTGCGCCAGGAGCGCCTCGCTCCGGGAAAGGCGCTCCTTGGTCGCCCGCTGTTCCGTTATATCGAACGCGGCGGCGATGCAGCCGACAACCGAGTTGTTCTCATCCGTGAGTTGCTCGATGAAGATCGCATACCAACGGTCGAAGAAGCAGTAGTCGAACGATTGCGATTCTCCGGCTAATGCTGCCCGGTGACGCGCAACAACCGGATTGGTCGGATCGTGAGTGCCAAGGATGTCAAAAACGGACATGCCGGGCCTGGCATGAGGGCCCACGTTCATTGCGAGGCGGCCGGCGACATAAGTGAGATACAAATCGCGATCTGTCGTCCAGACTGCCCCGGGCAATTGCCGAAACATCATGCGGAGGTATGGATCCCGGTCGATTCGACGCGCTTGCCGTCTCATTCTGTTGATAGCAACTGCAAGCGCCTTGCCAGGCCCGGCGGACCCGTAGAAGGTACGTGGGAGTTCCAGTAGTTTTCACAGGCGGCGGCGACGAGAATAAGACCTTTGTGCCCTTTGTGTCTTTGTGGTTAAACACAAAGACACAAAAGGCACAAAGGTCTCGCGGCTATTCTCGTAATTACTTCGCTGACGAGAGGCCCAGGAAAGTAAATTTCTGGACCCGTCTGTTTTCAGGCCGGAGTGGAGTCACCTCGGTGACGTAGAGATTGCCCTTCGAATCAGCGGCCATGTGATGCAGAGTCCCGAATTCGCCTGGCGCCGATCCCCATCGACCGAAAGAATCGAGGACCTCCATCGTCTTGCGGTTGAACACCATGACTTTTGCCTGGCTCCTGTTCGCGACATATAAGAATCGCTGCTCCGGGTCCGTCGAAAATGCTGTGCTCGCGGCCGTCGTGCCGTTCCCGCAATCGGGCGCCTTGCACTCCCGGCCGATGAATGCTTGTGTAACGTATTTGCCATCGAGCGAAAACACCTGCACTCGCTTTCCACCGCGGTCGGACACATAGACGAGTCCGTCATTCGACACACGTGCGGCGTGAACAGGCTGTACGAATTGCGGAGCGCCATTTGGGTCCGCGTCAGGGAGCGCCGGGTTTGGCGGAGCGTCTGTCGGCACATTGCCGAATGCGCCCCACATCCGCTTGAACTTTCCGGTATCGGCATCGAAGACGATCACACGACGGTTGCCGTAGCCGTCCGCGACGAAGAGCTCGTTCGTCCTGGCGTAGACGAACGTGTCGGCCGGCTGATTGAGGTTCTGCGTGTCCGCGTTGCCTTTGCTCATCCCGGCCCGGCCGATCTGCATGACGAACTTTCCCGCCTTCGTGAACTTGAGCACGTGGTTGTCTTTGGCGCCATTGCCTCCGATCCACACATAACCTTTCGGGTCGACGTATACGCCGTGCTCGGAATTAGGCCATTCATAACCCTGGCCCGGTCCTCCCCAGGCCTGGATGAAGTTGCCTGCGGCGTCGAACTCCAGCAGCGGAGGCGCGGCCCTGGGTTTTTCTGCAGGCTCCAGCGTGCCGGGCCGCTGCAACACCCAGACATGATCCTGCTCATCGACGGCGACGCTGGCTACCTGTCCGAACTGCCAGTTGTTTGGGATCTTCGGCCAGGCCGGATCCACTCGAAACCTCGGCGCCTGGCCCAGTGCGATCACTACGCCGAACAATGCCAATAGAACAACAGTCACGCCAATCGCTCGCTTCATCTTAGCCGCCTTTTCAGGAAGAATTCTTCAATGGATCGAGTCTATTCTTTGGACCGCCTCGCGGCTTCTATCATCCGCTTGTTGTACTCCTCCGACTCGGAGGGTACGCAGAAATATTCCCAGAGCTCGGCGTTCGGGAGCAGGTCCACCTTGCCTTTGGTCGTCCATGGCTTTGTGAAAACCTTGGGATCGGTGATCGTCAACTCCGCCTCAAGGGTTCCATAGCTGGTGCGCCGGTAACGCTCTGTGGTCCGCATCTCCTCGGTATGTGGAAATCCACGGACCCGATTCCGACGGTCTTCGGAGATCCACGATCTGTCGTCGAAACCGCTTCCTTCGACGACGAACGTATCTCCCTCCCAGTGGCCAACAGCGTATCCCATCCAGCGTTGCTGTGGGGGATCCGCGGGAAGCGCGCGCCCGTCGGTCCAGATGTCGCGCCAGGTATGGCCAAATTCAAAGAACTGCAGCACTCTGTCGGGCAGCACGACAAACTGGAATCCATAGTTGTAGGCGAACCATCGTGGATAACCAAGCGGATCGCATATCAACATGCCGTCTTTCGAGTTCGTGGTAGGAATTTCCGACCGGGTCGCTTCGAACAGTCGCTCTCCCATCGGAGTGAACGGGGGAACATTCCTGACATCCAGCTCCAGGCCATTATTGCCCCACACTCCCGACAGGTCACGAGGATCAAAAGAGTGGCCTTCCACTTTATAAGTCTCTTTCGCGGCCTTGAATTGCTTGTCATTCGTGCATCGCGGGCAGGTCTTCCAGCCCGGCCCCGGAGTTAATTCTTTGTCCGGCTGGGTCGGCGATACGCCCCGCCCAAACGTTCTTTCCTGCGCCAGGGCGACGGGGGAAAGAGTGACGCCGGTCAAAGCAAGGATCATGACAATGATTAGGTTTCGCATTCGTTTATCTCCTGAAAGTGAGGCCTGACAGTCGCTGACTCAATTCGTCACCGACATGAGACTTGCCACATCGGCGTCACGGTCCAGGAGGAATCCCAGGTTGGGGGCCATCATTTCTTCCCAACTCTGAAACCCTTGATAGACCCATCGGTTCGGATCCGGGTTGAACTTGTTGTTTACCGAATTGTCGTACCGAAATTCGAAGTGCATACGGGTGCCCTTCGGCAGCTTCATCGACGTTGCGTAGGACAGCTGCCAATTGAAATCGTAGCGGGGAACATTCAGCACGATCTCTTCCCGTCCATCCGGATAGAGCACCTTGTACTGGGCGCTCTTCCCACGAACATGCGCATGCGGCCGCAACCGCACGATTTCGACATCCTTGAGGAAGGTAATATCCATCGGAGGCGCCAGGTAGTTCCCTTCATTCGGCGGGATCGCAAATTGGGGATTGTACGTGGAAGCGAATGCCGCCCTGGCGCTGGCGGGCGTCGGCGCAATGACTGGTGTATCTTCGCCCGAGCCCTGAACGACGAATTTCTTCTGCGGCGGCGTCTTCGCCACCGTGAAGCCAATCTTGGTGCGGTCGGTGACGGTGTGACCGTTCGTGGTGTAATGAAGACTCACGACGATATCCGATCCGGCGGGTACCAGCTTTCCGGCATTCCAAACGCGGTAGTCGTCATAGCTTGCGCCAGGCAGGTAGCAAAAATCGAGGGTTTGCTTCAGAGTCGGTCGGCCCTGTCGAAGCTTCACCTCGGTGCTGCCAACGTCGCGCGAGGCGATCGTCATCCCCGGCAATTCTGCGAAACCGCTGTTCCCGGGCGTTGGGTTGCCCGTCTCATCTCGCGGTACTTGCACCCACTCGTAGCGGTTGTACACCGTAGTGGGCCGATGTTTCTCGAAGCTGAAACAAATGTGATGCACCACCGACGAATCGCCCGGCAGAATTTCCATCGACGTAACCCAGGTGTCGCTCTTGAAAGGCGCCGGCAGCGCAAGCAGCTCCCACTCCAGAATCCCCTTCTCCGGCACCTCGTGGGGCGGCAGGTCGATGACGACTTCCGGCCGGATATTCCAACCATCTTTGGGCCATTCAATCGGGGCGGGCGCTTCCTTTGGATTGCCTTCGGCGGCACCGGTATCAGCCCACTTCACGAGAGTGTCGATCTCGCTCTGTTGCAGCGAACGATCGTTCACGACATGGCCATAACTCGTGTCCGCAAACCAGGGCGGCATTTTCCTCGTCGCCACAGCGGTCTTGATTGCTTTTGCCCATGGACGGGCTTCCTGATAACTAAGGAGCGACATCGGGGCGATCTGGCCTGGCCGATGACAGCTCTGACAGTTCTTCTGGAGAATCGGAAGTACGTCCTTCGTAAAAGTAACTGTGGAGGGCTGTTCGGACGCCATGGCGGCCGCTCCCATCGCCAATGCTGCAAGAACCAGACGCATCATACCCTTGCCTCCTTCGCAGAAAACCAGGATTTTCCATCTGGGCTGTTTCGTTGCGAGCGATTATACATCCGACCGCAACCTGCCAGGCGATGAAGCTTTTGGAGGGCGGGCACCACGCTTGCAGAGGACTGTAGCGACCTCCACAGCGCCGTGACCGCACGCATTCGCCTTCACGACCGGCATTATCTCCACCGGCGGCTTGACAACGTCACGAATCGCGTCGAAATTCTCCGCGATTTGCGGCAGTGAGACCTCAACCCAACATCTGAAGCGCGTATTCATCACAGTGGCAGAGCATTTGTTTGGGCTTACGATTATGCCTGTCGCGAACCTTCAAGTGCCTGACGGATATCCTGGAGCAGGTCATTTGCATCTTCGATACCGACTGAGAGCCGCACCAGATCCGGCGAGATTCCAAGTTTCACACGCAGGTCCGGCGGCACGCTGACGTGCGTCATCGTCTCCGGATGATTCGCCAGGGATTCGACTCCGCCCAGGCTTTCTGCGAGCGCGAAGATCTTCAATGACGTCAGGAATTTTCTGACGCGGTCCATGCCGCCCTTTAATCTGATGGATATGATGCCGCTGAAGCCCTTCATTTGGCGGCGCGCCAGCTCAAATTGCGGATGTGAGGGCAAGCCCGGATAAATTACTTCAGTCAGATCATCAAAGTCTTTGAGCGCAGCCGCGATGGACATGCCGTTTTCGTGATGTTTTTTCATCCTGATGGCCAGGGTCTTGATGCTTCGCAACAACAGGAAACATTCGAATGGCGAATTGACGCTGCCGGCGGCAAACTGAATGAACTTTAGTTTCTCGGCGACTTCCGTGCTGTTTGTCATAACCGCACCACCAATCAGGTCGCTATGTCCGCCAATGTACTTGGTCGAGCTATGCATCACGAGATCCGCGCCCATCGCAAGGGGCTGTTGAAAGATTGGGGACGCAAAGGTGTTGTCCACCACTGTCAGCGCTCCACGCCTGGACGCGATCGCTGACAGTCCGGCGATGTCCACAATCCGCAACAGGGGATTGGTGGGGGATTCGAGCCAGAGTAGTTTTGTGTTGTTTCTTACGCTGGCAGCGACCGCCGCTAAATCCCGCATGTCAATAAACTCGAACGTTATGCCGTAGCGGGCGAAGAGCAACCGGAACAAGCGCCCGGTCCCTCCATAGACGTCTTCGGAGACCAACACGTGAGCGCCCGGTTCGAGCAATTGCACAATCGCTTGTGTCGCCGCGAGGCCCGAGGAGTACGATAAGCCGAATTTCGCGCCCTCAAGCGCTGACAGCGAACCTTCGAGCGCATCGCGCGTTGGGTTGCCGGCGCGGGCGTAGTCGTACAGTTTGGGATTACCTGGCGAATCTTGAACATAAGTTGAGGTCTGAAAGATAGGGGTCATAATCGCCCCGCTAACGAATTCAGGAACGACTCCGGCATGGACACAAACGGTCTCTTGAGACAGCCGCATCAGTTGATCTGAAGTGTTCAATTTCTTGTCCTCTTTCTGTGCTGCATCGAATTCTTGCACGATAGGATGCCTCAAAAAGAGCGCAGGTAAAACAAGAGCCTAGTGGACATCTTCTGACAGCACCTAACGCGGGCATAAAGCCCGCGACTACATTGGGATCAACGTTTCGGCCTGAATGTAGTCCCGGGCTTAGCCCGCGTTCAAACTAGAGAAACGCAATGAGTGGCGTCAAGGTGAGGGGGCTGAGCAGCGTCGATATGAAGACGACATTCGTTACAAACGCCGGTGCGACGTCGAATTCGAGGGCGAGGATAGTGGTAACAACTGCGGCAGGCATCGCGGCCAGTACGATACCGGCTTGCCGCGCGGCGCCGGACAGGCCCAGCATTGAAGTCAGACCCATTGCCACAAAGGGCGCCGCCACAAGTGAGAGCGCGACGGCGGCCGCAACGACCGAAGGACGCTCTGCGGCGGTGGCTCGCTCCAGCTGCATTCCGAGGACGAGAATCATGACTGGAATGGCGGCGTCGCTGAGAAGCCCGATGGGGCGCATCAGCGTTGGTGGGAGCGCAACGCCGGTTAATAAAACCAGGGCCGCTGCAGCGACTCCATAGATCGCAGGAACACTGGCGATCGAGACAATCGCTTGCGAGATGCTTCGGCGGCCCGCTCCCGCGACCAACACACCCACCGTGTATGTCATCATCGAGCTTGTCACGAAGTATACGCTTGCATGCGAAAGCGCCTCGTTCCCGAAAGCGAAGAGAACCACGGGTAATCCATAGTTTCCGCCGTTCGAGAACATGACCACGAGCAAGAATGCGCTTAGCTCGGCCCGATTCAGACGGAGCGGTATGGCGACGATGCGCGCCAGTAATCCCATCGTGCCCGTGACGAGTATCGCCAGCAGCGCCATACGTCCCGCCTCTGGCCCGGTCATTCTCGACGTAACAAGGAATTTGAAGACGAGACATGGAACGAGCGCGTAGAAGGTGACGTGCGCTAATGTCTTCACGCTGGCCTGAAGACGCCTCGCGAGCAGAAATCCCGCGCCTGCGATGAGGAAGATCGGGAGGATATCCGCGGCAAAAATGGAAACGAGCAGCGTCACGCGATCACCGGCGTTGCGCCCCCTCACTCTTCTTCAATTGGCCACATGCGCCTGAAACATCATTGCCGCGGTTTTGCCGGATGAAGGTTGCGGTGCCGTTGCGAACGAGAATTTCCTGAAAGCGGAGTATTGCGTCGCTGTCCGAACGCCGGAACGGAATCTCCGGGGCGGGGTTCAAAGGAATCAAATTCACCTTCACGCTCATGCCGCTTACCAGGCGGGACAGCGTCTCTGCGTCTGCGGGCGAGTCGGTCAGGCCTTTAATCATGACGCATTCGAACATCACGCGTTTTTGGCGGGCGTGCGGCAGTTTGCGAACCGTTTCGATCACCGCTTCGATCGGGTACTTCCGATTGATCGGCATCAACGAGTCGCGCGTTTCGTTGGTGACGCCGGTCATCGAGATGGAGAGATTCGGAAAGAGCGGCTCATTCGCCAGACGCTCAATGGCCGGAACCAGTCCTGCGGTCGAAACGGTAATTCGGTTCATGGGAACCTTGAGTCCGTGATCGTCGTGCAGAATGTAAATGGCCCTGAGGACGTTGTCGTAGTTCTGGAGCGGCTCACCCATTCCCATCAGCACTACACTGAAACGTTGCGTTGTTTCTTTCAGCAGGACCATGACCTGAGAAACGATTTCCCCGGAAGAAAGGTCTCGAGTCAGTCCCAGCTGGCCGGTCAGGCAGAAGGTGCAACCGAGCGCACAACCGATTTGTGAAGAAACGCAGAACGTGACACGATCATCGCGGGGAATGAGAACAGATTCGACGATCTCACTGTCGTCCAGCCGCAATAGATATCTGCGCGTTCCATCGCTTGAAACGAAACGGTTGATGATTACCGGCAACACGATTTCCACTCGAATAGCATAAACTGATCCGTCCGCATCAAGACAACATTACGAATTCGGAAACTGGAACGACCAGATTTCTTCGCTCGAGCTTGAGGGCGAACGCAACCGCGGACGCGGCCGGGGCCGCCGGTAATGAACAATCGGCAGTTTCCGAGCCGACCATACGTCCGAATGGTCGCGACGCTTCGTTGGCCACGATCGTGTTACGCTAGTCTCCGACATGCCGCCACCGAACATTCCGCCGAACTTCGATATCACTCTGCGTGTGGGTTGCAGCCTCGTCTATGAGGTGACGGGCACAGCGTCGCTGCTCCTTAACCTGAAGCTTCGTCCCGACGCCAGCCACGCTGTGCTCATCGAAGCGCTGGCGTTCGGCAATAACCTCCCCGCGGAGGAATTCATCGACAGTCACGGGAACTGCGTTTCTCGCGTGACACTCGCGTTTGGCACCAATTGTTTTCGTCACGACGCCATCGTAGCGGTTTCCTCGCAGCCGGATAACCACAATCTCTTCGCGACCGTTCCGCAGGCTCCGGGCGATCTCCCCGCCGCGTTGCTGCGGTACACGCTGCCCAGCCGGTATTGCGACTCCGACAAGCTGATAGATTTCGCCTGGAGACAATTCGGCCACATCGAGCACGGAATGCCGCGCGTTCACGCCATCAGCCGCTGGGTGCACGACAACATTGAATATCGTTACATGTCCGGGAGGTCCGATTTTTCGGCATGGGATGTCTTGCAACGCGGCTATGGGGTTTGCCGTGATTTCGCGCACCTCACCGTCGCGCTCAATCGCACCTTCAACCTCCCAACGCGCTATGTGACAGGCCATTTACCCGACGTTGGCTTTCCCGATCCGAACAACCACATGGATTTCCATGCCTACGCCGAAGTCTACATCGGTGGAACCTGGTTCACGACTGACGCCCGCTTCCATATACCGCGCATCGGCCGCATCAAAGTCTCATGCGGGCAAGACGCGGTGGATGGAGCTTTCTCGACAATCTACGGCGGCGCCACGCTGAGCTATTTTCAGGTGTGGGCCTATCAGGTGGCGCGCGGGTCAGTGGGTATCGGTGACCCGATTGATCTTACGCGGCGTCTCGACAATCAATGGGCGGTACGTACGGATGCACAGCAGTGATGCGGCCTCGCTTGGCGGGTTTGCAAATAGACTTGTGATCCCATAGTGCCGTCTACCATCGAGGGAAGTCACAAGTCCGGAAAAATCCTGAAACCGGAAGCCAGAATGGGATTCATATTCTGGCTTCTCGGCTTCCGGTTCTTTGCCGGATCTTCAGAAGGTGAGCCGCAACTGAAGTTGGACCACGCGGGCAGAGCGCGTCGCGACGACGCGACCAAAGTCGACCCCGCTCAGGTTGGTTGAAACGGTCGAGTACTGTGTGTGATTGAGCGCGTTCTGCATGTCCGCTTTCAATTCGAGATCTTTCTTCTCGGCCAGGGAAAAGCTCTTTCCGAGAGAGAGGTCGACGTTCCAATAGCCAGGGCCCCGCACGGGAGACAAATTACTGGTGCCCCGCCGGACGGTTCGATTGGAAGCGCGACTGACGTCCACCAATTGGAAAGCGGACGGATTCAGAAACTGCAGATTGCCGAAGCCGCAGCAGTTCTGGTTTACGGCTCCGTCGATATCTAAAAGGTCCGGCCGGCCGCCCGTCTGAGTGATCCCGAATCGATCGCCGATGGCGGGACCCGTCGAGGCTCTCCAGATGCCGGAAATCTGCCAGCCGCCGAGCACGTACCGGCCGACAGTCGAGTTGGCGAAGGGCGTAGGCGTTGAATACACCCAGTCAAAGGCGAAGTAATGTGCAACGTCGCCGGTGGACAGGCCGCGCTCGATCTTTACGTCATTGAAGTCTTCGACGCTGGTACGTGTGTCACCGATGGACCCTGTAGAGATATCGCCGCCGGTGTACGACAAGGCCTTGCCCCACGTGTGGTGGACGTTGAACAAAAGTCCACTGGTCAGGCGCTGTCTCAAAGTGGATTGCCAGGAGTTGTAATTCGTCTGCTGGGAATTGTCCCGGTAAGTGCCCGTGATGTCGTTCGGGTTGGGGCGAAGTCCTGTAATACGGTCGATGTTGTTAAACGGCCTGACCAGGTCGAACTTGACGCCTCGTGTTCCGACGAATCCGGTCTCAAGGACCATCCTGCTCGTCAAAGCCCGCTGGATCCCCAGGGTGTAATTCATTGCATAGGGTGGCTTCAAATTGGGATTGAGACGCGCTGTAATCTGCGGCTTTCGCGCGGGGTTTTGGGCAATGATGACCGAAGTGACGTCCTCCCCATAGGAAGGATACTTCAAGCCGGCGGCGGCTGCTTCTGCTCTGGTGAACGCGCCTCTGCTCTGGTACGGAGGCGGTGCGGCGCCCCCCAGAGCATCGTACGACTGGAAATTCACACCGAAGCCGCCGCGTATGACGAAGTTGCCCTGGCCGTCAGCCGTGTAGGCGAAGCCAAAACGCGGTGCGATGCTCAGATTGTCCCTGTTGTATGGACTGTTCGGATCGCGCTGAGAACCCCAGAGGAAATTCGTGGGATCGTTCAGTCCATCCAGGTTGTAAACGGCCATGGGAAGTTTCCCAACGAGATCTTTGAGCACCTCCGGCTTCATGTTGTACGATTTGAGAGCTCGGCCGAAATCCCCCTTCCAACCCGTGGCAACATAGGGGCCGTAGCTGTCGTAGCGCACTCCCAGGTTCAGGACCAGTTTCGGGTGCACGCGCCAGTCGTCCTGCGCGAAGAACCCGAAGTTGATCATGCGCCACGTGAACGGGTACTCCTTGGACTCGGCACTGACGGCGGCCGGCTCGTTCCGCATGACATCCTGGAGGGTCTGGAACGTTACGAGCGTGGCAGTCGTATCCGGTCTTCCTCCCCTCGGCATACTGAAGATGCCGCCGAACTTCCAGCCATGCCTTCCGCGGAACATCGAGAACTGCTGCTCAAACGAGTAGCTGGGTATAGGTCCCTGCAAACGATTCTCTCGATTAAAAGTCGACATACCCGAAAACGCGATCACCGGAAGCCGGCGCTGGCCTGGAAATGATTCGTCCCTGTTGGGATCGGTAGTTTTCCAGAGCTTATCGATTCTCTCGAAAAAGTTCTGGTTGTATCCAAAGCGCGTGGAAGAGGTCCACGCGGCCCGGCCGATCACATAGTTCAGGCTCATACGCCGCGTAAAGCTGGTGGTGTATTGGGGATTCAACGGTTGTTGCGACGTTTGCTCTGCGTAAGGATGTCCTCCGTAGAAGGTCGCCGAAAGGTTGCCGCCGGCCACCAGGTAATCCACTTTCGCGTCCACATGATCGTCATTAGCGATTTTAGGTGCGGCGCCGAACCAGACACCCAGGAGTGCCTCCGGAGCCGTCGGCTGATTGGGCAGGGGCACATGGTCCAAAAACAGCTTCGTCTCGGGGAAGGGCAGTGAGGTAAGCAGAATGTCGCGAAAACGCTGGGTCGGAACGGTTGGCGGGGGATTCATCGCTATCGCAGTGCGCTGCCGGTAGCCTTCGTACGCGGCAAAGAAAAACACTTTGTCTTTCTTGATCGCACCTCCCAGTGAACCGCCGAACTGGTTCCACACCGAGTTTTGCTCGCGAAGAAGAAACGGTTGACGGGCCGAGAGCACGGAGCCCTCGTAACGATGGAACAGGCTGCCATGTAATTGGTTCGTTCCGGATTTCGTGATCAGGCTCAAATTGCCCGCCATCGCCCCACCGTATTCCGCCGCCATTACACCTTTGACGAACTGCACCTCGGCCACTGATTCCGAGCTCATGATCTCGATCTTGTTATAGCCTCCGTAGCCGGAAATCTCGACCGGCCCCGCGTTGCCGTTGGCATCCGTACCATTCGCTGTGACGCTCATCGAACTGCCGCCAAGACCGTTCAGCCGGAAACGAGTTCCGGCCATGCCGTTGTTCGAGGCCTCCCCCCGGGTCAGTCCGGACCCGACGTCGAGAATGTTCGTGATATTGCGGTTGATCATGGGCAGACTTCTCACCTCGAGCGTCTCAAGGCTGATCCGCTGTTCAGGGGAGAGTGTATTGACCATCGGCGCTTCACCGGTGACGGTGACGTTGTCCGTGATGGATCCAACCTCCAGGGCGTACGTTCGCCTCACATTCTGCGCGGCGCCCAGAGGAATGCCGCGGCTTTCGTAACTCCTGAACCCGGGCAGCAAAATCTTGAGCGTGTAGTTACCGACGGGAACAAAGTCAAACCTGAATTCTCCGGTTTCGCCGGTCAATTGCTGCAACACCGCAGCAGTGCCTTCATTGATCAGTTGTATTTCCGCTCCGGGTAGGACGGCGCCGGAAGCATCTGTAACGGATCCTGAGAAAGTCGCATCTGTTCGCTGGCCGAGACTCATTCCCGCCATTGCCAAAAAAGTCAGCGTCATAAGCAGCAACTTCTGAATGTTCAAACGCATCTCGTCCCCCTTGATGGAAGTTTCAGTTCGAAATCCTCAGTGGTCATAGACCGCCGCTACAGCAACAGCAAACACGAAGACCAGAATGACCGACTTAAAAAGCCGCATGGGTCTCCCTTCGGGCTGTGTTGAACGTTGGGCTTCGTTTGGCGAACATTTAAGCGCTTCAGGTCACTGCGTCACAAGGAAAATCGGAATCATCGCAAATTATTACTAGCGCGAGGCAGCATGGTCCGAATTCTTGGACAGTACGACATAGCGCTGGTCCGTTATTCGGTTTTCACTTAGAATGCGCGCCAGAAAGCATGATCCCAAGAGAACTGCAGAAATACCTTCATTGAAGGGCAGTTCGGCGCCCGGCGGATGGGCGAAGTGTATCGCGCGACAGGAAGTTCGGCCGCGCCGTTCCTGTGAAACTCTTCCGGAGAGATCTTCGCGCAGGATCCGGAACGAGTCTCACGATTCGAACGCGAAGCCAGGCTTTTGGCGTCGCTCAATCATGCGAACATCGGTGTAAGTCAGGAGAAACTATGAGGCTCAGAACATCGTTCGTTTTCGTTATTGTTGCCTGCCTCGCCCTTTTCGCCTCATCTCTGTGGGCGCAGGACCTTGGTCCGCATTTTCGGAAAATCAAAGAGGGGATCTACGTTCAGTCGGCGCGTGAGGTGGACTCGAATGTCGGCATTATCCTCACCAAAGAGGGGGTGGTTATCATTGACACCGGCCAGACCCCAATCGATTCCCGAGAGGTGCAGGAGGCGGTCAAGAAGCTCACGGCGATGCCGGTCCGCCTGGTCATCAATACCGAGGTTCATCCTGATCACACAACGGGCAACTTTGTCTTTTCTCCCCCGGGCATCGTTATCAATCACGAGGGCGCATCCGAAGCGATGCGAAAGGCCGCCGATCCGAATCGGCTCAGCACTCTGAGCAGCCAATCCGCCGAGATGCGCGAGGCCGCGCAGGGATACCAACTGGTCACGCCTCACATCGAATACCACGACAAGACGACCGTATATGTGGGAGAAAGGACTTTCGAGCTGCTGCATTTGAAGAATGTTCATAGCGAGGCGGACACGGCCGTCTGGCTTCCCAACGAGCGCGTTCTTTTTGCTGCATCCGTCGCAATTCCAAACTCCATCAATAACATCCGGCCTTTCGTCGCCATTCCGGACATGCTCGCCGCTACCAAGATGTTGAAGTCTCTGAATCCTGAGATCGTGGTTCCGGGACACGGCTCGTTTGGAACAACGAAAATCTTTGACGACAGCGCGCGATATTACGGATTGCTCCTCGATCGCGTAGGCGCACTGGTGCGCGCCGGAAAATCTCTTGATCAGATCAAGCAAGAGCTACGCATGCCTGAGTACAAAGACTGGTCATATCAGGAGCGGATGCCTACCAATATCGAGGCGGCATACCGGGCGGTGAAAGGAATTTAGAAGTGCGCCGGAGCACTCAGGAGAACTCGATCTTAATGCCTCTGCCGACTATATTCAGGGCCCTTCTGCTCGCCGCTTTCGTTGGCGCTTCTTCTTATTTGTGCGCGCAATCGGCAACGACGGGTGCGTTACGTGGCACCGTTGTGGATGGCGCGGGCGCAGTCGTTCCGGGCGTGACCGTCACGCTCCTAAACCCAGCGATCGGGCAGGAGCAAACCACGATGACCGACGCGAAGGGCCTCTATGCGTTCTCGTTGCTTTCTCCCGGCACCTATGACGTGGAGTTTTCTGCGCAAGGATTCAAGAGGTCCAGAGCAATGTCTGTGGTCGTCAACGTCTCGGAGGCACCCGACCTGAACGCCCAGCTCGAGGCGGGCGAATCGGAAGAACGTGTTCCGTGCCAGTGCCAGCTCAGCGAGACGGCGACGTCCTCGAGCGGCACGCTGGTGGACAGCAAGACCATTACGGCGGTGCCATTGACAACCCGCAATTTAACGCAAGTGCTTTCCATGTCTTCCGGCTCCACCGCCAGTGTCAACAATGCCGGGACGCTGGGAGCCGGTTCACAGACCGTGAATGTGAATGGCAATACTGCCACAGGCACGTTTACCGTAGACGGGGCAGTTTCCGGCAGCACCGTTCCTAACCCCGATACAATTTCGGAATTTAAAATTCAAACCTCGCAGTACGACGCCGGGTATGGCACGAGGGTTCCCAACGTCAATCTGGTTACCCGATCCGGCGAGAACGAGTTTCACGGAGACGTCTGGGAATTCTTGCGCAACGACATTTTCAATGCCAATGCGTTTTTCAGGAATGCGGCCGGGCAACCCCGTGCGACGCTGAAGCAGAACCAATTCGGCGGCACGCTCGGCGGACCCATCAAGCGAGACAAATTGTTCTTCTTTGGCTCCTACCAGGGAACACGGCAGGTGAACGGCCTGGATCCAACCGCTTCGTTATCTACTGTTATTCTTCCTCCACTCACCAACGATCGCTCGGCGGCCACGATCGGTTCGCAGTTTTGTCCGGGGAACAAGGAGTCGGCCGCACAATCCAGGTACTTCACGTTTGCCGGAGGAGTGCAGGTGGCGTGTGATGGCTCGAACATCAATCCTGTGGCTCTAAAGCTCCTGCAACTGAAGCAGGCCGATGGCACCTATTTGATCCCCACGCCTCAAACGATTCTTTCGAGCGGAGTGAATGCGGGCCTCGGGTATTCTTCCTATAGTCTTCCGTCCACGTACGACGAAGACCAGGGGCTCGCAAATATTACCTACCTGATTTCCGGGAAGCACTCGCTCACAGGCCGGCTCTATCACGCTACGGCGAACACGCGAAGAGCCTACTCATCCGATTTCCTTCGTTCGCCCGAGACGCCGCCTACTCCGGGGTTCCCGGTAACCAGTCACGATACGAACTACATCACCAGCATGCAACTCAGTTCGGTGTTGACACCCAATCTGGCCAATGAAGCGCGGATGACATTCACGGACCACCTTTCCACGCCGGCAGTGCCCGGTCTTGCGTCAGTAACTTCGATCGGTATGACCCCTGCTAATGCCTTGTCGCCGGGGTTGCCGGATATCACGATGCGGGGATCATTGGGGGGTTTTCAGGCGGGAAACGTCTACAGCGACTTTCTGAACGGCAGCCGAACTTATTCCTGGTCGGACACTCTTTCCTGGACTCACGGCAGGCATACCATTCGCACCGGGGTCTTTGCGTTAACGCAGCAGTTGAAATCGTCCAACATTGGTCTCGCTCGAGGACGACTTGCGTTTCAGAACTTCACCGACTTCCTGCTGGGAATGAGTGCGGCGCAGAATGGCAGTCCTCAGGGACTCAGCAATATTCAAACTATCGAAGCCAACGAAGGCATAGGACCGCGGGGCGAGGCCGTGCTTTCACAGCGGTTCTACCATACCGCCGCCTTCGTCGAGGAGGATCTAAAAGCCGGCGCGCGCCTCACGCTCAATCTGGGTTTGCGCTGGGAATACCTGCCGCCTTCTTTTGGCGAGAACCAGGACCTGGGCAACGCCTGGCCCTCGCTGTTGCGGACCGTGCCCATTCCGCCCGCTTCCGGCACTTATGTCGGGATGACGGTCCCTTCTGACTACAATCCGAACCGGATCAACCCTTATACGGGCCAACCTTTCGGGCCGCCGCCTCCCGGCGTGATTGTGCGTCCCGGCAAGGGTCACTACCAGAATGGCGCTCCTTTGGACAGCTTCGCGCCTCGCTTTGGCTTTGCGTGGCAACCGGGAAGCAAGCAGAGCCGCGTGGCTGTACGCGGTGGCTATGGATGGTTCTACCAACCTCTAAGCGACAGGGGAAATGCGCAAGGCACTCCTTCGACGAATATGCAACCCCTTGCGCAACTCATCGGTCGTTCGGGAGCCGGCAACCATGCGTCGACACTACAAATGCCATTCCCGGCCACAACCCTTGGGTTTGTACTACGAACGCCCTCCTCAAATCTGGGGGACCGGATTATCGGACCGACCTTCCGGCTTCCCAGGCTACAACAATGGAACCTGAACGTGCGGTACGCCATCGCTAGCAATTTCAGTTTCGACCTGGGTTATGTCGGATCGTATGCAAACAATCTGTTTCTCTTTTACGGCTCCAACCAGCCATTGCTGGCAACTCCGGGACACCCGGTCAACTGCGGGCTGCCGGCCACGCCCGCTGCTTTGGGCGTAACGCCCGCCGTCTTCGCTACATTGGGTGTCGATCCATCATCGGGCTGCGTCACCACGAATACCTCGGCCAATGCCTTCCTGCGCGTCCCCATCGTCGGCGAGGCGCCCACAGGCTTGTTGGCACACCAGTATCTCGGGGCTTCCTGGTACCACAGCATGCAGGCCACATTCCGGCAGCAGATTTCTCATGGCTTGACCTCTCAAGTTGCCTATACGTTTTCCAAGGCCGAGGCCAATACAACTGCCTACAACGACCAGAGGAATCTCGATCTGGATTGGGCTCGTACGAATTTCGATCGCACGCACCGCTTGATCGCCAACTTCACCTATGATTTGCCCAACCTCCGCACAAACGGATTCAAGGGCGCGCTGCTGGGAGGCTGGTCGATTTCCGGAATCGTTATTGTGCAGAGTGGATTGCCGATGTCTTTGATCGACCGCGGCGGGGGCTCCGTCTATGGTTTCGCCGGACCCGCCACAATCACGCTCTGCCCGGGCGCGACAAACCAGGATCTCGTAACCTCGGGCGCCACCGGGTCTCGTTTGTACAACTGGATTAATAAGTCGGTAATCTGTAAGGCGCCCGCAATTGGATCCGATGGGTCGACGGGTTACGGGAGCACCGGTCAAAGCATTATGAACGGACCGGGACAATTCAATACGGATTTCTCTTTCGGCAAGACAACTGCGGCGGGAGGTCTTCGGGAAAACGCGCAACTTGCTTTCCGCGTGGAGTTCTACAATGCTCTCAATCATCCGCAATTCGCCAATCCCGGTACGAATTTTGGGACGGCAAACTTCGGTGTAGTCACCCGGAACTCGGTGGCGCCCCGGCTGATCCAGTTCGGCTTGAAGTACGTTTTCTAGTTTTTTCTCTCTTTCAAGACTATTTCCTGAAAAGCTTTCCGCCGATATCTAAATCTTAAGGTTGTTGGACCTTATATTAGAACTGCCTGGCAATAAGGAGATTCCGTGAGATTCCGTTCATTGTTTGTGTGTCTTTTGGTTTTCGTATTCAATTACAGTGCATTGGCGCAAGGCGCGCCGTCGGCGCAAGACGTCCCATCTCAAGCAACACTATGGCTTTACAGGCCGGCTTCTGACTATTCGGGGATGGATTTGACCCTTCATATGGATGGCCGAAAGCTTGTAGGCTTGAGCGCAGGACGATTTCTTGGTATTCGAGTGCCATTCGGTTCACACACCTTCTGTTGGACAAACCAATCGAGCGCCCGGCAAGTGGTCGTTTCTATTGAACGCGTTCAGCAGGCGTACCTCGAAGTGAGTTTTCGGAGTAACGAGCCATTTCTTAGGATCAGCCCACGGACCCCCGAAGAGGCAATAGGCCAAATCAGCGTTCTCCAAGCTGTTGATTCAACGCGTATTTTCAATTCCGCACTCATTGTTCCGGCTTCAAACAGGCCAGAGGCCCCGCCTAATGTGGTCGAGATCGAATTGGCGAGCGAAATTGGTTCCGCACCCACTTCAAACATCCCAGAGCCCTTGCCTAATGTGGTCGAGATCGAATTGGGGAGCGAAGCAGAATCGACACCAGCCGGCGTATCAACCTCAGAGAATACGCCGATTTCTTCCGCTCTACCGTCGTCCGAACCGGCAGACGTGCAGCAGTTCGAAAAGGTGATACAAACGGCCATTCTCCCGGAGTCTCCCTCGGGAATCGAGAAGTCGAGCGAGGGCTGGACCGGCGTTTTCTTCGTCGACGGTCAGCGCATAGAAGTTACACCCGAAACGAAAGTGGTCTTCAAGCTAACCAGCGGCGAAAGTGAGTTTCGCCCTCTTGATTCATTAGAAGAAATCCTGCCGGGGATGTTAATGACCTACGAGGGAAAACGCGACATGGAAACAGGAAAAATTATGGCTGATCGCGTTGAGTTTTCCAGAAACGACGTTGAAGAGGGCGGTCAACAATAATTACAGTTCACGACCTGGACTGTCTGGATTACGCAGATGGCGGCGGCACATTTCAAGGGTGCGCCATCTGCGTAGTCCGCGTAATCTGCGGCTAATCCGATCAGAACTCGAGCCGCAGCGCGAACTGAATTTGGCGGCCGTTTCCTGACGCAGCCGTCCCGGTAAGGACTCCGGCCGTTGGACTGATGTCCGTGCCCGAAAAAACAATGAGATTGGGTGTATCAAAGTTCGCGTGATTCAGGAGGTTGAAGACCTCGGTCCGGAACTGCAAATTCAATCGCTCCTTCAAAGGAATCCGTTTGAACAACGACGTATCCACATTGAGAAAGCCCGGTCCCCGGAGCTGACCGCGCCCGGCGTCTCCGAAGGTCCCCGCCACCGGCACTAAAAAGGCGTTCGGATCGTAATAGCGGCCGGTCTTCTTGAACTCCTTTGCTCCCAGAACCGGGTTTCCTTTGAAGTTGGGATTCCGGTTTGGCCTATCGGGAAGGCGACCGGTGTCCCCCGTTCCAGACCGATTCGAGCCAACCTGAGGCGTAATGGGAAAGCCGCTATTGGCGACAAAGATGCCGTTCCACTGCCAACCGCCGATCAGCTTGTCCACCCAACCCGTAGCTCCGCCGCCGAACGCCTTGCCGTTCCCGAACGGCAACTGATAGCTGAAGTTGGTGCTGAATTGGTGTAGGAGGCTGAATGAGGCAGGTCCCTTGTCGAGCCTCCGGTCAAAGCGATTCAAGACCGTGGGAGCTTCATTATCGGCGCCGTTGACGAGGTTAGCGGAATTGATGTCCAGCACCTTTCCCCAGGTGTAGCTGGTCTTGAACGTCAGTCCGCGGCTCGCGCGCTTGAGCAAGGAGAGATTCATCGCATGGTAGTTGCTGGTGCCGACATAGTACCAGCCCTGGCTGGAGCCGAGTAACGGGTTCGGACGCGATCCCACCGGCACGTACAGGGTTCCCTGCGGGACGACACTCCTCTGGTTTGCCGCGAGAACTCCGCCTGCAAGGCAGCCCGCTGGGTTGTCGCACTTCAGCGGTTGAATCGTATTTACGTCCATTGTTGTCGAAACGTGATATGACTGGCTGCCCACATACTCGGCCTCGGCCACGAGGTCTTGCGCCAGTTGGTGTTCAACCGTCAGGCTCCATTGCTGGAGTGTAGGTGTGTGCAGGACAGGATCGATCCCGCCGGGCGCATAGACCGAGCAGGGTGGATTCGTCTGTCCGACGAATTTACAAGCGGGCGGGGGTGCCACTTCCGCGGATACCGGAATGATGGAGAGTAGCGGCTGGTTCAGGAAGGTCAACCGCCCGCTGAACGGCGGATTCGCGTTGAGCCGGTTGGCGAGATTGTCCTGCAGGTCGTTATGAATCCCAAAGCCGGCCCGCACCGCCCACTTGCCCGAGCCGGTCACGTCCCACGCCAAGCCGACCCGTGGCTGCAACAGCGCCTTGGCGTGGTTCTCGAGAAGCGGCGTTTTCCCAATGAACGGGTCCGTTATCAAGATCCCATTCGCATCAAACAGGTAATTCGAAGAGTGACCGTTTTTCTCAGTGATCATGGTGGTCATCTCGTCCCGCAGTCCCAGCCGCACCGTGAGATTCGGACGCAGCTTCATTTCATCCTGAAAATACCAGGCGGCTTCCTTCGAGCTAAAGATCAGTTCCGTCGGTTTCG
>Ga0137394_10000247_pt1 | contig 38038 bp, 42 predicted proteins | sample czobulk116metaG_FD_108278 | JGI IMG/M metagenome (GOLD analysis project Ga0137394, IMG submission 108278) | Vadose zone soil microbial communities from Angelo Coast Range Reserve, California, USA - czobulk1.16 metaG | ecosystem: Environmental > Terrestrial > Soil > Vadose zone | place: USA... | reverse complement strand
CGAATAATTCATGAACGATCGACGCGATCGGCGGGCGGGTGGCGCCGGGTGCGGCCCCGGCCGGCGGGGCTCCATCACCCGTTCGACCTCCACGCACTTCTGCGAAGTGCGAAGGTACGAAGGGGTCCCATTCCGCCCCGCCGGCCGGGGCCACACCCGGCGCCACCCGCCCGTTCGTCGTAGTGTCGTTCATGAATAATGCGGGCTAGCGCGTGACGGCGATCTTCTTCGAGCTTTCCCAGCCCGCCGAATGGGTGGGCTCGGCGATCGCGCGCAGGTTGCCGCCCTCGTCGAGCGAGATGGTGAAGACGGCCTTGGGATACGAGAAGACCGGGTGCAGGTAGACGCGCGCGATCTCGGCACTGTCCTTGTAGAGGGCGATGTAGCGGACGAAGTGCTCCCCCAGCGACGGGTGGGTGGATCCGGCGCCCACCGTCACGGTGACCTCGAACCACTGCCCGCGCTTCACCGAGTCCGGCGCCTCGATCTTCGGCGTGTGCTTCTCGTCGTACGACCGGCGGACCTCACGGTATTCCGGCGTGAACTGCTCGGCCTGACCCTGCGCCCCCACTCGCGCCGTGCCCGGGGCCAGGACGAGGGCCGCCGCGGCGACGACAGCCGACGTCTTTCCGTATCTCATCGACCTTCTCCTCTCGTCAGGGGACCTTCAGTTGTCGGGGAGAAACCGGTGGATCAGCGCCATCAAGTCGCGTGGGCTGTACGGCTTGGCCAGGTACGCCGAGGCGCCGGCGTCCATCGCGCGCCGGTCGTCGCCGCTCAGGGCGAACGACGTCACCACCACGAGCGGGATGTTCGCCGTCCGCGGATCGGCCCGCAGCAGGCGAGTGGCATCGAGCCCCGACAGCTTGGGCAGCTGGACGTCCATGAGGATGAGATCGGGCAGCTCACGCTGCGCGACCGCGAGCCCCTCTTCGCCGTCCGCCGCCTCCAGCAGCCGGTAGGTCGTCCGGCTCAGCAGCTGCCTCACGATCTTCCGATTGTACTCGTTGTCCTCGATGTGGAGCACCGTCCGGTCCTTCATGCGCGCCCTCCGTCCGTCCGCAACGGCACCGTGAAGAAGAAGGTCGATCCTTTACCGAGCTCGCTTTCCACCCCGATGCGCCCGCCGTGCATCTCGACGAGTCGCTTCGTGATGCTGAGCCCGAGCCCGGTGCCGCCGTATTCTCTGGTGATCGTGGTGTCGACCTGACGGAACTCGGCGAAGATGTTCTCGACCTCGTCCTTGGGGATGCCGATTCCGGTGTCGCTGACGCGATAGACGAGCCACTCGCCGTCGAGGTGCACGTCGATGTCGACCCGGCCCTGGCGGGTGAATTTGAGCGCGTTCCCGACGAGGTTCAGGAGGCACTGCGTGATCCGCCGGCCGTCGCCCCAGGCCGTCGGGATGTCGGGCGCCACCCGCAGGTTGAACGCCAGACCCTTTTCGAGGGCCAGCGACTTCAGGGACGCGTGGGCGACTTCGACGATCTCCTGCACCGAGTACTCGCCGACGCCGAGCTCGAGTCGTCCGGCCTCGATCTTGGACAGGTCGAGCACGTCGTTGATGAGACGGAGCAGGTGGCGACCGTTGATCTGGATGTCGACGAGCGGCTCGCGCAGCGCGGGCGGCACCTCGCCGTACAGCTCGTCGAGCATGATCTCGGTGAAGCCGAGGATCGCGTTGAGCGGCGTGCGGAGCTCGTGGCTCATGTTCGCGAGGAATTCCGACTTGGCGCGACTGGCGAGTGCCAGACGGTCGTTCAGGCTGCGGAGGGTCTCCGCCGCCACCCGTTGCTCGTCGTCGAATCGGCGGAGCTCGCGGCTCATCCAGTTCATGCGCTCGGCGAGCGCGCCGAACTCGTCGCGGTTCGGCACGACGATGGTGCCCCCGAACCGCCCCTCGGCCACCTCGCTCAGGAAGCCGTGGGCCTCGCGCACGGGCAGGATGAACGACCACGAGATCACGAAGCCGCCCAGCAGCGCGACCACGACGGAGACGACGGCGAAGCCGGCCATCAGCCGCAGGGATTGCGTGTGGGAGGCCGCGATGCTGCGGCGGAGGCTGGCCATCCGTGTCTCCTCGGCGGCGACGAGCTGGCTCACCTGCTCCTCGATCCTCCGGTAGGTCGGCACCTGACGGGTCTGCAGCGCCGTCATCGCGTCCGCGAGCCGCCGGTCGCGGACCGCGTTCGCGATGTCGGCGACGGTCGCCATCGCGTCCTCCTGCCCCCCGCGAATGACCTGGATGAGCGCGCGCTCCTCGGGCGGCGCCGCCGTCTCGAGCCGCGCGAGCGTGTCGTTGAACCGGTTGTTCTCGCGAAGGATCAGGCTCACGGAGTCCTCGGCCTGGGCCAGCAACGCCATGGCGGTGAAGTGCATCTGCATCGCGAGGGCGTGCTCGATCTGCCGGGACCAGCCGACGCGCTCGTGGGCCTCGTCGAGGAGATTCGTCTGGCGCGCGGTCTCGGCGACGGTCCGCAGGCTCACCGCGGTCATCGCGATGAAGAGGAGGGTGATGAGGAGGAAGCCGGCGAGGAGCTTGACGTGGACCGACGCGCGGATGCGCGCCACCGCCCGCACGAGGGCGCCCAGCGGCGAGGCAAGCAACGCCACCACGGGCGGCGGCGTTCGCTCGGCGGCCGACGTGCGAGGCATGGTGTCCCCCCGCGGGGCTAGCGGGCGGGCATCTCCAGCGTGACGGCGGTCGGGTCCGCATCGCCCACCACGATGTCCTTGGAGACCGTGCCGAGCCGCTCCTGCCAGACCTTCAGGGTGTAGCGCCCGGGCGGAAGCCCCCGCAGCGCGAAATCTCCGGCGCCGTCGGTGATCGCGTAGAAGGGATGCTCGGCCACCACGACCCAGCCGCGCATCCAGGAGTGCAGATCGCACGTCACGCGGATGATCTCGGGGTGCGAGAACGAGATGGTGATCGTGCGTCCCCTGGGCTGCGTCCGGTTGAACGGCGGGTTGGCGCTCGGGGTGCTGTGCAGGTTGTGCAGCAGCCGGTCGCTGTTCAGGAAGTCGATCCGCCCCCCCGCCGGCACGACCACGACGCGAGGCGCGAACATGCACTCCTTCTGATCCATGGCGGTCGTGGTCGGCAGCGCCTCGGCGGCCGCCGGCGCCGGCGGCTTGTCGAGCCAGACGACGGCGTTGCGGATCCCCCCTTGCGGCGACAGGACGAGCTCCTCGGGATTCTTCTCCTTGCCGCACACGTACTGATCGATCGTCACGGCGAGCTTCCGGAGCTCGGGCGTCGCCCCCTTCAGCACGACCGTGCCCTTGATCGACCCCCCCGCGGCGTCGCGGGGCGTCGCCAGACCGGTCACCAGCGTGACGATGATCACGCCCGACAGCATCACTCGCAACGACGTCGCCACCGTTCCCTCCCGGGCCTCAATATACGCCAGGTGACAGGATCCTCGACCTCTTCCACGAGGGCGAACCGGGCATCGGCCGCGCGACATTCGACCTCGGGCCGCGCACGATCGACACCATCTTGTCGCGTCTCTCCGTTGGGGTGTCCGAAGGACACGTCGCGTGAGACTACTATACTGAAGCGCGCGAGGCTCGTGGTGTCGTTCATGAATAATCCGCGCTAGAATCCGACCACGTTGCTCGATGTCGATCCGCGGTCCACGACGGGAGGGGAAACGCTCATGGTGAGCCGGCGAGTCGTCCGATCCTACCAGGCGCGCTACGGAATGGGCGCCAACAAAGCGGCGATGTACGACCTCACGGACGCGATCGACGTCCACGCCCACGCGCGCGGCCACGACGAAGAGGAGCCGATGCACGCCGCGCAGGAGGCGAGCCGCGCCGGCATGAAGGCGGTCCTCTTCAAGAGCATCTCGCCCGGCCGTCCGTGGGAAGTCGCGCGCCAGCTCCAGGAGGACGTCGACCGCTGGGCGGAGCGGGAAGGCCTGCGCCCCGTGAAGTGCCTGTCGGCCTGGATCGTCGGGATTCCCCTGAAGCCCATCGACTTCCCCGAGATCAAGGCGGCCGTCGAAGGCGGGATCCTCGGGATGTGGATGCCGCCGGTGACCTCGGCCTGGAGCATCTACCGCCTCGGCGGGCGCGGCGTCTGGTTCGACAAGGCGCGCCGGTACGACGACCCGGTGCCGCCCGTCGCCTGGGAGCAGGCGCTCAAGACCGGCATCTACGTGCTCGACGATCACGGCCGGCTGCTCCCGGCGATCCGGGACACCGTGCGGCTCTGCGCCGATCACGGGGTCGCGCTGTCGTTCGGCCACCTCTCGCCCCAGGAGATGGACGCGCTCGCGGAAGAGATCGGCGCCATCGGCTATCGCCGGGCGTTCATCGATCATCCCTTCAGCGAGGTGTTCGAGCTCGACGTGCCGACGATGAAGCGCTGGGCCGAGGCCGGCGTGCGGTTCGCGCTCACCTGGGACGAGCTCTCGCCGCTGCTCGGCGTCGACACGCAGGACATGGTCGCGGCGATTCGCGCGATCGGGCCGGAGCACTTCATGCTGTCCAGCGACGCGGGCATCCCGCTGCTGCCGCAGACGGTCGAGGCCTATCGCTTGCTGGCGGCGATGCTCCGGGCCTACGGAATGACCGAGGTCGAGATGCGACAGCTCATGACGGGCAGCGCCAAGGAGCTCCTCACCCTGACGTCCTGAGCCCTCACCGCGTCCGCGCGGCCTGAAACGCCAGGAGCTGCTCGAGACTCCGGCGGGCCTCGCCGAAGTCGGGTCTGATCTGGAGCGCCCGACGGTAGTGAACGATCGCCTCGTCCCAGCGCTCCTGCTGCGCGAGCGCGCCCGCCCAGTTGTTGTGGGCTTCGGCGTGATCGGGCTTGATCCGTACCGCCTCCCGGTAGTGGCCGATCGCTTCGCTCCATCGCCCCTGGCGGGCGAGGACGGCACCCCAGTTGTTGTGCGCGGCGGCCAACTCGGGCTTGAACGAGAGGGCCAGCTCGTAGTGGGCGATCGCCTCGTCCCACTTGCCCTGCCGGGCCAGCGCGATGCCCCAGTTGTAGTGGGCCTCCGCGTGGTTCCGCTTGATCCGCGTCGCTTCCTGGTACTGGGCGATCGCCTCGCCCCACTGGCCCTGCCGGGCCAGGTCGACCCCGAGATTGTAGTGGGCGTCCCGATCCGATTTGATGCGCAGCGCCTCGCGGTAGTGATCGATCGCCGCGCTCCAGTCACCGTGACGATCGAAGTAGACCCCGAGATTGTAGTGGCCGGCAAAGGAAGGGGCGACGGCCAGCGCGTGGGTCCACAGCCGCCGGGAGTCGTGCCACGTCTGCGTCTGGATCGACGTGAGGACGCCGAGGACCGCCGCCAGCACGGCCGGCCCGAACAGCCAGAGCACCGCCACGCGGGAGGCCGACCTGCGCGCCGCCCGCCATCCCATCGAGAGCGCGGCGCCGGCCAGCACCGCCCACGGAAGGGCCGGAAGATAGGTGTACCGGTCGGCCGCGATCTGCGGGCCGTTCTGAACGATGCCCGAGACGGGCCCGAGCATGATCACCGATGCGAGCCAGGCGGCCGCGATCGCGGGCCAGCGGTTGCGGGTGAGAATCGCGAAGCTCGTCAGCGCCAGAAGCACGGCGGCGCAGAGCAGGAAGGGCCAGCTCAGCGCCGCGATCGGAGTCCTGAGCTCGTACAACGGAGCCAGCCGGACGGGCGCGACCGTCTTCCAGAGATAGAAGACCACCTGGTAGGCGCTCACCGCCAGGCGCTCCAGCATGCCGAGCTCGGCCCGCGAGACCATGTTGTCGCGGTTGGCGAAGACGGCCAGCGCGCTGCCCGCGATACTGACCAGCACGAACGGCACCTTCTCGAGCCAGACGGCAATCGCGGGCCGCCCGAGCCAGGATCTCGGCCCCTCTCCGAACCGTCGCAGCGGGTAGACGTCGAGGATGACGAGGATCGCCGGGAGCGTCACCGCCATCGACTTCGACAGGACCGCGACGCAGAAAGAGCCGACCGAGACCCAATACCACACGCGTCGACGGGCCGGCTCGTCCGGGTGCCCGCGCGCGTGCCGGACATAGAAGAGGACCGCCAGGAGCCAGAAGAAGGCGCAGACGACGTCGCGACGCTCCGTGGCCCACGCGACCGACTCCACCCGGAGCGGATGAACCGCGAACACGAGCGCGGCGAACGCCGCTCCGAGTCGGACGCTGAGGGCGTCCGCCCGCGCGTCGCCGCCGGCGGCTCCGAGGGCGAGAAGACGCACGACGACGAGATAGAAGAGGCCCGCATTGGCGACGTGCAGCAGGAGGCTGGTCAGGTGGTACCCGGCGGGATGCATTCCCCACACGACGTAGTCGAGGCCGAGCGTCATCCAGGTCACGGGGATGTACTGGCCCATGAGGGTGGCCGTCCACATCCACTTGAGCTGCGGCCACCCGAGCCCCCGGAAAAAGGGATTCTCGGTCAGGGTGTCGATGTCATCCCAGTCGACGAAATCGTTCTGGAGGATCTGTACGAACGTCAGGAACGTGCACGCCACGACGCTCAGCGGAAGGATCCATCGGTCGGCGGCGCCGGTCGCCGCCGGGCGCTGCGCTCGGGGTCCTTGGCGGCGCCGGCTACCCCTCACGCCATCGAGGCCAGGCGCGCCAGCAAGGCGGCGAGGGCGGGATCGTCGGCGCCCTTCGGCTTGATGCGCGTGAACTCCTCCCGCTCCTTCTTCCGCCACAGCGGCGGCTTCGTGGCGTCGATCGCCATCTTGCCGCCGACCCGCATCACCGTGACCTCGGAGCGGTCCACGTTCGGCGCCGAGATGTCGAGCGGGTGGATGCGCTCGTGCGGGATCACGATGACGTCCCGCTCCGGGTTCACCCGCGTCGAGATCGCCCAGAAGACCTCGCGCGGATCGTAGATGTTCACGTCCTCGTCGACGGCGATCGCGATCTTGGGATGGAGATACGGGCTCGACAGGACTCCCAGCAGCACGTCGCGCGCCTGACCGTCCCAGCGCGGCGTCATCTGGACGAACACCGTGAACATCGTCACCCACGGCGGGATGAACACGTCGTGGATCTCCGTGCGGCCGTGGATCTCGCTGAGGCGTCGATAGAGGCTCGCCTCCATCGGTACCGAGACGAGCGGCTGGTGGTCGGTGAAGACGGTCGCCTGCATGTGCCGATAGATCGGGTCCCGGCGCCGGGTGATCGCGGTCACCTCGAAGACCGGCGCCGGACCTTCGGCGCCCTTGCTGTAACCGGTGAACTCGCCGAACGGCCCCTCGGGCTCGCGCACGCCCGGCGGCACGACGCCCTCGATCACGATCTCGGCCTGCGCGGGGACCTCGAGGTCGATCGTCTCGCATTTCACGAGCTCGAGCGTCTCGCCGAGGACGCCGGCGCCCATCTCGAGCTCGTCGTAGCCTTCGTGCCGCCCGCTGAAGTTGGCGAGGATCTCGTAGCCGGGATGCAGGCCGATGGCGAACGCCATCGGCGCCGGGAGGCCCCGCTCCTGGTACTTCATGAGGTGCGCCCAGTTGTGGCGCGCCGCCATCCAGAAGCCCATCTTCCGTGGGCCCCGGACGAGCGCCCGGATGATGGCCTCGTTGCGCACGCCGGTGTCGGGATCCCTGGTGATCGTGACGCCGGAGCCGAGGTAGCGCCCCGCGTCGCCCTCGGAGTGGATCGGGATCGGGAGCTTCGTGATGTCGGCGTCGTCGCCGAGGAGCTTCACTTCCTTGCACGGGCCGTCCGGGACGATCTTCGAGCTCCCGGGCACGCGCGTGAACATGCGATCGGAGAGCTCGCGCACGACGTGCTGCGGCGTGGTCCCGAGCGCCTTCGCCTGGCGCGCGCGGTCCTTGACCAGGATGTCGCAGAGCTTCCAGCCCGGGAAGCCCTTGAGGCGGTTCAGCAGGATGGGCCGGGGCGCCGCCGAGCAGAGCGCGCCGGCCTGGGTGATCGGATCGACCTCGTCGTCGACGCGGATCAGGTCGTCGCCGAGGGCCGCGAGAAAGTCTCTCAGGTTCAGCGCCATCGTCGTCTCCTCAGGCGTGCGGTCGCATCAAGCGCGTTGTAACAACCGACAATCTCGAAGTCAAACCGCGTGACCCGCGCGCGCGGGCGTGAGCCGCGCGGAGCTGGAGGCCTTGTACCGCCAGGTCTCCACGGGCCCGAGCTTGGTGATGTCGTCGGGCTCGCCGAGTACCCGCTCGAGCTCGAATCACCTCCGCGCGTCGCGTTCCGCGCGCCGAACTCCCCGACAGACTACCGGATTTCGCCCTTGACCGAGCCGTGATCCCGGGTATTAGTGGTGGACGGCTCGGGGTCGAATGCTCAGGGGGTGTGACCATGGCTCGTCCCGTCAAGCCGAGATCGTCGAAGGGGACCGAGGCGGCGCCGCCCACCGCCGGGAAGGCTCCGACGCTCCCGTATACCGGTAAGGAGTTCCTCCAGAGCCTCGACGACGGCCGTGAGGTATGGATCTACGGCGAGCGCGTGAAGAACATCACCACGCACCCGGCGTTCCAGAACTGTGCCCGGATGCTCGGGCGCCTGTACGACGCGCTGCACGACGACCACAAGCGGGGCCGGCACGTGCTCACCGAGCCCACGGAGTGGGGCGGGTTCACGCACCGCTACTTCCGCGCGCCGACGACGGTCGAGGAGCAGATCGCCGGGCGCGACGCGATCGCCGCGTGGGCGCGCCTGACCTACGGCTGGCTCGGGCGCTCCCCCGACTACAAGGCGGCGTTCCTGGGGACGCTCGGGGCGAACGCCGAGTTCTACGCCCCCTACCAGGACAACGCGCGGCGCTGGTACCGGTACTCCCAGGAGCGCGTGCCGTTCATCAACCACGCGATCATCCATCCGCCGGTCGACCGCAACATCGCGCCGGGGGCGCCCGGCGGGCCCACGGATGTCTACGCGCGGGTCATCAAGGAGACCGACGCCGGCATCCACGTCTCCGGGGCCAAGGTCGTCGCGACGGGCTCGGCGCTGACCCATTTCACGTTCGTCGCCCATCATGGGCTCATTCCGGTCCAGGGCAAGAACTTCGCGATCGTGTTCATGGTGCCGACGAACGCCAAGGGCGTGAAGCTCATCTGCCGGGTCTCGAACGAGATGCGTGCCGCCATGCTGGGCAGCCCGTTCGACTATCCGCTGTCGAGCCGGCTGGACGAGAACGACGCGATCTTCGTGATGGACAACGTCTTCGTGCCCTGGGAAGACGTGTTCGTGCACGCCGACGTCGAGAAGGCGAACAACTTCTTCCCGCGCACCGGGTTCCTCCCGCGCGCCCTCATCCACGGCTGCACGCGCCTCGCGGTCAAGCTCGATTTCATCACGGGGCTCATGATCAAGGCGACCGAGATCACCGGGTCACGGTCGTTCCGCGGCGTCGAGGCGAACATCGGCGAGGTGATCGCCTGGCGCAACATGATCTGGGGGCTGTCGGACGCGATGGCGAAGACCGCCGACCCGTGGACCGGTGGCTGCGTCCTGCCGGGCATGGAGCCGGCGGCGGCGTATCAGGTGCTGGCGCCCGAGGCCTACGTCCAGATCAAGAACCTGATCGAGAAGACCGTGGCGAGCGGCCTCATCTACCTGAACTCGCACGCGCGCGATTTCAAGTCGGCGGACCTCCGCAAGTACCTCGACCTCTACCTCAGGGGATCGGGCGGGGTCGACGCGGTCGAGCGCGTCAAGCTCATGAAGCTCCTGTGGGACGCGATCGGCACCGAGTTCGGCGGCCGCCACGAGCTGTACGAGATCAACTACTCCGGCAGCCACGAGGAGATCCGGCGCTACGCTCTGTTCGGCGCGCTCGCCTCCGGCCAGTACGATCGCTGGAAGCAGTTCGCCGAGACCTGCATGGCCGAATACGATCTCGACGGGTGGAAGGCGAAGGACCTGGTCAACCCCGCCGGGCTCAGCGCGCTGCCCTGATGGGGCGCACGTTCGACGATCGCCGAGAGCCGGCCCGATCGTTGGAAACAGTTCTGCCGAGACGTCGGTCGCAGAGTACGATCTCGGCGGGTGGAAGGGGCGGCGTCGAGTGAACAACGGAGAGAGAGGGGATTGATGAATCGACTTCACGCGAGAAAGCTCCTGGGCTGGGCGCTGATCGGCGCCGTCGTGGGCGCGGCCGTGCTCGCCGGCGGCGGCGTGTTCGTCGCCCGCGCGGCGGATCCGATCAAGATCGGGCTCGGCATGGCGCTGACCGGTGGCCTGTCCGCGAACGGCAAGCCGGCGTTGATGGCCATGCAGATCTGGAAGGACGACGTCAACCGGAAGGGCGGCCTGCTCGGCCGGCCGGTGGAGCTGATCTCCTACGACGACCAGACCAACCCGGCGACCGTCCCCGGCATCTATACGAAGCTCCTCGAAGTGGACAAGGTGAACTTCGTCGTCTCCGGCTACGGGACGAACCTGATCGCGCCGCTCATGCCCATCGCGATGGAGCGCAAGCTCACCATCATGGGCATCCTCGGCCTGGCCAACAACGAGAAGTACAAGTACCCGAACTACTTCCAGATCCAGCCGTCGGGGCCGGATCCGGAGGCCAACTGGGCGACCGGGTTCTTCGAGATCGCGGCCAGGCAGAATCCCAAGCCGCAGACCATCGCGCTGGTGGGCGCCGACGCCGAGTACCCGCGCCACGCCATCGCCGGCGCGCGCGAGCTCGTCAAGAAGTTCGGATTCAAGACCGTGTACGACAAGTCGTACCCGCCCAGCACCGTCGACTACACGCCGATCGCCCGGGCGATCAAGGCCGTCACCCCCGACATCGTGTTCGTCGCGTCGTACCCGCCGGACTCGGTGGGCATGGTCCGCGCCGCGCAAGAGGTCGGCCTGCAGCCGAAGATCTTCGGCGGCGGGATGGTCGGCCTTCAGTTCACCACCGTCATGACGAGCCTGGGGCCGATGCTCAACGGGATCGTGAACTACGATTTCTGGGCACCCGAGCAGACCATGATGTTCCCGGGCATCAAGGAGTTCTTCGCGGAGTATCAGAAGCGAGCCAAGGAGGCGGGCGTCGATCCGCTCGGCTACTACCTGCCGCCGTTCGCGTACTCCGCCGTCCAGATCCTCGGCCTGGCCATCGAAGGCAGCAAGAGCGTCGACCAGCAGAAGGTCGCCGACTACATCCGCGCCAACGAGTTCGGCACCATCGTCGGCAAGGTCCGCTTCGGACCGAACGGCGAGTGGGCGAAGTCGCGGGTCCTGCAGGTCCAGTACCAGGGCGTCAAGGGGACCGACGTCGAGCAGTTCAGGGTCCCCGGCAAGAAGGTCGTCCTCTACCCCGAGGAGTTCAAGTCGGGTAACGTCATTTACCCCTACTCCGCGGCGCAGAAATAGCGCGAGCGTTCCGCACGGCGCGAGGGCCGCGTCCCACACGGGGCGCGCGCCCTCGCTCTGTGTGAACAGGCGCACGACATGTTCTCCTGGGACCTGCTGGCCAACGCGGTGGTCGCCGGCATACTGCTCGGCGGCTTTTACGCCGCCGTCAGCCTGGGCGTCTCTCTCACCTTCGGGCTCCTCGACATCGTCAACATCGCCCAGCCCGCGTTCGTGATCCTCGGTGCCTACGCGGCCTACGTCATGAACAGCTCCTTCGGCCTCGATCCCATCCTCACCGGCATCGTCTTCACGCCGCTGTTCTACGTGCTGGGGGCCGCCGTCTACCGGGTCTACTACGCGAGCTTCGAGCGACGCGGTGAGGAATCCCTCCGGGGACTCGTCTTCTTCTTCGGCGTGCTCTTCATCATCGAGGTGAGCCTCAGCCTCAAGTACGGCGTGGACTACCGGATGGTCGAGGCCGCCTACATCGGCAAGTCGATCGACCTCGGCGGCGTCGGGGTCGCGTTCCGGCTGCTGGTCCCGTGCCTCGTCGGACTGGCGATGACGCTGGCCCTCTACCTGTTCCTGTCGCGGACGTTCTACGGCCGGGCCGTCATGGCGGTCTCCCAGGACCGGGTCGCGCTCCGCCTCATGGGGGCCAATCCCGTGCGGATCAAGACCATCGCCTTCGGCATCGGGATCGCGGCGGCCAGCCTCGCCGGGGCCTTGCTCATCACCATCTCGCCGGTGGTGCCGTCCACCGACCGCGACTACATCGGCCGGGTTTTCGCCATCACCGTCCTGGGCGGCCTGGGGAGCATCGGCGGGACGCTGGCGGCCTCGATCATCCTCGGAGTGGCGGAGAGCCTGATGGCGACGTTCTTCGGGCCGTCCTGGTCGCTCGCGGTCTCGTTCGGGATCCTCCTGCTGGCGCTGGCCGTGCGTCCGGCCGGGCTCTTCGGGAGATAGACGGTGAAGACGGGCTGGGCGCTCCTGGTCGGTGTCGCCGTCGTCGGCGGCGGGATCCTGCTCGTCAATCTCGGCGTGAACCCGTACGCCTATTTCGCCGGCTACGTCGTCCTGCAGTACGTCGTCATCGCCACGGCGTGGAACATCCTCGGCGGCTACGCCGGCTACGTGAACTTCGGCACGCCGGCCTTCTTCGCGCTGGGGGCGTACACCGCCATCTTCCTCATCGAGGCCTTCCAGGCGCCGCTGCCGGTGCTGATCCTCGCCGGCGGGCTGACCTCCGCGCTGCTGGGCCTGGGCATCGGCTACCTCACGCTCCGGCTGAAGGGCGTCTTCTTCTCGATCGCCACGTTCGCGCTCTCCGTCGTGCTGCAAACGCTGATCATCAACTGGGAGTACGTCGGAGGCGCGAAGGGGTTCACGCTGATCCGCCCGAGCGCGCCGTTCTTCGCCAACTGGGGCATGCTGCTCTTCACCGTGATGGTCGCGCTCGCGGTGGTGGCGGTCCTCGCCGCGCGGTTCATCGAGCGCTCCTGGATCGGTCGCGGGCTGGCCGCGCTCCGGGACAACGAGGAGGCGGCCGAGTGCATGGGCGTGCCCACGCTCCGGCTGAAGCTCTTCGCCACGACGGTCAGCGGCTTCTTCCTCGGCGTCGCGGGCGCGCCCTTTCCCTACTACGTGACGTACGTGGAACCGTCGTCGGCCTTCAACCTGGACTACGCCGTGAACGCGCTGGCCATGCCGATGATCGGGGGCACCACGACGTGGGTCGGGCCCGTGATCGGAGCCGTCCTGCTGGGCACGGCGCAGCAGGTGGCGACCGTCACCATCTCCTCGGAGCTGAATCTGCTGATCGTCGGCGTCGTGCTGGTACTGTTCGTCGTCCTGGCGCCCGAAGGGATCACGGGCCTGGCGCGGCGGCTCATGGGACGGTGAGGGGAACGGTGACGGGCGCGCTGCTCGAGGTGGACGGGCTCACCAAGCGCTTCGGCGGCTTCCTGGCGCTCGATCGGGTCACGCTCCACGTCAAGGCCGGCGAGCGGCTCGGTCTCATCGGCCCGAACGGCTCCGGCAAGACCACCCTGATCAACTGCGTGTCGGGCGCCCTGTCGACGGACGGCGGCCGGATCCTCTTCGAGGGCCGGGCCATCACGACGCTGCCGGCGCACCAGCGGACCCGGCGCGGCATCGTGCGGAGCTTCCAGATCCCGAAGCCCTTCACCAGCATGACCGTGCGCGAGAACCTCGACATCCCGCTGGAGTACGCGGCCCACGCGCGATCCCACGGCGCCCCCGCCGCCGCGGACGAGGCCATGGATATTCTGCGGGCCATCGGCCTCGAGGCGAAGGCGCACCTGCGGCCGGCCGGGCTCACGCAGATCGAGATGCGGAAGCTGGAGCTGGCCCGGGCGATGGCGGCCCGCCCGAAGCTGCTCATCTCCGACGAGGCCATGGCGGGGCTCTCCAGCGCCGAGGTCGACGACATCCTCGCGATTCTCTTCCGGCTGAACGAGCAGGGAATCACGATCATCATGATCGAGCACATCATGCGGGCCGTGATGCGCTTCTCGGAGCGGGTCGTCGTCCTGGACGCGGGCCACCGCATCGCCGAGGGCACGCCGGAGGAGATCGTGCGGAATCCGGCGGTGGAGAAGGCCTACCTTGGCGAGTAGGATCGTCGTCCGCGACGTCGCCGCGGGCTACGGCGCGGTGCGGGTGCTCCACGGCGTCTCCATCGAGGTGCGCGAGGGCGAGACGGTGGCCCTGCTCGGCACCAACGGAAACGGCAAGAGCACGCTCATCAAGTGCATCATGGGCATGGTCGCGCCCGACGCCGGCGAGATCTACCTGGAGTGGGACGGCGCGCGGATCGATCTCACGACGCGGTCCACCGAAGAGATCGTGGCCCTGGGCATCGCCCTGGTGCCGGAGGGCCGCCGGCTCTTTCCCAAGCTCACGGTCGAGGAGAACCTCCTGCTCGGCGCCTACCGCACGGGCGCCCGCGCGGACATCGGCCGCAACCTGCCGTTCTGCTTCGAGGCCTTTCCGGTTCTCCGCGAGCGGCGCCGCCAGCTCGCGGGCAGCATGAGCGGCGGCGAGCAGCAGATGCTCGCGATCGCCCGGGCCCTCATGTCCTCGCCCAAGATCCTGCTGGTCGACGAGCCCTCGGTGGGGCTGGCGCCGATCCTGGTCAATCGGGTCATCGGCAAGATCCGCGAGCTGAAGGAGCGGCGTCATTTGACCGTCCTGATGGCCGAGCAGAACTTCAACCAGGCGACCAAGATCGCCGACCGCGGCTACATCATCGTCCACGGACGCATCGAGTTTGAAGGCCGCAGCACGCAGGAGCTCCGGGAGAACGAGCTCGTCAAGAAGTACTACCTCGGGGTCTAGCTCTTGCGCTCTCCCGCACGCCCCCGGCGCCGCCGGCTCCCGGGTCGGTAGAGCCTCTGCATGCTTAGAGACGAGGGTCGGACTTGGGGCCCGGTCGGCGGCGGCGCGCGGCTTGTTGTATGGTCTCGCCTATGAGCTTGCCTTCCGCGGGCGCGCGCTTCCGGGCCGCCGTCGCGGCCGAGCGGCCGCTGCAGGTCGTCGGCTGCATCTACGCCTACGCCGCGCGCATGGCGGAGCGGGTCGGGTTCAAGGCGATCTACCTCTCGGGGGGCGGCGTCGCCGCGGGCTCGTTGGGGCTGCCCGATCTCGGCATCACGACGCTGGACGACGTCCTCACGGACGTGCGCCGCATCACCGGCGTGACGCGGCTGCCGCTGCTCGTCGACGCCGACACGGGCTTCGGCAGCGCGTTCAACATCGCACGAACGGTCCGGTCGCTGATCGCGTCCGGGGTCGGCGCGGTGCACATCGAAGATCAGGTGCAGGCCAAGCGCTGCGGGCACCGGCCGGGCAAGGCCATCGTCGCCCAGGCGGAGATGGTCGACCGCATCAAGGCCGCGGTCGACGCGAGGACCGACTCCGAATTCGTCATCATGGCCCGGACCGACGCCCTCGCCGTGGAGGGGGTCGAGGCCGCGCTCGACCGCGCCGCGGCCTGCGTGGCGGCCGGCGCTGACATGGTCTTTCCGGAGGCGGTCACCGAGCTCTCGACGTACCGGCGGTTCGCCGACGCGACCGGGGTTCCGATCCTCGCCAACATCACCGAGTTCGGCGTGACGCCGCTGTTCACCATCGACGAGCTGGCGAGCGCCGGGGTGGGGGTCGCCCTGTACCCCCTGTCCGCGTTCCGCGCCATGAACGCGGCCGCGCTCGCGGTCTACGAGACGCTCAGGCGCGACGGCACGCAGAAGCGCGTCGTGTCCGCCATGCAGACGCGCGCGGATCTCTACGACTTCCTCGACTACCACGCGTACGAGGGCAAGCTCGACGAGCTGTTCTCGAAGGACAAGGAGGCGCTGGAGGCGCGCGTGGCCGCACCTCCCACCCCGAGAACCTGATCCCGGATCCTCCTGAGAGAAAAGTCGTCGACCCTGATCAGAAACTGATCAGCGAAGATCGGAGAACCCGGTCCGGGGTGGGTAGTTTTACCGGAATTTCAGCAGGTTCCACCACGAACCGCCCTGGCATCCGCCATGCTACTCCTTGTTGCGCATGGACATCCCGAACGCGAGCACGGGAATTCCGAGCTTCCTCGCGGTCAGCGGCGCCGCCACATCGGACCGCGGGGCGCAGATGGTCGAAGACCTTCTCCAGCTCGGGATCGCCATCAGCAGCGAGGGCGAGCTCTCGCCCGTGCTCGAGCGAATCGTGACCCAGGCGCGCCGGTTCACCGGGGCGGAAGCCGCGACCCTCTTCCTTCGCGAAGGCACCCATCTCCGGTTCGCCGTGGTCCAGAACGACAGGACCAGGCGCCGGCTCGGCGAGTACGCGATGCAGCAGCGCCTGGAGGCCGAGCGGTTGCCGCTGGATGTGCCGAGCCTCGCCGGGTACGTGGCGAATTCGGGCGAGGTCCTCAACGTGCCGGAGGCCTACGACATCCCCACGGACGCGCCGTACACCTTCAACTGGCGCGTGGATCTGGCCACGGGCTATCGGACCCATTCGGTGTTGGCGGCCCCGCTGCGGGACGCCGCGCGCCGGAACCTCGGGGTGCTTCAGCTGATCAACGCCGTCGGCGCCGACGGGCAAGCGATTCCGTTTCACCCGCGCCTCGAAGAGGTGGGGCGTGCGTTCGCCGCCTACGCGGCGATCGCGGTCCGGAGCGCCCGGCTCGAGGAGCTCTCGTTCAAGGACCCGCTCACGGACGGCTACAACCGGCGCTATCTCATGCTGCGGCTCTACGAAGAGGTGAGCCGCGCCGCCCGCTACCAGCAGCCGCTGTCGCTCATCCTGCTCGACCTCGACGGCTTCAAGGCCATCAACGACCGCTGGGGCCACGGCGCCGGCGACGAGGTCCTCAAGCAGGTCGTGCAGCTCCTGGCGAGCCAATCGCGACGCGACTCGGTCGTGGCCCGATACGGCGGTGACGAGTTCATCGCGCTGCTTCCGAGCACGACCAAGGCGGCGGCGCTCGTCTACGCCGAGCGCATGCGCGCGATCATCGAGCGCTACCCGTTCCCGTACGGACCACTGACGGCGAGCTTCGGCGTCGCGGGCTTTCCCGACAACCCCGGGAGCGTCGCCGACCTGATCAAGAGCGCCGACCACGCCCTGTACGAGGCCAAACGACAGGGGCGGAATCTCGTGGGAGGCCTCTGAGGTGACCACGCTGCCCACCGGTAGCGCCCGCATGACGAAGACCGTGCTGATCGTCGACGACGATCCGGTCATCGTCCGGACGATGAAAGACGCACTCGGAGTGTTCCGGCACGAGCACGCCTACAGGATCGAGACCGCGGGCGATGGCGCCGACGGCCTCGCGGCGCTGCAGCGCGGTCAGTTCGACCTGGTCTTGCTCGACATGTGCATGCCGCGGATGACCGGTCTCGAGCTCCTCGCCCAGATGCGCCGTCTCAACCTCCGGATGCCCGTCCTCATGCTGACGGGCAACGGCGACAGCCGCTTGGCGGCCGCCGCGCTCGCGAGCGGCATCTTCGCCTACGTCCCCAAGCCGTTCGACCTCCAGCAGCTCGAACACCTCGTCTCGCTCGCCGTCTCGTCGCGTTCGACCACCGCGGCCGCCTGAGCCGCTCGGGCCGATCTCGCGTCACCGGGGTCGGCGCCCCGCCGCTCGGGTTGACCGCGCCGCCGCGATCGCGTAGATCTGGATGCCATGAGCGATCCGGTGACCGTTTCGGTCCTGACACATCGGCTCGAGGCCATCGTGCAGGAGATGGGCGAGGCGATGCTGCGCACGGCGTACTCGCAGATCTTGAACTCGAGCCGCGACTTCTCGACGGCGCTCTGCGACGCGCAGGCGCGGCTGATCGCGCAGGCCGAGCACGTGCCGATCCACGTGGGCGCGATCCCGTGGGCGGTGGAATCCGTGCGCGACGCCTTCAAGGGGCGGATCAGGCCGGGCGACGTCTACCTGCTGAACGACCCCTACCACGGCAACAACCATCTTCCCGACCTGACCGCGTTCGTGCCGGTGTTCGTCGGGGACGAGGTCGCCTTCTGGTCCGTCAACCGGGCCCACCAGAGCGACATCGGCGGCTCGACCCACGGCGCCTACAACCCGGGCGCCACCGAGATCTGGCAGGAGGGGCTGCGGATCACGCCGCTCAAGCTCTACGACGCCGGCGAGCTGCGCGACGACGTGCTGCACATGATCACGACGAACGTCCGCCACCCGCACGACTTCATGGGCGACCTCCGGGCGATGATCGGCTCGGCGCGCGTCGGCGAGCGGCGCTTGCTCGCGCTGAACGCCGACTACGGCGCGCCGACGGTCCTGGAGGCCATCGACGAGATTCTGGACGGCGCCGAGCGGCAGGCCCGAGCGTGTGTCGCCACCTGGAAGGATGGGGTCTATCGCGGCGAGTCGATCCTGGACGACGACGGCCACGGGTTCACCGACATCTGGATCCGCGCGACGGTGACCAAGAAGGGCGACGCGCTGACGGTGGACCTGAGCGACTCCCACCCCCAGGTCTCCGGATTCGTCAACTCGTCGTTCCCGAACACGATGTCGGCCGTTCACATGGCCTTCGCGTACCTCATCGACCCGCGGACACCGAAGAACTCGGGGACGTTCCGGCCGGTCAGGGTGATCGCGAAGCAGGGCACGATCGTCTGGCCGTATCCGCCGGCGCCCGTGACGCTCGCGACGAATCACTGCGCCCAGGAGATCGCCGAGGCGATGATCCGGGCGCTGGCGCCGGCCTGCCCCGGCCGCGCGCTCGCGGGGTGGGGGCGGCGCTTCCGCATCGCGATCAAAGGCGTGAATCCGCGGACGGGGAAGCCGTTCATCTGGCACATGTTCCACGCGCGTCCCGGCGGCGGCGCGACGGCCGCCGGTGACGGATGGGAGACGGCGGGCGAGGGGCAGGCGGCCGGCGGGATCAAGTTCGGCAGCGTCGAGGTGGCGGAGGCGCGGTTCCCCCTGACCTTCGAGCACCACGAATTCCGGGCCGATTCCGCCGGCGACGGCATGCACCGCGGCGGCGTCGGCGCGGTGCTGCGCCTGCGCGTCGACATCGAGGAGCCGGCGGTCGCGAACACGGCGGGCGACGGAGTGCGCCACGCTCCGTACGGTCTGCTCGGCGGCAAGGACGGTCGTCCACACCGCTACCGGCTCCAGTCACGCGGGCGGCCGAGTCGCGTGTTGAAGACCAAGGAGGTCGGGATTGCCGTGCGGAAGGGCGACGTGTTCCTGGTCGAGTCGTCCGGTGGCGGTGGCTACGGGCCGCCGCCGAGGCGCTCGCGGCAGGCGCGGGCCAGCGATCGCGAAAATGGATTCGTGAGCTCACGTAATCGGAGGGAGCGGCTCCGCTCCCCGCGGTAACCCACGGCGTCGATTCGGGACGCGGCCGGCGCGCGAATCTGATTGAACATCGGGGGAGCGAGCGCTGCTCCCCCCGAATCCCCGAGGGGACCCTGGCGCTCGCCGCGTAGCCGGTTCAAGTTCCCGCCTGAGATCACCGATGCCCCCGGTGCCCTCGGCCGGGGCGCTGGTGCGCGTCGTAACGGTCGGCTAGACTCCCCGGTAGCATGCGGCTGATCGGGCCCTGTTATCGAAACGGGGAAGGGTGGGATAAGGGCTGGCGCATGGTCCACCATCATGCCTCGCACGTCCTGACCAGGGCGCCCGACGACGCGGCGCCCGAAACGGCGCCGTGAGCGGCCCGGCGCGACCCATCGACGTCGAGAGCCTGTTGCGCCGCTACGAGGTCTTGCTCCTGGACGCGTATGGCGTGCTCGTCCACAGCGGCGGGGCGCTTCCGGGCGCGGCCCATCTCGTGAACGCGCTCAATGAGGCAGGAAAGCCGTACTACGTCCTGACCAACGACGCATCGAAGCTGCCGGCCACGGCGGCCTCGCGCTACCAGGGCTACGGCCTGGCGATCGAACCCGACCGGATCATCACCTCGGGACTTCTCCTGGAAGGCCACTTCGCCACGCACAACCTGGTCGGCGCGCGCTGCGTCGTCCTCGGCACCGAGGACAGCGCGCGCTACGTCGCGCAAGCCGGGGGTCGGATCGTGCCTCCCGCTCAGGGGTTCGAGGTGCTCGTCGTCGCCGACGAGTTCGGCTTCCCCTTCATCGAGACCGTCGACGCGGCGCTCAGTGGGCTGTTCCGGGCCCTCGACCGGCAACAGGCCGTCCACCTGGTGTTGCCCAATCCGGATCTCATCTATCCCAGCGGGGAGGGCTTCGGCATGGCCGCCGGAAGCGTCGCCCTCATGTTCGAGGGCGCCCTGCGGCTGCGCTATCCCGACCGGACCGACCTCCGCTTCGCGCGTCTGGGCAAGCCGCACGCGGCGATGTTCGCCGAGGCCCTCCGCCGCAGCGGCACGCGGAACATGGTCATGGTCGGTGATCAGCTCGAGGCGGACATCGGCGGGGCGCACGCGTTCGGGCTCGATTCGGTCCTCGTCGGCACGGGTGTGAGCGCGGCCTCGTTCGACGCGGGGCGCGCGCGGCTCCAGCCGACCTACCTCATGCCCTCTCTGGTCTAGCTGAACATCGGGGGAAGCGCCGCCGCTCCCCGCGGTGGACCCCCGGCGTCGATTCGGGACGCGGCCAGCGCGCGAATCTGATTGAACTTCGGGGGGAGCGAGCGCCGCTCCCCCCGATAGCCCCCAACGGTCGTCCTCGTGGTTGGCTTCCGCATTCGGTTGCGCCGGCAAAAGCCCGGCGCTCGAACGCTCGCGTCCCCGCGCTGGCCCTACGAGGCGGCCGGCGTTCCCGTCACCAGGGCGCTCGCTCGGCCGCCCTGCAGACGCTGCCCGAGGCTGATCAGCGCCAGACCGAGCGCGACGCGCAGCGGTGGCCGCTGTCGCAGCGACTCGGCCAGCCTTTCTCTCAGCACCGCAGCCCGTATCTCGTCGAGACGCTCCTTCGCCCACCACTCGATCAAGTAGATGTTCAGGTCCATGACACCGACTCTCCTCTCGCCGCGCGCGCCGCGACCATCGCCTGATCACGGCGCGGGACTGGTTGCTCCTGCGGGCGCAGCACGATCTCGAACCGGCCCGGTCTCGTTCGCTCCGGTTCGCCGAAAACGCCGTAGGCGGCCTCGACCACCCGCGTCACCGTGTCCGGACGCTCGAGCGGCACCGGGATCATGACTTGCCAGCGGCCCCAGAGCCTCCGGCGTACCACCGGCGCGACCACCGCGCCGAGCTCGGCATGGATCGCGTCGGTCACCGCGATTTGTCGCGCGACCTCCGCGAGCCGCGTGCGCTGGCGCCGGCTGGACAGTTGCAGCAGGGCGACGATCAGCGCGACCGGGAACAGCCCGACCACGACGGGCAGCGCGCTCAACACGACGGATTGCATGTCGACCTCCTCCTTCTGCTTCCTGTGACACCGCAGGGAGGCCGACGTGAAACGGGCGAGCGAGGCTAGGCCGACAGCGGGTGGAGGTCCGGGCGGCAGGCCGAGCAGGGCGTGAGCCCGAGCGCATCGGCCAGCTCGCGGGACGCCAGCAGTGTGACAGGCCCGATCGGGCGGCGCGCGATATCGCCGCAGGTCGGCAGGCAGTACTCATGCTGGTCGTTGCGGTCGTAGTGGTACAGCCTCCCCCGCTCGACGCGAGAGTCGTGCCGCGTCCCCACTGCTCGGATGCCCTCGACGGCGAGCAGCCGCTGTTTGAGTCCGACCTGGTTGCCGGCGTAGCCGGTGAGCGCGCCGGAAGTGCCGATGATCCGGTGGCACGGTACGACGATCGGCAGTGGATTCCAGCGCAGCGCCTGGGCGACCGCGCGCGTGGCCGAGGGCCGGCCGATCTCGGCGGCGATGCCGGCGTACGAGGTGACGGCGCCGTAGGGGATCGAAGCCGTGGCCTGCAGCACGGCGCGATGAAAATCGCTGCGCGCCAGACGCAGGTCGAGCGGCCACTCCAGGTGCCTGCGGTCGCCCCGCAAATACTCGAGCAGCTCGCGGTGGAGCGCCTCGATCTCGGCGCCGTCCTCCTGCGCCTCGAGACCGGCGGCGCGGCTCAGACGGGACGCGCCGAAGTCGGTGCGCCCGCCCAGATACTCCACGAGCGACACGCCGTGCTCCGTCCGCGCGATGAGGATGTGGCCGAGCGGCGACGGGAACACCCGGTAGGACACCAGGCGCGACTTCAGATCTGCGAGCCGCGAATCGAGCCCCTCGCGGGCGCGCGCGACGCTCTCCGGCGCCGCCGGCGCGCGCCGGAGGGCGCCCACCACGCCGTCGATCTCGCGATAGCGCCGAAACTCGCCACGGCAGGAGGCGCAGGCGTCGATGTGGTGCTCGACGCGACGCTCGGCGCCGGCTGCGGCGTCGCCCGTCGCCACGGCGACGAGGTCGGGTTCGATCTCGAGACAGACTTGCGGCTTTCGCTTCATCGCGGTCGCTCCATATTCGTGGGGCTCGCCCCGGGCGGAAGTTCGTGGCCGTTCAGGCTCAGCCGGATCTTGCGGAGCGCCTGGAAGACGTGCGCCCGCGCGCTCTCCGCCGAGCAGTCGAGGCTTCGCCCGATCGCCTCGTAGTCGATGTCGTGGATTTTTCGCATGATGAACGCCAGCCGTTGCTTGAGGGGCAACCCGTGGACGGTGACCTCGACCAGCGTCCTGACCTCGCCGAGCCGCGCTTCGTCCTCGGGGCCCTCCGGGTCGGCTTCTCGGCTCTCCGCGGACACGGCCAGGTGAGCCACGCGGCGGCGTTTCTCGGAGCGAAAGTGATTCCGGCTCAGGTTCGTGGCGATGGCGAAGAGCCACGCCCGCACGTTGGCGTCTGGGCCCAGGGTTCGGTAGGCGCGGTAGGCGCGCAGGAAGGTCTCCTGGGAGAGGTCTTCGGCCTCGGCGGCCCGCGAGGTCACTCGCCGGAGATACCGATAGATCTCCGCGTGGTGTGCACCGACGATCGTCTCGAACGGTTGTGCGCCCATCATGGGTGTAACACCGCGCGGGCCGGGATGTGAAACGGCCGGCGGGCTCAGCACATGATAAGGTATTCCGCGGAAGGAGCCCCATTTGGCTGAGACCGCCGATGTCGTCGTGGTCGGGGGCGGGGTCAACGGTGCGAGCATCGCCTACGCCCTGGCCGCGCGCGGCGTCCGCCGCGTCGTGCTCTGCGAGAAGTCGGCGCTCGCCAGCGGCGCCTCGGGCCGTTCGAGCGCGCTCGTCCGCATGCACTACACGAACGAGTGGGACGCGCGCCTCGCGTTCGCCAGCTTCCCCGTCTTCAAGCACTGGCCGGAGATCATGGGCGGGCCGCCCGTGTTCACCCACACCGGGTTCGTGAACGTCGTCGCCCCGCCGTACGCCGACGCGCTCCGGAAGAACGTCGAGATGCTGCGCGGCATCGGCGTCAACACCGCCGCGCTGTCCCCGGGCGAGCTCCAGGACCTGCAGCCCTTCGCCAACGTCGAGGACCTTGGCGCCGCCGCCTGGGAGCCCGAGAGCGGCTACGCCGACCCCGCCGCCACGGTCGAGGGCTTCAGGCGCCGGGGGCACGAGCTCGGCGCCCGGATTCTGCAGTGGACCGGGGTGACGAAGATTCTGCGCCGCGAGAGCCGCGTCGTCGGCGTCGAGACGCGCGCCGGGCGCATCGACGCCGGCGCCGCCGTCGTCGCCGCGGGCGCCTGGGCCCCGCGTCTCTGCCGCGAGATGGGGATCGAGCTCCCGGCGCGGGTCAAGGGGCTCGATACGGTGCAGGTGACGCGGCCGGCGGCGCTGGCCCAGCCCCCACGTGATCTTCATCGACAACGTGCTCGGGAGCTACTTCCGGCCCGAGAGCGGCATCCGCACGATCGTGGGCGTGCCCTGCCAGGACTGGGACCTCGATCCCGAGGCGCCGGCAGTGCTTCCGGCCGGCGCGCCGGCGGTCGGCGCCCAGATCCTGACTCACCGCATCCCGGCCATGGAGGGCGCCACGCTCGCGCGCGGCTATCGCGCCTTCGACTGCTACAGCCGCGACCGTCACGCGATCCTCGGCCGCGTCGACGGAATCGACGGCCTCTATCTCGCGACCGCGTTCAGCGGCTCCGGCTTCAAGATCGCTCCCGCGGTCGGGGTGTGCATGGCCGAGCTGATCGTGGACGGCCGCGCCAAGACCGTGGACATCGAGGCATTCGGTCTCCGGCGGTTCGCCGAGGGGAAATCGCCCGAGGGGGCGTACCCGTACGCGCCTCGCAACGATCACGCCGATCCGCGGTCGTAGGTCCGGCGAGCGGGCGGGGTGGCGCGGTCGGGGTCGAGAGGACCACGCGGCACGCGTGCGCTGCTCCGCGGTGGCTGGGCTCCATCCGGGCGCGCGGCGCGCGCCGCCGCGGGCCGGGAACGGGTCCCTTCGACCCCGACCGCGCCACCCCGCCCGCTCGCCGGACCTACGACCGCGCGTCGGGTGGTAGCGTCTCGGTTTGAAACCGAGACACTGCGCGTCGGGCCGGTCGGTTGACTTGATTGAGGGCTGCGTCTACTTTGACGGGACGATGATCAGCGGGCGTCGCGCGGGTAGCGCCGCGGCCGTGAGGAGGACGGAATGTTCAAGCGGGTGGTGACCTCGGAGAGCGAGCTGCGCGAGCTGATGGGCACGCCGAGCGAGCGGGCGATCAAGAAGGAGTCGCCCACGGTCGACGAGCCCAGCCGGGAGTTCATCGCCCGCTCGCCCTTCCTGCTGCTGGCGACCGCGAACGCGGAGGGGCGCTGCGACGTCTCTCCCAAGGGCGACGCGCCCGGCTTCGTGCGCGTGCTGGACGAGCGGCACCTCGTGATCCCCGACCGCCCGGGCAACAAGCGGCTCGACGGGTTGCGCAACCTGCTCGAGAACCCGCACGTCGGGCTGATCTTCCTGATTCCGGGCCGGGAGGAGACGCTGCGCGTGAACGGCCGCGCCTCGATCGTGCGCGACGAGGACGTCCTGGAATCGCTCGCGGCGCGCGGCAAGCGGCCACTCGTCGCCATCGGCGTCGAGGTCGAAGAGTGCTTCTTGCACTGCCCCAAGGCGTTTCGTCGCTCCCAGCTCTGGGAGCCCGAGGCGTGGCCGGATCGCTCCGTGCTCCCCTCGATGGCGTGCGTGCTCTACGAGAAGCTCCAGCCGGCGGACAAGAGCCTCGAGGAATACGTGCGCGAGAGCGAGGAAGGCATCCAGAGGACGCTCTACTGAGCCGACGCTACCGCCTCGGAATCGACGTCGGCGGCACCTTCACCGACCTCGTCGCGGTCGACGAGCACGGCTCCCTCGCCATCGCCAAGTGCGCCTCGACGCCGCCCGATCCCTCGGTTGGCCTGGTCGACGGGCTCGGGCTCCTGGCGGCGGAGCTCGGCACGGACCTCCACGGGCTGCTCGCTCAGACCGACTCGATCGTGCACGGCACGACCGTCGCGACCAACGCGCTGCTCGAGCGCAAAGGGGCGAAGGTCGGCCTCCTGACGACCGAGGGGCATCGCGACGTCATCGAGATGCGCGAGGGACTGAAGGACGACCGGTACAACTTGCGCATGCCGCCGCCCGTGCCGCTCGTGCCGCGCGCTCGCCGCCTGGGCGTGCGCGAGCGTCTGCGCTTCGACGGCACGGTCGCGACCCCGCTCGGCGCCCGCTCACTGGAGGCGGGGATCGCCGCGCTGGCGAAGGCGCGGGTCGAGGCGGTCGCCGTCTGCTATCTGCACTCCTACCGGAACCCCCGGCACGAGAAGCTGACGGGGCGCGCCCTGGCCCGGCGCTTACCCGGCGCCTACGTGTCCCTGTCGTCCGAGGTCCTGCCGCAGATCAAGGAGTACGAGCGCGTCTGGACGACGGTGGTGAACGCGTACGTCGGGCCGGCGCTCGCGCGCTACCTGGAAAATCTCGCCGCCCGCCTCGAGAGCCACGGCTACCGCGGTGACGTCCTGATCATGCAGTCGCACGGGGGTGTGGCGCCGGTGCGCGAGTCGACGCGGCTCGCGGCCGGCGCGGTGCTGTCGGGGCCGGCCGGCGGCGTCGCCGCGGGCCGCTACGGCGCCCGTCTCCTGGACGAGCCAAATCTAATAACCTTCGACATGGGCGGGACGTCCACGGACATCGCGCTCCTCCAGGGCGGCGAGCCCCAGCTGACGGGGGAAAAGACCGTCGGCGCCGCCAAGGTCGCGCTGCCGGCGATCGACATCCACACCCTCGGCGCCGGCGGCGGCTCCGTCGCGTGGGTGGACGCGGGCCGGATCCTCCACGTCGGGCCCGAGAGCGCGGGCGCCGAGCCGGGCCCCGCGTGCTACGGCAAGGGCGGCTCGCGCGCGACGGTGACCGACGCAAACTTAGTATCGGGCTTCCTGGATCCCGGGAATTTCCTCGGCGGCCGCATCGGGCTCGACGCGCGCGCCGCGCGCGCGGCCGTGGACGCGGTCGCGAGAGAGCTCGGCACGACATCGCTCCGGACGGCGGAAGGCATCGCACGCGTCGTCAACACCAACATGGCGGAGGGAATCAAGATCGTCTCGGTCCGTCGCGGCGTGGACCCGCGCCGGTTCGCGCTCGTCGCCTTCGGCGGCGCCGCGGGACTTCATGTGACCGAGGTCGCGCGCCTCCTCGAGATCCGGCGCGTCGTCGTGCCGTCGGTCGCCGCGGTGTTCTCGGCGTGGGGGATGCTGGCGACCGATCTCCGCTACGAGCTCGTGCGCTCCCACGTGAGCGAGGTGGGGCGGATGACCGCCGCGGGCCTGCGGAAGCTGTTCGCGACCCTCGAGCGCGAAGGGCGCAAGCGTCTCGCCCGCTTCCACGGGCCGGTCACCGTGCGCCGCGGGCTCGACATGCGCTACGGCGAGCAGATCTTCGAGATCCAGGTGGACCTCGACGGGATGGACCTCCAGGCCGCGGACCTCATGGACCAGGTGGCCGACCGCTTTCACCGCCGCCACGAAGAGCTCTACGCGTACAGCGCGCCCGGCCAGGAAGTGGTCGTCGTCAACGCGCGCGTGGCCGTCGTCGGCGCGCTCCCGGTGCTGCCGGCCGGCGCCGGCGCCGTCGGGCGAGGGACCCCCACGCCGTCCGCGCGCCGTCGCGTCTGGCTCGGCGACTGGGTCGAGGTGCCCCTGCACCGGATGGATGCGCTCGCGGCGGGCCAGGAGATCAAGGGCCCGGCGATCGTCGAGTCGGCGACGACCACGGTGCTCGTTCGCGAGGCCGAGCGAGTCACCGTCACCCCGCACGGCTGGCTCGACATCCGCCTCGGCTGATCCAGCGTGAGCGCGAACCTCCGCCACAACCTGGCGGCGCTCGGCGCCGACTACGCGCTGTTCGTCGTGGGTCTCGCGTTCGCCTCCCAGTCCACGATCCTGCCGGCCTTCGCGGCCTATCTCGGCGCGTCCAACGTCGCCATCGGCGCGATTCCCGCGGTGATGACGCTCGGCTGGTTCCTGCCGTCGCTTTTCGCGGCGGGCCACACGGAGACGCTCGCGCAGAAGCTTCCGTTCGTCCTCCGCTACACGGTCTGGGAACGCGTGCCGTTCGCGGTACTGGCCCTCGCCGCGTTCTTCCTGGCCGATCTCTCCCCGGCGCTGGCGCTCGGGCTGATGCTGCTGATGCTGCTCGTCACCACCGGCGTCGGCGGCGTCCTCATGCCGGCGTGGATGGACGTGATCGCGCGCGCGATCCCGGTCACGCTGCGCGGCCGCTTCTTCGCGTTCGCGAACCTCGCGGCCAGCGCGGGCGGGCTCGCCGGCAGCGTCGCGACGGCGAGCATCCTGGCGGCGGTGCCGGCGCCCGCGAGCTACGGCGTGTGCTTTGTCTTTGCGGCGGTGTGCATGGCGCTTTCGTACGGGGCGCTCGTGGTCGTCCGCGAGCCGGCGGCCGGGGCCTCGGCGCCGGCGGTGCCCCTGCGGGAATACCTGTCGCGCATCCCGGCGCTCCTGGGCCGCGACCCGAACCTCGCCTGGTTCCTCGCGGCGCGGGCCTTCGCGGTGGTCGGCTCGATCGGCGGCGGGTTCTACACCGTCTACGCGCTAGGCACCTGGGGCGCTCCCGCCGCGCAGGTCGGCGTGTTCACCACGCTCCTGTTCGTGGGCCAGATGGTCGGGAACGCGGTCCTCGGCTGGCTCGCCGACCGGCGCGGCCACCGCCTGGTGATCATGCTCGGCCTGGGCGCGACGTTCGCCGGCAACCTGGTCGCCGTCGCCGCGCCGACGCTCGGCGCGTTCGGCGTGGTCTTCGTGATGATGGGGATCCAGATCGCGGCCATGAACGTGTCGAACCTGAACGTGATGCTGGAGTTTGCTCCGGTGCCGGGGGAGCAACCGACCTACATCGGCCTGGGAACGACCCTGCTGGCGCCGATCGCCTTCGGCGCGCCGCTCGCGGCGGGGCTGCTGGCGGACGCGTTCGGCTTCGCCGCGGTGTTCGTGGTGGCGGCGGTCGCCGTCGGTGTCGCGCTCGGGCTCCTGCTCGCGCGCGTGCGCGACCCGCGAGGCGTGGTCGCGCCGCGCGCCGCCTGAGCGGTCACTTCGGGGGTTTGACGCGCTCGATGGCCGGATCGTCGACGACCGGCTGGTCGCCCGGCAGCGACAGCGCGATCGTGGCGCCCGGCTCGATCAGCAGGTCGATCTCGGCCACCCGCTTCGTGAACGCGGCGAGAATCACACCCTGGTCGGTCTGGATCTTCACGAGCACGCGGTTCGGCTCGCGCTGCTTCTGCAGGACCTGCCCCTCGACGACGCGAGACCGCAAGCGCAGCTCCCTCGGGAGATAGGGATCGACCCTCGCCGGCCCATAGATCGTCCCGGCCACGCCGAGGGCTGCGCCGACGAGGAGCGTCACGATCAGGATGATCCAGCCTCTCATTTCGCGTCAGGCTTCCCGGGTGGCGGCTCCGGTGGCTTCCGGTCCGGCGTCTCCTCGAGCCCTTTCTTGAACTCGCTGAGCGCTCGGCCGAGCGAGCGGGACAGCTCGGGGAGCTTCTTGGCCCCGAAGAAAAAGACGCCGATCGTCAGCGCGATGAGCAAATCCTGCGTGCCGATCATGGTCGTGCTCCTTACATCCGCGGACACGGTAGCAAGTAGTGGCCGCCAATCCTGTCGTCGTCGCCTCGGGCCAATCAGGCGGGCGGTGGAGCACGAACCGCAGGCGCCGTGAGGGCGAACGGACGCTCGGCCTGCCGCGTCGGGAGCGCGACGGGGCCGAGACGGATCGCGTGGGGCTCGACGTCGACGACCCGCGCCAGCGGAGGCACCGGATCGATGCTGGTGACCGCCAGGACCACGTCGTTCCCGTCGGCCGCGTCGTAGAAGCCGCCGATCCACCCAGGATCGGGCGGGCGCGCGCCGGCCAGCGCTCCGAGCGTAAAGAGGACCAGGACGAGGAGCGCGGGCACCGGTAGCCGCGGAATCATCGGTGCTATTGTAGCCCACGTGTGGGCGACGGTCGGCGGGTGGAAGGGCCCGAGTGATCACACGTAGCTTCGGATCGACGGGCGTGAAGGTTCCCGTCATCGGCCAGGGCACCTGGCACATGGGGGAGAGCCGCCGAGCGGAGCGCGAGGAAGTCGCCGCGCTGCGTCTGGGTCTCGAGCTCGGGCTCACGCATATCGACACCGCCGAGATGTACGGGGACGGCGGCGCCGAGCGCGTCGTGGCCCAGGCGATCAAAGGGTATTCGCGCGACTCGCTCTTCATCGTCACCAAGGTGCTGCCGTCGAACGCGTCATACGACGGGACGCTCAAGGCCTGCGAGCAGTCGCTCGAGCGACTGGGCACCGATCACGTCGACGTCTACCTGGTTCACTGGTGGAGCAGCCAGCATGCGATCGCCGACACGATGCGCGCCATGGAAGCCCTGGTGAGACGCGGCCTCACGCGATTCGTCGGCGTCTCGAACTTCGATGTGGACCAGATGAAGCAGGCCCAGGCCGCGCTGGGGAGCACGCGACTGGCGTGCAACCAGGTGCTGTACCAGCTGCGCGACCGCGCGATCGAGCGCGACCTCGTGCCGCACTGCGACCGGCAGAAGGCCGCGATCGTCGGCTACACGCCGCTCGCCCGCGGCGGGTTCATGCGCGGCCCCGTCGTCGACATCGCGAAGGCGCGCGGCTGCACGCCGCGCCAGGTCGCGCTGAACTTTCTGACGCGGCGGGCTTCGCTCTTCACGATTCCCAAGGCGAGCCGGCCCGCGCACGTTCGGGAGAACGCCGCGGCGCTCGACTTCACGCTGTCGCCCGAGGATCTCCGGACGATCGACGCGGCGTTCTAGCCCGCATTATTCACGAACCGCACCGCGCCGTCGGACGGGTGGCACCAGGGTGTCCCCGGCCCGCCGGGCGGAAGTGGGACCCCCGAGTCCCGTCCGCAGCTCGAAGAGCTGCGTTCGGGCGGGTGGGTGACGGAGCCCGGTGGGCCGGGGACACCCTGGTGCCAGGCCCCGTCCGGCTCGCGGCGCCGTCTTCGTGAATAATGCGGGCTAGGCGAGGACGGGCTACGACGCGGGCTTGGGCCCGTAGCGGTAGACACTCGTGTCGCGAACGTGGAAGCCGGCCTTTTCGTAGAGCCGGTGGGCGGCCTCCCTCGATCGACGCGATGTGAGATCGACGGTCTTGGCGCCTCGCTGCCGGGCCAGATTCACCGCCGCGACCGTCAGCGCCTCGCCTACGCCGCGGCCGCGGGCCGTGGTGTCCACGACGACGTCCTCGATCCAGGCGCGGACAGCCGTCGGAATGCGGAAGATCACGAGGGTCAGCGTCCCGATGATCCGGTCGCCCGCGCTGGGGTCGCGCGCCAGCAGCACCGTGTTGTGCGGAGCGGCGATGATCTCCGCCAGCGCCTGGAGGGTCAGAGGGGGCGCCGAGGAGGACAGCTGCGGAAGGAGCCGCCCGAACGCCTCCACGACCTCGGGCGTCGCGGCGTTCGCGACCGTGACTTCGACCGGGCGGTCGGATTTCGCCATGTGAGCCGGCTGGCTCCACCTCAGCGGTCGAGGGCCGCCTACGTCAGCGGGACGTAGTCGTACTCGCCGATACCCTGCAGCACCAGAAAGACCGCCGAGCCGTCGCCGCCGTTGGTCACCAGGTGCGGGCGGCGCGCGTGGACCGTGTACGTCTCGCCAGGCCCCAGGCGCACCTCCTCCTTCGGATCTCGCAGAAAGAGACGCAGGCGCCCCTGGAGGACGTAGAAGGTGTCCTGCACGTTGTTGTGGTAGTGCCAGGGCACCTGCTGGCGCGGGCCGATCTGGAGCTCCTGGATCCGGAAGCCCGGTCGCTCGGCGTGCCGCGCGCGGCGCTCGACCTCGTAGAGGTGGCTCGCGTCCTTCACCGCTTCCATGGGCGCATTCTCCTTTTCCGTGGCGATGGTACCATCGCCGCACCGTCACCTCGGGAGGATCGCCATGGGCCAGGACCTGCTGGAAGTCGTGAAGGATGGAGTCGCCGTGCTCACGCTGAATCGTCCCGACCGGCTCAACGCCATGACCGGGCCGATGCTCGCCGCGATGCTCGAGGCGCTGCCCCGGCTCGCCGACGATCCGGAGGTGGGGGTGGTCGTCCTCACCGGCGCGGGCCGCGGCTTCTGCGCCGGCGGGGACGTGAAGGCGATGGCCGAGGGGCGTGAGTTCGGCGGCACCTCGCTCGAGGAGAAGGCGCACGCGCTCCGCTCGAGCATGGAGGTCTCGCGCTGGCTCCACGAGATGCCGAAGGTGACGATCGCGATGGTCCGCGGCGCGGCGGCGGGCGCCGGGCTCTCGCTGGCGCTCGCCTGCGATCTGCGCGTTGCGGGCGACACCGCGCGGTTCGCGACGGCCTTCGCGCGCGTCGGCTACTCCGGAGACTTCGGCGGCAGCTGGTACCTCACCCAGCTCGTCGGTACCGCCAAAGCGCGCGAGCTCTACTACACGGCCGACATCGTGGACGCCCAGCAAGCGCTGAACCTCGGGATCGCCAACCGCGTCGTCCCCGACGCGCGGCTCGAGGAGGAGACGATGGCGCTGGCCGGGCGGCTCGCCCGCGGCCCGCGCGTCGCGTACAGATATATGAAGCGGAACTTCAACGCCGCCGAGAGCGGGACCCTCAAGGACTCCCTCGACCTCGAGGCCTGGCACCACACGCGCTGCGGGATGACCGAGGACCACCGGGAAGCCGCCAAGGCCTTCGTCGAGAAGCGCGAGCCGGTCTTCAAGGGGCGCTGATGGCCTTCACGGACGAGCTGTGGCGGTCGATCGAGCCGATCTACGCGGCGATCCTGCGCCATCCGTTCGTGCGCGGCCTCACCGACGGCTCGCTCCCACGCGAGAGCTTCGAGTTCTACGCGGTGCAGGACGCCCTCTACCTGCGCGAGTTCGCTCGCGCGCTGTCGCTGGCCGGCGCGCGGGCGCCCGAGGACGAGTGGATCATCATGTTCAACGAGCACGCCGCCGGCGCGCTCAAGGTGGAGCGCGCGCTCCACGAGAGCTTCTTCCGCGACTTCGGGCTCACGCCGGCCGGCGTCGCCGCGACGCCGCTGGCGCCCACGAACCTCGCCTACACGAGCTACCTCCTCGCCGTCGCCTACGGGTCGCCGTTCCATGAGGCGATCGCCGCGTTGCTCCCGTGCTACTGGATCTACTGGGAGGTCGGCAAGGAGCTCGAGCGGGCCGGCTCCGCCGACCCACTCTACAAGCGATGGATCGGCACCTACGCCTCGGAGGAGTTCGGCGCGGTCGTCCGGGCCGTGCTCTCCGCGACGGACCGGGTCGCGGAGCGCCTGCGGCCTCCGGAGCGGGAGGCGATGCGGACACACTTCCTCACGACGAGTCGCTACGAGTGGATGTTCTGGGACATGGGCCTGCGGCGCGAGGCGTGGCCGACCTGGTGACGCGGTGAACGATCCGGAACGCTTCGGCCGGGCGACCGTGCTCTGGCGGGAAGCCTACCGCCACCAGATGCAGGGGGAGCTCGACCGCGCGATCGAGCTCTACCAGCGCTCGCTCGAGGCGTGCCCGACGGCCGAAGCCCACACCTTCCTCGGGTGGACCTACAGCTTCCAGGGCCGCCTGGAAGAGGCGACACAGGAATGCCTGCGCGCCATCGAGGTCGACCCGGACTTCGGCAATCCGTACAACGACATCGGGTGCTACCTCATGCAGCAGGGGAAGCTCGACGAGGCCGTGCCCTGGCTCGAGCGGGCCAAGCTGGCCAAGCGATACGAGCCGCGCCAGTTCCCGTACATGAATCTCGCGCGGATCCATGTGAGGCAGGGGCGTTGGTGGGACGCCCTGCGCGAGTTCGAGGGAGCGGTGCGTCTGGCGCCGGGCGACGCGGAGCTCCAGCGCGCGCTCCACTCGCTGCGTGGCCGGCTGAACTGACGAGGCCGTCATCCCGCTGACTCACGTGTGTCCCGAAGTGGAACACCTAGAACGCGCGCGGCCGCCGCTTACCCGTAGAAACACTCGCGTTCCGAACCTGGCGACCCGGTTGCATCGGCGCTGTCGCCAGACCCGACCGCTACAGGTCTGGGCATTGAGAGGAGGCGGCTATGCGACAGGCGGTGAAGGTGGGGATAGTGCTACCAGCAGCGCTGATGCTCGTCAGCGGCTGTGCCACCAAGAAATGGGTGACCGAGTTCGTGGGCAAGAAGGAAGTAGAGATCGACAACCGGGTCGCCGGGGTCGACAAGAAGGTGACCGATGAGACCCAGCGCATCGACCAGCGGGTCGAAGGGGTCGATACTCGGCTCAAGACCACGGAAGGCGGCCTCACCCAGACGGGCGAAGTCGCTCGCGGCGCGCGTGAGCGGGCGGACACCGCCTACACCAGGGCCGACGAGACGAACAGCCGGCTGAGTCGGCTGTGGTCGAACCGCAACGTGCGGAACCTGGTGGAGACCTATCAGGTCCAGTTCGGGTTCGATAAGTGGGACCTGAACGACAACGCGCAGACCACGCTGGTCGCCATCATCAAGGAGATGAAGGAGAACCAGCGCCTGACGGTGGATCTCGAGGGGTATGCGGACCCGGTCGGGACGTATCCCTACAACGTCGGACTGAGCCAGCGCCGCGTCGAGTCGGTCCGCCGCTTCCTGGTCGAGAAGGGGATCGAGCTGCCGCGGATCCACCTGGTCGGCCTCGGCCCCATCACGGAGAAGGGCACGCCCAACGAGCAGAAGCGCCGGGTGACCGTGAAGATGATGGTCGCCAAGGAAGATTAGCCGGCGCCGTCGATCTCGGGGCCGTGCCCGGAGTGATCCGGGCGCGGCCCTGGAGCTCACCCCCGCCGCCCGAAGGCCGCGAGCGCGCGGCCGATCTCGTCGGGCGAATCCTCCTGCACGAAGTGCGTGCCCCTGACCGTGACCTCGGCCTGGTTCGGCCAGCTGCGGCAGAACTCCCGCTGCGGACCAACGAGAATCGACCCGGGATCCGCGTTGACGAAGAGCTTCGGCACCGAGCTCTTCGCGAGCCAGCCGCCGTAGTCCCGGACGATCTGAGCGACGTCGGCGGGCTCACCGTCTACCGGAATCTCACGGGGCCAGGTCAGCGTCGGTCGTCGCGACTCGCCGGCTTCACGATACGGCGCCCGGTAGCGCTCCATCTCCTCGGGTGTGAGCCCGCGCATGACGCTGGCCGGCAGGATCCGCTCCACGAAGACGTTCTTCTGCAGGACCATTTCTTCGCCGCCCGGTGAGCGCATCGCCTGAAAGATCTTGCGCGCCGACTCGGGCCATTCTTGCCACGTCACGGGTCGGACGATCGCCTCCATGTACGCGACGCCCTTGAGGCTCTCGGGATGGCGTCGCGCCCAGTGGAATCCGAGGGCCGAGCCCCAGTCGTGAACGACGAGCACCACGTTTCGGACCAGCCCCAGGGCGTCGAACCAGGCGTCGAGATACCGCGCGTGATCGACGAACCGGTAGGCGCCGGCCGGCGCCTTCCCCGATTCGCCCATGCCGACGAGATCGGGCGCCAGGCAACGGCCCTGCCCGGCCAAGTGTGGGATGACGTTGCGCCAGAGGTAGGACGACGTCGGATTGCCGTGCAGGAAGACGATTGGATCTCCCGAGCCTGTGTCGATGTAGGCGATCTCGGTGTCGAGGACCCTCACGCGCTTGCGGGGATGCGGATCGGCGGGCAGGAGCGGTGCCATGGACCCGATTGTAGCCGACCCGGGATCGCCGCCGCGACGCAGGGTTAGAGCGCATCGCCGGCAAGCATAGCCGGCACGGCGAGATACGACATAATCGTAACAGCGGATAAGGCTCGTCGTGCGAGCCGCGAAAGTCGCGGGGCTGGGGCCCCGCCGTTCGAGGCGAGCATACGAGGGGTCGTGCGAGCCGCAGAAAGTCGCGGGGCTGGGGCCCCGCCGTTCGAGGCGAGCATACGAAGGATGGCTATGATCGGATCGCGCTTCAGCCCCGAAACTCGGCGAGCCCTCCGGATCGACATCTCGGCGACGCTCCTGTTCACCGTCTTCGCGGGGCTGACCGGCCCCTTCATCGGCCTGATCCTGCGACGCGAGCTTGGCGCCACCCCGCTGCAGCTCGCCGTGATGTCCTCGGCGGGTGGCGCGTGCTTGCTCCTCTCGCTCCTGTGGGCGAGGGCGTTCCACGGGCGCCCCCCGCTCCCGTACCTCGTGTGGCCCGGCTTCGTGGCCCGCGGCGTGTTCCTGCTGGTCCCGTTCGTCAGCTCCGCGTGGTCGTTCGTCGGCCTGGTGATCGCGCGGGACTTCTTCGGGGCCGCCGCCGCGCCCGCGCAGGCGGCGGTCGTCGAGCGCGTCTATCCCCGAGCCCACCGGGGTCGCGCGCTGGGCATGATCCGGATGGCCGGCGCGGTGCTGGGCATCGGGCTGGCGCTCGCCGCCGGCCAGCTCTTCGAGCGCGTGGGCTACCGGTGGATCTTCGTCGGCGCCGCCCTCCTCGGGATGGCCGCGAGCCTCCGCCAGCGGCGGCTCGCCGTGCCCGAGCCGGAGACGGTCGGCGGGGAGCCGCCCGCGGGGCTCCGCGGTGCCTGGCTCACGGTGCGTGACGATCACGCCTTCCGACGGCTCCTGGTCGCGTCCTTCCTGTTCGGCTTCGGCTGCTGGGTCCAGACGCCGGCCCACCCTCTCCTGCTCGTCGACGTGCTCGGCGTCAGTGCCGCGCAGGTGGGCGTCTTCGCGGCGGTGGCCGCGATCGCGACGCTCGCCGGCAGCGCCTACTGGGGGTGGCTCGTGGACCGGCGCTCGAGCCTCGAGGCGCTCCGGGTGATGTACCTCGTGGGCACCGCCACGCCCCTGATCTATTACGTCGCCTGGAGCCCGTGGGTGCTGGTGGCGAGCTCCGTCACCGACTCGCTCCTGGCCGTCGGGCTCGAGCTGGTGTGGATGATGGCAGTCATCGACGTCGCGGGACCCCATCGCACCGCCCAGTACGTCGCGATCGGTGCGACGCTCGCCGGGGTCCGCGGCGTCGTCGGCCCCCTCGTCGGCGGGTTGGTGATCCACGTGTTCGGGGTCCACGCCGTGTATCTCGTCGCGGCGATCCTGACCCTCTCCGGGGCGTGGCTCGTCGGTCGGGAGCTTCGGGTCGGACGTTTTTCGGTGCGGCGCGAGGGCGAGCGTATACTCCGAGCATGAGGACGCTGACGACCGTCGCCGCCGCGCTCCTGCTGCTTGCCGCCTCACCCGTGTGGGCCGGCCCCACGGACCAGCTCCGCGAGTACACGGACCAGGTGACCAAGGTCCTCGACGACCCGTCACTGGCACGGCAGGATCGCCGCGCCGCGGTCCGGAAGATCGCGCAGGAGGCGTTCGACGCCGCGGAGACGGCCCAGCGGGTGCTTGCCCGCCACTGGCAGAGCCGCACGGCCGCGGAGCGCGAGGAGTTCACCCTGCTCTTCGCCGACCTTCTGGAGCGGACCTACATCGCGCGGATGGACGAGTATGGCGGCGAGCGCGTCCGGTACCTCAGCGAGTCGGTGGACGGCAACCTCGCCTCGGTCAAGGCCCGGATCGTGACGAAGAACGGCACGGAAGTGGCCATCGAGTCCCGGATGAATCGCCGGGGTGAGCGCTGGCTGATCTACGACGTCATCATCGAGAACGTGAGCCTCATCGCCAACTACCGCTCGCAATTCGACCGGATCGTCCGGACGAGCTCCTACGAGGAGCTCGTCCGGCGGCTCAAGACCAAGCGGGACGAGTTCCTCAACGAGTCGGCGCCGCGCGCCCGTGGCTCCTCCGGGTAGGGGTCGCCATCCGCCCGAGCTGTTGACTGCCCGCCGTAGTTTGATAGATTTGGAAATGTGAAGACGCTCCCGCTCGCCCGGCTCCAGGCACGCGAAGACCACGTCGAGGCCTTCAAGGCGCTCGCGCACCTGACGCGCCTGCAGATCTTCTTCTTCCTCGTCCGGCAGGGCCGCGAGGTGCCGGCCGGCGAGATCCAGGCCGAGCTCGAGATTCCCGGACCGACGCTCTCGCACCACCTGGACCTGCTGCGACGGGCGGGGCTCGTCCAGAGCCGCAAGGAGGAGCGCTTCGTCTACTACTCGACCCGCCCCGACACGGTGTCGGAGCTCTGCCGCCTGCTCACCGCCTGCTGCTGATGAGCCGCGCGGATACGGCGGCCACGACGATCCCGGTGGAGGTCGCCTCCTGGGTCACGAAGTTCGTCGGCGGCGACGGGTCGGGCCGGCGCGTCCTGGAGGAACCGTTGATGCCCGGCGCGACGGTCCGAAGCGTGCTGGCGGGTGTCTCGGCGCGATTCCCGGAGCTCCATCAGGCCCTCTGGCACGGTAAGGAGCTCGGCGAGCACATCGAAGTGCTCGTCAACGATGCGGTACTCGGCGTCGAGCACGACCTCGAGTCCGCGCTCCGGCCGGGAGACCGGATCACGCTCCTCGCCCAGTTCATGGGCGGTTGCTAGCGTGCGGCGCCTCGAACGGGCCTGTCGGAGCCACATCGCTCCCGAACGCTGATGGCGAGAACAGGCGTGTCGGAGCCACGTCGCTCCTGAACGCTGACGGCGAGAACGCGCGTGTCGGAGCCACATGCACCTCTCTCAGGCCACCCTCGGCTGAAGCCGGCCTCACGCTCCGTTTAATGGCCACGTACCAGATCATCGCCTGGAAGGACGTGCCGGCGATCGTCGAGGCGCGGGACGCGGCCGAGACGATCACGCGCCCGTTGAGCGACCGATTCCAGCAGCTCATCGACTCGGTCGCGATGCAGCTCGGGCTTCAAGATCAGGACGCGTATCTCGACCTGTGGGCCCGCGGCGACGTGCAGGAGCGGTCCGGGAGCGCGGCGGAGGTCGCCGACGCCATCGTGGCCGAGCTGGAAGCGCGGTTCCCGGAGTTCAT
>Ga0137394_10000246_pt1 | contig 38102 bp, 50 predicted proteins | sample czobulk116metaG_FD_108278 | JGI IMG/M metagenome (GOLD analysis project Ga0137394, IMG submission 108278) | Vadose zone soil microbial communities from Angelo Coast Range Reserve, California, USA - czobulk1.16 metaG | ecosystem: Environmental > Terrestrial > Soil > Vadose zone | place: USA... | reverse complement strand
CATTTCCACTTTCTTATAGGGCGCACCTATAATAATTTCCTATTCTCTCGACAGCGGCGGCGCCATTGCCGGTTCCATATCCCAGCACATCGGTCGGCGGCTGACGATTATTTTGTTTGTCATGTTAAGCGGTGTTTTCATTCCGCTCTGGATACTTCCCTCTGGTTTCAGTGCGCTTGCTGCTGGCGCTTTCTGTGTACAATTCGGCGTACAAGGAGCTTGGGGTGTTATCCCTATTCAGCTCGCGGAGATGAGTCCACCTGGATTCCGTGCTACCTTCCCGGGTGTCGCGTACCAACTCGGAAACGTACGCCGCATCGCAAGTTGCAATAAAGCAACCAATGACTTACTCTGGACGATAGATGATATCGGCAGCATCCGCGCAGATCGAGGCGGTCGGCGGGCAACACCTGAAGACAACGATCATCGAGGATGGGAAACGCACAGTTGTTCCCGACTACGCGACGGTGCAAGGCATTCTCCTTGGTGGCATTGCGACTTTCGTTATCTTCATCACTACCATTGGGCCTGAGTGCGTCTCTTGCCAATTTCCCCCATCGAAACTGGGAACACTTATTTTTGCGTTTCCTGCCGCAGGAACCACGGATCGAACTTTGAACAACAGAAAACCGCATTCCAGGAGGGCAGCACAATGAAGGGCCAGCTGCACGACGAAGAGAAACCTCCAGGATTGACTATCACGCAATCAGAAGATATCAGCGACGAGCTCTGATCCCCTTATCACTGCCCGTCTCAATTTACCCAATCTCAGAGTGATGTACGATAGAGCGTGCTTGATGCATCGCAACAGACAAAGAAGCCCCGCGTCGCGGCGTAGATACAAATGTGATCTGGCTCGGTTCAGACATTGTCTGGCCAGGTAAATAAAAATGTTTGGTTTGGGGAAATAACAACGTAGTTGCCAACAACGAACCAGCCCCCGTGTGATTACTGTAGTACTCCTAGTAAGTCGTTACGTAATTAGGATCACGAGAAAACGTAATAAGTCAGCATCCTCATATCGCGAAGCTATAAGTCCCGCACGCAGCGAGCCGCATTTGTTGTCGTGCCCATACCTATCCTCGGGAGTGCATTGTAGTTTCTGGCGTTGGTGTTGAACGATGAGAAAGAGCGCGCCGGACATTAGCCACCCTCGTTTCAATACAATACAGTACAGTACCATCCATGCCATAAGGGTAGTATTTACGGTTATCATGACAACCGCCGACAAACGCCGACAGTGACCGGCACGGCTCTCAGCTTAAGCTTCAACCACTGCAGTGACACTGAATACATGCCCCTCACACTCGCTCAGTCCGACCTCTCAACGTGCGAGATTTCAGATGCCCTCCTAAAGCTCGGCGTGCCTCACGGAGGCCACATCCCGGACATCCACCTCATCTCCCCTCATAGCCACCCTCGCACCGATGGCAGCGCAAGCGCAGGCATGCGCCTCTGCGGGCCCGCTTACACCGTCCGCATGGTGCTCGCGTCCGAGCGCGATGCGCCGAAACTGCAAGGAGCGCACTTTGTCGATCTCGCGCCGGAGGCTAGCGTCGTCTTTGTCTCCGCACCACCAGGTCGGTCCTCCCCCCATCATCTATCCCTTCCCTCCTCCTCCTCCTCCTCCTCCTCCCACCACCGTCGTCCAATCCCGTTCGTTCCACTCCGCCGTCCGCCGTCAGTTCCCGCTCCGCTCCATTCCACTTCACCACCAGAATTGACTTTTCTTTTCGTTAAATGTGAAAAAACGAAAACTTTCAACTCTACCTCTCGTTCAAGTTCTGACCGCATCGCATTGTGTGCCTAGGTGCGCAAAATGCCGTCTGGGGCGGCCTCATGACCGCCGGTGCGCAAGCGCGGGGTGTACTCGGCGCCGTGGTGTCCGGTCGCGTGCGCGATGTCTCGGAACACCGTGCTGCGGGTTTCGCGCTGTTTGCTCGCGGATCGTCGACCGTAGGCCAGTCGTCCTTCACCCGTGTCGCTGAGGTGCAAGTACCTGTCACGGTCAACATTAATTCGGAGCAACACGGCGGACTCGCCGCAGTCACGGTGAATCCCGGCGACCTTTTGGTAGCGGACGAGGACGGTGTAGTGTGTGTTTCCCAGTCACTGGAGAAGGAGGTTTTGAGGGTGGCTTCCCAAGGCCGAGAAGTTGATGCGCGATGCCTTAGGGATATCCGATCAGGTAAAGGTGTCGCGGAAAGCTTCAGGCGTCATCGGGGTAAACTATGAATCCTGACAATATACTCCGCTTCTCACACCAGCTCCGATATTTGCAAACACTCATTGGTATTTCTCAGAAGTTTGGGGTTCGTGATCAGCAATGATAGTTTGACGATCTGAAATTGAGTCTGGACTTTCCCATTCCTCTTGTAGTGAATTCTTGGGTATGGCATCGTGTAATTGTAACTATGGGACGGGCTCGCGTGCCAAGAGTCTCGGCCGCCAGTGCTTGGCTCGCATCACGGACTGGGATGAATTCCTACAACTCTTGGCTGTAAACGTTGGTGGGTGTGGGATTATCTTTCACGGCTAGGCGTCACGTAGGAGGGCTCCTCGGTGGTAGCGGTTCACTCGTTTCATCTGGAGGAAATTGTACTCTTGTGGCGAGCTCATCGTTACTAGTACTAGTATTGGATCACGGCGGCCACCATAGTTACACGCACTGCGACGCATCATTGGTGTGTGAAGCTACGTATCAACTTCGCACTACAGCGTACACGGTGCTCACCCTGAGAGTGGCACATGCCCTGTTCGTCATGCTTAACCTAGAACGGTAGCGCGAAGTATTTTGCTCGGGAAGGGAGGCTTTCACGATCAAATTCAGTGTAACATGTTCTTCCTTAGCTTGGGGCAATTTCCTCCAACTTCGCCTGACCGACGAACTCGACTGCCTTGGATTCTTTGTGTTTACATATGTACGGAATGGACCAATTTTAGGGAAGGGGGAGGAGGGGGGGCGTTAGTAGAATCCGCGAAACGATGTTGGTATACTAAGAAAGGAGGTTGAAGGGGAGGGTAAATAAAGGGACGAATAAGGGGGTAGATACGGAGCCCAAACGCGGAGGACATAAAGATACAACAGCTGGGGGAAGGAAGCGAGAAGACGGGGTCAGTATACATTGCAGAGGGAATCCAGAGTATAGCGTGATTATGCATATTCGAGAAATCGGGAAGATAAGGGAACACAAGGGCTAGGATGTGCGCCTGGGGGTTGGTTTTCGCGCGAGGAGACTCGGGCTGGTGATGGCTGGTACGGGTGACCATTAGTTTGCCAGATACCCGACAAGGCGGAAAGACGCCAAGGGTACAGGGAAGACTTTCAGATGATGGAACAGAAGTGTCGTCGGCACGTTAGTGGGTTCAGCGCGTTTGGTGCGAGAAATAAAATGTTCTCCACGCCTGGTGGTCCTTGGTGCTGCCTCCGACGCAGTGCGACTTCTTCAAATGACGCTGCAGCGCGTCCATGCGCGAATACGACCTTCCACATCCGCCATAAAATGGGCGGTTGCCGTACCAATGCGGCGAGAGGTGGTGGTCGGTACGCAAGTGCGCCACTGCTGGGTGAGCGGGCGGCACGCCGCAGCAGATGACGCGCGTCTGGTGTTCAGAGTCGTGCTTTTTGAGGTGCCGTCGGAAGTCTCCCATGCGTCGCCTCGACTGGACGTACCCGCATTCCTCGCATTTGATCAAGTCTCCCTCGGCGGCATCGGTATCGACATCGGTATCATCGTGAGGAGAGTCGTCTACGGAGGGGGCGTCAGAGGTCGACGGCTGCATCTTGTCGCTTCGGGTGCGCTTTGAGGACAGCGCCTTTGGGGAGGGATCGACGGCCCTGAAAGTCCACTTCACGGGGGGGAGAGGGGAGGAAGGAACGGAAGGAGGAAGGCGTTCAGGCCCGGACGGAGCCGAGGCGTTGGTCTCCGCCTGGGTTGGAAGCGGGGGAGCGTCAAGACATAGTGTCATATCGGGATAATACAGGCCAAGAGCGGTCGTATTCATGACGGTGGGGTCAACAAAATAGCTTCGGGGAAGTGTGCTGGCGTTGTTGGTCGTGATGCTCGGCACGCCGGTGGTGATCAGTTCACCAGGCAGGGAGACGAGTGGGAGAAGAGGGTGCCCAGAAGAGGTAACGCACGGCTCATCTGCCGGCTTGTACATCTGGGAAGTAGAGTGTTGGAGGGGTTGCGCAGGGGTGACGTGCTCTAGACCACCCATAGCGTTGACTGAGAACGGGCTGTACGAACCGGGTAGGATCTGGTCTGGGGACGTAAGATACGGTGATACATCATCGCCGAGTGGGGATGTAATTGATGATGTGGGCGTGCTGCAAATGCATGATTAGAGTCACGCAGGGGGGGAGGTATTAATGAAGCCAAGGTCACGTACGAGTAGCAGGAAGACAATTCGGAGTCCTGGAAGCCGCAATTGGAAGAGGGACTAGAGTTGGAAGCGCCAAGGAAGTGGCTCGCGTAGGCGTTTGAGTAACGACCTGTGCTGAGAAAAGTAGTCCATTGGTCGAAGGAATAGATGGCCGATGTGGGGGGACTAGGCGAAGGAAGAGGAGAAGCACCCACGCTGCCTGCAGCGTGCTGAGTGTTCGTGAGAGCATTGGCTTCGCCACTGTTCCATCCCGGAAACCAATTCTGTCCATCGTAATGGCTGTGGTAACGCACGTCGTACACGGGCATCCAGGAGGGAGACGCGGAGGACGTGTTAGCGCGGTAATCCATGGCAGAGACTCGGAAGAGGCGGGGGAGAGCGGAGAAAGGGGAGAAACATAACTAGTCCCTTTTATACAAGTAGAAGACCCCGACATGACAGAACAATGGCGACAAAAGTAGGAGAGGTTGGGGAGGCCGGAGAGCACGGCGTCGAAAGGATGAAAGGCGCATTCTCGACAAAACACGTTCGCCGTATTTGGACATTCGACCCTCGGCGTCTCTTTCGCCAAATTGCCGGGTTCGCTTGGGTCCTCGGTTGTTTCCGGGTCCGACTCGTGGCACGAACCATCGCCTCGAGTTGCTATTGAGAGCCGCTTCAAAGGCATCCTAAGGACCCAAGAGCTCGACATGGAACGGCGGCGTGGCGTATCGAAACGACCCGCTTCTACTGAAGGTGGGAGTTGCATGTCCTGTGCGGGGGCAACTAGATGTTGCGGATCGCTGACCTCACTATTGTCACCAGAGATCGACTGTTGGTCCCATTCGACTAGCTCTATATCTGCATTATCCAATCTCGCGATCAACTCGTCCACTCAGGAGACCGTGAACCGCATAAATCGTCTGATTACCGCATGGCCCGCGGACGACGCCCTGCCAGCGGAGGGACTCGAGGGTATCAAAGCGAACTATAAGAAACTGGTCTCGGGTCTGAACGACATCAAGACGCAATCGGATCGCGACGTCAAGTAAACACGTGTTGATATGATATGTTGAATTGTCTCATGTTTCTTTTCTTCTTCACCCCCTAGAGCTATCGAGGAGGCACTTGAGCGCCTCGAGGTGCTGATCGCGTTGCGGAAAGCTTCCGAATCCACACCACTAGGCACGCAAAGGTCTACTTGTTGGACTTTTGGCCCACAGAGCTAATCGCTCCTTCAGCAAGCCAACGACCCAAACGTCCTCGCGCACACTCACCACCGCCATCGTCGTCAACGCCATCGGCCCCGGCGTTAGCGGGTAACGCACGCAACAGCACCACACCCGCCCAACGAGGATCCGCCGGGCCCCAGCCGCCGGCGCCGTCACTCCGCGAGACCAAGACTCGCCGGGAGACGCTGTCGAGGCAGCTGCCTCTCCAGGAAGGGAGAATGGTCGCCTTTCATCCTCCGAGCTCGGGGAAGGCTGCAGATGGTACCAGTCCGGAGGACACGACCTGGATCATGGCACGGATCGTCAAGTCCTATCACCAGGACAAGTACCGGTATGTGTCTAACGACCGCCACGTCGGCATCTTGATGTGTCGCTGCTTGGCGATGTCTTTCTAGTTACGACGTGGAAGACATCGAGCCCCAGGAAGATGGAAAGCCGCTGTATGTGATGATAACTATCAAAATGACACCGTCCTTTCTTTAACTCGTTTATCCCGTAGGCGCTACTCCGCATCACTGCGGTCTACGACAATCACGATGATTCCTCTACCCGACAAGGATGCGTCGCCCGGAACCCCAGCGCACATAAGCGCCTACCAGGAGTTTTCTACGGGTGCGACAGTCATGGCCCTGTACCCAGACACCAGCTGTTTCTACCGTGCGGAAGTCGTCGCTTCCCCGAAGGACATCCCGACCCAAGGTCGAGTAAGTGTCAGTGATTGTCGATCGATCGCGAAAAGCGTCCGAACCGTGACTGACTTGCTTCAGAATTCCGGAACGACATACTACAAACTCAAATTCGAAGATGACGACGACCAGGAACACATGGTCTCTACGGCAGAAGTTGTCGAATGGCCTGGCCAATGACATTTTTGGACCTGGTTCTCACTGTACTTGCGAGGGAAGAGGGCACTGTACCACGGATTTCATTTTCCTTTAGTTCTAGTCTCAGATAAGCGAAGCCGCCCCAGTCGGAGGTCTTGATCGTTATCATTATCATCATCATCACCGTCCCGAGACCTCCGCAGATGTCGGTGTAGGTGTGGCGGGTGCATAGCTGGTCTGCGTTGGGGGCTTGGGTCGTGGATAGGTGCATCGGACGACGCCCTGGTGCTGAGGTTCGAGAGCTCTCGGGATAGGATAACAAATGTCAAAGCTGCGCAAACTCAGAAGAACGAGAACGATTCACCGACAAGTGGAACTTCCCTGTACTTGCATGCCACGGTATGTACTCTACTGTAGTTGGGTAATTGGGACTTGGATAAATCGGGCGGACAATGGCTCGGCCGGAGCTATGAGTACTGGCGTCTAGACCGATGTCTAGGATTTACCTCGTGTCTCGGTACGATAACGCGGAGACGAGATCGTACGGAGCACGGAGCAGCAGAGATCTCGATTCGGGGTAGGGTAATGGTAGGGTGTGGCAAAGGCACCTCTTCAGTTTCCGGAGGTGGTTCCGAAGAGACCGGGAAGACCCCTCATGTGGTCACAACGTAACCAATGCAAAAGGCGATGCGGCACCCGCACCGCACCGGCCAGGGGGAAAAAAGACCGAACTTCCATTGCTCTGCTCGCCTTGCCGGTGGCAGTGCTTAGAATCCAAGCCAGCGTCCGCGCTCGTCGGCTGCATGGGACGGGCCCGATAGAGGATAGTAGGTCGCGCTGGGTTGAGCGCCATGAGCCCCACGTGACACCCCATACGTGCGGATGAAATCTCGCGAGTCACGCGTATCGCTCCCACCTAGTCCTAGTGGGTTTTGTTCTTGTCTGAGCAGCAATGTACCAACGTAGAGGGGAAAAACAACGCGACTGAACGCGCACTGGCGAGCGAGGGATGGGGCCGTTCCCGGTTTTCGGACCGGACGCGGAAACATGGAGAGCTGCATGCGGCCTGCCTGCACTTCAATAGGACTTACCACAAGAGCACAGTGCTGTATAGCTACAGTCGTGCGAGAGGGGTTTTGCGAATCTAATCTAGGAGTAGAAAACGTAGATAATGTCGAAAGAGTCGCAGGAGCGCGGACTCCTGGCAGTGCAAGGGACGCAACCGCGCGGCCCGCGCCTTCTTCCCCAGATCTCGGGGTCGCTCGGGCCGCTTGTCAGTTGCCACCTCATCGAAAACAAAACCAATACCAATACCCCCGCGATACCCGACGATGACCGACGCAACCCAAGCGATACACCAAGTCTTCACCGCGACGTCCGCGTATTCCCTCGCTGCCGTCGCAGGCATTGCCGTCGTCGCGGAGACGGCCGCGCGCAAGCTTCTTCCCAAAAATGCGTCGTGGCAGGACCACTGTACCTTTGTCTGGCTCGTACGTACCCCATATACATTCACAGTAACCTGAAACAGAATATGACACTAACGGAGTTTTTTCCACGTTTTTTTGACGCCGATGGATGCATGGGTGACTGCCAACGCGCATGCGTTGATGGCTCAACGATTACATGATGCGACGACGCACTCGCGCACCCAATGCATGAAACAAATAGACTTTCGACGCGCTCATCCACATCACCATCGAGGGCCCCTTCATCGCCCTGTCCACCTTTGGGCGATCCGTAAACACGTCTTCGGGCATGTTCGCGGAAATGTGTGCGTGTCCCTCCCTCGCTTGTTTTACTTACCCTGGCCTCCTCCTCTCCGCCTTTCACTCATTTTCTGTCTTTATCACTTTGCCCTCTCGTCGATTGATTGATTAACCCGACTCATGCACGCGCGTCAATTGCAACTCAAGGGCGTGAGTACGCTGCCGCAGACATCCGCTGGGGCACCGCAGACCCGACGGTCGTCGCGCTCGAGCTGCTGACCGTGTTCGGCGCGGCGCCCCTCGCCGCTTTCGTCGTATACCAGATCGCGAAGGGCGATCCGACGCGGTATTACTGGATCATCGTGCTCAGCACGGCCGAGCTTTACGGCGGGTACGTTCGTACTTTATTCCCCCGTTCCCCCGCGGGGGGGGCAGGCAAATGGATCTGAGACGAGTGCGCGCGTTTACAGGTGGATGACTTTTTGCCCCGAATGGCTCATCGGAAGCCCGGCCCTCAACACGTCGAACGCGCTCTACCTTTGGGTCTACCTTGTTGTGAGTCCTCTTCCCCCCCTCGTGCCTTTTTTTTTGTGTTTCCATTCTCCTCCCCCTGGACGTTGACGCTGACTAATTTGCAATCTTTCGACCTGCAGTTCATGAACGTCATGTGAGTCGCCTTGTCTTTTTTTCCACGCCATGTTTGACCGCGGACGTTCTCTTAGTTGGGTCATCATTCCCGTGTGGCTCATGTTCGACGCGTACGGTCATATCGCGAGTTCTCTACGCGTTGCGCAGGTCAATAAGCAGCGCAAAGTAGAATGACGTGTCCTATCAGGGCGACTGTTTCACGTGCACAAATCTACTGCTTCCATATCTTTCAGATTGCTAAAGATTGCCCGTTCTGCTTCTTATGGCTCATCATATATGCATCATATTTCAACGAGTGCTCCCGAAAATACCAGGAAGCCTCGCGCAAGCGTAAGCTCTAGCTACATGTCCATATTTAGACGAGAAAACACATGATATGCAAAGGGTATTCAGTCCGCGACGTGAGTAACGAAGGTGACAAGTTCAAGAATGTAAGGTATACAATAAGAGTTCAAAGGTTCGGTCAAGGTCTGTTGCCAGAAATCTCCCCACAATGACAGTGACGCCTCCATACCGTTTTAGTATGTCGAGATGGTAAATTCTGGAGACTTGTTGCCCGAGTCGCCCACGACTGTTTTTTCCATGGTGGGTGTTTAGGTTTAGCACTTTCATGAGGCAGGCAAGAACCGCATGAGAGAGCGGACTTACGAACGACGAAGTACGTGTCTCTAGGAGTCACGTCCGGTACGGTGACGGTGACGCTTCCATCCGTCAGCAGAAAGCCTTTCGCAAGTGGCGTGTCTACACGTAGGGTTGGACGCACATGCAAAAGAAAGGTGTTTTTAGGTCACCACTACGGTGAAGCGTAGTTGGGGGTGGGAGGAGCTTACCAGACAGATTCTCAGAGGAGGTCGTTCCATCGTTGAAACCAAGGAGGATCTCCCCAGTGTAGCCCTGAGCTTCCGGGGGGATGTCCCGCGTCTCCCACGTGACGGTCTGCTGGGTGCCGACCGGCCAGTCGTCGCCCGCCCCGGGGGACGTGATTTCCGGTGTGACGACGATGAGCGTGCTGCGTTCCGCGACGGGGGTCGCGGTCGTCATCGAAGCGGCGAGGGCGAGGGCCGAAAGGAGTGCGGTGAAGAACTTCATCGTCGTGGTCGGTATGAGCGTGAGGGGAGGATGGAGTGGGATGAAATGGGGAAGGGAAGGCCGATAGGAAAATGGGAGGTTGCAAGTCTAGTCTATTTATGGGGAGGGGATAACCGCCCACATGGGTTCGCCACGTTGGGTTGACGGGGGGAAATGGAAGTACATCGAAAACCCCTAGAACTGGTTGCTATGTCGGACGATACATATGATTCCACGGTGTTTCTTTATTATTATTTTTGAGACGAAACCGCGTGGTGGCATTCGCTTCAAGGTGACAGGCTCCGCATGATATCGGACGTGCTTTGTGACGCTTGTGCTGTAGCTCAAGGAAATAGAGTTGGACGAAAACTACGCGAGTTTCTTGCACCCTGCGTCAACTGAGGCTGTCTGTGAAGAAAAGCGCCGCTGTATGCCTGTAACCGATGAGACGCAAAGTGGTTGAGCCGGTTGATTACCTTGAATGAATAGAAGGCGCCGCCAGCGGATAGAAGAGCACAGTGGTGTCAGCATATCAAGGGGTTGGTTAACATTTCGACGACTGATCGGACGTGTCAGTGTGAGGCTTGGCAGGTACTGTACAGCGTCATCGTAAAGAAAGTCGCTCCCAGCTCCAGCTCCCCTCCCTCTCGGACTCGTACCGTATGTTGGTCCGGGGATCACGGGCCGGTGACTCGGACAACATGACCAAAACTTGCACTTCTCCGATACACGCACGGGAGAAACGAAACGATGGACTCAAAGCGGAGGGGAGATGATGCAGGAGCTGTGTATGACAGATGCTGTTGTAGAGCGAAGGCGCCCCGCGAATAGCGGTAATGGGAATAGTACGCCGCCCCACCGAAACTGAGACGACGACTCAACGGTGACAGTGATTGACAGCGAATGAGTTAACGGCAGGTGAATAGGTAGACTCCCTCACCTATTTTTTTACCTTTTCGTCCTTCCAGTGAAGGGGTGATTCCAGTAAGGGAGTCGTACTTATAATTACGGTGCTGAAACTGAACACGTCCCGGGGAAAAGGAGGTGTGGCTGTCATGAAGGATGTGACTTATGAACTGCGGTGCTTCCGGCGGCAGTTTCGCTGGCAGACTTCCAAATCTCATGAGTTGTTGAGCGCGGACAATAGGCCGAAGGAGAGAAGCCCGAGGGATGTGGTTGCGATTGCGATCTAGCCTATTGGGGTCATCTCTCCGAGGTCGACCACTGGCAACTGCAACTTCAATTATCGCATTATCCGACTTCAGCGGGAGACATTGTCAATACGGCCCGACCCCCCGACCTTTCAGGCCTCAGGTATGACCATGGATTAGCTTTGTCGGGGCTGGTACATAGCCAGTTCCGAGTCGATATGCTGTGTATGTTACGTTCAGTTACCCACTCCTTTGGACCTGACCGAGCCTGACCCACCACCGCCCCGGGCCCTCAGCACATCACCCGAAGACCGACGGCGAAGGCGTATACTGTACAACCATCTCAACTCCGAGTCCTTTGGTGTGGTTGTGGTCGGGTGTATGACAGCCCGAAAGCACGCACAGTTTGTTACTTCGAGACGACCAAGACTCCGAGTCCTCGGCCCGGCGTGGCTCGTGGTTCTGAATTTGCACGGGAATTGGAGCTTGCTGTCACACTAGTGCATGCATGCATGGATCGCTGTGAAGAGCCACAAGGCCTCAACGCGTCTCCGCTATGAAGGATTGCATGATTACAATTACATGTCGAGTCGTGGTTGGCGTGGGTTGACTCGACCCCAATCAGGCTCGTGAGTCGTGACTCAGTTCTCATGTCTAATTTCTCTCAAAGACAACTCGGTTTCAACACACAGCAGTGCCCTCTGCCCGATGTCTGCATCTATCCTCATTTGTCGGATTGGGGGCAGAGGGCGAGGTGCTCCGGCCCGTGCCCGACATGAGTGGGCCGGGTATTTGAGTTGCGAAACGCGATCCAACGATTATCGATTATCCCATGCCTCATTCAATTGACGTCCCTTGCCTGCGGTGATGGTGGCCACTGGCAGTACTAATGGGCCCCACTCTTGTTTCAGCGTCGTCATCGTCTGAGATCCGAGTCCCGAAAGCCCCGCACTATCATTCATTGTTTCGATGAGACGGGTAACCCCAATTCTGTAAACGTGTGCGTCGCTGACTCGCTGCGCTATCACCACCGTGACCTACACCAACTCGAACAGTCTAGTATACTTCATTGATCCGATCGACATATATCACATTACCGAATTGGTCAGACTCTTCTCCATTCTCAGGCAGGATCGCTGAGAATCGCAGGCATGCTAGTATCTGAAAAACGTATTCATACATCCACCATTCTGCCTCTCGCTCAGTGTTCAGTTGATGGCGGCTGGCATCGGAACCTATCATACTATGGCACAGTCTCGCCTATCCTCTGAAACCCAGAATCTTTGACACGAGTACAATAAAAGGCTATGGTAATTATGCAAGTAACCGTCTCGTACGAGGCTACCTCACAAGACGCAAGGGCATCTCTAGCGAGATCGAGATCCCACTCCGCGGCGGCCTTGACTTTGACTGGTGTAGTATTCCCGCGAGGATAGGTGCTCGATAGTCTGCCCCAAATACGAAAGACGAAAGAGGCGGGAGGCTTCGTCAGTTCTCTTTGCAATATAAGAAGATATGTGCTTTTGGATACAAATCTGATCTTCTGCAGTGCCCGCGAACTTGTCTATGGCCCGGGTTGACATACGCTTACATGCAACTCGGAGGACAACATTCCATTCTTTGTATTTGCAACGTTCGCTAACATCACCTCACCATCAAGTAATCAGTACCTCGAGCCTACGAATAAGCTCATCATCGCTGACGAGTGGTGCTCCAAAATAAACCGGAGATTCCGACATGTCATCAAAGTCATCGTCCAGATACACATCAAACACCTCCGCGGCCCCAGAGGCTGCAAAGATTCTGGCAACGGCAAGATGAAGGTTACAGATCCGAGGGTCAGGTAATCCAATGCTGTTGCCAGTGATTCCCCGTCCGAATACTACTTCATCGCCGTCTTTGAGGATAACGTTTGATGGGACCTTGGCTGGTCGAACCTTTCGGAAATAATATTTCCACTATTGTCCGACGTGTTATCAGGAGCTAGGATCGCGGCACAGGCTTCATGATATCACCTCATTGTCAACCGACCTAGCTTCGATACCAAATGCTAGTCCCAGCTTCATCGAAGCATAGGCATCGTATTGAAGAGTCATGGAGTTGGCAGGGTGATTGATGAGTTGCTGGACGAGCTCTGCGCCCAGTGTTCAGTCAGTAAATTTCTCAATTGCGAGATGCACGTGCGTCTGAATTACATATCAGTAAGAAAGACGATCAATATTATCAATAAAAATTATTGCACCTTTGAATGAACCGAGAATGGGATGATGTGTGTACGGATGGGGAAAAAAGACATAGGACCAAACACTAAAGAACCAGTGATAGGGCAACAATCCCCGTCTGGAAGCCTGACCTACGATATTTGAGTTCAAGGTCAATGATGGTCAGCGGTCATCTGAAACATACAAGGTCTATCAAAGCCGATTGACTTTGATGAACAGTGGCCGATTGTAACAACGCTTCGCAGTCAGTCTCCTTTATGGGTTCAAGGCGATTCGGAGTAGAATCTCCGCTATCCTGTGGCGTCTTTTTACCGCCGGGATTTCTGACTTGGGGTAAATAGAATATAAGTCATATAAAATCAACGAGGGATGACGACTTACACGCGATGACAAGATAAGATAGATAGTAACTTGCGAGATCTGTGAGATACGTAATATTCCCTCCGTTTTGGTTGAGTTGTTGGTGCACGACCAATGCCCATTCATCTGGGGCCCAAGTGAGGGTGCGACCGCTGCAGAGCGTCGACTTGGCAAGACATTTTCAGCATAGATCACTGAAAAGAAAAAGACGAGCATCACCTGAATTCTTCACAAAAACAAGGCACTTTGCAACCGCGACCAAAAACTGTCGAGCTATTTTTTCCGGGCACGGCGAATATTGTACCACAGCTTGGAGGAGTTTGTGGGCCGGCACGTCGAATGTCGAAGTTTGTGCTCCAATACGTCTGGCAGTTCCCAGCGGCAGGTTGTCGATGGCATTCTCTTGCCTTGCCATCAGATTTAGGAGCGCCAGAGCATAAGATTGTAAAGGATAGTCTGCCATGGTCCGAGCTTTTAAGTGATGACAGTTGCTAGCGAGTTGGCGGGTACCCCTAACATTGGATTCGAATTTGACAGTCATGACTTACGTGCTAGTCACGGCCCACATGTTGTTACTATTAATCACTGGCAGGCTGCCAGCCATTTTTCCTGAGATCCAAAACTAAAAAGGAGGATATGTGAATATATAAGTGTAACCCGCGGGAACTTAATGACTGCGAACTTGCGACTGCGTAGGGCTTAAAATGGAAGGTAAAGATGATAAATACGAGCGTACGCCTCGCCTCCTATCTCAACTTTGAATCAGTCTGACAGGAACCATTGCCCTTCCCGATCCCTTACTATTCGGTTCTTAGGACCGCCGTAAGTCCAAGATCATCCCATTCCTGGTTCATTTGAACATGCCAGCAATTTCTCAAGGATATTGATCGTCCACTGGTGACAAGATGCAAATTGCGCACTATTATGTGAGGATTCAACTTTCGCATATGCGATCTTCCGTTCCAGACTCCCTGCAGCGGCAGCCTCTGGAGTTGCCGAGGTATTTTATAAGCATCAAGAGAATTAACATGTCAGAAGTTCACGTGTCTTTGGGGGCCATTTGTCCGTGATGATTGCAGAGCCTGGAATAGAGAATGGACATGTTGTCCTCCGGGTTTTACTGTAATGTCCCCCGTGATGGACAGCGCAATGGGACGGTGCTATTGGCTGACGAATTGACTGCTTGTACCTTGTCAAGGGCTGGCATCGATTCAACATGGGACAGCACCACAATATAGTCACAAACACCTACGCGAACCCGGTTGTGACGGTGCCAGTCTGTACAGTGAGTTCTGTACTTATAGTTGTTCGAGTCAAAAACGTCAACTCAACCACCCTATCCCACATCTCAATGGGACAACGGGAATAGTGCAGGAAATCATAGCTTCAATCCATCTCATTCCCGATTCTAGCACTTAGTATGACAATCTTCTCCACTTGCCCGTGAATTTGACTCTTCTAAACATCAGGAAACGTCTCGGCTGCTTAATGTGCTTAATGAACCTTAATCGCCATCCTTAGTGGACTTAGCGTCCTTAGCGACGTCGGCAAGGTCGCTAAGTGAAGCTAAGCTGCCGAGCCGTTTCCTGATGAATGTTGGCAGTCAACGCGATTCCGAGTCATTCACTTCCTCCATAGTCCCATCTGCCCTTTGCCCATTCCCCCAACAGTTTCTCGCTGGCACCTTGCGTTTTTCTTCCTACTTTGGGTCCAACGATTCCCCTTCCACCATGCCCTCATGCACGGGAGAGCCAGATCCCCAAGGGCAGGTCTCTCGTATGAATGGCCTCTGCCCCCATCCTCAGAGGTAGCCCGGGTCACAGCCCGCAGGGTTGCTCCCCATCCCATTGATGACTCAATCTACCCAATTACTAGGGCTCACACATTCCCACGCGCACAACATCTCAGGCTTCCGAGTCATGGCTGGCTCTCTGGTCCGAAGAGCCGGCCCGTTAATCATTTACCGGACAGCCACCACCCCACCAAAAAAGGGGCGAGGTAGACATCGCGAGTGACGGTGAGTAGACAAGGAAAGGAACCGCTTATGGCTTTGGCGACATCTACTACGATATATATCATATCGCTACCAACCAACTGTCACAGTATATCCGTTTATGCAAATCCTTGGCACCATCAGCCCGCGCCGGGACGCCTACCCTGAATACAATAATGGTCGTCCATCCAACACCACGGGGTTCAATCCATCCTCTTCTCTTACCCCAAGGCAGCTTGTCGTATGTCGTGGGCTTTAGCCCTATAACTGGCTGCCTGGGAGAAGTCTCCGCCTATGGATCTACGGTAACTAATCTAATTCATATTACCCTAACCGATGATTCACGTTAGTTTATCATGTTCCATTCTGAATAACTTCCTTGTCCTTGAACACGAGACAGGTGCTCCTATTCTTCCCCCCTAGCCATCACTCGCTGACAGAGGAAGCGAACGGGTGATCGGCATGTCGCGAGGATAGTGTCTATCAAGGCATGGTACTGACTGGGATGGTAGCCCGATCCGTCCATGACAGGGCCATGTTGCGCAATTAATGCCAATTATAATTATGGAGCAGAGGTCCCAATATGATCGACTCAGCATGGCCGCTTCACTCTGCAGGCTGTATCAGATTGAGCGCGACTGTGCAGAGTCGCAAAGCGTGCTCTGTCCGAATTGGTTCCACGATTCGTCCCAGGTGGTGCCAGATGAGAGCAACAAATCCGCTATTCGTCTCCACAAACTCACGCGGAAACAAACCATCAATTTTGACATATATCATGCCAGGGCTGCACACCGGCGAAGGTCCTACCCCGGATCGCAGGAGGTAAGGCGGCCCTGCACGAATGTTCGCTTACTATCCGGGTAATTATTGCCGGGGAAAACGTAGGCCACCGAGATGATGATCAACAGAGTGGTGCTCGTACTACGAAGGTTACGGGTCATATTCACGTGCCATTTCCCATTCAGGGCAGATGCCAGTGGAGCTAGTAGACGCGCATTATGAAAACGGAATTATGCGGGACGTCCTCATGAACTTTGGCCCCCCGCGTTGTCTTACGATGATCCTGTCAAGCAGCGTCCCTCCCAAGAGACAGCTGGTATGATGGTTAAGGGACTGTTAAGGGACAATTCCCCCTTCGTAAGGGATGAAACCGAGTCGAGTCAGTCCCAAGGCCTGCATGGTGAGACACCGCCGAGATTCCCATCGACTCGGAACAACAGTGTTTCAAGAGATCACGCCGATCACGGATCGATCATGTCGCCGCGCGCGGTGTGGTGCTTTGTAGCGTGGTTGTGTAGGTCGCCCACAATGTATGTAATCCGCTACGCCCAATTCTTAGGTCAATATCGGGTCAGCATCCAATCCACTCGGAATCGTGCATCTATGACTGCTGTCATATGAAGGCGACATAGGCGCTCAGATGGAGTTCCTGAAACCTCGTGGAAGATTTATATGAGACGTTTACCCGGAGGCATGGTATCCCAACTATTATGAATGGGAAAGCGCACTCCTCAGAGGTACCTATCGAAGTGATGCATCGTAGGCCCCGTACCCTCGTGCTCTGCTTCGATGGCACGTCAAACGAATTCTGCAAACACGTACGTCACGCCGTTATTTCCTACGACATCGGTAAACCCACTCGACGTCATGATGGTGTAGAATACGAATGTTGTCAAGCTATATTCTATCCTGAAGAAGGACACCCCAGAATCGCAGCTATGCTATTACCAGGCGCGCACTTCATCCATGCATGCACCGCGTATCAGCCAAAATTAAGACACTGAACAGGCCGGGATCGGGACATACTTCGAGCCTGGTGTCGTCTCACCGCTCTTCCGCACCTTTGCTGGGATTCTTGACGAGGCGCTCGCGTGGTACCTCTCCGATCACATAATGGACGGCTACAAGTTCCTCATGCAAAATTATCATGAAGGAGATAGTGTCTGCATGTTCGGTTAGTTGCTTCATCCCATCAGGAACCTAATCTCGGAACAATTTCAACGGACATCGGACATCCGGTAGGATTCTCCCGTGGCGCGTACACTGCTCGCGCTCTCGCGGGGATGTTGCATAAGGTGATGCTCGATCGCCCGTTGTTAATAGAACGCATGCACGGACTCAAGAGTGAAATTAGGTGGGTTTGCTGTCCAAGGATAATCTCGAGCAAATCTCTTTCGCGTACAAGGTGTATAAGTCGCCAAGCGGTAAACACAACAACTTGGCCCATCGTTTCAAGAAGGCGTTCTGTCGCGAGGTACACATAGAGTTCCTTGGTGTGTGGTCGGTATCCTCCATCTTCTGATCCTGTCCAGCTTGGAGGATGACCGTCGGTTCTATGTGTCGCAGGGACACCGTGGGGAGTGTCGGCATCCTTAATCGTCGGACGCTCCCTTTCGTAGGAGCCAATAATACGATCCGAGTGTTCAGGCAAGCACTATCTCGTGATGAAGTATGTAAGACGAAACATACGTACCCGCCATTGGCCATATGGCGTTCTCGTGCTTTTATGGGCTGTATTGGCGTCTAATGCACATCCTGGCAGTGTCGCGCAAAATTCAGCCCGAACCTGTATCACCGCTCAGTCGAGGCTCCACATCTTCGGTTGCCACAGAACACGTCATTACTGAGGAACATAGCGCACACCTTGATTTTCCTCAAACGACGCAAGCGAAACCCAGACACTCCGCATGTCCCCGGTGGACACGCCAGTCAGGGAAAGAAACCTAAATTCAAGACGGATGTCAAAGAGGTTTGGTTCGCGGGGTCTCACTCTGGTACGTATAGAGATCAACGATCAACTTCTACGTCGCTATCGTGACGCCAAATCGGGTACGAATCGTACGATAGCTCACGAGAATCATTTTAGACGTAGGCGGTGGCCTACGGAATGATACGGAAGAAAATGCGCTGTCGAACATTCCGCTGCGCTGGATGATGCGCGAGATACTGAAGGCGCGGTGTCACATACGCTTTGATGAAACCGCGCTCGAGCTGTGGAACATCCCGAGCGCGACGATCGAGCAAGTGCCCATGACGCGCGAACCGTCCGATTCTACTCTGCGTGGCGACGAGACCGACCTCGCGCCAGGGCAGGAGATGCCGGACAAGAGTCTCTCTTTATCAGGGGAGGAAGCGAATGCGAGCACGAGCACGAGCGTAAGCATTATCCGGGAGACCGGCCCACTACCGCCGTCCCCGCATGTATCGGTGGATAATATCCACGACGCGCTGGATGTGGTGGATGCGGTACAGGAGATGGGTAGTGCTTTCAAGACAAACCCGCTCTGGTGGATCCTCGAAGCGGTCCCCACATATCACGAATGGCAGAATGAGGAGGACGAGTGGGTAGGAAAATCGGGGTAAGCACTGGCAACAAAAACGCAAAACGATGTGCATTACGTAATCGGCTTTTGCAGGTTTCATTTTGGCCGCGGACGAGAAGTGCCTTCGGAGCCCATGTTTCACCAAAGTGTCAAGACACGTATGGATAACCCGATTTTGAATTACTCGCCGAAAGCGCAGTATAAAAAGGGTACCGAGCAGTACGTTTCATGAAGGATGACTGTGTCTGTAGGGTTCAGCTGTACTCGGCTTAGTTGTGATATAGTGACAAGTTGCCTGCCACCTATTATTCCGACTTCCTTAACGGAGCCTGCAAGCGACTGCCTCATAGGCTTACCGCAGAAACAGATTTAGACACAGGAGAAACAAATTGCCTACTGACCACAACACGCATAGCATCATCTCCGGCATCGATTGAAGAAAGCGGAAAACAAAGAGTGGAACGAGCAGACACTGTGCCTATCAAAGAAAGGGCGGAGGGGGTATGAGAGGTTGGTTCGCCACCAGGATGCCATGCGTGTGGGCTTCTGAACAAGCGAGAGTGGAGAACTGGCCAGAAGTTGATGGAAGTTGACTTGATGGCCTAAGAAGGGAGTGCCTGCAGGCTAAGAGGCGGCGAACACGTTGCCGAGGTTATCGATCAAGCAGATCAAGCAGACACACGGAGTGTTGAAGTAGTGGAACCAACAACGGCAGGCGAGTTGAAAGACACCCTGGCCGACATTACGATAGAGAGCGGCAGAGAGTAAGCAGAGAATGGCTTGGAAGGTGAAAGAAGACTTGAGTCAGTTGACGTGAAGCGCCGCAAAGCTTATGTAATAATGTGGACGGAGGAGGCCTTCGCGAAAGCCATCGCTCTCACCTTCTCCGCCATCTGTTCATCCCCACAAAGACAACGCACCCACAAATCCTTCGTATTTGACCCCATATCATGCTGGTGGGAAACCCCGTTCACCAATCACCCCTCGTTCTCGGTCCCACCGACATATCCGACTTTGTGAACATGGACCTGTTCACTACCCAAAGTTCCACGACCTCCGACTCTCGTGAGCCCTCCCCTTCTGTCTCCACTCCCCTCTTTTCTCCTCTACCTATCATATCCGAGCCGAATCCTTCCGACTGGTTCAACTTCTCTCTCGAGGAAGACTTTGCCAAAGCCGAGCCACCGGCATCGGGATCCATCACCGGCGTCCCCTGGGATTTCCTCACTCTTTCGCATGATGCCCCCGACTCTGGAAGTGCGGCCACATCAAACGGACTTTCTCCTTCATTCGCCATCGATCCGCAGCTCATGTCGAGCTCCACTCCCTCTGAAACTGCACCCGACATTGATGAGGTGACGAATATCGTAGAGAATGGGCACGAGGAAGAGGACGATGAGGAGGACGTTGTCACATCCCCACCTGTGAAGGTTGGTGGGAAAGGCAAGTCTCGGAAGGGTACTGTTCAGTCAGGCGGTGTTCAGAAGAAGGCACCGGTATCGGCGGTCGTCAGGGATAAAGACGACCCGAGAGACGATGGTGATGATTGGCGTCCTTCTCCTGAGGAATACAAGAAGATGTCCAGCAAAGAAAAGCGGCAGCTTCGCAACAAAATCAGCGCTCGTAACTTCCGAGTACGCCGCAAGGGTGAGATAATCACCTTTTCGTGACCGCCGTAGCTGACGAAGGTACACGTAGAGTACATCACGACGCTCGAGGGGGACATTGCAGAACGCGATCGTCTTATTGATGCCATCCGTACCGAGCTCGGTTCCAGCCAGTCGGAGAACGCTGCTTTGAGGCAGGAAATCAGTGGGCTCAAAAAGTCCCTCCTCGCTTGCGCTGGTCGGGCCGAGTCTCCTGCACTGCCACCACCAGGTCCCATACCCGCACCCGCCACCCGTGCCACAACCAGCTCATCACTTGTGACCCCGAATACGCAAAAGGATCTCCCATCATCGCCTCGCCTCGCCGCATCAGCTGCGAAAGCGTTTTGGGGAGGAAGCACTTCCTTCGGCGGTATTACGCCCGTCCACACGACACTCATTCCTGACAACTTTGCACAACCGCTCGCCAGCGTTAAACCGGTGGCCGGGGCACGCACATACGGTCCTATACTCCAGGAAAACATCAATCCCCTACTCAATAATTCCGGCAAACCCGGCATTTCTACTAACGCTGTTCGCAGCCTTGGAAAGGTTGCGCCATTCGATTCTTATGCCGATGCAAATCCATTCACAATGAAGATGCTCGATGCGTGAGTGTCATCCTTTTCTCACAATGCTTCTTCTTGACCGCGTTTTAGGTATCGAATGCAACTCTGGAGCCGCCTCTCCCAATACCCACCGACGCAGTCACAGCAGCCGCCACCTCCCATCACTGGGCTGGCTGCGGGTCTGCGTCCCCATTATTTCACCTCTCCGCATGCTTCATCATCTTCTATATCCTCTCTCCTTAGCGGCAAGCACGCTTCCATCTATCCGTCACCACCGTCGTCCCCGAAGCTGGGCCCTACGGCTCCGTCCCTCACTTCCTCGAAGGAAGTACCCACTACACAACAGGCCATGCTTGCAGCTATGGCCTCGCAGACGCTCCTTCAGCGGCTGGGTAGGTCTTTCTGGCAAGCCTTCGCTGCCCACCCGCCATCGAATGATGCAAATCCCAATGCTGGTGCCCCTGCTTGGGACTCGGACAAGATCCGACGCGTCCTGGAAGGGAAGGCGGTTCTAAGCGTTGTCGATGTTGAGCCAGAAGTGAAGGTGGGCGCCGCGGCAGTTTGCCCAACTAGCCCGACTCTCCCTAACAGCACAAAAACCCATGACTGCTCGAAGGGGTGTAACCTCACAGCTACGCTCGAGGAAGGCATACGCGCGCTGAGTTTGAGTAAAGAGTAAACGATTTTCGAGCTGTGTTTGTGTTTGTATCATTGTCACTGTGATATCTGGTTGGTTTGTCCCGCATTAGCATCCACGTTGTCTCCTTGTCGGCCGCTCGTCTTATTCGCAGAACTTTGCCTCTGGTCTCTTTGATTCCCATGTCGCTTTGCTTACAGAGAGAGCTCCCGTCATCCCCTTTGTCTCCGCCGCTCCATCCCACTAAAATGACGAATTTATATCTACTAGTTGTATAATCGTAGATGGTCAAAAATCCGTCGGGGATCGTCCGTTTCATCGAAGCATATCTGAATACGGAGAATGGGCTTGGCCCTCTCGATACGGGTCAGCAGTGGACGCGATGGGACACGATGGTGTCTCAGATGACCAGATTCACCGTCCCGACCTTCCGATTATGGCCGGTCGCGTGATGTTGCTGTTCATACCTTCGACGTCGGCTCCACAAAAACGCGTCTAGACGAGGGATGTTGAATACCGTTAGAGTATCGGCGCAGGCGTTCGCCAGCATGTTTAGAGAGGGTCCCGTTCGGAAAAGAATCCCCGTTTCTGTCGCTGATTAGGCACGCACGAGCGCAATTGTTTCGGTTTCGGCGTAAGCGTCGGTCTCAGCCCTGCCTTTGATATTAATCCTGGCCTGGGTGGACGCGACTGGGTGGGGCCGGGGCCGGGACCGTGACGAGACCCTTTGCGCAGTCCTCGGCACGGGTGGGGTCACCATTTCTGGCTCGGGTATTTGCCGGTGCGGGTACACACCAGTACATCATGATGCACTGGACCCTGAGCGGTGCTTTGCGTGGGTTCATTCTATTCGCCGCTCGTCGCACTGCCGCCCGTCTCTTCTTTCTCGTATTTAAGGGGGAGCTGGAACCCCCGACTCTTTCCTCGTTCGTATATCGTACCTCATCCTCCATCTCTACCCTCTCCCTCTCCCTCTCCCTCTCCCTCTCTTCTGCATTTCTCTCTTCGCTGCTGCCAGTGCCTGTTTTGAGCCACCGACGACGAACGATAATGATGATGTTTCCGATCAAGTTCCCTGCTGCTCTCCTCTTCTTTGCCCTTGGCGTCTCCGCCGCACCGGTGCTCAGCCCCCAGCACCTAGCGAAGAGGGACGTTTGGTCACCGAAGATCACCTCGCCGAGCAAGGGGACAGTTTGGTGCGAAGGCTCGACGGTGTCCGTCACCTGGTACGTAACATCTATCATCCCTCCCTTGCCCTCCCCGTCCCCGTCCCCGCCGCCGTGCTGCATTCAGTCCTTGAGCGAGATCTCTTACTTCTTTTGCTTTGTGTCCACAGGGACACGTCGAACCCTCCTGCGCAGGTCACGAACCCGGAAGGGACTGTTTTCCTCGGCTATCGCTTGTCTGATGGTTCGGGGGGCGAGAACCTTGACGTTGGTCAGTTCGACCCCCAGTTTTTGTCGTACGGTTTTCTGGGCTGCTTTCTCATTACGTCACTTGTGCCTTTTAGATAATCCCCTGGCGTCCGGTTTTGCGTTGACGCAGGGGCAAGTCTCGTTCAAGGTCCCCCAGGTCAAGTCTCGTAAATCTTACATCGTCGTTCGTGCGTATCACCGTGCTTCCTTTTTTGTTTTGCTTTTGCCGTGGTGCTTACTTGACTTGACAGTGATGGGTGATTCGGGTAACACCAGCGATGAATTCACGATCAAGAAATGCAAGAAGGAATGAAACCTACCACGACTTGTCTCCTACTAAGACCCTACGACGACGTTTTCGTTTTCGTTTTCTCCTCTCACGACGACTTTTTTTTTCCCTTTCTGACAATTGCAAAAGACACTGCATCTGTACAATTTTCGGACACTGTGATATATTCCGTATCGGACACTTTAGTTTAGGGTGGCTCGAGAGATCTCGGACCACAACCACAATTACTTTAACAGGATTTTTGTAATTCGGTGTCACTGCTTCCCCTCCTGTACGATACGAACTGCGATGATAATGAAGTATGATCCTCCATTTCTATATTTCACTGAATGATCGATAATGCATGATGAATGGCACGCATATTGACCCCGGTCCCAGAGCCTATAGAGTACCGATTGCGATGCTCGGCTGGTCGCAGTACGGTACAGTATGGTCCCGGCCTCCGCTAACGCATCAGGCTGGCTCGAGCTCCGGGAACAGAATTGTATGTTGTTGGTAACTTCGAGTACGGCATGAGTCCCTCACTTTCAAGATCCGGACCTCCACGGCGTGTTTCAGAACTGTTTCAAGGAGTGCAACGTCGGCCGATAGTCGACCCACCTCTCCTTCAGGAAAGCACAGTGCTGCGATGGCGGCCGCATGTTATTTGCATATGCTGAAAGAATAAGGTGTTGGCGATGGCAATCATCAAAAGGCCGCGACCAGTGTACGGCCATGTCTTCGGCCATGTCTCCATCACAAAGTGCCTGCTCTGATAATAATTCGGGCATCGCAGGCAAGATATACTCGAGGCCATGCGAGAGAAATTTAGTGCTATTGAAAACACCAGCCTGTCATTTCTAGGGCCGGAAAAAAATTCACACCCAAAGGTCTTGCCAGGGTTCGAACCTGGGTTTCGGGAAATTTGATGGTCAAAATCCCGAGTGATAACCACTACACTACAAGACCACATGTAATAAGTTCGGCTAGTGTTTTATGATGGGATTATCTAGACTTACCAGTGAGCGTGAGAATGCCAACGTGTCCTGTCACGGTCATGTGATGGAAATTGTGTTTCTACAAACAACGTCGACCATCTGCAAACTAAAGGGGCGCCTGATCCCCAAAGTTGGACAGCGTGTGTTTCTGTCTGCCATGTCAACACAGCCCATACGTGTTGAATCAACCAAGCAGCATCTCTTTCTTTGATTGCATATTCAGTTTGTCTCAGTTTTGTTGTTCGAAACCACAAACATTTACTGATTCGCGCGTAGGCAGTCAAGACACCCTCATCCTCCGCCGATGCCGCTGGCCAATAACCATCCCTTATACCATTCCGAATACCTTCTTGGACCCATCGAAACCATCGTCCGCTCTCACAGAGCCCTCTTATCTGGCCATCTTTCGCTCCATGACATCACGGAAGCCTATCGCACTCTTTCGATGAGAATCAGACAGTCGTCTTGTCACCTGTCTGTTGCGTCTATATGCTTCCCAGCACTCGAACCCCTCAGAGATAAAGCAACAGAAGTGGTAGCGGCCTTACGGAGGGATGTCTCACGGGCGCTACCCATTTGTGCACCGCATACATCCGGCGATTTGTTTATCAGATCTTCCGATCACGCCGCTGAAACCGTGTCGACGACGTACGAGGATGTTGCGACCGATTCTTCGACACTTTGCCATTACGCACTTAGTCTGTTGTCAGAGATATTCAGATTTCCGGCGATCTCATCTGTATTCGCGTGTACGTCCCACTTTGTTGATTTGGATATCACCCTCATGGGGCCACTAGCCCAAGACATTTGTCATCTCCTAGGGGATGTAATTTCCATCATTCGCTGCCCTCAAATACGAATCTTATCCCCTACCATATCAAGGACTGCAGTACTCTCGTCGTGGGTCCTCCGGACACAAAGGCTCCCGAGAGACGTTCTACTTCCCCGGATGGAAGATGTCATCCTATACCTTAACTTTATTCTCGAATCCGCAGCTAGAGATTCTTGTGTTGCTGTAATCGTAGTGGACGCCCTTAACGTGAGTCGACAGCATCTGCAACACACTATCGCACTGACTCATCGTTCTCAGTGTATCGTTAACTTGTTGACATTCCACCAACACGTTTTTGTAGCACGTCTGGCTAACCTCCTTCCTTCAATCTTCCCCTTTGTCATACACAAGTCTTCAGAGTTTCGCCACCATTCAGCAGTTGTCCTCGCATCATTCTCCCACACGCTCATCACCCATCGAACACTTGTCGACAAATATACAATAGAAACCATATGTCTTTATACTCACTCGTTCCTCACTCCTGAAACCACCCGTCATCCCACATCGTCTCGAAAACTCCCGCCTTTGCTTGCTGCGGCAGTATCATCGAAGAATTTCGGCAGTATGGGCGGGAATTCGCCTTGGGCGTTGACCCTCGTGGCTAGTTTTGTCGTCCTTCTCGGGCCCTCCCTTTTTCTGCACCATGGGCCTCTCAAGCTTGTCATGAACGTTGCACAGAAGGCACTGAGACGTCGCCCAGGGCGTGATCTCAGCCCACACGTTTGGCGCACTTTCATCTGGTCGATGACCCAGCTCAACATCCAACGAAGTTCGACTCCTAAGGGCGATATAGACGTCGTCCGACGTTGCGTTCTGGTACTTAAGCAAGCGTTGCACGCTGGTCTTGGTGCGGCCTTAATATCCTCGCTACTGGAAGCGACCTCCACAGATCCCCGAAGTGAAAATCGATTGAGATGGGCTATCCCTAGTGTGCTCGATATCCTGCATGATATGCTGTCCAGCAAGTACCAAGATATTCGAAATGAGGCATACCGGATACTTGGATGCCTCACGCATAGAGTTGAATCCTACGGCGACCCGCAGCGCGGGACTGCCTGGACTCCTGATGCCCTGATTTCTCAATTTCTCCTTGATGGCTCGCTTCTCCATGCCGATACAGTCCAGCTGGAGCAGGTGGTAGACTCGGCAATCGTCTTCACCCCTCGGTGTCTATCACAAGAGGAAATTCTGACGCACTGGGGCCCGGTAGCTTCCTGCTTTGTTTTGTTTGTCCAGAATTCTCTCAAAGATACCAATACCGATCTGACGGTGGGTGCCCGCACGTTTCTCGCCCATGATCTCTCCATTCATGTACCTGAACAGGTAACTGCCCTCCCTGTGTGGCAGTCCCTCCTGATTGCTCAAGTTCAGCCGATTCAGGGCCATGGCCGGCCTTCCGCCTCCGCCGACTTTGGTCCGCGGTTGACTTTCCTGCTTTTACAATTCCTCCCTGATCCCTTGGCACATCTGTCTGGAGAGGCAGGGTCGATTGAGATTCAACTGCAATCGCTCGTCATATCGAAGCAGCTTTGGGCTGTCGTCCAGGACGTCTTTCCACAATCCTCGCTCGAACCAGTCGCCTCCTCTTTCCTGACGGCCGTTTTGCATCGCGCGTTCCATATTGCTGATCAGAGAGTACTCACGAACTGGCGTCTGCTGTGCTCGGCTCTGGTGATCATGACTGGGATTCCGAATGTGTTTGAGTCCATTTCCCACCAGAACGAGGCACAGCAGGCCCTAGAAATCAAGAGACGGCTTTGGCGTCTGATGGCAACGCAGAGCGATAGTTCAATGCTAAGCAACTCGCGGAATCTCATCTCAATTCTCGGTTTTCCTATAGGGTGAGTAATTGCGAATCTATTTAAGAATCGTTCTCACGCATAAGATGACGTCTCGTAGTTCCTGGTGCATGTGTGAAGATGATCTTGACATCTGGGAACGAGCGCTGGATCAGAACCTTTCCGCCGCGACCAAGTCCACCAAGGATATCATCGACACCATCACTAGCAAATGTCCAGAGATAGGCCCGAGGTATGTAAGCTATGTGGTTTCAGTACGCATTGAACTGAACCAGTGTAGTTTTTCGATAAATACCGCATTGCGTGTCGCGCTCGCCATGCTTCCACACCTCAATCTCGACGACAGAGATTCCATTTCGACTAGAGCGTTCTCATATCTCAATACAACCCTCACCGCTTCTTATCCGCCGCAATCAAGCATAGACAACGCAACATCCAAGCTTCTCAAGGGCATTCATCACATAATTATAACAATGCCTGTCCCTTTACTTGAGCCAATTGTCTTCGCTGTACAGACGGGGCTGGCTGGTTGGATAGAAGACAAGTGTATGATTCTGTCGGCGGAACAGTACAATGACCTTGTCAGCAACCTTTCATTTAGATCTTCCTCGCCCTCTACTCAACCGCTTCTTTCATAGCTTATGCCTCTCTATGATTCGCTTCTCCTGCGTCTAGAGTCGCTTCCGATATCAATCGCGTCGTTGAATGCCCTCGCTCCCCTCCTCACCGCAGCATTTTCGCACATTCCTCCGCCAGCGCTGGGCCCGGCCGCGTTTCAACGCTTCTTCTACGCGACACACGCCCGCCTTGCTGCACCGTCCAACGCATACACCGATGAGCTGCGCGTGTGTCTCGATGCTTGTGTGCGCGGCTATGGTGGAGAGTGGCCGTCTGGTATGGTTCCGCTGAGCTCAAGCTCGCAAACCCAGTCCCAGTTTCATATGGAGGCTCGATTAACGATCGAGGCGCCGGTCTCGCCTGCCATCTGCGAGGATATTGGAGAGCAGTTTAAGCATATAAGGTCGATAGAGGTAATCGCTTGCCTCGTATGCTGGAAGTTGCCTTTGAAACTGATCTCCTATGGACCCGTAGCATGAAGTTATCCCTGACTCCCAATGTATCCCCTCGAACGCAGCCTTGTGTGCCGCGTCACAAACAAAATTTGTCCAGTCCTTTGTCCGAGGGCCCTCGCAGTCCGAGTCTTGTATATTTCCCGATTCTCGGAAACGTCCCTCTCAAATGCATCCGGTATCCGACGCTTCGAAAGAAATCCAGAAATCGCTTCAATCACTCAAGTCTACCAGGCCACAAATCAGCCCGTTGAGGAAAAGGCGCCGGCTATCGCAAGACATGCCAGCTACGAAGCGTCATTGTGCAGCTTCGCCCACGGATGCATTACGTACACACTCGGCGCCACTCACCCGCTTGTCTTCGCCTGTTGTGCCGAGTCCCCGCTTCCTTTCAACGCCAAGGTCTTCCCCACATAGTAGACTGGTCATGGACTGCGTTGAAGTCGTGCCTATCCGCCAACTTTTACGCCGCCGGGAGGCAGACGCAGAGAGGGATGGCATGCGAAGTCGGCAACTGAGGAGTGACCTAGATGATTCTGCATGGGAGGTAACTCCAGAAAGACCATTTGTGCCCAGGATGACACGGGATCTGCTGGAGAAAGATGAGATTGGTACGCCATTCACCCGGATACAGTACTCTAAATCAGTACTCGTAGGATCGATTACTGATTGGTCACGCATGCAGTGCCTGAGACCCCAGACGCAGTGCTCAGACTACCCCGAATATCTTTATCCGCGGATGAAGAAACAAGTAGGAAACTTCCATTCCTTCATAGAAAACGTTATCCTGAATTTCCTTTCCTTGCGATACATTGCAGGCCCACGAAGTGGCAGTCCGTCCAGACTCCTTGGCAAGGCACAACCTCTAGCGCGTGCACCAACGACATCGACGCGCCTGGTAGCTGCTTTGAACGAGGTTCATGATGTGTTTTCGCATCCGGGGCTGTCGCAGATACCTGTGGGTGAGCTGGCAGATTCGGCAAAATTATTGCACGCAGCGAATAGACGGCTGCAAACGGCTTTGGCCAGGAACACGAGCAAGAATGTGGCGTTGCACCCCTGACGCGTGTGAGTATTCCATGCATAAGCAGTACTGTATATCGTTTTGGACTTACTGTCCATCAGTTTGGGAACGGCATCACATCATCTCGACATCAATTATTGTGGAGTTCCGCGGGGCAACCTTCGAAGAAGAAGAAGATTCCTTATTGATAAGCGAGTGAGGCACTTGCATGGCTGCAGGTCCAAGGGTATTACTGAATGAGGCGATTGATACTCATGTCCAGCCAGCCCTTACACGTCTACTCTGAAACCTTAGCCGCAATCTCACAAAAACAACAAAATGAATAAATACTGCGAATCTCATACGAAGCAGAGCCATCGACCACATTGCCGTGGGCCATCATGAACTCTCAACTCCTGAACGTCTCCCACAAACATCCCACTTCTTTCTGGTCTTTCGCGGACAATACCCTCACCCTAATCCGGGAGACAGTGCTCACAGCGAGCTATGCTCCCTTGGCAACTCTAGCTGAAAAAGCCGTAGTCTCGTGCGCACCTCAGCCGCCATCTTGCACGCCTTGGCACTTATTCTCACTGACTGCAGCGTTCTAAAAAATATTACCGTTGGCCGTCTACGAATTGTCACTAACAAACGCACTTATGAGTTCCCTGAGCTTGGTACGGATGCTGTTCAGGACGACAAGCTTCGCGCAGAGCTGAGGGTCATCAACGATGCCTTCTGGGTCCGTCTGTGTACGATGGGCGAACTGGGTTTCGCTGAAGCCTACATGTTCGGAGACGTCGTTTGCGAAGATCTGATCTCCATGTTCCTTGTGAGTACCCTGGGCAGCCCTCTTCTCTTGATACTAGCGAACTAACATCGCGAACAGGTGTTTCTCGAGAACAAGAAGAATTTCGCGTCACTCAATTCGAGACTCTCACGGCTCTTTTCCCTCCCTCAGAGACTCACGTCCTTCCGCTTTCTCAACTCGCTCGGAAACGCCCGTTTCAATGTTTCGGCACACTACGACCTTTCTGACGATGTGTTTAAAGGTGCGACTCCCATCTAATCTTCGCGTGACTCTGCCCTCATTTTTTTTTTCTTTTGATACCCAGCCTTTTTATCCGAGGACATGACCTATTCGTGTGCCATCTTCTCTGATCCGGATAGTGATGCGCTAGGTGGACCTCTCCTGGGAAGCCGAAAATACAAAATGAGCCAGCTTCCAATGCTCTCTTCACCCTCCGATGATGAATCTACTGATTCGGCGGATTCAACTTCTCACACCCTGTTGACCTGTCCGGTTCCACCGCTGGCAGACACGCTTGAAGCAGCACAACAACGTAAACTCGCGTACATCGTTGCGCGAGCCCAAATCTTCCCAGGGCATCGCGTGCTCGAGATTGGGACTGGATGGGGCTCGCTGGCATTTTACATAGCACGGCACATACCCGACGTACAAGTCGACACCATCACGCTCTCGGACAACCAATGTGCACACGTACGTACGGAGGTAGCTCGCCAGGGCTTCGGGGACTGTATCCGTGTGCATCTCCTTGACTATCGGGAGATGCCGGCGGAGTGGGAAGGCTCGTTCGACCGGGTCGTGAGTATCGAAATGGTCGAGGCCGTCGGGCTAGAGAATATCGACGTATATTGGGCTGCCATCGACCGCGTGTTGAAGAACGACTCGGGTGTTGGTGTCGTACAGGGTACCACTATTCCTGAAGCGAGTGGGTGATCCCTTTCGATTTTGGTTGTCTGTACCACTAGTCAGGCGCTGAATATCTCCCGACCTTGTCATTGCATAGGGTTCTCCGACTATACTCAAAAAATGGACTTTATCCAGAAATGGGTGGGTCCCCGTTGCATTACCTTGCCATTCTCAACAGAAACTTACACGTCACACTGGGCCCTCGTTCACCAACCCCGGTGCGGTCTCTGCGCAGGGTGAGTCGCCATTCGGTTTTCGATACCTAGTCGTTGGGCTCTACCCCGTTCTGACATGAGAAAACTCCTGCGCACTTGCGCACGAATAGTTTTCCCCGGCGCCCTGATTCCCACGGTGACGCTCCTCGTGAGCTCGCTAGAACGTGCGACATCCGGCCGGCTGATAATCGAGTCGATCTCGAATATTGGGCCGCACTACAGGCCTACGCTGCGGGAGTGGCGCCGTCGCTTCGTGGATAATTTCGCTGAGATCGAACAGGCGTTACGCAAAGAACACCCAGACGTTTTCGACCCTGAGCAGGGCGATCGGAGCGCGTATGAACTCTCGGTGTTCCGTCGCAAGTGGATATGTAAGAAAGGATTTTTTTTTTTTCATTTGATTCGACCGCTTAATTTTCTGTCTCTTTCGAATAGATTACTTGTGCGTCTGACTCCCATTTATGACTGTGCATGACCACTGACCGACGCTGTTATTACCTTGATGATTATCGCCTTCAGCTACTATTGCGAGGTTGGGTTCATGAAGAGGTTGCTAGGAGGCAAGTTCTATCTTTATTTCGTCCTACACGGGTATGGCTAATGATGAACACGTCGGTGCAGATCACATTATCACCTTCACACGTGAAGGCCACGAAGAGATGGGCTGTGATGTCTTCGAGTGATGCCGGGTTTGTATGCCACGTAAACGAACACGTCGCGTGCGGGCTCGCGACGTCTCTGTATTTATTTTGGATCAGGGAACCTACATTCCGCCATATCTGAGAGTTTTATCACATCCGAGCCCATTAATCCCATTGTGCCAGACTGGACTCGTTCGCGCGAAGCCTATGACGCTATCACGGTGGGACATTATATGCCAACTAGGGCTGTGGCATATTTTATGAGAGAAACGAAAACGGAGAAGAAGAATCGTCCGTCGGTGCGAAAATATACGATCTGGATATGGATAAATTGTTAAGGGTACGATTGACAACCGGTCCAAGATAGGCCAAGGTGGTGTGTGACTGTAGGCGTGTGGCCGCGCCACGGTGACCGCAGTTGAGTATTGGGGACCAAAGAACGATGTATCTTTCAGTACAGTCCAGAACATTCCAAGGAAAAGATATCTCATTCTTTGACTGACCGAAGCACCACATCATGTCATGTTGCTAGGCTCGAGTCGAGGTGAGTTACACGGGCAATTCAGGACAATTGAACCTTGTGCACTGCAGTCGCACCTGGGACGATTGACTCGATTTGGCCAGGTGTTGTTGTGAAAGGCCCCAGAATGACATATTAAGCTGATGGAGAGAGATAAGATGAGTAAGTCGTACTCTCTTCAAGCAGAACTCAACCTCAGCCTTGCCTCTGCTTCGGATGGACGATCGGGACCCCAGGTTTCGGACTCAGTAGTTCAAGCGAGTGAAAAAACCGACTTGCACTCTTGGTCTCAGGTCCCTACACCCCTTTGATTCATATCTCGCAACGGCCAGAATGAGGACAAAACGCGAGGTGTCAAAGGAAGTTTGTGATGCCCCACTCACGTGACTAGTAGTTCGTTCGCAATGTGCGTCAAAGAGTTGCTTAATCTTTCGGATTCCTTCTCTGTTCGTTCAATCCCCATGGGACCATTCACACCTTGATTTCTTCTGCCAAAAGGGGGGAAATCTTGGTCTTGATTGTGTCTGGGGCACCATAAGCACTGGAAGACTCAACACAGTTGTTGTATGCGGTAAATAGACTTGGGTACAGTGCGGCGTAGCTGCCAGTGCAAATGCAAACACGGCGGGCAAGAACAGATAAGCCAAGTGCGCTTATAATCAACTTAGCAGTAGATTAATGTCCAATATACTGACTGCTAAGCAGACTTAATGTATTAAGACAATTGAATAAGTTGTTGACACCTCCTTATATGTCACGTTATTCTAAATAGGAATACCCAAACAATTAAATATTAAACGGCTGCTTAGGCAAGCTCCGATTATATAAATAAATACTTAATTGAACAGTGGTCCCAACGCACTGAGATAACCCATTTAGTTTATTTATGTTAGGAAATAAGTCTTGTTATGTCAAGCAGATGCATAATTTTCATTTGTTTGAGTATTTTCATTTATAATAATGCAACACATAAGAGTGGGTCAACAATTACAACCAAGTTAACTTAGCAGTGGCCATAATGTCTGATCGACTGCCAAGTCGATCCAAGCAGACTTGGTTTATTGGATTTTGCCCGTGGTGAAAGGGGAACACGGCAAGATGGTGCGACATGTGGGGTGTTTTTGCACCCTGTTAAGCTGTAGATTCGATGATTTTATCAAGTTGCGCTGATGCCAACTGCAGCGTACCTCGAAACTGAACACGCCAAGGCCTGGCTGCTATACTGCCTGTGCGGGATTAGGCCGGACATGGCTATCAATGAGGTCACGCATAACGTAACGTCGAGGTGACGTTGCTGGGAATCAACAAGTTACATTGACTCGCACAGCTATTCAAATACGTACCCAAGGACACGATCCGACAAAATGAATAAATACCACGCATCTCGTTCCAGGTAGCGCCACTGACTACCTTACTGCGGGTCACCATGAGCTCTCAGCTCCCGGATGTTCCCCACAGACATCCCTCTTCTATCTGGTCCTTCGCGGATAACACTTTTACCTTGGTCCGTGAGACAGTGCTCACGGCTGGCTATGCTCCCTTGACAACTCTGGCCGAGAAGGCCGTCGTCTCGTGCGCGTCTCATTCGTCATATCGTACGCTTTCTCTTCGTCGCTTATTCTCACCGACTGCAGCGTTTTGCAAAATATTTCTGTTGGACGTCTCCGAGTTGTCACCGACAAGCGCATTTATGAATTCCCCGAGCGCGGTGTGGATGCTGGTGAGGAAGAACTTCACGCAGAGCTGAGGGTCATCAACGATGCCTTCTGGGTCCGTTTGTGTATGATGGGCGACCTGGGTTTCGCTGAAGCATACATGTTTGGAGATGTTACTTGCGAGGATCTGATCTCCACCTTTCTCGTGAGGAAGCCTGGGCTTCTCTCTATTTTCCACACTGAAGAATTCGAACTTGCGTCCCAGGTGTTCCTCGAAAACAAGAGGAATCTCGCGTCGCTAAACTCGACGCTCTCCTGGTTGTTTTCCCTCCCTCAGCGACTCACGTCCTTCCGCTTTCTCAACTCGCTCGGAAACGCTCGTTCTAACATTTCAGCACACTATGACCTTTCTGATGACATGTTTAAAGGTGCGAGGCCTGTCTTGTTCTCATGGAACTGTGACCTCATATTTGCCCAGCCTTTTTATCCGAAGACATGACCTACTCGTGTGCCATCTTCTCTGATCTGGACGGAGATCTTCGGGAGAGTCCCCTCCTTGAAATCAGCAACCACAAAATAAGTGGGCTTCTCACACCTTCGCCACCCTCCGAGGCTGCATCTTCCGATTCGAACGCGTCGACTTCTCACACTCTGTCAACGTGGCCTACTCCACCACTGGCAGACACGCTTGCCGCAGCACAGCAACGGAAACTCACGCACGTCGTTATGCGCGCCCGGATTTTCCCGGGACACCGCGTGCTCGAGATTGGGAGCGGGTGGGGCTCGCTAGCGTTTTATATCGCGCGGCACGTACCCGACGTACAGATCGACACCATCACGCTCTCAGACAATCAATGTGCGCATGTACGCGCGGAGGTAGCGCGCCAGGACTTCGCGGACCGTATCCGCGTGCATCTGCTCGACTATCGAGAGATGCCGCGCGATTGGGAGGGTATGTTTGACCGCGTTGTGAGCATCGAAATGGTCGAGGCCATCGGACTGGAAAACTTGGAAGTGTATTGGGCTACCATCGATCGCGTGTTAAAGAAGGACGCTGCTGGTGGCGTCATACAGGGCATCACTATCCCTGAAGCGAGTCAGTGATCCCTCGTCACCGCCAACTCTGGTGCTGAACATCTTCTTACGTCGTCACTGTACAGGATTCGCCGACTATTCCACACAAATGGACTTTATACAGAAATGGGTGAGCTTGCTTTTCCGTTACCTTGCCCTTTTCTTGCCCGTTGACGTGCCTCCGTCCACCATCCGCCCCAGAGTGAGTCGCTATTCCGTCTTCCGCTTCTCAGATGCTAGCACCCCCACACCGTTCTGACCGGAGAAAAAACCGCTGCGCACTTGCACACGAATAGTATTTCCGGGCGGGGCGCTCCCCACGGTGACGCTCCTGGTGAACTCGCTGCAACGCGCGACGTCCGGCCGTCTGATGGTCGAGTCGATCTCAAACATTGGGCCGCATTACGCGCGTACGCTGCGGGAGTGGCGCCGATGCTTCGTAGATAATTTCGCAGAGATCGAGCGGGCGCTGCGTAAGGACCACCCAGGCGCGTTCGACTCGGAGCAGGACGAACGGGGAGCGCAGGAGCTCGCGGTGTTCCGTCGCAAGTGGTTGTGTAAGCCTTTTTAAATGCTTTGGTATTTTCTTGTCGGCGCCAACTGATCAGCCTTTTGACCTGTCTCTGCACAGATTATTTGTGTGTCTGATTCTTTTTGTGTCCCGGAATCAATCCATAACCAACGGTCTTGTTTCGTTGATTCGTCATCAACTTTAGCTGCTATTGCGAGATCGGGTTCACGAAGAGGATGCTAGGAGGCAAGTTTTCGGTCTCCTGCGTGTATTGGCTAATGATGAACCCGCCGGTGCAGACCATATCATCACCTTTACGCGCGAAGGTTACGAAGAGATGGGCTGTGATGTCTTTGAGTGATAGCAGACTTATATGCTGAGGGCACCGCTGGCGCAGGCTCATGACGAGTCCTATCTTCACTTCGCATCAGGGGAAACATGACGTATGTTGGGATTAGGTTTATGCGGGCGGAAAAATTAGGTTATATGCGTTTGTTGGGAGAAACTATCATATTCCACCTCCAAGAGAGCTGTATCATACTCAGACTAAGTTCGTGTAAGACATGTTCTACTTTCCTTCCGCGGCGCTCCGTTACAACCGACGCGCGTGCAACTTGATGCAGATGACGTACCCTCCCTTCCTCTTCTACTCGTCGACACTGTGGACGTACATAGAAGACATCGAAGACGTCTCTTCCGAGGAGAACTGAAATCTCTTACTCCCTTGCGGTGTAAGCCAGTGGATTCATGAGCGCATGAACCACAACAACATGTACAGTCTCCCGTCTTCTCTCGCTGTCCCCATGAGCTCAAGTCACGGGGTGATCTCCAGTCGAAGGGTCCTCTTCGTCCCTGGAGGCCAACACCTCGATCATGGCATTGGCTCGCCTCGGCAGTGGACGTATCGACCGCGAGGAACCGTCTTCATTCTCATCGTCTTCTGAATTTGAGGACGAGGAGGACGAAGTGCCCCCCGACGATGATGACGAATCGCGCGTTGCGCGGCTCCGGCCTTCGGAGGAGGTGGAGGACGATTCGGAGGACGAGCTAGAGCGCGAATTACTTCCCGCTCCCGTCCGCTGCTCAAAGACGCCCAAGCCCAAGTTCTGAGTTTCGTTTGTTCGTTAGCGAGGCCAGGGAATGATGTAGACGATGGTGTTTTCGCGCACTTGCCATTTCGATGACCCGTCCGTCCGTCTCTTCGATATGTTCGATGTCGACGCTCCGAGGATCCATCCGCGATAGTTCCGCGTTGGACTGCTCGATCTGAGGCAAGAATCGTTGGACTCTCGCGAGCACTGTTAGGTCGTCGGGTGGTGATGTGTGTGAGCCCGCCGGGCTGCCCGGCTATCGTCGAGTGAGTTTGGGGAGGGGGTAGGGAAGGCGCGTACGTTCGGTCGGTGGTTCCATAGCAAACGTCCTGCGCACTCCGAAATCGAAGGACAGGTTTGGAGGTTCGGCTGTAGAAGGCCCTTCTCCGTTTCCGTTCAGTCTCTCAAAAATGGCTTCTGCGGGCCAAAGAAAAAAAAAGAAGAGAGAAACGTTAGAGAGGAGAAATGAGGGAAAACGGAAGCACGTACGAAGCCTTTTTTGACGTTGCTCTGCGTCGTCTACCTCGAGCATCTGGGGCTGGTGATCCGATGGCATGAGATGGTGGTTAGTTGGTTGCCGGTCGTCAAAATCGGTCTTGCCGAAAACGGATGAGTCACGCGTGCCCTTGACTTTGAAAGAAACCGACCGGCGGTCTTTCGTCACCATTCCGACACCCAACGCGAATAGACCAGTCACTCCGTCGCTCTTCTCAGCCTGAGTTCTTTCAGTGTTGAAGTTGGGCGCTGAGAGCATCCTATAAATCGCGCAAAGATCTCCGCTTTCGCGATGGGAAGTCAACTGGCGTGCTACCAGCTTTTGACAAACACCAATATGCTGACAATTGCCTAATACCGCTCCGGGGAATCCTCAGCTGATCCGGCTTTATAGAGAAGAACCGAGAAGGCGATCTTCGGTACTGCTACAGCACACAGAGGAAGGACCCGTGGATACCCGTCACGTATTCAAGTCAGAGCCCTTCTTAATCCGAGGCTATCGCTACAATTTGCCATGGACAATTCCTTAATTGCGGGATATGTATGTACCAGTAGATAAGGCGTAAATGGTGCGTGTCCTAGATATAAAGAGGCCAGCACGGAGCGCTGAACAAAAAAAGGCGGGGATGGTAAGACTACCTCCAAAAAGACAAGTCATAAAAACATGCTTGCGAACGTGAAGCATCGCGGAAGTCCATAAGTAGATTGTAAATAGTATCAGTGCGTAAATATGCATTACTGGTCCATATGGGCGCAAGAAACCGACGTGATCATTAGAAGATGAAGATCGTGAAGATTGTGGCAACAGCACAGGCAGTCATTGTACCCACGTTCCAAGTTCGGGGGATAGCATCATTGCTTTTCGGGTTAGCGGCTGGCGAATTTGATCCCGCCGAGGACTCGGATGCTGCGGCTGGAGAAACGGAGGACCCCTTGGACGAGGAAGTGCTCGGCGTAGCGTATGAAGCGGGGGGCGACACGGCGGCAGGCTTGGCGACTGGAGTTGACGGCGAAGAACTTGGCGAGGAGGGGTCGGAACCCGATGCTGCAGCCGCTG
>Ga0137394_10000244_pt1 | contig 38168 bp, 38 predicted proteins | sample czobulk116metaG_FD_108278 | JGI IMG/M metagenome (GOLD analysis project Ga0137394, IMG submission 108278) | Vadose zone soil microbial communities from Angelo Coast Range Reserve, California, USA - czobulk1.16 metaG | ecosystem: Environmental > Terrestrial > Soil > Vadose zone | place: USA... | reverse complement strand
TTTTAAAGCCAGGATCGGAGGCCCCCGGGCCCCCCAATTCAACATTTTTTTTTGGTAAGGAGATATGAAAAGGTTTCCGAGAAAAAAAAAAAAAAAAAAAAAAGAAAAAGAAAAGAGGAGAAATTATTCTGGATTCAAAGGGCGCCTGGGCCCGTCCTCGAATCCACACTTGCCGTGGGTACGTAGCACTACTGGTCCTATTATGATAGCCAGATTCGCCAGGGCCTGCTACTACCACTCATCCCTGGTTGAGTGGGAAAAAAAAAAAGAGAGATTTTCTCGGGGCACGCAAAACAAAAAGACGACTTTCTAGACAAGGTCTGCGCCCCCCATCCCCGGCGGCGGCAGCGGCAGCGACCGCAGCGTTCGTTCGTGCTCGTGGCCTGCCATCATTCGGGTCTTCCCTGCACGCTTGGGCCCGCACGCACCGCTTGACTCGGATGTCTTCATCATCTACAGTACATGTGACCAGCGTTAATATTAAAACGTTGAACCGTGCCCAGACCCCTGACTGACCTCGTGAGGATTTGTATATTAGAGAGGCCATGAGGGGTGTGGCGGGAGTGCGGTGCGCTCACTAAAAGGTCTTTTCTTGACGGCATCATCCTTCGACGTTTGTCCTTCGGTGGACTCACATGTTCACACTGTCAAGCTTACTTGGTATTGTATCTCGTCTGTCCTCGTGCGGGCTTCTCGGGGCGGCGATGACGTTATTGACGCGAGTAGTACAATAGTACAACACGTACCCACCAAGGCGGTTTTACAGATTAATCCACCGAGCGCGCACACACATGCCGCGCAGGCTAGACGGCGTAACCCTTCAGCCGTGAGCTTGGAAAACCTGTGCTATAATACCTCCCCCGTCTGCCAGTGCCAACTTGGGACGCCGCTGGCGTGTATCAGGGAGATCAGGGAGATATTTGATGGTCGCGACGTCCAGCCTCGCATGTTTTTGTAACCCGGGGATCTTTTCGGGGACAAAACCGGAAAAGAGCCCGGCGGCGAGAGCAAGGATCATAACATAATGCTTTGTTGTAGACAGTATTCTAACGCTCAGGAAAAGGAATTGAGCGGTCTTTGATCGGTGCCGCCCGTCACATCAATAATATCTCAAAAAAAAAAGCGAGCGAATAAAAAAAGAACAAGGGATTGAGATGCAAGTTGGGGGCAAAGTGCATTTCATTTATTTCTGCAAAAGAAACAAAAGGGCACCCTAGAGATGGAAGTTATACGTATGTGTGTTGCTAAAATTTCTAGAGTACCGACGGGGAATTATGACAAAGGCTGTACATCCAACACTCGAAACCAAGAGACTACGACTACGACTACGACAACTACGACGACAGTGATGCATATTGGGTAGATCCGAAAAAAAAAGAGGAGAAACAGAGGAGAGAGAGCAACAAATAAACAAAGCATAGGGAGGAGGAAAAAAAAAAAAAAGTAACAGAACGAAATCCACACGAGTACAACAGACGGCGGTATAATTGGAAGCAAACGAGCAGCCATGGACAAGCGGGGCATTCGTGACCCCTCTTCTATGTCGCCATGCTATTACCCTCGCTCTCTTCCCCCGTCTTGATGTGTGACTCCACACCAGACGCTACCGTGCTAGCGCTGACGGGCGACGTCGGAGAGCCCGTCTGCGTCGGCGGCGTGTAGCCAGGAGTCCCGGCGTGGTAGGGCGGCCAATACGAGTGATATCCAGGAGGCGGGTAGTATTGATAATAAGCCTGTTGGGACTGCGCCTGTGTTTGCATCGGAGAGCCTTCGCCAGACGGCGGAAGGGCGTGCGGAGATGCGGGAGTGTAACCGTGATAGGGAACCATCGGTTGCTGCGACGCCTGTGCGGGTAGCGGTGAGCCTGGAGAGCCGGCGGGCTGCGTGGCCCCTGGAGGAGGTGGCCCGGGAGGTGGGTACATAGCGCCGGGTGCGTAGATACCCGATGGCGCCGGCATGGAGAAGCCCATAGGGTAGGAGTAGGCCGGGGCGAGGCCGTACGTGGCGGCATAGTGCGCGTGTTGCAGCATCGCCATATTGGGGTCGGCGAAGCCGGTCGGTACGACGGGGTAAGGGGAGCTGCTCTCCGTGGGCGACGTCGGGGTACTCGAGCTCGCGCTCGAGCCTTTCGGCTTGCGTTTGCCCTTTTGGGTCGCATAAGGGTCGTATCGCTTGTTGCGCTTGCCCCCGTTCGCTGCACCACCCGCGGCGGCGATGGCCGGGCTCACTTCCATGGGCTCGCTGAGCAGCGGCATTCCTACCGCCAGCGCCGAATTGAGCACGTGCGGCGACGGCTCTACGTCGTCAGACTCCCCGCGATATCGAGGGATGCCATCAACGCCGATTTCGACTTTGGGCGGATTTCGAAAATGAGTCTTTTCCAAGTATTCCGGGCTGATGTCGAGAGATGCGAGTTCGGGATAAGACGACGCGGTGCGAAGGCGGCCTTGTTCCACGTCTTCGATCTTATAATACGATATGAGGTGCTGAGAAACGCCACTGATGGTCAATGAAAAGGTCTGTGTGGGACGGTCAGCCTCCGCAGAACGTATGGCATCAACCATCATTGAAATAAAAATAAAAATAAAAAACAAGAGCATTCTGGTGGGCGCCCCGCACTTTTATAATAAAAAATATCTCCCTAGACCCCCAAGGGCGCCCCGCTTTACGTCAAGTAAAGGATCACCGGACTGCGCAAAAGTCGCCGAAGGAGATCGAACTCCCGAGGCCTGGACTCTATGACGTTGTTTGCGTGTTCCAGAGAGGGGGTGATGGGGAACACAACCCCAGGACGTCGTGGAGTAAGGGTGTAAGAGCCGCCCGCGGGGCCACATGATGATGGAGTGTAACGAATGGTGCCAAAGAAGACAAACGGTCGCACCTTTTTCATCATGCCTCCCGTCTTGAACTTGTAGCTGTTCGTCAGGCTGCCGACCAGACTCCGCTCGCGCTGCCTGTCGATTCCCAGCCGCGTGGTCTCCCCGCGGGGGCGGCTGAGCGTCTGGCCTTCCAGCTTGCCACCGCCGCTGCCGCTGGCGTCCACGCCGCCGGACTGATCGCCTTGTTCGGGGGCGTCGCTGCGTGGGCCCCTATGACCCGCGCCACGTTTCTCGGTCTCGCGATAGAGGAGGAAATTTCCGAGTATCCTGCTTGGGCTCCAAAAGAAACCGTCCGTCCAGCGCTTGATGCCGCTCTCGTCCTCGTCAAAGACAAAGACGGAGCCGGAGGTGATCATCTTGCGTTCCGAGTCGACGAGGCGCCGGGTGACGCGTGGGATCATCCCGCGGCGTGCGGCCTCGAGGATGAGGAGGGCATCGCCGGTGGTCTCTATCCAGCCGGACCAGGGAGGCTCCGTCCATGTGGTGGAGGAGGAGGAACCCTGAGCGTTGTTGCTATGGGAGTCGGGGGGCGATGACATGCGTCGTCGGCCTGCATGGTGAGCATATGAGGAGCGATAGATATGTTGTTCGGGTCGGTACGTAGACGAAAGGAAGTAAGATAGGAAAGGTGATCAGCCACCAATCAAAGTTTGGTTTGGGGAACAAAGTTGGCTCACCGAGCAGGAAGATTTACGGGTGGAGGGCGAAATGACTGAGAGCCTATTTAGGATTCAACACCCGCTGACTCCGCAACTGTGAGCGCTCTGCGGAGAGAGCACCGAGGGAGTTCTTGTACTTGCGAGTGCGCCAGACGGGGGCAAACAGGGCAGGGGGCCCTATCGCTAACAAAAGGGAGGGCGGGGACGTTGTTAAACGAGTCGTTCGCTGTGGCTGAAAAGCCAGAGCAAGAGTCTGCCAGATTTTCCTTTTCGGGTAACCTCTTTGACAGCCCGAATTGGACGCCTCAGCTCTCTTTATTCTGTCTATTTTCTACGTCTCAACACACTCTCCGTCAGCGCACGCAACATCGCCACAGTCACCACCTTCTGCGCCCGCTCCTCGTCCACGATCGTCGTCACAGAGGTCGACGGCGAGACAGCGGCAGAGGCCGGCGGCATCAGCTCGTTGCTCCCGGAATGCCCCAGCTCGTCGATGGTCGAGAAGCTACTGAAGGTCGACTTGAGTCGTTTCGAGGACGGGGACATGCTGTGTGGCCTGTCGTCAGCCAAGGATTTTAAGTCCGCGCAGGGATATCACCTTAGAACGCTCGCTTCGTCGTCGTCGTCGGGCGGGGGCCGTTTAAGCCGTGAATGGAAAAGGAGCACGGAGCGCAGCTGTGCGGCCGCTTCAGCCACGTCGTTTTCCACCTCCCTTTTAGTCTCCTCGATATCGCGCTTCGGCACCGGGTATCGAACCGCCCTGTCGATCTTCACGTTGCCTTCGATACATCGTATCGATAGATCGTAAAGTGCCGTGACAGTTGCATGCATCGGAAATTCTGAAAAAAGCAGTCGGTCGACTTTCTTCGGGCCAACTTGGCGATCGACATACCGGTATTTGGAACACGATACGACTGCAACATCATCCGGAACTCCCTCGAGGGCGTGCGAAGATCCTTGTGTTCTAACCACCCAAATGTGGCATCAAACAGCTCACTAAGCAACCCCTGGCGATTAGTAACAAGTACAGTAGTACTGGCAACCGCTCATACAGCTTACCTCGAAGACTTTACCCCATCCAGCCGTATTTCCGGGAGCGGATTTGAGCCAGCTGATTCGTCGAGACGGGTCGTGAAATGACGTGACAGTGTGTTCATCAAATTGACCAGCACTTCAAACACCTTGCTGAAAAGAACCCAGTCCACTGTAGCGCCGAAAGTTAGATCGGCTGTCCCGAATATTCGTCGAGGCTCGCAAAATGCACACCTTCGCTGTCCGTGGAGCATCTCGCCACCCAATCCGACGCAAAGTCCTTCCACGGGGCGATGGCCAGTTGCAAATACTCTAATTACAAGTAAATCAGTCGGCTGTCTGCCCGAAACAGCTGAACAACTTACCTTGCCGGGACAGGATTTCCACGAGCCCACCGGCCGTGTCTAGGCCCATGGAACTCAGCACTTGCCTGAACTTCTCGTCTAGGTCCTTCGTTTTTGAGGATAAAGAAAACGTCGCACGAGATCCTATGATGCCCTTTGCCTCGTAATCGCCGGTCTGTCTCGCGTGAGAGTAGTCCCAGATACAGCCACACAAGAAAACGTACCATGAGATGCAAATCATCTGGTAGGGGCTCAGATGCGTCCTGACCCCAAAGCACAAATAATATCGAGGGAATGAAATGTCGATCCTCAGGGAATGTATCGATCACTTCACGGAATCGAGCGCAGTCATCTAAAACTCGGTATTTCCTGCATACCGTCAGTCTTTTTCTCATCGTATTTGTTACTTTGACATAAAAAACGCACTTTTCAATCTCGTCATCCACGTCATGTAACGGCGAACACTCAAACACAACCAACCCGGGCGAGCGCGACGCCGCGTGCGGTGCAAGCGGAATGGAAAAAACGCGCTCGGATACCCACGCGCCGCTGTTCGGCACGTCGAACTTTTTCTCGACCCATATGGCCGTGCCGTCATTCTCGGGGTTGAGCGAGAGCCACAGGCAGTAATCGAACGGAGCCGGATTGCCGACATGCGCGCGGAGCGCAGCGAGGAATGTCCCGGGTGCCCATCGGCGTTCGTGCTGTTCGTGGTTCTGCGTCGTCATAAAGAAACAAAAAAGGGTGATTGGCGCGATGCTCCCCAAAAGCCAGAAAATATTCTCTACCTCCTTTAATCGGCGTGCAAGCTCGTCATCCGTCTGTGGAGGCGCATATTTCGCCGAGACGCGCCGGCGTACCGTCGTTCTCGCCCTCGCCGTTCGCCTGGCCTCGGGTTCGTCATCAGCTTGCGGACGCGTTTCTTGCCGCTTCTTCGTCTTCTGCCCAGTGTACGCGTCGCTGCGGCGCACGGCATCATTGTACAGGACACGCTCTGACGTCTTGTCGGCCCAGCGCCTCAGCGCGCCACGCACAAGCGTGCTCGTCCTCGCGAAGGCTGACGCACGTGCTTCGTGTTCCTCGGCGTCTACCGCGGGCGCCTTTCCTTTACCCTTGCTTTTCCCGTTTCGCATCGGTGCGGCCGTCGGGGATGCCATCTCGATGTCTTGTGGGGATATTGGAGACGTTCCTGTTTTGGCCATTGCTTTCAACGAGGGATGCAGCTCTTCAGTCGTGGCCTGCGATGGACCAGGCGGACCCATGCTGGGTAACCTCGAAACGGATTGACGGGCCGAGACCGGCGGGGAGGGGAGCGAAGCCAACGAGCCTTTCGCAGACATCACGAGTGGGCTCAGGATGTCGGGTGCAGAGATGGACGGTATAGAGGGCCAACCGAACAAGTTGTTGGAGGACTTTTGTTTTGTAGGAGAGCTAAAAGACGTCGCAGTCGGTGTCCCCGGAAGGGATATGGGTTGCATTCTGAGAGGAGGCGGGTGTTGTGGAGTAGTACTATCGCCCTGCCGCACCCCATCCGCAGATGGCTTGAACCCATCGACGATGGTTGGCTGGCGCTCGAGAGGTGGGTGTTTGGTTGATCCGTTCAAAGACGGTGCAGATTGACTCGTCGTCAAATTAGCTTGCTGTCGGCTTGAGGTGGAAACTAAGGTAAGCGGAGATGTGTTGATAGGTGGAAGAATCGGCCGTGTGGGTGTCGTCGACGTCGAGGCTGCAGGGGACGACGAAGAAGGGCCGAAGATATTCGCTGTGGATCCCTTCTCAGCTTGGATAGGTGTTGTGGATGATGGCAGGCCGGACGGTTTTCCTGGAGAGAACGCGGTCGCCTTGGGGTTGAGCACAGTCGCAGAGGGCCGATCCTGCTTCTGCTCCAAGAATGCAGTAGTTGATATGGGTGGCGTTGGAGCAGCTTTGGGGTCGGCCCTCGGTAAAAGGATATTTCTGGGGAACCCGGATGGCAAACTTTGCGAAGCAGAGAAGGCGGAGGATGACAGCGCGTCAAATCCCGCTACGGGCGCTGGCGATGTCGATGGGATAGCGGAGGATTTGGCAAAGGGCAACCCAAAGCCAGACGTAGCTGTTCCCTGGTCCCCGATCTTTGACACGACTGGCGCAGACGTAGATGCACCAAAGGGCGAAAACGAGGAGGTTGTCTCCACAGATTGGACACCCGTCGTACCCAAAGTTGCCGGGGGCGCTGAAGATGTCCCAAAAGCGGAGGAAGCGCTGCCGAACGCAGAACTACCCCAATTCCCAAAGACATTCGGCGTCGTCTTGAGATTTGCAAACGCTGAAGCTGCGGGCGGGACGGATCTCGCAGCTGAGGGTATAGCAGACCCAGATGCCAGGTTGGAATTCCCAAAGGCGGAAGCGGGCGGCATCCCGAAAGCTGAGGTCGACGAACTTGTACCAACCATGACTGAGTGTGAAGGCCGAGCGTCAAAATTGTCCGTAAGCCATTTAGTAGCGCTAGGCTTCAACGGCTGGGGTTGGTGCTGAGACTCTGAAGGCGCATCGGGTTCTTCAATCATTGGCTCGCCTTCTCGTAGAAAAGCCTCTTCCTCGTCATAGTCATTAGGCTCGGCGTCAGCAGCCATGGCCCCTTCGTCAGATATCACACCATCGATGATATCAGGGATGGACATATCATCGCGTATGGTCTCTATGCCTTCGATAGTATCCTTGCCGAAGAGACGCTCAAGGATGCAGGCTACAAGGTAGACCATGGCTCTATTTCCCTGTTCTCTCAACAGGGTGGCAAGCTCGGAGAATAGGAGCATCCCTTCCTCGTCGACTATCAAAGGGGACTGCTTTGTTATCGGGGAGGACTTGGCCTGAACGTGCTGGCGAAACTTGGTAGTAAGGAGGAAAACCGGGTGGGAGAGGATGGCCGAAGGGATGTCGTCGTGCCGCTCGCGCTGGTCACGGATATGGATGAGACGATGATATATGCGCATCTCGAGTGCATTCGATGGCTCGTAGCGATCACGTTGATCCTCATAGAATTCTTTGAGGCTTTGTAGGGCTGTTCAGAATCAGAAACTCTCGGTTCAAGAACGAAAATTGACGGGGTCCTCACTGTTCATCAATTGCTGCTCCTCCAGCGCGATAGAGAACCCTCTGCGATCGCGCTCAAAATGCAGCGCGAGTATGTGGAAGCGGGCGCAGCGCTCGTGGCACTCGATGGCCAGTGCGCCGGTTTCGTGTTGCATGGTGAAATCGTTCCTCACCGCACGCGAGCGATCGCGGATGAAGTCGAACGTGGGAGAAAAGCCTTCTCTTTGAAGGAGTTCATGAAAGAGATAGTCGAGGGTGCGCTGCCCAGAACCGATCCGTCAGGGCGAGACCCGCGGAGTTGCACGGTCGCGAACGAACCTTCAAGACAGGTGGCGGCCGCAAGTCGGACGGTAACGTTTTGTCGCCCGCCGCGCGTTCATACATTTTCACGGCGCGCTTATGGTCCACGCGCTTCGTTCCGGGAATCTTGGAGATATCAGCGAAAAGTTTCTTCGTGTATCCATGTATATGAAAAGATACGTACAACTTCCCAATTGAACAAGTTGTTCTCTCGTTCCCGGCGGTATCTTTCGAACCGAGGACACATGTCCCTACACGTCCCTACCATGGTGATAGCTTCGTCAAGGCGCTTCGGGACTTGCGGGTCGTCCATCTTGCCCTCCGCTATAGCCGTCTTTCTCTCCACCTCGCGGGCCCTAACGAGCTAGAGCGATGTGCCCAAGTACCGGGGTTCTTCGCAAGTCTTATGCGGATGAATACGGTCCAGAACTCACCTCTTGATAATATCGTTCGCGTTCCTCGAGCGTTTCGAGTACAGGCTCGTCGCCAGGGCTCGGCTCTGTTCCGTCCACCGCAGCCGCTTCGGTATCGTCCTCCACCTCGGAGACATCGCCAGTACGCTGCGAGGACCCAAAGTCAGGTCGCGGAGAACGTCCCTTTCCCCGCCCGCGACCATGTCCGAGACCCCGTGCCCCACCCCGCTCCCACTTTGGCGCGTCCGCTGCGAGATGCCCAGATTGGAAGGGACTGTTGGAGCCACTCCGGTCTGGAGCGACCCAGGTCTTGTTTTTGAAGGTCCCACGCCTTACCGCGGACGGGTTGGCATCGTGTCCACGGTGGGGGCGGGTGTGGGTGGGAAAAGATTCCATTCACCGCGCTCTTTTTCCTCGTAGTTTGTGATTAAATGAGAGCAATGCTAGGGGAAATGGGAAATAAAGCGTGGAACAAGGCGTGGCGATGTGGTTATGTACGAAAGGATTTAGACGCCAAAGCTCATAAAACAAAACAACTCCCGGGCCGGACGTCCCGTACAACCCTTCGCTCCTCCAGTGTCCTTACAGGCAACCTACGGGCAGTTCTGTCTCAGTTGCAACAACAAGTTTTATTTTAGGTGAACTCCTGAAGGGGAGAAACAAGAAATGTCACAAGAAACAAATCCAATAAATGAATGGAAAACGTAGTAAATATGCTATGCAACGTCAGTCATAAATGTGGGCACATACGTCCATCTGCGTCAATGGTACGTGGAAATTGAATCATAAAGCACAAAACCTAAGCTATTGCGATGATGCGAATGATAATGACACCTTTATGAGGTACCATTTGAGTTGGCCAAACCGAGTCTATGTGAGCTTAAATGATAGAGAAAACTCCCACCAAGATAAAAAACAGGTTTCTACTAGATGTCCGATGTAAAATGAGTGTGTCCGTAATATGGGCATCGGTTGCGCAACACGGTATCCGGCCGGGCAGCATGCACGAAGGGTCGAAAAATGATCCATAAAAATCGAGAGATCCGCGATCAGTACGAGAAGATCATCAACCATGGGTTGAGCACGATCGGAAATAGGATGTGACTGCCAGCCACGACCGCGAGCGGGAAGATGACGGCCCAGTCGTAGCCCGGTACTTGCCACCCTTGGGGTACGAGGTTTGTCGAGAGGACGATCATCATGGCGAACATGAAGAAGCCGATGACGAGCGACAGCCAGAAGCGGCGCAGGATACGCGGGACCTCGATGAAGAAGTTGGACCGTTCGACCTCCTTCTTTGTCGCGCCCCACGTGATGTTATACGAGAAGAGGTGTGCAAGGAGTGCCTGGGACAAGTGGATGGACAGACCGCCGAAGAAGAAGAAGCTGTGCATTCTTGAGAAACCGAAAGGTAACGCTCGATGATGTATGACACTTACAAGAACGGAACCCAGGTGATGTTCTCGAGGAAGGAAGATATGATGCTCCTTTGACCAAGACGGTACTCGAGTAGCGTATAACCGATGTTACCGGCGCCGGGGAAGACGACGGTGCATGCGAGCCAGATCTCGAAAGAGTGCATGTAGAATCCGTCGACGTTGAACGCCAAGCCGAGGACGAGATAGTTCAGCAGAGAAAGGAAGGCAGATGCGGCGAGGCCGTAATATGAGAACATGTCTATGCCCGAGTCCGTGTTAGGGCCAATCCCCGATCAATGGGTACCAAGATACTCACAAGCCATCATGCTGACTTTGTAGTGAACGGGCGCGCTCGACCATAAGAAAATGCGCAGCTGCTTGTTGATGGGACCCAACCGCCACCATTGAACAAGTGGGTTAAATATAAGCTCATTGCATCCTATCAGATATCAAACAAATCAAAACCATGTCAACGCTGATCGCAGGGTAAACAGAACCCACCATAAGAGTACTTCTGCCATCGGTTCAGTTCATCGTCGCATGTCAATGAGACACCTTCCTTGAAGCCGCCTTCCGAATAGGTCGACCACCGGATGATGTATCCCTTGAGCTACATCCCGACAGTCAGTCCGGGTAATTCCAAACCGAGGACAAAGAAACCAAACCTGTAGACGTAAGGCCATGTCAAAGTCCTCAGACACGTTTTCCTCTGACCAGATCTTCTTCTTGTTATTGTCACCGGTGTCCTCGAACGCCGCGTCCTGGAGCGCAGACCAGCGGAGGAAGGCGTTGTGTCCGACGAAAGGCGCGACTTCTCCGTTCGCGCAGGCCATGGAGATACACTTGTTGATGCGGCGAGTAAAGTGCGCGATACCGTTCTCAAAATAGTGATGAGCAACCTGCATGACATCTATCCGACAGATTTGAGCATTCCGACCAACCGAGGTTAAGCAGAAAAGCAACGAAACAAAGCTCACCAGAGTCGTGCTGAATGATAGCAACTTCCGGACATTCGGCAAGCTCGCGAGCAGCGTCTCGGAAGCAATCCTGGTTAGAGGAAAATAATGAGCAATCGGCAACCGAAAGGCGAGCGCGCGCGCGCGCGCGCTAGTGCAAAAACAACCAGGTCGTACCTCTGGAACGATGGTGTCAGAGTCGACGATGAGAATAATCTCGCCGATGCGGAGCGCCTTCGCATTGTGAGCCCAAGCCTTGTGGAGTCTTCCGCCTTCCTCGTAACTTTCTTCGACCGCCATGCGCAGCGCCTGCTCCTCGATGTCCTCAGCATCGTCATCGTCATCGGAGTCCGCGAGAGACGCTTTCTCGCCACGCTCGATCTCGAGCCGGCGAATGATCTCTTCCATCTTGAGGCTGAGCGCGAGACCGTAGTTCATGTTGCTCGCCTTCTTGAACCGTCCGCGGCGCCTGAATCCTCCTTCCGAGTCGTCGTGTTTCGGCCGCGCCACCCAACCGATGCCATGATCTGCGTAGAATCTTATGCGTTCTTCGCGGTCTTGCTCAGAGATGAGTTGCAAGCCATCATCGTGAACGAAAATCGCTGAGGTGCCACCCTGCCGCGCGTAGGTTTGCATGGCCTTCTTGATCGACATGATGGACGGGGCACTGAATTAGTGAGTCGATCAGCGATTAATCGAAGGGTGGCGCGTTATACGTAACAAGGGCGCTCACATGGTCTGTTCAAGACTCTCTTTGTACACAGGCAACTCGACAGTAACGTGGGGTAGGTGTGCATCGACTTCCTTGTTTGCCGCAGGTTTGAGTGCAGAGTAGTACTTGGAGTTCTCGTGATACTGAGCAACAGGGCCGAAGCTGCGAAGCGTTGTGGGTTATGTCTGGAACGGAACGTTGACGAAAGGTAGTCTTACACATAGGAGACATTTGTGATCACTTGAAGCGAGAAGAACTGCCCACGGGCACTCAGTTGACGTGAGGGAGACGGGTAGTAAGAACGCAGGCTTACGAGCGAAACGCAGAAAAGGAGCGGCGCAGCGGCCAAAAGGGCAAATCGAGTATAGTCGTTGGTCAACCGGAATTCTTGGAGTAAGATGCTGGCGCCGCTGCCAATGAAGTCTGGCGGTACGTTATCCTGTCAAGTACAAATTGCCGGATCACTAAGATGTGAAGCTTACACGTTGACAGCGCTAAGCCGAGGCCACCATACACCGGGGCAAAGTATCGAGTCGGCCGAGCGCTCACCCGACCGTTCTCGAGGTCACGTGGTGCTGCGGCTCGGTTTGCTCTCGATCGAATCCGCCATCCCCACAGCGAACCCCCCGAGATGGGCTTCGGACTTTGTTCGGGTTCGGCCCTTGGGTCAACGTCTTGTGCTTGTGACTTCTCGTTAAGCTCCACATCCGAGGCCGAGTTGCTCGCAGACATGACCGCAGGGGTTGCAGCGACGCTCGCCCCCGGAGTAAGAATACTCGGCGCGAGCGAGTTGCGTTGGGTCCAAACAAGCTTGATGAGGTGGTCCTCAAAGTCACGGCACAGTGGAATGATGCCATCTAGGTTGTCCGACCAGACAACCAGCACCCGTTCGTCGCGCTGCAGGCGGTATGAGTGAGTGAACGGAAGAAGTTATCTATGGGGGAACCAACTTACAATGAAGGCACCGCACTGCTCCTTATCAGCGCGCGGTAAATCGGGCATGCTGTCAAGAATTTGAATGCGGGTGTCATCATCGACGTAAATGGCAGTCGCGTTCTCATCCCTGGAAAAAGGCAGGGTCAGCCCGAGTTTAAGTTATACCATGGATACATAGGAACCTACACGGTGCTGAGGGCAACGTGGACCGCGGCGCTTCGCAGCTTGACCGCGACGACAGGGTTGAGGGCGCGGACAGCGGCCTCAAAAGGCTCCAGGAAGCGGTTCTCGTAGGGGAATACGCGATATTGCCCAGTTTGGATACGAAGGCACACGCCGGCGTGGATGTTCTCCGCGGACGGCTTGAACCAAGCGTCACCTTGAGTCTGCAAAACATATGAGACAAAGACGGAAAGTCATAGAGGCATCGTAGTGACCTGTCTGAAGATATGGTGCAGCAATGCGTCGTATGCGTCGTAATCCATGGCTCAGCAGTCCTCGAGGGTGAACAAAGGCGAGGAGGAAGGTGAGATCCTGGGGTCAAGAGGGGGGAGAACAGTCCGCTGTAGGACAGTCAGGGGAGGGCATCTTAAAAACGACAGACTAAATGGCAAGGTGTCGAATTTCCAGGAGAGATTACCTTCCGTCCATGAGTAAGATGACATCCGAAACGGGCGGCGGATCACTTAGCAGGAGAACTTTTGCCATGCAATGCGCTCCCGGACTAATCTCGAACGAGGACACGTATCGCCGTATGCGAGAAGGTGCGGTGCGGCGGGGGAAGCGCGGATGAGATCATAAACCTCGGGACCTCTGTCAGTGAGAACAATCTCCGGGAACAGAAAAACCGGCGAGGTGACGTCCCACTCCCACCGGAATGACCTTCCTGAGAAAGAAGACGAGTGTGACGAGAATATTGATTAATGGGTGGTACAATTGTATGATACCTTTCTTATCGGTTTCCATCGCCTATCATTTTCGCAGGACTGGTAGCCCTTCGCGCCCGGCACGTTCTGAAACTGCGTGAAACAAGCAGCGAACGACGGATGGAGTAATATTGAACCCAGCACAGGCTGCCATTCTAGATGGTATCTTTGATAGGATAGCCGAGCGCAGGGTCAAGATCGTCTTACCCCATAGCCTCTTGAAGGTTGATTGTATTGATGCCGCATGGACTGGGTATCTACAAGTGACCATAATCACGCCGGTGGATCGTGGAGCTAAGGTGCGCAGCACATGGAGGTGATTAACAATAACAGTTTAGAGAAGGGCAAACCAAAATGTTCCTGTTCAGATCCGTACCTGGCCAGGGCACAAAAGCGTTGAAGGCGAGATGGAAGTGGATCCGCCATCGGTACGTCACCGGCCAACTCTCCAGGGCTCAGAACTCAGGGAGGCGATGTAGAAGGGATTACTCGATCGGGCCACGCGGCAGCCTGGGAACGGTGAGGTCTTTGAGCGGACGAACGGACGCGTTCTGAAGGCCCGGGCAAAATCACTCTCGTATGGCCTGTCGATGGTAGTGGGAGAATATTTGGTCGAGGCTCCAAGTCCGAGGCAATCGAATCGAACTTCCCGACGTCTGCGGCCGAAGAGCGAGTGTACCTTTACTTGCAACAAGGCACGCCTGACGAGGGCCCCGAGATGAAACAGTACAGCCTTCAGATGAAATTTTTGAGAGAGAACCTTTGGAGAGTGATTTGTGGAGCTTGTCAAGCTGTCAAACAAAGGTTTCACGACTGGGATCTCAGATTACAATAAAATTTGTCCCTTTCTTGCTTCATTCCAGATGCAAGAGCCGCCGCGCGATGCCGATACTTTTCAAAACATGTTTCTATCTTCTAGGACTGGCTTTGTTGCTTCACGAACTGCATGACAAGTACGAGTAATCGGGAACTTTTTACCTCATTCTCTCTTGCTCTTTCTTTGCAACGACTGATACACTTTTACGGCCGCCGCTTGACACTCAATTTTTGACGTGCTTGACGTCGTTGACGACTTTGATGTCGTACTCCCTGTCATTAAATCCCAGACAGCTCGTTATCAGCCAGGCTTTGGACGCAGTTTAGGGATCTCAAAGGCATTCACGACAACGTTCGAAGTTCGGAATCGGCGGGAAGAATAAGCGAGTATCAAAGCGTTCATTCAACGACGAAATGCACAGGCGATAGTTCAGCTCCGGTTCCTTCAAAATTCCGCCTGAATACCAGCATTATTATGGAGTACAGAGTGCAAACACATTGCCTTGAATCGAGGGTTCAGGTTCATCGGGTCTGGAGCATACCGTCATGGTAATCCGTGGTTCTCTTGAAGGACCAAGCGGGTGCGACTGGCTTATCTCTTTGGAGGGCGAGAAAGACAGGTCGCATCGAGCGGGCTGTAATCGCCAGGTGTTACCTCAGGCTCAGGCCCAGACAGATCGTGTATCAGAGGCCGTCCATCAACCCATTATGTCCGAGGTATACCCCATGAATTTTCAGGCACAAACCTACCTGCGGCCTGAAACCCCTCCATGATGACAGCATCATTGCGATGTGTTATTTCCTAAAACTTGCCGGTGCACGTACGGAGTGCACAGTCGAACGCACCGCCGGTATGACTATGATAGAAGCGAAGGCAATGAGAACACGGATTGAATTAGCTTCGGCCTATCTGGACGGATACAACCTTATGCATAAGTGGTGCCGTTTCCTTTGTAGGAGGTCGGAACTAGAGCAGGTCGCGGCGGTACAAATCGTCATTTCACCATCTTCTATCAAGCGATATGTCAGAAAAAGTAGTCATGTGGGCGCGTTGTGTTCAAAGTGGGGTGAATGTGAATGTCGTTGGAACGAGCATCGAGCGATAAGAGATTTGAGGGGCTCCACTATGACGCCGGGCCATCAGGGACGTATCGTGCTGTCGTACTTCGAAAGCTACAAGAGTGCCCCTTTAGAACCCATGCGCACTACAATGGTGAGCCATGGCTGTATGTCGGGCCACGGTCCGACTTTGTCCGAGACATGTTTACGAAAGATGGGGAGAGGCCTGAGGGGCTCGCTGCCCGTGGATAAGCGCCACGTTGAGGCCGATCAACGGCTACGCGTCTTTCCTGAACCCGGAGGGGGCTTAATCGAGATTGAAGTCGGGTGACTCCAAGCCGGGCCTCATTCTCCTAGAGTTACAGTTGACTGTAAAAAGGTATTTACGTACTCATTGTGGTCGGAAGAGAAAAGGAAAAGGGTATTTTTCTGAGCGAATCAAGCCTCTTTTGTCGCTACGACGGAATGCGTCGGCGTGGTGGCGTTGTGTGCATCAATATAGTACTTACCGTATCGTGCGAGTGCATGTGCGTGTAGCATCTGGGACGTGTCTCTGTGTGCCAGATTGTTTGCGCAAGTTTTGCAAGTCCGCGCAGCGCGTTTCCTTGCAGCGCAATTCACAATTCACACACGCTGTCACTTCCAGACCAATTGGACACAATGCCACGAGCGCGAGAGTTCAATCTCCCAAGAACGCTTCTTCATTCTCATCCTTATTGTATAGACCCCATATAGACCCCATATCGCTTCGTTACGCCTGCAGGGATAATTTATCCTCTCTCGCGGAGAAGATGCGCATGACCCACATGCCAGTGACCAGCGAGAAGTGGCAGCAATGCTATATAGACGACCATCGTGGCTTTCTTTTTTCATTCGGAATATGGGAAAATTTGATCACTCGTTGCGGAAAAGAAGCTAATGATGAGCCTCACCCCCATCTCCCCGATCGATTCTGGCGCCCATGCGCTCTCTCCGGCGCGATCTCTGGGAATCTTACCGGTGTGAGCTCATTCCCAACTTGCAAACCAGTGATGCCATTCAACTTCCGCGTTGACCAGGGGTATCACTGTATGGTCCCTTATTCATGACACGACTGGTCTAGATGCTCCATCTCCTTGGACCTCGGATCGTTATGTGCTTGCGGCGATTGAGCGTCCTGCAAACAAATGTACCTCTTTCGCGCCGTATCCAGGGATCCTATGTTTGGTGGCCGTAATGCTCGTCATGATCCATCGGGCCCCTGCCTCAAAGCCATTTTCCATCTGAGACATTGTCCAATAACTGATGGGGGTCGCAAATGTATCAATGCCTGTCACTTAACTTGTCGCAGGTGTTCGCGGCACCTTAAAGTCCTTTGTTCGCGTTCCGAGTTCTCAGGAGCCCTTTCCCTCGCCGTCGTCCTCCTGTGTTCGCTAACCATGTCGTCGTCGTCGTCGTCATCGTCACACATGTCCTCCGCAAAGTCCCCTGTTGCCACCCCCGAGGAGTCGTTGCGTCCCCCGCGCCCCTTCTTTCTGGAATCTTCGGGCACACCTGACCACGAAGGCACCCCTGCTGGCTCTCGGCCCCCATCCCAACCCCGCGGATCAACTTCCGGCCACCTCCGCCCTCAAGATCGCCAGGGCAGTTCAATTAGCAGCATAATGTCCAGCGGTGCGGCGACCCCTGCCAATCCTTTCTCCACCCCGGTCATGGAGGCCACAAATGCCCTCTCACCCCCGCCGAGCGTCATCAGCTTCAGTCTTGGGGACGCTGCCGCAACCGGTTTTGGCGATGCTCACAGAAGGATCAGCGCACATAGTTCCGTGGCAAACAGTGCCGTCGACCTTCAACAGCGACAATCGGCCACCCCACGGGAGGCGTTCTCTTCCCCTCGACCCCGTCCAGTGACGGTCATGTACCCCTCGGGAGGCAACGGCATACGCTCACGCCTCGCGAAGCGCAAGCGCCCAGCCTCCACGATGCTATCCGGCGAGCTTTCCAAGCCATGGGTGGGAAAGAAGGACAAGGCCGCACGGATCTCATATATCCTCACATATTCCATGGTGTTTCTCGGTATCATCGCCGCTGCCGTGCGGTGCCTTTACGGCTGGCGCAGCGTCTCCCTGATCGGGAAGCTTTGTCCTGTTCTTGACGACGACTTTAACGGCAACGACCTCGACGGCGACGTCTGGGTGCGCGAGGTTGATTTGGGAGGCTATGGGTGTGTAATCTTCCCCTACATATCGTTCCGCTGCGTTATTAACGAGGATGGCGCAGGAACGGTGAATTCGAGATGACGACCGGCTCGAGCAACAACTCGTTCATTCGCAATGGCGAACTGTACATCGTTCCGACACTGACGTCTGATGTCATCGGTCACAATGCGATCCTTGATGGTCACACATTCAACTTGACCGGCTGCACCAATACGAACTTGACGGCGTGCGGCGTGGTGAGCAACGCCACGACAGGGACGGTCATCAATCCAGTCATGAGCGCCCGCATTTCCACAAAAGGCAAGCGTAGCATTCGTTATGGAAAGGTGGAAGTGCGAGCGAAGCTGCCACGAGGGTAAGTCCGACGAGTCGATCGAGGCCAGGGGCATTACCTTCCTGGCAAAAGTGGCCCCGAGCTGACAACACATACTTTCTTAGGGACTGGGTTCGTCCTAGTCATATCTTTCAGTTTATTCGCCGTCATCCTCAGTCCGTTCTTCTCATGTAGATGTGGCCCGCTATTTGGATGCTCCCAACAAACGACACTTACGGAGAATGGCCTCTTAGTGGTGAGCTTTTGAAAAGGTACAATTCAGGACGTGCCTTAACCATTTCAGGCGAGATTGATATCATGGAAGCCCGCGGAAACGGCCCGAGTTATCCCGCTCAGTGAGGCCAACCCGTCTCTTTTGTTCTTTCCGCCCCGTTTCTGACAGAGGTCGTCTTTGCAGAGGCATCGACTACGTTCGAGGGTCGTTGAACTGGGGTCCGCTGACATGGCTGAATGCTGTCTCGAAGACCTACGGCTGGTGGCCAAAGCGACGATCCACTTACGCGGACGGTTTCCACACGTATTCCCTCGAATGGACAGAGGATTTCCTGTAAGAGTTTCTGGCCTTCTAAGCTGTTCTCTGCTCGGGCACTGATGCCCGATATCACTTTTTCAATTTAAAAAAAAAGTCGGGTTTACGTCGACAACCGTCTTCAACACATGCTCAGCTTGCGTTTCGACATTCCGTTCTTCCAGCGTGGTGATTTCCCAACGTCCGTCTCGAACGCCTCGCAAGAAATCGTCGTCCCTAACCCTTGGACGGGCCGTGGCAACTCGGCTCCCTTCGATCAGCGTACGTGCAATTTTTTCCGAGCCGCTGCACTCCCAAGATTTGAAAACTTTGTTTTCCGTCATTTTTAGCCTTCTATCTTATTCTCGACGTCGCTGTTGGCGGGACCAACGGTTGGTTCCCAGACAATGCCGGCGACAAGCCGTGGCTAAACGGAGCGCTCAGTCAGTTTCATTTCGTTTTCGTGCAGCTTTGCGTGTATTTTGGGGGAAAACCTTGACTAATTTGACTGTCGCTCTGCACTCAGATGCAATGCAACTTTTCGCTCAGGCCCAGGACAAGTGGTCCAAGACATGGCCCGAGAGCGACGATGACCGCGCGCTGAGGATGTAAGTGCTCCAGACGTCGTTTGGGTTTTGAAATCAATCGCGCTGACGCTCGCGCAAACAGCGATTACGTGAAAATGTGGGAACTGTGTTGATTGCCCCTCCTTGGATTCCTTTTTACTCTTTGGAATTGGAGAAATGCTGTAAAAACTCACGGACTAGACGCACTAGAGGCTTGAGACCACTCTTTTTTGTTTTTTTTGTACCCTTGGGTGCGTTCTTGAATTCAGCCAGGCAGGCACACAGGCGCAGCACACGATGATACATGTCTACTTACTTTTGTGGTATACTTTATGTATACTTTTATGTTCAGAACACAACCAATTCAATCGCTTCGGGTACCCATCACCCTCACACGTTACAGAATTTTTTGCTGACCAACTCGGGTCGAGCAATTAATGATGCATCTATCAATGATGAAATCGATGAAATGCGACAGATCTAAGAAAATTCATTTCCTAATCGAGGACAACATGACACCCATTCTCGGTCCCTCCATGATACACACGTAGGATATTGTAGTCGCGTGGAGACAGATTCTGATGTTGTATCAGATATAGATCTCTGGAGCGCGAACAAAGCCGTCTGTCGATGGTTTGTAACGTCCCGCCCGGGGCATATGCCCCGGCAAAGCATAAAAAAGCTGTCAAAGTCGAGGGAGCTTCCATTTGTCGACTGCTGTACAGATGTGCATACGAGACCCACGAAGGCACGCACTTTCATATATTGCACGTTCGTACGTTAGAATTCAGGAGCGTTATACGGTTTTGACGTGGCTCCTTCGATTACTCCTCCTTTCGGGTGTTGGATTGATAATCAACAATCGGCTCTCCAGCTCCATCGACGACAAGCGAAGACAACACAGAGAATACGCCCGAGCGATGCAGCGCGTCTCCTTGACCATAACCCACCCCAAAAGAATGGCATTTCTGAAAAATGCCAGATATTACCCTCATCGCCCCTTTCGAAGCGCACGGTCACCAACCCCAGAGTGGGCTCGTCACGGTTTCGGATTTGGCCTTTTATGAGTCTTATGAGTCTTATCGTCCTTGTCGAGCCAGGATTTGGGCCTGGGGGTGGGTGGGGCGAGGCTCGGGCGGAACAAAGACGCTTGATTCTTACCTCACGATATCGGAGCGTCAATGATATGCTCTCGTGAACATCTGAAGGGATACACGAAAAGTCCATTAAATCGCCGTGGATGTAAAGGAGAATAAGTTTCTCCCTCGCGGACACACCTTCTTGAGCAACAACTCGAAAAATTTCGGCCAGACATAGACAGAAGTTTATCGCGGTGGTGATGCATCATTCACACGCTGTCGATAGAGGAACGTCGCGTGGCTTAGCCGTCCGAATGTCAACGTCGGGGTCGGACCGGTGTGTGTGGGCGGGCGCAACCTGAACACCACAGATGGCGGCGGGGAAAGGGAGGAAGGAGAGAGAATACTCGCTGTATGTCGATTCGATGACGAAAAAAAGTCGTCGTCGTCGTCTGCGCGGTTCCTCGGCGCGTGTTCGCATTCTCCTCGACTTATAGTGCAGCATCGTCAAGTGACTTTGACAGCCCCGAAGATGGTAACGGGGTTAAAGACGACAGTGGGCGCAACCTTCGCGTCGTAATCATCTCGGCACGGTTCCTTCGATCTTCCTCAACGTGGCCTCGAGAAAGAAGAAGGCGAAAGAAGTACGACAGGAGGTGGCACAAGGACGATGCGGACCCCCTGTGCTCGGTGCGTCAGCGTAGACATCGGAAGGGAGTGGGAAGCGACCGCACCGACCCGGAATTGCCCTAGTATTCCAGCCCTGTTACCAACTGGTCAATGGCTGGCTTACTCGCCTTCTTGTCTTATCTCGCTATCGAAATGACGGCACTCGATGTTCTCCCATTCAAACCGGTAGAATCCTTTGGGAAAGAACGTGTGCGAGACATCGTGCATCGTCGAGGAAGCTACAGAATTTCGGCCACGTACTCGGACAGCGACGAGAGGTTTTGTGGATCGGATTCGGCATCCTGCCGTGTCGAGACACGTGACCGCGTGAACCAGGGCCTTGATATCCACGACCACAGAAAATTTGGTGATACATAAAAGTGACAGACACAACCGATCGCAGGCTCTCTGTGGGGCGCTTATGATGCGCTCTTACTGCTTCAAAGCTTCATGACCGGCTCGGCTAATCGCTCACTAACGAGCACTCCTCATCGATTAGGCAAAAAAGGGCAACGCGGTTGCCCAAATGTCGTGCGCATCGTGCGCTCGCTGCCACGGCGCAATTTTCCGACCCTACAACGCCCCCAAATTGCGCGCGTGGCTTGTCGATGTACCGGTCCCTTGCTGCAATGTGACATGCGTTTTTCTTCACCCACTCACTCACCACTCAATCGGCACCAAGCTCAGGTACACACACCCTTCCAAGTACACATCTTCAGCTGGACGTGAACCCATTTTGGTCCTTATCTGTGATGCCCCGTCGTATCTGGTGCATGCAAGCAGCGGTAGATTTTTTTTACTCTCATTCCGAGAGCACGATGACGTTTCAGAATGGATGGTGTTTGCTCACACCCCACTCTAACAATAGAGACCGGCCATCTTGGCCACGCCAAGTGCCATTGTACACATTTCATACACCTGCATTTGTTCCCTCCCGCGGCTTTATGCACGCAAGAAGTCAAGACCATGTCCCTTGATGTGCTGCCCTGTCCGCAGGCTGGCATTACTCGGCGCCGGCGTGGAGAAGACGTTGAGAGGTCGGAAGGCGGCTCGTCTGGGTTAGAGTGGCCTTATGATAGAAGCACCTTTCGTACCTTGCCTGGACATTGGCCGAAAAAAAAAATCGACACCAGTATGACACTGCAACTGGGCGCTCGCTGTTGTCCGATCCATTGCACGCTCACTTCACGAAAGAACTTCCACAGGCCGACTAGCCTACCCCAGCAGGGGCACGCACATGCGACCCGATGATCTCCAGACGGCGAACAGGAGACATGCGTTAAATTACGTCTGCGTGCCGTCCCCGTCTAACACGCCACCGGCGATACCAGTCACACCCCAGTGCTGTCAGTCCACGACATACAGCACCCGCCCACACAATTTTGGAAAACGGTTATTTTTTCAGTTGTGATAAGAGGCGAAGGGCGTCTCAATCCAGCCGTCGGTATCCAATGGAGCGTGATGTCCGCACAACGAGCGTCGAAGACACATTGGGGTGCCCTGAATATACCAACTGGATTCCTTCATGTTCACGGTCAGTCGTCTCCGATCAAAAGGTGCGCCTTTCCTGATCATAATCAAAAGGGACATGCCCGAGCATCGTCTTGTCCGGTGATAGAAAAGAGAAACGATCCACTGCGGCCTTAGCGTGGGCGCGGTAGAGACGCGAATTTGGTGCCTACCCCCGGAACCGGCAGAGTAATGTAGGGTGTGTCTGCCCATCGAAAGTTGGTATTCCTTCCCGAGACCTCTCAATCAGTGCTCAAACCTGCCACCATCGTGAATTTTTGGCGAGGATGCGATCTTTCCAACCCGGTCAAGCAAAGAAGCGGGTTGTCCGAAAGTGGATCCTTGAAGGAATTTTGTCGGAAAACAGCCTAGTCTTTTTGTCTGTCTGAGTCTGACAGTCACAGGCACGCAGCTGGTAAGGCATGCGGTGGCGCCGGAGAGACTAGAAGGCGATATTCGTGTGAGCGTGGAATTTGTTGTAAAGCTGCTGTGAGATCCGCGGGATGGCCTTACGCGCAATTGAGAGTTACGTACAGCAAGCGAGCACAGCATCAGTCGTCGTCCTTCAGTAATCCCAGGTGTGCCATATCCCCGTGCAAATATTCCTGGACATTTTCTCTGCTTGAGGGATCAGGTAGCGGGTCAAGTTGATGAGCGTTTCGGAGGGAGACGCTCAGCAGAGGCGCCAGGCCCACAGTCCGCGTCTGACTCGGCCCCTTGAAAAATAGTGATGCCGGAGACTGAACAACACCGTTTGCGAAATATAACAGGTATGGTCCGTTATGGTGCAACGGCTAGCATACCTCGCTTTCACTTGAGAGTGCCGAGGAGGTCGGGGTTCGATTCCCCGTAACGGAACTAGTTTTTCGCTACTTTTTTTACTGTAATTTCAAAAAAACATTCACTATCCTGCCATACAACACCTCTAATTTCCCTTCCATGAATCAAGTGGATATGTACCCAATAGAAAGCGAAAAGGAGGGAACACATGTTCAGGTCGACAATGAAAATTTTTCGAGAAAAGTCATCAAACCATACAGTAACGTGCTCTCTCCTCTCACTGGCAGCGATTCGGGGTAATCAGTGCTACTGTACCTCTTAACGAACGTCCAGAATAAGGTGAAATCAAGCTTCCATTCAAATGATCCACTTGTTCCTTTGGTATCCTGGCAACGAGGACCCTCCTCTTGACCGGTCACGGTCGTCATGGCCCGGGAACGTGCATGATACTGTACAGTACTGTACGGTCTCAACTCAATTTATTTCGTTAAACCGAGTCCATTCCTGCAACTTGAATGATATGGGGTCCCAAGCTCGCACATATTTTCGCGCTGCGGCGTCCTCCTGCTCTGATTTTACCTTGAAGCTTGAATAGCTGCAGTGTTTTCGACGCTTCAACTGAAAGTTCCAATCCCGAAGTTTCGTTACGGCACCGAGTGGAGCACTGGCAGCAGCTTCCCCAGAATCTTCATCACTTTCGGACAGGCAACACCTAGGTCACAGGGCGTTGCATCATCATAACTGCTAACGCCAATGACACGCGCCGCCACTGGTAGCTGGGCGTGGGGGGTGCCTATATACCGCTTTCGCGAGGTCTTGGCCTTCTTTGCTTGACCAGCTCCTGGAACTCTCTTGTCTGTCCCTGTCTTTGATGCTCCTGCGATGCAGTGGCTTGTTCGGGACCCTAAGTTTGCATTTGGACTACTGTAGCTTTCGCATGCCGTATGCACAAAGGCCAAGGCACGGACTGGACCTTCGACTTCTCCGAGAAACCACCCTAGCACGTTTGGTCGGATTCTCGCCGCCTGGATGACCCCTGACTTCAGGTGTGCAGCTTACGCACAATCAGTTGCTCGCGTTCCTGCTGAATGAGAGCATGGCCTGGCTGAGCTGCAGAATCTCGGCTTGTGCGTGGTACTGGAGCGTGTAACTCTGAGCGTTACTGCCTATCTCTCTGTTTGTTTTTTCTGTACGTCGACGGTGTACTATACTTAACAACACCACTCATAGCACAACCATGACTCTTTTGCCTCGACGCGTGGACAAAATATCCCCCGTGATCCAAATAACCACAGTGATGAGGTGTCGAGCTGCCCAATCGCCCAAAAGTTGTTGTCATTCAGTTGGCTACTACCCTTCAACCGTCGTCTTCTTGGCTAGCAACCCTGCTCCAGGTGTCATCGGGGCTTTCTGTCGCCTCCCAATCACAATGTTTCTCGAAGTCAACTCACGCGAGCAAGGAGGGGCTTAGTCTAATAGTCCGTCTCACGCGCTACTTGGCGAGCAATTGCAATTGAAAGTTCCATTTATCGTTAAGCGAGTTACAGTAATGTCTATTATCCGCTAGCGGACCCGGACGTTATCGACTTGCGTCAGAACAACACCTAGCTGACACCAACTGTGAGTACTCCACCTTGTCGTAAAGCTCGTCCTTGCAAGTTCGGTGTCAATACAGTGGAGCGTCGGTTGTCTGCCTGCTCATTACTGTACGACGTCTCATCACGAAGGGTAGATACCACAGTTACCACTGGCAGCTGGAGCGTTCACTGTTCCGAGTTCCGATTTTGTATTCCAGGGAATTAGATCCGCCGGCGGCGTCGGGAACGGGCGAACGGGCTTTCTTCGCCATGTTCTCTGGACCCCTTCTCCCTTGCCAGGCCCATCCATTGTTACTCACCCTGTAAACCTGTCGCAGTACTACGATCATCTGTATGACTTGTCCCGAGCTGATACAATGCCCGACGTCATCGAGGCGCCGCCAGCGCTGGATCCCGCCTGATATTCAGCAATTCGCAAACTCATCAACCATTCGATTGCACTTTCGAGCACGGAGGCCGAATACATCGCGGGAGCTCATGCCGCCAAGGAAGCCATCGAAAGAGATGGTCAACCAGCCAGCCCAGTCCTCCCTGTGGTCGGCCAACCCCGGCTTGCGAGTGAAAACAAAATGCTGAGATTTCCAACTTCACCCTCTTGACTCTGGTAAACACCCGCTCTGCGTTGAGGGCATCGCACAAGTTGACGTCACCAGCTCGCCTAAGGACGCTCCGACTCAAGCAAGAATCAAGTAAGCTGTGAGGTGCGGTGGCTATGTTCCCGCCATTCGCAGTTGGGCCCGGGACTCGGACAGCCAGGCCGGGGATATCATTTTCTTCACCTTGCAGTTCAGAGGGCAAATTGTGGCTCTCCGTCTGCGCTTTGGGACAAATCGGTGAGATCATCCTTACCGCTGGTCGGTATGTCCGAGTCCTTTGTCTTCAGAACTTGCAGTTCTACCTCTAACTTGAAGCCTCTGAGATATTTCCGTACCTATCGTTATTCTAGAGCACTTTGCCCCTTATCCTCTGCACGTCATGCAGCACCTACCACTTGATTTTACCACTCCCTCTGCTAGTAGCACGTGACCGCGAGACGAGAGAAACAAGCGCCAAAACTGGGCGCAACGGACTAAGGTTAGCGCACAGTTGTTTGTCGGACTCGTCATTTTAGATTACAAGATTCCCAGTCCTCTCAGCCGAGTTGTAATCCATGTTTGTCAGTCCTCGCTAGTATCGGGGTTTTCATTTCGCAAGCACACACACGCCCTCGGTCTCCTGCTCCGTCTCCTCGTGCACGCAAACTGGCAAACACAAGCCACCGAACCTACTCGCATCATACCCCCCGCTACCTGCCTCCATGACCCGCAGCGGGCCGCTCAGGGACAACGAAGACAACGACGACGCGACGCCACCGTTCGAGCCCCTCCCGGACAACGTGTTCAGCCGCCAGGCGCACCCGTCCTGGCACGACGCCTACGCGCGCTGCACCCGGCTCTTCTTCTGGGCCGTCGGCCGCCAACCGCCTCCCGGCTCCGCCCCGTACGACATGTGCTCGCGGGTGCTCGGCCACCTCGTCCTGGAAGCGCCCACGGAACGCGGGCGGGACTGGGTGTGCAAGAAGATCCTCAACTGCGCGGACGAGCACGCGCTCGCGCGACTCGCGCAGAAATACATCTTCACCTTTGTCGGCGCCTGTGCGTCCTCTCCCGCTTTTTTTTTTTTCACTTCGATCGCGTCCTCCGGATCTGAATGAACGGATTTTTAACCCAAAAAAAAATACTATTGTATACCCCCCCACTGGAAACATAAATAAAAAGTCAAGGCTGCCGCGGGACGATCTTTCTTCGCCAGAGGCAGTAGTTCGTCCATTTCCACACCCGGTGGTGGCGGCGAACGTGGCGCCTATGAGGACAAGAGAATGCTCGTGCGCCCTTTCCTTGATCGCTGCTCCGCTCACTATGATACGACCCCGCAGACCTCGCGAACTGCTTGCCCTTCCTACTTCTAGGCGTTAGAGCGCGACACATACAAATGCACGATCACTGGCGCGTCGTGGGACACGCCGGCATCCGCCACGGGCCCGACGGCACCTGGCGGTGCGACTGCCCTCGAAGTGACGCTCGTCATCCCTCCATCGGTCGACGTCCGAACGTTCTCCCGGTACGCCGGTCTGTCGAGCGGCGATCCGCTCTGCGAGCCCTCGCCGCGCTTCTATCGCCTTGAGAACATGATCACCCTGGACGACGACGCGTCGAATGAGTTTAGGAATCTGAACGTCTGGCTGGAAGAGACGGTGCGTCGCTTGATCCCTTCTAGTCTTTCCCCTCCTGCCTCCTCCGTTTTCTCCTTCCTTTTCCTTTCTTTCTCTTTCTCCTTTAAGCTTAGCGGCGTACTACGCTCGACAGGCGCGTAATGGCGAATATCAAATCGTCACATGGCATTCCAACACCCTGCCGACACTTCGACGATATGTTACCGCGTTTACGACCACGGATCTCAGGATGCGGCCTATGCCATCCGTGCATTATCTCCGCTTGCACGCCGCGTGTGCTCGCATGGCCCACAAGTCCGGCGCCGCGACGTATATCGAGGAGCTCGCTAGGGACATCGCGAGATTGACCGTGCTAGCAGAAGACGGGTCATCAGCAGGCGTGCTTGCCGCGGCGCTAACCAGAATCGCTGCTGCGTAATGTCCTTTTCGAATGTCTCTATTTTTGGGTTGTTAGATTGGGTTTTCCAGGTGTTGATATACGTTGGTGTTTTGTGTCCCTTCTTAGATGGCTATCCGTTACCTTCTTCACATATTCCCGTTTAGCACGCATCATGGGGACAATACTATGAGCTACCGTGTCTCACATACCAGTATGGGCATGCACATGATCACCGTCATCGGCTTCCTGACCACTCTGAGAGTCAAACACCGCCACATCGCGGCATGTTCTTAGAAGATTGTCGCGGCCGCGGACGACATGTGTCAGGACCCCACGCAACTGCGGTGAGTGCGGCATGGGAGATCATCGATCATCATGAATAGCGTCACAGGATCTCATGAGCTGCGCTTCTTCGGCTGAGTCAACTGAGTTCAAGTTCTACCCCGTGGAGATCCTCTAATCATTCAATACGAGAGAGGAGAATGGGCCCGTGTCATTGCGGTGAATTGTGGGCTGATGAAACTATAACTTGCGTACAAACCAAATCAGGGAGCGACCACAACTGCCCCTGCCTGTTTGGCGTCGTGCATTGACCCACATGGTAGTCAGAGTCAGGATAGTGATATCGGGCCGCTGTTGATGAGGACGATACTCTATAGCCTATCTGCAGAGGCGTCGCGGCGCTGGATTCTTCTCAATTCACTTGACAACTCTGGATGGGAGGGCCGCCGCCGCCGCACAGTCGAACCTCTCATAGTAACCCATACCCCTAAGGGTTCTTGGATTGTCGAAGATGCAGTTTATGAGCCAAAAATTCGAAACACTCCTTCGATAGCTATCAGCCTCGAGAAGTACTCCTTAATCTACCAAGGGCACATTCATTTGAGATTCTTTCAGAAAGTGGGTAATGAGAGGCTTGACCTGTACAGAGTAAACGCATCATCGGCTGAAAGTAGCAATTAGCCGACAACATGTTCAGTACCCGAATGAATTTCGAATATTGGCGGGGGTTATGCGAAGAGAAGCCTGACACGGAAGAACCGGATAGGTGTCGCTACGATCATGAGCTCCCGCCTAGCGAGTCGCTTGACAGGCGGCCTCCTGAAATAGAGAAATGAGTTTTGCTTTGGGCGTGCGCTCCCACACATACAGCCTGAGGTAATGGTATCCTGGGGGTTGCAATTTGCAGAATGGAGGGGCCGATGCATGCAATCCGGCGATGAAGGAATCCCGTCTTTTATGGCGAGCCAGGAAGTTGCACTGGCAAGAGCGGTAGGATGTACTAGTACTGTCGCATGTGGCGAGACCGAATCGACTTGGCTGTTACATTTCTCGAGAAGGGTTTCGCCTTTCAATTGGCGAGGATCTATCTTCCAAGCCAACTTGAACTCGAACGTCTTGCTCAGAACCGCCTTTTAGTGATCTTGATTGAACGAAAAGACGTGCGAGGCGGCCGTGATCAGACTCCGTAAGAGTTTCACCTGGCAATTGCAATATGTGGTGATGTTGAATTGCACCGACTATTCACGTTGACAGTTGATACCATTTGGATCATTTGGATGATGGGAAGCATAGAAGGTGATCCAGCCAGTGAGCATCGATTGTGACGAGCTGATAAGGCAGGCATCACGGCGATGCCGTAGGACACATCATTGTATCGTACGTTAAACAACGTCACGACTGAGGGAAAGGAACACGTACGGTTTTAGTTTCATTGTCAATACGTGTTCATGTTGAACGGAAGCACGAGGTTCTCGTTTTCCCCGACCGTCAAACATGAAACCTATCATGTCGCCCCATTGAACAACGACAAATAATTACCTACCGCACATGCTCAGCATGTTAGATTGACTCACTTCTCGTTAATTTGGACACACCCTCCACACATTGTCACGGCCGCGGCATTCTGAACGAATACAGGACGTGTACATAGTAGCAGAGGCGAGTATGGACATGGTGGAGGTTTGGGTACACGAGGCACACGGCTCACTACTGCAGTACTCACCGCAACTGCAAGTGGAGGCGGACTTTGTTTGGTGTCACCAAGGATCGGATTAGCTTGGCTCGCTGACACTCGCGATTTCCGCTCTATCTCGTACGAGCCTGCAGCCTCAACACCATAGTATAACTGGCCATCCTGCGTGCCAATTGATGTAATCAAAGGGCCGATATGTGCATGAGTTCGAGTGCATGCGGAGAGCTCGGTCTGTAGTGGACGAGCGAATACAAGTGCTACTACAGTATCAGCAAAGGAAGACCAACGAAGCGTAACTAAATGTCTCACCTCAGTAACAGCGCGGCGCGCGAGTAGGCACGAGAACTGAGGGAGCGGCTCGGACGAGAATCTGAGTCTACTCAACTCTATATACGAAGTTCCAGGAAAATTTCTGGCCAGTCATCGGCCTCACAATCTATACTAATGGGTAAAGCAAGAGGGTATAATATTAAACTTAAGAGCCGTTGCTGCTGCGAGAGCGCACTAGGGAGCGCGAAGGAAAACGTGTACTACTACTCCATTTGGCCGTGTAGCGCCGACTATCTCTACCGACCCGCCCTGCGGCCCGGCCCATCCTTGGTGGCCGTGACGTATGAGGATTTCCCTGCAAGCCGGTGGCCTGTTCGATGGGTTGCGTTGATTGAAGTAAACTGCTACAGTATTACTGCAGTCGCTGACAAGGTAGTCATGTCGTTGAATACTCCGGTCGACTCGCCAGAGCCTCAGTATCGTACGAAGTACAGCTGATACTAAGTCTGTATCAATACTAACCTGTCTGATTTGCTGTTATAGGACTCCTGCCGTAGAAAGATCTACCTTGCTCTGAGTTGCTCAAGCCCTTTCCGTGCCATAGCTGTGCCGTAGCGGCTGAAAGCGATACCATTGCTAATCGCTAATATGACTCGGAATCATACTTAGCGCACTCTGGCAGCATAATTTCCACCACTCTGAGCGATGCAAGGGGCAATCGTGATCGTGACATGCGCACCTCTCATCCATTATTTCGACACGGTTGCGCCACTCACCTATAGCGTCTTTTTCAGTTCTAATCTGTAGTGGCTTGAAGGACACCGTGACCGCAACACGATCTATGTTGTACAGGCTAGCCGTGTGGATGTCGAGTCTTGTTCGGAAAAGCCATTCTGCTCGTCCTGATTTGGGATATTTTCATAAACCCAAACAAGATATCTTGACCAGTGACACAATTTTTTTGCGCTAGCTTGAGGGAACGTCGGAACGCTGCAAAAGCGGTGAAATCCGCGCCCTCATACGGCCACGGGAAGGGTCTACACCACACCTTAATGCTCACCTCGAAATAGACATCTGTGACGGCAGTAGATGAGAAAGATGCGTCATTCTGGGACTTGATTGGGTCACAAGTTTAGCACCAAGTGTGACTGCTGCCACAGTGGCAAGATCATAGAATGAGAGAAAGCGCTTCGTTACAGTACGCGTAAAGTTCAAAAAAATGTATTGCAGTACACCACAGCAATCTCAGCCGTAATCCCAGATTTTGTATTTTCTTACCACGCACTTGAGGCCATCTTTCAGTTTCAATAGAAGATCGGCAATCACTGGTTGAACACGGTCTGGAAGGGAACGTATGTCAGACTACCGCGAAGGGCGGGAAGTTAACCCCCAAGCGAACAGATGACGAGTGTAAGCGGCAAAGGGTGCGCGGAACATCGATGAAGAAGTTGGGTCGGCCGAACTTGCTTGGGCGCATCCTAGGTAATGCTATATGAGAAGGGCTCCGCGAGGAGAAGCTGGGACAGGTGAATTGACCACTGAGGAAGCCGCGCCCTTTCTAACTTCATGAGAAACTTATTCATATCAGCGTGACCATGTGAATATATTGATGAGACTGCTGTTCCATGCAGGATGTATTTGGCACTACGATGTCCTTAATGATCGGGATGAACGTGGTGTGGTCATTGTGGGGTGAGAGTTGGCGGGGGTCGTGGACGACACCGCACGCGTGGAGAAAAGCTTGGAGAAATGTATTTTGTAACTACGCTCCAAGTATCGAGGTCGTGCCAAGCCTAGCTGGGCGTCGTTGTGCGAGACAAGCACCACAGCGTACGACCGTCTCCGAGCGAGGTGCGTTAAAAGGGGCTGCCAGCGTTCTGCCAGGCGTTGATAAAGACGCCTATCCAGTAGAGAACGAGAAAGCTCCTTGACGAGGCCTTGACGCACGACGAGCATCTTCACATTGCCGAACGATCGAAGGATGTTACGCCACTGTGTGTGGTCTGCTTCGTTGTTCCACCCCGACGGCATGGGATGCCTCCCATAGGCGAGAGTGAGGTACTCCACCGTAGAAATTAGTGTCCGGAGAGCACAGAAAACTTGGGCCGCGCATGCTACCTGCTAGTCGAGGTGTCTGCCGCCTATTTCCAAATGGAAGGCATACATCCTGGCCCCTTCGTGGGGATACATCCACACTGAAACACCCTCCTCATGAAATGCGACCCAAGCGCCACCAAACTTGAGGTTCTCTTTGTTGCCCATAAATTGTACGAGGTGTGGAACGGAGAATGTGAGCTCATTGGAGAAAAAGACATGAAACTTCTCGAGGAGAGGGGCTTCAATTCGGAGAAGAAGCGCCTCCAGGTAGGGTAACATGCGTCATGATTGGCGTATGTGACAGCTGCCTCTCAATATCTTGTTTAGTAAGAGGGGGGTGAAAGGCGTTGGAGCAAGTTATTGAGGAGAAGTAGGCGGATGGGTGGATGAGTCGAAGCGAGAGAGTGACCAAGTCCGCTGCAGTCGTAAGCATATGACATCCTATAGGAAAGGCAAAGTTTATCGGTATGAGGTGTCGCAGATATCCTAGCGCCGGAAATGCCTTGTCTTTGGCCGCAATGAGCTTCTGCAGATTCGGAACGGGTATCAGAACTCGGATGCGGCGCACGCGATCACGGTGTTGGAGCGCAAGGATTATGCATTGTTCATCTTCCGCGGTGATGTCTTGACGTTTGTCGACATAATCGATAATGAGCGGAAGGGGACGGGAATGTGCCAGCGTGTCTGCCACGCGTGCCATACGTACAAACGAGGCAAAGACCCAGGTGGGACGGTGACCTTCAAGTTATGCCACCAACGTTCACGGTCCCATTCCCCTCCTTGTAAGATACGTCCTGGGTTGTCTTCTTCGCCGTCTTCATCTATGAGAACGGGTCGATAAAGATAGAACACATTGAGTAGTGCCATCATCGTCGAGAATGTGAATAGATGAACGATGTTGGCTATATAATATAAGTCTGCCCGCGTTTACTTCCAAACAGAGAAAGTTAGCAAAAGGGTTGAGTACAATGAATGGTGGGCGAGAAGCAAGCCTGGCCCATGCTGAACTGTTGAACGGGAGTAAGTATTGACCAGGACGATAAGTCGCTAGTCTGCTTCACCGACCCAAACCTTCATCTCCATCCCTATAGAGTGTAGGACAGCGTCAGTTGGTGGCGCAGCTTTAGCGCACGGGCTGTACATTGTAGTACACCCTGCAACTTCAAACTTGAAGTTTGTTACTGCAGTGACCCGAAAACCGGACCGACTAGACAGATAGCAGGCTTAGAGACAGCTTAGTGACTGAGATCTGAGACGCGAGAGAAATTGCTTATCGATTAGGATTAGGGGAGTGGCACGAAGCCTTAAATAGGACAGATACAGGGTTTGTGGTAATTCGGGAAAGGGAGATTTGTATGTCGGTTATACAGACTGTTTTGGGGCCAAGTGTCGTGGTATGACCGTGCGCACGGCCCAGCCGGTCCGGAGCCTGACAACGGTTATTTTCGCCCATGGGGACACCCCTCCGCTCCAATTAAATTATCAGATGAGTACATCAGGAAAACTGGAAAATACATTGGAATGAATTATCTCCAGGCCAGCATACTTACTGTGATTCGTTTCAAGATACTTAGTATGACTTTCAATTCAGGTTTCTTCTCCCACACATAAATAGCATCAGCACGCATTGTTTTGATCAGGTATGGATAGACCCACATGTGAATGATGTGTGCCTGCAGCGCGGCCGTCATCCCATAGCATGATGCACCCACCGGGACAAAACACACGACCGACCTGCTGCACAATAACGGCACACAAATGAAAGACAGGCCCGGGGTTACCTCGCGAAAGTTGTCGTAAGGACCAACTCTCTCACAACGGCAGGTCTGGAAACGAGCGTGCTCACTAACGTGACTAGGTCAGATCTGACCCCTGGTGTCAAGCCACGGAATCCGATGGGCCAACGCTGCGAACGAAAGATAACTCCTTTAGTTATGGCCTCAGAGTTACCCGGGAACTCCGAGGAAGAAGAGCGGGTCAAAGCTCCAGTTGCCATGGCTTACGCCTCGAGGTCTTGCTGGATACGCCTAAGCATGTGCTTCGCGATACTTCGTACTGCGTTGTGAGCTCTCGGAGGATCGCTAGCGATAGGCGGCATGACGGTGTGATATGAATTCGGGCATGTAACCAGATCCGCTGGAATCCCTGCGCGCGTTTCCCGTGACGGCGCCACGAAGGTATGATGGCGTGTGACGACATCAATAGATGCTACCGCTCTCGAAATGTTGCCCTGCTTCGATGACTAAGGGGCATATCCACAACTCGGATTTAGGGCCTCCACCCCGCGGACACGCCAAAGCGGTATCGCGCGATTGCTCCTTCAGCTCTACGTTGACACATGCATAGCTACTGAAGCACAGTATGAACTGACAAGCACCGGAACACATTGATTATCTTCGCTTTGTTCCACACGCCACACACCACACGCAAACGTCGATCTACGTGTTCACAGGCAGGCGGCCATCTATCATTGAAATATCGCGAGATCTGTCGACCATTCCTTGTTCCACTATGATGCATACGATGTCCCGCCGGCTGTAAGACGGAGCTGACCCCCTGCTTCTCAGCATTTACATATTGACATGACGTGTGACCGCAGGGCGCTCGCGCTGGGAACAGGGACAGGTCAGGTGAACACTGTGGCGCTTGACAAAGAAATTGATCTATTGATGAACTGTGATCGGCAGCGAGATGGCATCACAGCAGCGCATATATAATGGGCCATTCAGGTACGATATCCATATCTTTCGAAAACGTCGTAAGTACGGTCGGTGGTCAGTCGTGGATGGAATCTCTTCGTTGCTATTGGCGCTCAAACGGAGCACTTGTACCAAGGACGGGATTCCATGCAGGAAGCACGAAGGAATCATAGAACGAAAAGACGGGACTACCGAGTGGACTGGACTGGACTGGACTGGAGTGTTGCAGATAATGCACGCCCGTGGCACGGATTATGGTACGGTTCAAAATTCTGCGACGAATCTGATGGGTTCAGAGTTAGTTCAAAAACGTGGGTGAAATGAGGAGCTGAGAGCGCAAAGTGGCGGGTGCTGTTACGCCAGTTACGGCAAAAGGGTGGCATCGAATAGTGTCCGTGACGGGTGGGGCGTGCTGCGAAGCCACAACGGGTAATCAGGGACGCAGGGAGGTGTGGTGTATGCGGTTGTGTGTGTTTGCTGCTTACATAGTCACCGTTGTCAGTCCCCGCTTGTCGCCTCGTTTCGCCCTTTTTTGCTTTTGACCGCCGCTTGGGTCCATCATCTCTCCCCTCCCTCCCATGCCCAGCCTATTCTCTCGCTCCCGTGCGACCACTACATCTCCCCCCAAATCACAGAAGCCCTCCATTGAACTTTCAGATGAGTTTGGCCGCATTTCCAGTCGAAATTCCACCAGGGCCGTCGGCACAGTCCCCGCAACCGCAAAGAAGGACAGGAATGTCGAAAAGACTCGTACCCGCACGTTGAGCGCCGTCAAGGGCAGGGCACCAGGTCCCATCCACAACGAGGATGAGCCCGTCATCCCCGATGGCAGCTTTTTCCCCCTCAACCTCGACCTACCCGGCGCCGACCCTGCAAATCAGTCAGAATCGGAACCGAGTTCGTACTTTATCATTTCTCTCCCTCTCCCCCTCGTTCTCTTTACCTTTTCTACTGTCACACTTTCCCGAGGCGCTGAGCCGTCGGGGGTGATCTCGCCCTATTGCGTGTTTTCGCGATCGTCAAAGCTGTGCGCGGGCGCTTCCGTCGCGTGTCGCTTTGTGCCCCCCCCGTCCCCCCCACCCCAACCCCAAATCAGGCCTCGTGTTTTGAAATCCTTAACCTTGGATGTTGGATTCCTTTGCTAACGATCAATGTCCACACAGGTCACCGCCACCGCGAACAAGAATACGGTTATCTTTCCTATTACCACCACGTCGTCCTCGGCCTCGACGAGGTCCACCGCCTCGTCCACACCATCACCAAGGAGCTCAGCACACGTGGTCTCACCACTCCTTTCCTTTTTTCTAGCCTTGCCCTTGATGTAAACTCTTCTGGCGTTCGTCGCCTAATCCAAGCTTTCCTTCGCACCTGTGTTTCGTTTCCCGCGCCGGACGCTGAGCATACATGGCACGAGGAGGCACGCTTTGCTGCTCCCGCAGAGCTCGCCATGTGTCTCCGTTGGGGCCTTGCTCGCGTTTTGCGTGTCTCTGGGGGCAATGCCGTTCGAGGTCTCCTCTCTTTGGATGCGTACGTCGAGTGGAGTGAAGCCGAACTCGGTAACCGATTCTCTTCTCCACGTCTTCAACCCGCAATGCTGACCCCTCTTTTTAGCCCGAGACTATCCGACGACACATTTTGAAGCACTCATCTCTCCATTACAGCAGCCTCTCCCTTCAATAATCATCAATATTCTCTCTCTCCTAGCACGCCTCACAGCACACTCCTCATCTTCAGGACACACCCCTCCAACCCTCTCTCCGCTTTTCGGGCCCCTTCTTTTCGGCCTTGGCCCCGCTGCGCAACCCTTCCATCACACATATCTCGAATATCTTCGCGCTACCAACGCCATGGAGCACCTCCTACTTGCGTTTGTTCGCTGGCAAGATGCACCAAGTAACGAGTCGTCCAGTTCGTTTGGCGGAGGACCTGGTAGTGCTGCCTCTCTAGGAGTACCCACGCGCCTCAAAGATTGGATTCGCGGTTACCCGGCCATGTTGCCAGAACCAGCCACACGGTCAAGGAAATATGATCGGCTTCAACCCCGTCGCGGAGCCCGCACTGTACGCATCGTCAGTGTTAGGCGAAACGTCCGCATGTATACGTCCGATCTCGTCAAGAGTGCCGCGAGTTGGGCTACCCGACCTCCGAGCGGCGTGACTCACGCCTCTAATGTGTTTGCACAGTCTCGTGATTGGGAACGAGTAGCTCCACCGACGCTTAAGTTGACGCCGCGCTATGCTGACAGTTTCAAGAAGCGCATGGACCTCCCGCCTAATTTCCATCCTCATATCGGCGTTGCGTCGCCAAATGCCTCTATTGCTTCCTCGACGACGGCATCTACACTTGGGGACAGCCCGATGGACTACTTTGGTCTAGGAAAACCTGTTGTCGCGGGTGAAGAGCGATTCCGGAGTTTAACGGATCTCAAGTGGGGCGAATTTGAAGCAATGGGCTTTGGGGAATCAAGTGAGAGGAAGCTCCAGTTTGACCTCACGGAAAGTGCCCGGACGGTACGCCTCATTTCCTTCTCTTCTGTCGTGTTGCTCATATTTACCATGCTGTGCTGCAGTCCCGAGCGGCAAAACGAACAACCCTGACCTGGACAGATTTCTCATCCAGTGGATTCACCCGCATGGATGCGCCACTCAGCGCGACCCTCCAGTTCAGCACCCCTCTCGTTAATTCGATCTCGTCTTGGCCAGAGCAGCAAGCCGATATCACCCGCAAGCTAAAAAAGACACAGAAGTCCCTCCCTCCATTTGGATGGGACACAGAGCCTGTTATGGGCACAGAGATGGTCATCGAAGAAGCATTTATGGATGTGTTCTGTGATCTAATGTACGGCGGTGGATGGATGGAGATAGAACGGGAGGAGGTCGACCGAGAGTGCAATTGGGCTCTGGTGAGTGCCGCTGTGCTCGGGATTTGTGATCACCGCCCTAACGTCTTTCGCCGCCGAAGATCGAGTTCAAGTCCCTTCCATTAACTAGGTCAACTGTTTCTGGTGGTGCCGACCCGCGCACTTCCTCCACAGTCTTCCTTTTCGAGGAGTTTGTGCCGCTCGAATACCGCCAACAACTGTCTGCGGGTGTCCAAAGCAAAAGGACGCTGGCTTCATTCTTCTCACCCGGCAAGACAAAGCAATGGAAACAAGCTGCCACACTCAATGGACGTCCCTACGTTGTCGGTCACGTGCCAAGGAGTCTGAATTCTCGCGAGGCCGAGTTCGAGGGTCTCCTACGGGGTAACAACAGTTCGACGAAAGTGATATCGCTAGGTCGAGATGGGCCTGTAAAGCGAGACGTTACGCATTTTGAGGGCGGACCTCTTGGATCTTCACAGAACTCCGAGACACGGCGTACGCGGCCCGATATCTCCGCCCCACTGTTCGTTGCCCCGCGGGACGAGACCACGCTTCGTCCATCCACCCCACACGCCCAACCAGGCGGAAGTAAGCGGCGTTTCCGGCTACCCACAGGCCTTCCACTCACTCCGAACGCGCGAACATCTGGTCTAATGCCATCCCAAGCGGAAGACATCGAATTTGAGACGCGCCTCGCAAGCTACAGCGATGACGAATTAAATAGTCTGAACACAAACTCGCGGAAGATGACGAAGGAGGAGAAGCGTAGGTCGAAGGATGATGCTTGGGTGGACATTCTAGTTGCGAGCCACTCGCGCCGTGCAGGAAACCAAGATGCGGAGGTCCGCCGTCCCGGGGGCCCTCGACCACGCAACGCTAGTCGTCAAGACCCAGAAGTCGCGAGCCAAGA
>Ga0137394_10000243_pt1 | contig 38223 bp, 43 predicted proteins | sample czobulk116metaG_FD_108278 | JGI IMG/M metagenome (GOLD analysis project Ga0137394, IMG submission 108278) | Vadose zone soil microbial communities from Angelo Coast Range Reserve, California, USA - czobulk1.16 metaG | ecosystem: Environmental > Terrestrial > Soil > Vadose zone | place: USA... | reverse complement strand
TCGTCGGGACGGAAGCCGGCGCGTTCCAGGCTTTGTCGGAGCTCGGCCTTGTGGACGGCCTTGGAGAGCGCTTCCTTGGGCAGGACCTGCTTGGAGCGGACCAGCTCCAGCAGCGCGTCGTTCATGGTCTGCATCCCGGCCCCGCGCCCCGTCTGCATGATCGAGGCGATCTGGAAGGTCTTCCCTTCGCGGATGAGGTTCGAGACCGCGCCGTTGCAGAGCAGCACCTCCTGCGCCGCCACGCGGCCGCCGCCGATCTTCTTGCACAGCATCTGGGTGATCACGCCCTTGAGCGACTCGCTCAGCATGGTCCGGATCTGTTCCTGCCGGTCGGCGGGGAACTGGTCGATGATGCGATCCACGGTGCTCGGCGCCGTGTTGGTGTGAAGGGTGCCGAACACCAGGTGGCCCGTCTCGGCGGTCTCCAGCGCGATGGAGATGGTCTCCAAGTCGCGCATCTCGCCGACCAGCACGATGTCCGGGTCCTCGCGCAGGGCCGCGCGGAGCGCGTGCTTGAAGCTCTGCGTGTGCACCCGGATCTCGCGCTGGTTCACCAGGCACTTCTTGTTCGGGTGGACGAACTCGATCGGGTCCTCGATGGTGATGATGTGGTCGCTCCGCGTGCGGTTGATGTAGTCGACCATCGCCGCCAACGTGGTCGACTTGCCTGACCCGGTGGGGCCGGTGACCAGCACCAGCCCCTTCGAGAGGTGGCACAGGTCCAGCATGTGCTGCGAGAGGCCCATCTCCTCGGCCGAGCGGATCTGGTTGGGGATGACGCGCAGGACGGCGCCGATGCCGCGGCGGTCGGCGAACACGTTCACGCGGAAGCGGGCGGCGGCCGTCTCGTGGGCGAAGTCGGTGTCCTTGATCTGCTCCCATTCCTGCCGGTTCTTCTCCGGCGCGATCGACCAGATCATCTCCCGGAGCCGGTCCGGATCCGGAGCGCCGTGTCCTTCGAGCGGCACCACGTCGCCGTCCTTGCGCAGGCAGGGGTCGCAGGTGCTGGACAGGTGCAGGTCGGAGGCGCGGTGCTCGAGCATCAGCTCGAGCAGCTGCGCCATCGCGGCGCCCGCGTCCTCGGGAGCGGGCCCGACCTGGATGCCGTGGCTTCCCTCGCCCGCGATCACCGGCGCCGGGCGTGGCGGCGGCGGCGGCGGGATGATCGGAGTCGCGCGTGGATCCTTGTGCGCCTGCGGGATCGAGACCACCGCCGACACCCGGTCCGGCGCGCTCTCGAATCGCACGCTCACCTCGCCTGCCGGCGCGGAATAGCGGAACTTCAGCGGGCCGTGCCCCGGGAACGAGCCCTGCAGCTCGGGCGGCACCAGCTCGCTGAATGCGCCGATGATCTGCGCGGTGGTGAGCGACTGCCGCAGCACTGGACGCGTGCCCGCGGCGGTCCGCAGCACCGCGCCGGTACCCGTCTCCATGACCAGCTCGCTGGCCGGGTCCTTGAACAGCAGGTCGATGTACGCGTCCAGACGAGCCAAAGAGAGCCCTCCGTCAGCCGCCGCCGGCAGGGCGGTGCTGGGTTGCGCTACGTCTTGAGACCCACTCTGGCGAGCGTCACCCGCTGCACGTAGCGCTTGTTCACGAGCGCCACGCGCTCGCCCTCCACCACCGCGAGGAACGGCGCCGGATCGTTCAGGTAATCGACCACCCGGCAGTTCTCGAGCGGCAGCACGTAGCTGATCAGCCCGGCGATCACTTGCCCGCTGGTGAGCACCACCTCGACCTCGTACTCGATGGGCAGGTTCAACTCGTCCACGTCCCACAGCGGCCCTTCGACGCGGGCCACCGCGATGGACGACCGGGCCAGGAACGTCATCGCGTCGTTGTTGCGGTCGATCGCGGGCAGGAACTCGCGCGGGCCGTTGAGCAGATCGCAGACGCGCTCCGGCCCGCCGTGGCTGGTGCGCTCGGCGAGGAACACCGAGAAACGGCGCGCCTCGCCGTCCGGTCCGGTCACCTCGACGTCGCCGCGGTGCTTGGGGATGCGCAAGCGGTCCACGGCTCGGCTGATCGGCTGCTGGGCGGCAGACTTGAGGGCCACTCGCCACTCGCCGCTGATAGAGCGGCGGTGCGCCTTTACGCCGCGGCCGCAATGCCCAATCTAGTGCCATGTGCGCGAAGGTGGCCGTCCTGCTCCTGCTGGCGACGTTCCCCGCCACGGCCGTGGAGACACGCTGGATCGAGGGTACGGTCCGCGGCTTCCCGATCGTGCGCGACGCGGAGGGCCGCCAGATCGGCAAAGGGACACTGACCCAGTACATCGAGGACGGGAAGCTGCATGCGCAGGGGATCTTCGACTTGCGCGACGGGCGCCGCTTGCAGGAGGACACCGTGCTCGAGCAGCGGCCCCGGCTGCGCCAGCTCTTCTGGACCTGGAAGGAAACCCGGGGCGACCAGGTGCTTCGCGAATTCTCGGTCGACCTGACCACCGGTCACGCCACCGCGCGCAAGCGCAGCGGAGACGGCGTCGATACCTGGGACGACCACCTCGACGGCACCCGGGACGCCTTCGCCGGCGTCGGCTTCATGTACGCGGTCAAGAACCTCACCGAGCGCCTCGACAAGGGCGAGAAGGTCGAGCTCACGGCGGTGGTCTTCACCACCAAGCCCCGCGCCGTCACGGTCAGCATCTCGCGCGACCAGGTCGGCGAGCTCACCATGGGAGGCCGCCGGCTGCCGGCGGAGCGGTACGTGATCCACCCCGAGATTCCCTGGATCGCGCGGCTGTTCGTCAAGGCGCCGGACCAGTACCTCTGGTACTACCGGCCGTCTCCCCCCGCGTTCCTGCGGGCGGACATCCCGGTAGCCGAACCGGGGGACCCGATCATCCACATCGAGCTGCTCCCCGGCACGGAGTCTCGCGCCGTCGGACGCGCCCCGAAGCGCCGCCGGTAAGCGGCCAGAAGCGTTTCACGCAGAGCACGCCGAGCGCGCAGAGGAATTGCTCGGTTCCTTCTCTGCGACCGGTTTCTTCTCTGCGACCTCCGCGGGCTCTGCGTGAACTGTTGTTTGGCCAGGCGGCGGCAGCTCGAGCGCGCGCCACAACTACCAGCTCGCGACCGCGCGGATGTCATCGCGCCGACGCCGCTGCCTGCGCAGCGCGCGCGGGCAACTGGTCGAGCAGCTCGGACAGGTCGAGCGCGTCCCGGACCGCGTGGCCGTGCGTGTCGTTGTTGAAGTAGACGTACGCGTCGCGCCCGTAGCCCTTCAGATCACTCGCCCACTTCCGCAGCGCCGTCCGGCCGTAGCGGCCCTGGTATTTGCCGGTGGCGCCGTGGAACCGCACGTAGCGCCAGCCGCCGGTGTGGGCTGGCGGCGGCCGGTCCACCAGGTCGTGCTCGCAGAACGCAGCGCCGTGGCGATCGAGAACCTCGCAGACCTCGTCGGTGTACCAGGCGGCATTGCGGAACTCGACCGCGTGCCGCAGCTGTTGCGGCACGCGAGCGAGGAAGTCGTCGAGCCGCGGCAGGTCGGGCCTCATCTGCGGCGGCAGCTGCCAGAGGATTGGCCCCAGCTTGGGGCGGAGGCGCAGCACCACCTCGAAGTAACGCTCGAGCGCCGGACCGGTATCTTTGAGGCGCTTCATGTGGGTGATGTAGCGGCTGCCCTTGCAGGCGAACAGGAACCCGCGCGGCGTGCGCTCCCGCCACCCATCGACCATGGAAGCGCTCGGCAGCCGGTAGAACGTCGCGTTCAGCTCCACCGTATCGAAGACCTGCGCATACCTCTCCAGCCACCTCGACGGTGGCAGTCCCTCGTAGAGCAGCTTCCGCCAGTGCTTGTAGACGTACCCACTGGTCCCAACCCTGATCTGCCCCATCCGCCAGATGTACGCATCGAAAAGCAATGGTTCACGCGGAGCTCGCAGAGATCGCGGAGAATGGGATCAAAAACATCCTCTGCGTGCTCTGCGCGCTCCGCGTGAACCGCTTTTAGACGATGCCGAGGTGGCGGGCGAAGGTCGGGGCGTCGATGTTGGCGCCGCAGACGATCACGGCGACGCGCTTGCCGGAGAGGATCTCGCGCAGCGGGCCGCAGAGGGCGGCGGTGGCGGCGGCGCCGGCCGGTTCGACGGCGAGCTTGGCGGAACGGAAGAGGAGGCCCATGGCGGAGCGGAGCGCCCCGTCATCCACCTTCACCAGGCGGTCCACGTAGCGGCGGCAGAGCGCGAAGCTGTACGGCGCGGCGTGCGGCGCGCCCAGGCTGTCCGCGATGGTCCGGACCGCGTCGATCGACTCCGGCTTGCCGCTCGCGAAGCTGCGGTGCATCGAGTCCGCGCCCTCCGGCTCGACTCCGTACACGGCGCAGCGGGGCAGGATCTGCTTCACCGCCGAGGCGATGCCGGCGCAGAGCCCGCCGCCCCCGATGGGCACGATCACCGCATCCAGCTCGCGCGCCTGCTCGCAGATCTCCAGCCCCATCGTCGCGGTGCCGAGCGCGATGAGCGGCCCCTCGAACGGATGGATGAAGGCGCGCCCTTCGTGCTCCTCGATCTCGCGGACCCGGGTGAACGCGCCGTGCACGTCCTCCACCAGCTCCACTTCGGCTCCGTAGTCCCTGCAGCCCTGCACCCGGGCGGGGCTGGCGGTGCGGGGCATGACCACCTTCGCGCTGGTGCCGAGCGCGCGCGCGGCGTAGCCGACTGCCATCGCGTGGTTGCCGGCGCTGACCGCGGTCACACCGCGGCGCAGCGCTTCGGGCGCGAGGTCCATCATCGCGCAGAGCGCGCCTCGCGGCTTGAAGCTCCCCGCGTGCTGGAAGAGCTCCAGCTTGAGCAGCACCTGCGTACCCCGGCCGGCGGCCTGCTCGACGGCGTCGCCCCGCCACGGCCATAGCGGCGTCTCGGCGATCAGCTCCCGCAGCCGCTGCCGGGCGGCACGGATCTGCTCGACCGTGGGCGCCACCGCCTCCATGGGCCGCATCCTACGCCGTGCATACGTTCGGCGTCATGGGACGCGCCCTCGAGTTGCCGGCCGCGGCGCCGCTGATCCCGCCACACCCCACGCTCGGGCTGCTCCGCAAGCTGGCCGCGTGCTGCCAGGCCTGCGACCTCTACAAGCGCGCCACCCAGACCGTGTTCGGCGAAGGCGGCAAGTCGGCGCGCGCCATGATGGTGGGCGAGCAGCCGGGCGACGTCGAGGACCGGGTCGGACGGCCCTTCGCCGGGCCCGCCGGCAAGATGCTGGACCGCGCCCTGGCCGAGGCCGGGATCGACCGCGAGCTGATCTACGTGACCAACGTGGTGAAGCACTTCAAGTGGAAGCCGCGCGGCAAGCGGCGGATCCACGAGAAGCCGAACGCGCGCGAGATCGCCGCCTGCCGGCCCTGGCTGGACGCGGAGCTGGCGGTGGTCAAGCCGCGCGTCCTGGTGTGCCTGGGCGCGACCGCGGCGCAGGCGCTCCTGGGCAAGAAGTTCAAGGTCACTGAACACCGCGGCGAGCTGCTGCGCTCCGAGCTGGCGCCTTACGTGATGGCGACGGTGCACCCCAGCTCGCTTCTCCGCGCCCCGGACGACGAGACGCGGCGGCGCGAGACCCAGAGGTTCGTCCAGGACCTGTCCCGCATTGCGCCGCTGCTCTAGGACTCGTTCGTCTCCGCCGCTGCCTTGCGCACCGCCTTCACGGCCGGATGGCCGCGGCGGCGCAGGTCCCGGAACTCCTGCTCGAACCGTTCCAGCTCCGCTTCGCTGGCGTGCTCGAGGTCGGCGAACACGTTCCGCGCCGAGCGCTGCGCCCGGATCAGCTCGTCGAGCTTGAGCTGCAGCGCCTTGCCGTCGCGGTTCTGCGTGGCCTGGATGAGGAACACCATCAGGAAGGTGACGATGGTAGTGCCGGTGTTGATGACCAGCTGCCAGGAGTCGGAGAAGTGGAAGAGCGGGCCCGTGATCGCCCACAGCGCGACCACGCCGAGGGCAGCGATGAACGCCCAGTAGCTACCCACCGCCGCCGCCATCTGGCAGGCGAACTGCCTGAACCACCCGTCCGGATGCTCCGTCACCCTTCGAACATGCGCCTCGTCGCGGCGGGACGGTAGGGCCGGCGGCCCCGAAGGGGGTTACTGGGGCCCCCGCGCCCGCCTCGCGGCGGAGCAGGCGCCCGCCGTCGTCCACGTCGAAGCCGAGGTACCCCAGCACGTCGCCGCGGTGCTAGCGCAGGCCGAGGAGGTGCAGCCCGGGCTGCGCCGACTGCGCCACGATGCCGAGAGCGTGGAGCGCGCGCCGATTCGCCGCGGCGAATGGCGCTCAGGGCTGGCCGCGCGCCAGCTTGCGCACGGATTGCAGCAGCTCCTGCGGGAACACCGGCTTGAGCAGCACCTCCGCCGCGCCGAGCTCGCGCGCGGCGCGCAACTTCGCGCCGATGGCCGAGACGGCGATCACCGGCGCCCGTGGCGCGGGACGCGCGGCGTGGCGCCGGATCAGCTCCAGACCGTCGAGGACCGGCATCACCAGGTCGGTGACCACCACCTGCGGATGGAGCTTGTCGATGAGGTCGAGGCCCTCGAGCCCGTCGTGCGCGATCACGACCTGCAGGCCTTCCTCCTCCAGCGCGGCCTGCGTGACCTCGGCGAGGTCCGCATCGTCCTCCACCAGCAGCACCAGGAGCTGCTCTCGCGTTCGAGTCTGCATAGGGGGTCGCGAGGCCGCAGGATGCGCCCGGTCCGGGCGCGCCGCGAAGTTCCTGGCAAGGACCAACGGGAGGGCGTCTGCTCGCCTGTATGCCTTCCTGCGCGACGCGTCGCGTTGGTCGCTCTGGCTGCGGGGATTACGTACGGCGCGCACGCACTCAAAGTGGAAATCCATGCGGTACAGACCCACTGGAAGTAAAAACGCGTGACGAATGTTGGGCAGCCAACTACTCTGCCTGCCTGGCCGCCACTCGTACGGGGCGCCTCTTGCGTGTACGGGCGGGGGTCGTTCTAAAAGTGTTCTGATGCCAACTGAACTTCAGCTAGGGCGGAATCAGGCGAGCGGCCTCGTCGACGTTCTCGATCGCGTCCTCGACAAGGGTCTCGTCATCGCCGGCGACATCAAGGTGTCGCTCGCCGAGGTCGAGCTCCTCACGATCCGCATCCGCCTCATCGTCTGCTCGATCGACAAGGCGCAGGAGATCGGCCTCGACTGGTGGAAATACGACCACCACCTCGCGCCCGGCCGCAACCGGGACCAGGCGGAGAATGACGCCTTGCGCGAGCAGGTCCGCCTGCTCGAGCGGAAGCTCGAGACCGTCACTCGCACCGCCCCGGCCCGGCGCAGCACGCCGCGCCGCTGATTGGAGAAGCGACCATGCCCGTCGAAAGAGCATCCGGTGGATCCAGCCTGATCGACGTCCTCGATCGGGTGCTGGACAAAGGCATAGTGATCGACGCCTGGGTGCGCGTCTCGTTGGTCGGCATCGACCTCATCACGGTCGAGGCGCGGGTGGTGGTGGCCTCGATCGACACCTACCTCAAGTACTCGGAGGCGGTGTCGCAGACGACCACCGTCAGCTCGAGGCCGGTCGAAGCGCGGGCGCACGAAGCCCTCCTCGCCGAGAACGCGTCGCTCAAGGCGCAGTTGCTGGCGGCGGGGACGCGGGCCAAGCGCCGGCGCACGGAGTAGCTGGAATTGGCGCGCCCCGCCCAGACCTCCACGTCCCAGCGGCCGTCGGAGTCGAGCTCCGTCGCGCGGCTCGCGCTCGCGGAGCACCTGCTCGCGAGCGACGACGCGGCGGAGTGCGCCCAGCGAGCGGTGGACTGGCTCGCCCGGCACGCCGGGGCCAAGGCAGCGGTGTGTGCGCTCCTGGATCCGGAGACGGACGAGCTGCGCGCGCTGGCCGGCTTCGGAGTCAGCGCGGCACAGCTCAAGCGCCTCTCGGTGCACCGCGACGAGGAAGCCCATCCGGTCGCGCTCGCGCTCTCCCGTCCGGCCCCGATCGTGTTCGAGAACGGAAAGGCCCGCGCGGCCGCGCCCCTGGGACCCGGCCCGTTCCTGGCGGTGCCACTGCCGGTCGCGGAGCGGCCCGAAGCGCGGGTGGGCATCCTGCTGGCGGGCCCGCCCTCGCCGCTGCTGCAGCGCGAGGCGCGCTGGGTCGCCGACACGCTGGGGCACAAGCTGATCCAGCTGCGCGCGGCGCGGCGCACCGCCCAGTCCGAGCACCGCCTCCAGCGCGACCGTGAGTCCCTGCTCAGCGTCATCAACTCGGTGCCCGACCCGGTCCTGCTCACCGACACCGAGGGCCGGATCATCATCTCCAACGCCCGCGCCGACGCGCTCTTCGTCGCCCGCGAGGAGCAGAGCGAAGGCCGCCAGCGGGCGGTCACCCTGAACAACATGCTCTTCTCCGCGGCGCTCTCGCGCCAGGCGATCGACGATCCCGAGGCCGCCCGCCGCGAGCTCTTGCTGGTCAACCCGACGGAGGGCACCGACCTCCTCTTCGAGCTGCTCTCGACGACCGTCGAGCACCCGCGCGAGGGCACCGGGTTCGTCTCCATCCTGCGCAACGTCACCGACCTGCGGGCCGCCACCGAGCAGATCGAGGAGAATTACCGAAAGCTGAAGATCGCCGAGGCGGACGTACGCGCCGAACGCGACCGGCTCGACCTGATCATCGACTCGGTCGCGGACCCCATCCTGGTGACCGATCCGTCGGGCAAGATCCTGCTCATGAACGCCCCTGCGGAGCGCCTCTTCACCGTGCCGGAAGGGTCGCACGTCGAGGTGCAGCGGGCGGTGCGTACCAACGACGCGCACTTCTCCTCCTTCGTCTCCAACGTGTTCCTCTCCCGCGGCACCTCGCGCTTCCGCGGCGAGATCAGCCTGGTCGATCCCCTGGCGGCGCGGCCCTTGCCGGTCGAGGCGATCAGCGGGAAGGTGCTGAGCGAGCACGGCGAGGTCACCGCCGTGGTGACCATCCTGCACGACCGCACCGAGGCGCTCGACAAGGCGCTGCTCTACGAGCAGCTGGAGCGCGCCTCGAAGCAGCTGGAAGAGAAGGTGCGCGACGCCACCGTCGAGCTGGTGCGGCGCAACGAGCTTCTCCAGCGGCAGGCGATCCAGCTGGAGCAGGCCTCCCAGCTCAAGTCGCAGTTCCTCGCCAACATGTCGCACGAGTTCCGCACGCCGCTGAACGCCATCCTCGGCTACACCAGCATGCTGCTGCAGGGCGTCAATGGGGAGCTGGCCCCGCCGCAGAAGCGGAACCTGGGCCGGGTGGACTCGAACGCCAAACACCTATTGTCCATCATCAACGACCTGCTCGACATCAGCCGCATCGAGGCGGGCAAGATGCCGCTGCACCTCGAGCAGTTCGAGCTGCCCACCTTGATGGGCGAGCTCCTGGCCGAGGTGGAGCCGCTGATCCACACGGCGCGCCTCTCCACGTCCACCGAGCTGGCGGGCGACCTGCCGCCCATCATCAGCGACCGCCAGAAGGTCAAGCAGATCGTCCTCAACCTCCTCACCAACGCGATCAAGTTCACTCCCCAGGGTGCGATCCTGGTGGGCGCCGGTTACGATCGCGCGCGGGACGAGGTCTCGCTCGCGGTGGAGGACACCGGGATCGGGATCGCCGAGACGGACCAGCGCAAGATCTTCGAAGACTTCCGGCAGGCCGACGACTCCGTCACCCGCCAGTACGGCGGAGCCGGCCTCGGGCTTTCCATCTGCCGGCGCCTCGCGAGCATGCTGGAGGGGCGCATCACGGTCGACAGCAAGCTGGGAGCGGGTTCGACGTTCACGCTGCACGTGCCCCGGCAAGGGAGGAGGCCATGATCCAAGGGCCGCTCGTCCTGGTGGTCGACGACTTCCAGGACAACCGCGAGATGTACGCCGAGTTCCTCGCCTTCTCGGGGTTCCGCGTGATCCAGGCGTCGAATGGGAAGGAGGCGTTGGACCAGGCCTTCGCCAACCGTCCCGACATCATCATCATGGACCTCTCGCTCCCGGTGATGGACGGGTGGGAGGCGACCCGACGGCTCAAGGCCGATCAGCGCACGCACCGCATCCCGGTGGTCGCGCTGACGGGCCACGCGATGCAAGGTCATTCCAAAGGCGCCATGGAGGCGGGCTGCGACTCGTTCGTCGCCAAGCCGTGCCTGCCGGACCAGCTGGTGGCCGAGATCCGGAAGATGCTCTCCACACCGGGCATGCACGCAACCAAGGCGGAGGGATAGATGCCGGAAGCGCAGAAGAAGAAGCGCGGGGCCAGGGCGTCTGGCCGCGCGCACACGGCGGAGGGCGCTGGAGCGCGCGCCCTCGCACCCGAGGTCCCCGCGGACGGCGGGCCGAGGATGGACAGCGGGGCGCGCGGCAAGTACGTGTACTGCATCATCCAGAGCGGCGACGCGCTGCGCTTCGGACCGCTGGGGATCGGCTCGGATCCGGCCGACGTGCACACGGTGAACTACAAGGACATCGCCGCGGTGGTGTCCGACACGCCGATCGAGGTGCACGATCCCACGCGCGAGAACGTGCTGGCGCACGAGCGGGTCAACGAGACGGTGATGCGCAAGCACACGGTGATCCCGATGTCCTTCGGGACCGTGTTCAAGACGCGCGACGACATCGTCGAGCTGCTCCGCTCCGCCTACGACGCCTTCCACGACGTGCTGGTGAAGATGCAGGACAAGCTCGAGTTCGGACTCAAGGTCCTCTGGGACCGCGAGGTGATGATCCGGGAGATCGAGCGCGTGGACGAGGACATCAGCAACCTGAAGAACCAGATCGGCGCCCAGAAGGGGTCCACCTATTTCGCGCGCATGCAGTACGGGCGGCTGGTGGACGCCGCGCTGCAGTCGATGTCCGAGAAGTACGTGGCGGAGATCTTCGAGTCGCTGCGCGAGGTGGCGGTCGCCTCCCGAGCCAACAAGCCCATCGGCGACAAGATGATCCTGAACGCCGCGTTCCTGGTCTCGCGCGACAAGGAGCAGGCGTTCGACCAGCGGATCAAGCAGATCGGCGCCAAGCACGACAAGCTCACCTTCAAGTACACGGGGCCCTGGCCGCCCTACAACTTCGTCAACATCCGCCTGAAGCTCGAGAGGGCGAAGGAAGGAAAATGATCATCCTCGACCGGATGCTGGCCGGCGGAATCAAGTTCGTGCTGGGGAAGATCGCCTCGGCCGTCGACGGCGAGTTGAACGACGACTCGCGGTTGCGGGAAGAGCTGCTCGCCGCGCAGATGCGGCTCGAGCTGGGGGAGATCGGGGCCGAGGAGTTCCGCGCGCTGGAGGCGGACCTCCTCGCCCGGCTTCGCCAGATCCGCGAGCGGCAGCGCGGCGACGCGCCGCCCGGCGAGATGAAGGTGACCGGGGTCGAGGCGATCATCCACGGCGAGGACTGAGCGGGCACGGGCATTGCTCTTCTCCTTCTTCGGCGGCAAGGGCGGGGTGGGAAAGACCACCTGTGCCGCCGCCGAAGCGGTCGCCCTCGCGGCGCGCGGCCGGCGTGTGCTGGCGGTGTCCACCGACCCGGCGCATTCGCTGGGGGACGCGCTCGGAGAGCGGCTCTCCGCACTGCCTCGGCGAGTGTCCCGCGGCCTGTTCGCGGCCGAGCTGGACGCCGACCGCGCGCTCCTGCGCTGGTTCCGCGAGCGCGAGCGCGCCTTCCGGGTGCTCGCCTCTCGCGGGACCTATCTCGACGACGAGGACGTCGATCAGCTGCTCTCGCAATCGCTGCCCGGGGTCGACGAGCTGATCGGGCTGGTCGAGCTGGCGCGCCTCGCCGCGGCGGGAGAGTACGACGAGGTGGTGGTCGACACCGCGCCGACCGGGCACACGCTGCGGCTCCTGGCCATGCCCGATTCGCTGGCCCGGCTGGGGCGCATCCTCGGCGACCTGCAGCAGAAGCACCGCTGGATGTCCTGGTCGCTGCGCGGCAGGTACCTGCCCGACGCGAGCGACGCGGTGATCGAAAGCGTCGAGCGCCAGGCGGAGGAGCTGCGCGCGCTCCTGCGCGATGGCGAGCGCTGCTCGTTCCACTGGGTGACCCTGCCCGAGGAGCTGGCCCTCCGCGAGGCCGAAGATGGCGTCGCGGCGCTGCGCGGCCTCGGCGCGCGGGTCGCGGAAGTGGTGGTGAACCGCCTGACGCCCGCGCCCCGTTCCCGCTGCGCTCTGTGCGGCGCCCGGCGAGGAGCGGAGGCGCGCGTGCTGCGAGCCGCCCGCGAAGCCTTTGCGGACATGCCGCTGAGGCTCCTCCCGGCCATGGAGGACGAGCCGCGCGGGCTTCCGGCCCTGCGCCGGTTCTCGTCGCGGACCGCCCGGGCGCCGCGGGCGGCTCGAATGGCCACGCGGCCGGAAGAGGGGACCTGCTGGACCCCTCCGGAAGGCGTTCGTCTCCTCCTCTTCGGCGGAAAAGGGGGCGTCGGCAAGACGACCTGCGCGGCGGCGTGCGCGCTGCGCCTCGCGCTCGATGGAAAGCGGGTCCTGATCCTCTCCACCGATCCCGCCCATTCGCTCGGGGACGTCCTCGACGTGACGCTGTCGGACCAGCCCCGCGAGGTGGCCGAGCGCCTCACCGCGCGCGAGCTGGATGCGGACCGGGCGTTCGCCGCCCGGCGCGAGCAGTACCGCCGCAGCGTGGACGAGCTGTTCGACGACCTGAGCGGCGGCGCGCGCTTCGACGCGACCTACGACCGCCTCGTGGTGCAGGACCTGATCGACCTGGCGCCGCCCGGGATCGACGAGCTGTTCGCCCTCTTCGCCGTGGCCGACGCCCTCCAGGGCGGCTACGACGTGGTGGTGGTCGACACCGCCCCGACCGGGCACGCGCTGCGGCTGCTGGAAATGCCCGAAAAGGCGTTGGGATGGATCCACGCGCTGCTCGCCATCCTGCTCAAGTACCGCCGCGTGATCGGCCTGGGCGACCTGGCGCGCACGCTGACCACCACCGCGCGGGAGCTGCGCGAGCTGCAGGAGCTCCTGCGCGACCCGGGCCGGGCGCTGTTCGTGCCGGTGACCAGGGCTGCCGGCCTCCCCCGGCTGGAGACGGAGCGCCTGCTGCGGGCGCTGCGGCGGCTGGGCATCCCGGCCGGGCCGGTGCTGGTGAACGCGCTCACCCCGCCCGGCTGCGACCGGTGCGGGCGGGCGGCCGGGGCGGAGGCCAGGGAGGTCGCGGCGCTCCGGAGGCGCACCCCTGCTATGCTGGCCGCTCCAGCCGTAGCGCCTCCCCCGCGAGGAGGGCGGGCCCTCCTGGCGTTCGGCCGGACCTGGACACCGCGATGAGCGACCTGACCTACCTGTACTGCGTCGTCCAGCGCGAGAAGGCGCCGCCGCTCGCGCGCGCTCCGCGGGGGTTGCCCGGCACCGGAGCGCCGCGCGCGATCGACGCCGGCCGGGGGCTCTGGCTGGTCGCCTCGGACGCGCCGGCGGCCGGCTACGGCGAGGCCTCGATCGGGCGCGGCCTGCAAGACCTCGCCTGGGTCTCCGCGCGCGCCTTGCCACACGAGGCGGTGATCGAGTTCGTCGGCCGGTCGGGGACCGTGCTCCCGATGAAGCTGTTCACCCTCTTCCGCAACGACGAGCGGGCCCTGGAGCACGTCGCCGGGCAGCGCCGGCGCATCGACCGCCTGCTCGAGCGACTCGCCGGGCGCGAGGAGTGGGGGCTCCGGGTGCTCATCGACGAGCCGCGCGCGTTGGAGCGGGCGGCGGCGAGCGCGCGGGGCGAGGCGAAGGGGGCCTCCGGGACCGAGTTCCTGCTGCGCAAGAAGAAGCAGCGCGACCTCTCGCGCGAGGTGATCGAGCGGGGCGGCGAGCGCGCCGCGGCGCTCTTCGACGAGCTCTCGCGGCGCGCGGACGACTCGCGCCGCCGCGCACCGCCGCCCGGTCCCGCCGGGCGCCGCGTCCTGCTCGACGCGGCCTTCCTGGTGCGCCGCGGGCAGGTGAAGCCGTTCCAGGCGGCGGCGCGCAAGGCCGCCGCGCGGCTGGGGCGCGACGGTTACGAGCTGACGCTGACCGGGCCGTGGCCGCCCTACAACTTCGTGGCGGAGTCGGCGTGAGGCGGCGCGAAGAGCAGGCGATGGAGATCCTCGCAGGGGCGGATCAATCGCTCCTCGACGTCATCGACCACGTCCTCAACAAGGGCGTGGCGGTGAGCGGCGAGGCGATCCTCGGCGTCGCCGGAGTCGACCTCGTCTACCTGCGCCTGAGCGCGCTGCTCTGCGCGGCCGACCGCGTGCAGCCGCGCTCGAGGAAGAAGTGAGTCCCCCGCTCAACATCTACGCCCTGTCCGACGCGCCTCCCGCCGGAGCCCTGCTCGGCGCGCTCGGCGAGCCGGTTCGCGCGCTGCGTTCCGGACCGCTCGTCACACTCGCCGGAGAGGTCGACCAGCCGCCGGAGCTCACCGCGGACGCCGTGCGCGCGCACGACGCGGCCGTGCGGCGGCTCGCCGAGGCGTGCCCCGCGCTCCTGCCGGTCCGATTCGGATCGACCGCGGACCGGCTGGATTTCTCCGGGCGCGAGGCGGAGCTGCTCGAAGCGCTCGAGCTGGTGCGGGGGCGCGAGCAGATGACCTTGCGCGTGTACGGCGAGCCGCGCCCCGCGGACCGCGGGAGCGGCACGGCCTACCTGGAGTCGCTGCGGCTGGCGCGCGCCATGCCCGAGCTCGATCCGCTGCGGGCTGCCCTCGCCCCGCTGGTGCGCGCGGAACGGACCGAGACGCACGAGGGGTCGCTCCTCGCCAGCGTCTACCACCTCATCGACCGCGGCAGCGCGCCCGCGTATCTGCGCGCCGTGGCAGGGGCGGCGCTCGCGGTGCGTCTCCTGCCGACCGGCCCCTGGCCGGCCTGGTCCTTCGCTCCGGAGGCGCTCCGGTGAAGAAGGAGGACGTGGTCGCGCTGCAAGTGAAGGAGCTGGAGTCCCTGCGCAAGGAGCTGCAGCGTCACGCCCAGCCGCCGCGCTGGAACGCCGATCCGCAGGACGTGCAGAAGTCGGTGGTCCGCCTGGTGCTCGCGCTGGTCGAGTTCTTGCGCAAGCTGCTCGAGCGCCAGGCCATCCGGCGGATGGAGTCGGGCACCCTGACTGCCGACGAGACGGAGAGGATCGGCCAGGCGCTGATGAAGCTGGAAGAGACCGTCCACCAGATCGCTCGCCAGTTCGGCCTCAAGCCGGAGGAGCTGAACCTGGATCTGGGTCCGCTCGGCCGCCTGATCTAGCTCCGCGGCTCAGTCGGCGCGGCGGACGTCAGCACCTTCAGCCGGGGCACCGCCTGCGCCGGGCGGATCAGGGCGCGCAGCGATTGCAGCGTGTCCGCGTCGCTTGGCTTCTTGTCCGTTCGCCACCGGGCGATGCGCGGGAACCGCACCGCGACGCCGCTCTTGTGGCGCGGCGACTCGGCGATGCCCTCGAAGTGCAGCTCGAAGACGTGCTGGGGCTCGACCTGGCGCACCGGGCCGAAGCGCGCCAGCGTGTGCTGCCGGATCCAGCGATCCAGGCGATCCAGCTCCTCGTCGGTCAGCCCCGAGTACGCCTTGGCCACCGGTAGCAGCTCGCCGCCCTCCCAGACCGCGAAGGTCATGTCGGTGAGCACGTTGGCGCGGCGGCCGTTGCCGGGCTGCGCGTACACCAGCACCGCGTCGATGCTGTACGGATCGATCTTCCACTTCCACCAGTCGCCGCGCGGCCGCCCGCTGCGGTACGGCGAGTCCCGGCGCTTGAACATCAAGCCTTCGACTCCGCGCTCGCGCGCCTCGGAGCGCAGCGCCGCCAGGTCCTCCCAGGTCGCGGCGGCCACCTCCTCCGACAGCAGCAGGCGCCCGCCGCGGCCCGCCACCAACTGCACGAGCCGCTCGCGGCGCCCGGCGAGCGGCGCTGCCCGCAGATCGCGTCCGTCCAGCTCGAGCAGATCGTACGCGACGAAAGCAGCGGGCGCATCGGCGAGGATCGCGGGCGTGAGCTTCTGCCGGCCGATGCGGCGCTGCAGCACCGAGAACGGCAGCGGCGCTCCGCCCGCGTGCGCGAGCACCTCGCCGTCCAGCACGGTCCCGTCCGGCAGCGACTCCGAGGCCTCGCGGAGGTCCGGGAAGCGATCGGTGATCAGCTCCTCGCCGCGCGACCACAGCCACGCGCCGCCGCCGCGGCGGACGAGCTGCGCGCGGATGCCGTCCCACTTCCATTCGGCCTGCCACGCCGCGCGATCCCCGAGCGACGCGGGCGCTTCCTCGAGCGGAGAGGCGAGGAAGAACGGGTACGGCCGCGACAGGTCGGCGTCGTGCACGTCGCGCGCGACGAGGTGCGAGAACCCGTCCGCGGTCGGCTGCCAGGCCCCCATCAAGCGGTGCGCGACCACACCTGGATCGAGCCCGGCCTGTTGCGCCAGCGCCCGCACCGCGAGCGTCCGCGAGACGCCGACGCGCAGCTCGCCGGTGAGCAGCTTGTTGAGGAGGAAGATCTCCCGCAGCGGCATCGACCGCCACAACGCCACCACCGCCTCGCGCTTGCGTCCTTCGTCCGCCTCGCGGAGCGGCAACAGGCGCTTCTCGATCAGCTCGGAAAGCGACGGCCCGGGGGCCGCGGCCGGCGGTCCGCCCCGCTGCGCGTCGATCAGCAGGGCGACGATCTCCGCCAGATCGCCTGCCGCCGACCAGGCCTCGCCGAACATCCAGTCGGGCGTTCCGGTCGCCTCCATTCCCCAGGCCGCGAGGAGGCGCGGCGCGATCAGGCGCTTGAGCCGCGCCCCGGTGAGGAAGAACACCGCCCAGGCGGCGTCCGCCGGCGGCGCCTCCGCGAAGTAGGCCTGCATCGCCGCGACCTTCTGGTTCGTGGAGGTGGTCGCGTCGAGCGCTTCGTAGAGGCGGGCGAACCGCTGCATCAGTCGCCCTCCGGATCGGTGGGGTGCGCGAGCCCCGCCGGCGCGGCGTCCATTCCGCGATCGCGCAGCCAGCGCACCAGCGCCTCGCGGTACCCGTGCGTCGCCAGCACCCGCCGCGCGCCGCTCTCCTCGACGGTACGCAGGATCCCGGGCCAATCGGCGTGATCGGAGAGCGCGAAGCCGCGGTCGAACGAGCGGCGCCTGCGCTGGCCCCGGATGCGCATGCTGCCGGAGGCGAAGGCGCTCTCGTGGTCGCCGAAGCGGCGCATCCACGGGCTGCCGCGCGCGGTGATCGGCGCCAGCACCAGCTCGCCCGCGAAGGACCGGCCCTTGGTGGTCTCGGCGACCGGGAGCGTGGGCAGCATGCGCACTCCGGCCTCGCGGTAGATGCGCGTGATCGGCTCCAGCGCGCCGTGCACGTACACGGGACGGTCGGTCAGCTCGGCGAGGCCGGCGAGGATCCGCTGCGCCTTGCCCAGCACGTAGCAGAACAGCACCGAGGCACGGCGCGCGTTGCCCTGCCACCAGCGATGCACCTCGCGCAGGACCTCGCGCGGGTCGTCCCAGCGGAAGATCGGCAGCGCATAGGTCGCCTCGGTGATCAGCACGTCGCAGCGCACGGGCTCGAAGGGCGCGCAGGTCGGGTCGGGCTCGCGCTTGTAGTCGCCCGTGGCCATCCACACCTCTCCTCCACCCTCGACGCGCACCTGGGCCGAGCCGAGCACGTGCCCCGCGGGGTGGAAGGAAATGCGCGTCTCGCCCACCGGGCGCTGCTCGCCGTACGGGACGCCTTCGATCGGCGCCTCGGGCCCGAGGCGATGTCGCAAGAGCGGCACGGACGGCCCGGCGCACAGGTAGCGCGCGCTCCCGGGGACCGCGTGGTCCGCGTGCGCGTGCGTCACCACCGCGAGCGGCACCGGCTCGCGCGGATCGAGGTGGAAGCCACCTGCCGCGCACCACAGCCCTTCGCGCGCATCCGAGAGCAACTCTTCCACCACAGCACCCTAGCGGAGCCTACATCCGGACCCTTGCCGCGCCGTGCGGGCATCGCATCTTCTGCTGCCAATGGACAATGCTGCGCGTATCGAAGCCGCGGCCGAGGCCCATCCGACCGTGGAGGGAGCGTTGCACGCAGGCCTCTCCGTCCTCTGCGCCGAGTCGGAATGGCCGCTGGCGCGCCTCACCTGGATGGAGGGGGAAACCCCGATGCAGGTGTGGAGCGTGCGCGACGGCCTGGAGCCGCTCCGCGAGGCGTGGGTGGCTGCGGGTGCGGGTGCGAGCTGGGCGGCGCGTGTAGCAGCCGCTGGGCATCCGGTCGCCTTCGCGTTCGAGATGGCCGAGGTGCCGCGCGAGTTCGCCTCGCGCGCGCACGCGGCCTGCGTCCGGTACGTCCTGGTCTTCCCGCTCTTCGACGGAGAGGACGTCGCCGGGGCCGTCGAGGTTTGCTGCAAAGAGCCCTGCGCCTTCGAAGGCCTCCGGGAATCCCTGGTCCGGCTAGGGCGCCTGCTCGGCGGCATCGCCGAGCGCAAGCGCGCCGCCTGAACGGACGAAAAGCGATCCACCACAGCGGTCACGGAGGACACGGAGGGAACCGATTTCTCCGTGCTCTCCGTGTGCTCCGTGGTGCAATCGTTTTGGATCAGTCGATCGGCGCGGCGGCTCCCGTTTCCTTCGGGATCTCCATGCGCGGGGCGCCCTGCTTCTTCAGATCCTCCGCGGTCTGCTCCATCAGGACGCCGAGGTCCTCCAGCTCGTCCCGGGAATGGACCTTCCGCACCTTGGGGAACAGCTCGTTTTCCTCCTCCTCGACATGGTGCTCCACCTGCTCTTGCAGCACCTTGATCTTCGCGTCGAACTGCGCGTCGTCGGGCTCCATCTCGAGCAGGTCGGCGATGATCCGCTTCACCGAGAGGTGCTCCTCCACCGCTTCCTGGAGCAGGTCCTCGGTGCGCGCATCCTTCGTCGCCGGGTAGAAATGCTGCTCCTCGATGGCCGCATGGACGGCGAGCGCATCGGCGAGCTGGTCGAACAGCCGTTCCTTCTCGTCGGGGCCAGCCTTCTCGATTTTCTCGAATAGCTCCTCCACTTCCTTGTGCTGCTGTTTGAGCAAATCGATCGCGTTCACAGCGCCTCCTCGGTATGGAATCGGGGTGGTTACCGTCGGAATCTGGACAGAGGTCGGCCCGGGAGCAACGCGATGCGCCGCTGTGCGTACGCCCGGACGGCCGCACCCCGGCCGGACGCTTGTGCCGCCGTCGGCCGTCGGTGACTATCTGTCCCCCATGAACAGGCGTCTGTTGTGCCTGCACGGACACTTCTACCAGCCGCCGCGCGAGAATCCCTGGATCGAGGAAGTCGAGGTGCAGGACACCGCGGCGCCGTTCCACGATTGGAACCAGCGCATCGCCGCCGAGTGCTACGGGCCCAATGCGGCCGCGCGCCTGAAGAACGGCGGCGGGTACATCAAGGACATCGTCAACAACTATCGCCACATCTCCTTCAACTTCGGTCCCACGCTGTTGGCCTGGATGGAGCGGCGCGCCCCGGAGGTCTACCGGCGCGTGCTCGAGGCCGACGCGGAGAGCGTCCGGCGGCGGGGGCACGGCAACGCCATCGCGCAGGCGTACGCGCACCCGATCCTCCCGCTCTCGAACGAGCGGGACCGCCGCACGCAGATCCGCTGGGGGCTGCACGACTTCCGCCGCCGCTTCGGCCGCCCGGCGGAAGGCATGTGGCTCCCGGAGACCGCCGCGGACCTGGCGACGCTGCGCGCGCTGGCCGACGAGGGCATCCAGTTCACCGTCCTCTCCCCCTACCAGGCGTTGCGGGTGCGCGCGCCAGGCGGCGAGTGGGAGGACGCGCGCAACGCCCAGTTCGACCCGACGGTGCCCTACAAGGTGGACCTGGGCGACGGGCGGCACATCGCGGTCTTCTTCTACGACGGGCCGATCGCGCGCGGGATCGCCTTCGGCGAGGGGCTGGCCAGCGGCGAGGAGCTGGTGCAGCGCCTGGAGCAGGGCTTCAACGAAGCCCGCGCCCACGACGAGGTGCTGACCGTCGCCGTCGACGGCGAGACGTTCGGGCACCACAAGAAGGGCGGCGACGAGGTGCTGGCGGCGGCGCTGCGCCACCTGCAGCAGCGCGAGGACGTGGAGCTGGTGAACCTGGCGCAGGCGCTCGCCCTCTCCCCGCCGGAGCACGAGGCGGAGATCGCCGAGGGCTCCTCGTGGAGCTGCATGCACGGCGTGGAGCGCTGGCGCGCCGACTGCGGCTGCCACACCGGCGGGCAGCCCGGGTGGCACCAGAAATGGCGGGGCCCGCTGCGCGCCGCCCTGGACGTCCTGCGCGATCGGCTCGCCGACCTGTACGAGCGCGAGGCCGCCCCGCTCCTGCGCGACCCGTGGCGCGCCCGCGACGAGCTGATCGAGCTGGTGATCGATCCGGAGCGCAAGCGCGCGGTCGAGTTCGTGGAGCGCCACGCCGGGCGCGCGCTGGAGGAGGGCGAGCGGGTCACCGCGCTCAAGCTCCTCGAGATGCAGCGGCAGGCGCTGCTCATGTACACCAGCTGCGGCTGGTTCTTCTCCGAGATCTCCGGCATCGAGGCGGTGCAGATCCTCAAGTACGCGGCCCGGGCACTGCAACTCGCCCGGGAGGTGAGCGGGAGGGACTTCGAGCCCGAGCTCGTGGAGGCGCTGGCAAAGGCGCCCTCCAACCTCGCCGAGGTGGCCGACGGCGCTCGCGTCTACGACACGCTGGTGAAGCCTTCGGTAGCGTCGCTGGAAGGCGTGGCGGCGCACTATGCCGTCGCCGGCCTGTTCGACGAGTACGGCAAGGCGGACCAGCTGTTCTGCTACGACGTGGCGCTGCGCGGGCGCCGGCGCGAGAAGGGGGGCAGCGCAACCCTGGCCATGTCGCGGCTGGAGATCCGCAGCCGCCTGACCCACGAGCGGCGCGACCTCTCCGCCTGCGTCCTGCACTTTTCCGGATCCGACATCCGCTCCGGGCTGCGGCCGTACGACGCGCCGGCGCACGCGGAGGCGGAGAAGCGGCTCTTCGGGAGGTTCGCCGCGCTCTCGCTCGCCCAGATGGTGCGCGAGATCGACCGCGAATTCCCCGGGCGCGACTACACCCTGCGCGACCTCTTTCTCGACGAGCGCCGCCGCCTCGCCGGACAGTTGCTCGACGAGACGATGCGCCGGTACGAGGACGACTACCTCCAAATCTACGAGTCCAACCGGCGGCTGATCGACTTCCTGCGCGAGATCGACTCGCCGGTGCCGCGGCCGCTGCAGGTCGCCAGCGACGTCGCCTTGACCCACCAGGCGCAGCAGTGCGCCCGCGCGCTCGCGGACGGCAAGGTAGATCTCATGACCGCGCAGTCGGAGTTGCTCGCCACCGCGCAGGTGGCCCGGCGGCTCGGCGCCCGCATCGATCCCGCCGCGGTGCAGGCCCCCTTCACCAACCTGCTGCACGAGCTGGTCGAGCGGCTCCTCGCGGGCGGGGCCCGCGATGCGGCGCCGCAGCTCGCGGGCGTCCTCGAGCTGTCAGCGCGGCTCGGCCTGCACCTCGACCTGTGGGACGCGCAAAACCGCCTCTGGGATGCGGCCGAGGAGGTGCGGATCGAGCCGGACCAGCTGGCGCGCCTCGCCCGCGCGCTGTGGTTCGACGAGCGTACCCTGAGCGCGCGCGCCCAGGCCCTGCGGCGGTCGCCGCCGCGCTCGCAAGCCGCCGCGGCGCTGTGAGCCTGCTCGCCGGCGCGGTAGACGCGCTGGCGGGCGGGGACCCGCCCGCCTGGCCGGGTGCTGCTGCCACGCCGCAGTTCCTAGTTTCCCAGGCGTGCAGATCGCCGGACTGGACGAGCTGGGCTTCTGGGAGTTCCTGAAGAAGCTCTACAGGCGCTGGTCGGACAACGCCATCACCGACCGCGCCGCGCAGCTGGCTTACTACTTCGTCTTCGCGCTGTTCCCCTTCCTCTCCTTCCTGGTCACGCTGACCGCGTACCTCCCGCTGCAAGGCGCGGTGCAGGAGATGCTCGCGCGCGTGAGCGACGTGATGCCCGAGCAGGCGATGGCGATCGTCCAGGACCAGCTGCAGAAGCTCCTCTTCGTGCAGCGCCCCAGGCTCTTGACGGTGAGCTTGCTCCTGGCGCTCTGGAGCGCGTCGCGCGGCGTGGACGCGATCCGCACCGCGCTCAACCTCGCCTACGACGTCAAGGAGTCGCGCCCGTTCTGGAAGACGCAGGGGATGGCCATCGCGATCACGGCGGTCGGCGCCGTGCTGGTGCTCGTCTCCATCACGCTGATCGCGCTGGGCGGGAAAGCCGGCGAGTGGCTGGCGAGCCAGCTCGGCCTCCAGCAGGTCTACGCGATGGTGTGGGGGTTCCTGCGGTGGCCGATCACGATGTTCCTCATCATGCTGGTCGCCGCGACGCTCTATTACTTCCTGCCCGACGTGGAGCAGGAATGGCGCTTCATCACGCCGGGGTCGGTGACCGGGACCGTGCTCTGGCTGCTCGCCACCTGGGGCTTCACCCAGTACGTGGAGCAGTTCGGGAAGTACGACGTGATGTACGGCTCGATCGGCGGCATGATCGTGCTGCTCACCTGGCTCTACCTCACCGGGCTCATCTTCGTCCTCGGCGGGGAGATCAACGCCATCCTCGAGCACGCGGCGCACGAGGGAAAGGCGCCCGGGGCGCGCGCACCTGGAGAGGCGGCGCCGCCTCCGGAGGCGAGACCGAGCGCCGCATCGCCCGGTTCCTCCAAAGAGCGCACGGCCGCGCGCAGGTCGCACCTGCGCCTGCTCCGCCGCCGCGAGGGACGGCGGGCGATCGAGCCTCCGTCCGCGGAGGATGTCCCACCCGAGGAGCTCCCGCCCGAGCCTCCGTGACATCCGGCTCTACCGTCGCGTACCGAGTACGTCCGATCCCGCGCAAGCCCGCGCCAGCCTGCTTGCCCACCTGAGCAGCCCCGCGCTGTCATTGCGGCCAGAGCCTTCGATGCGCAACTCGACCAAGGAGCCTCTCCAATGCCGGTCTGCAGCGTCATCCGCGAAGCGCGGGGCGACACCGCCACCTACCTCGTGTCCGGGCGGTTCGAGGGCGTCTCTGCCTGGGAGCTGGCGGCGCGCCTGACCGAGGAGCGGTTGCCGTACGCCGTGCTCGACTTCAGTCGCTGCCAGGAGTTCCACGACTACGGCGTCGCGGTGCTGTCGCAGGCCCTGCTCGGGCTCGTCGGCCTGCGCGTACACCTGCGCGGGCTGCGTCAGCACCAGGAGCGCGTCTTCAAGTGCTTCGGCGTGGACCTGACGGAGCTCGCCCATCCGGGCGAGCCGCAAAGGATCGAGCCCGTCCCGGAGCTCGCGCGCGAGGTGTTCTAGATGGCCCGACCGATCTGGAGCGGATCGATCAGCTTCGGGTTGGTCAACGTGCCCGTGAAGCTCTTCTCGGCCACCTCCCCCAAGGAGGTGCGGTTCCACATGCTCCACGACAAGGACGGCGGGCGCATCCAGCAGAAGCGCGTCTGCTCGATCGACGGGGAGGAAGTCCCCTGGGAGCATATCGTCAAGGGCTTCGAGATCGCCAAGGGCCGCTACGTGACGGTCACCAAGGAGGAGCTGGAAGCCTTCAGCCCCAAGGCGACGCGCTCCATCGACATCGAGGACTTCGTCGATCTCCAGCAGATCGATCCGATCTACTACGACCATAGCTACTACCTGGTGCCCGATCGCGGCGCGGCGCGCCCGTACGCGCTCCTGCTCGAGGCGATGAACAGGACCGGCAAGGTCGGGATCGGCCAGTTCGTGCTGCGCACCAAGCAATACCTCGCCGCCGTCCGGCCGATGGGCAGGGCGCTGGCCCTCTCGACCATGCTGTACGCCGACGAGGTGGTCGAGCAGAGCGAGCTGGAAGGGCTCCCCGGGGCGGAGGCGAAGCCTCGCGAGAAGGAGCTGCACATGGCCGAGCAGCTCGTCCAGTCGCTCGCGACCGATTTCGATCCCAAGAAGTACAAGGACACCTTCCGCGAGCAGGTGCTGGCGCTCCTCGAGCGCAAGGCGGAGGGGCAGGAGATCGTCGCCGGGCCCGCGGAGGAGGAGCCGCGCGGCAAGGTGGTCAATCTCATGGACGCCCTGGCGAAGAGCCTGGCCGCCGCGCGCAAAGGGGAGGCGCCGCAGGCGGGCGAGCGGCACCGCCGTGCCGAGCCGGAGCGCGCCGCCGCGCGGACCACGCGCGCTCCCCCGCACCGGCGCAGGGCCGCTTCCAGGTCGAAGCGCTGACGGATGAGCTCGCGCGAGGTCCGCGAAGTCCGCATCGGCTCGCGGCAGCTGCGCCTGGTGAACCTGGGCAAGGTGCTGTACCCGCAGGTGGGGTTCACCAAGGCGCAGGTGATCGATTACTACCGGCGCGTCTCCGGCGCGCTGCTGCCCCATCTGCGCGACCGGCCGCTCACGCTCAAGCGGTACCCGAACGGCGTCGACCAGCCCTACTTCTACGAGAAGCGCTGCCCGAAGCACCGGCCTCCCTGGGTGCGCACCGCCGAGGCGGACGGCATCGAGTTCTGCCTGGTGAACGACCTCGCCTCTCTGGTCTGGGTGGCGAACCTCGCCGACCTGGAGCTGCACGTGCCGCTCGCCCGGGCGAAGTCGTTCCACCGGCCGGACACGGTCGTCTTCGACCTCGATCCGGGAGCGCCGGCGGACCTCGTGCACTGCTGCGAGGTCGGGCTGCTCTTGCGCGGGCTCTTCGATTCGCTCGGCCTGCGGTGCTACGCGAAGACCAGCGGCTCGAAAGGAATCCAGGTCTACGTGCCCTTGAACACGCCCGGCGTGACGTACGACGACACCAAGCCGTTCGCCCGCGCGGTGGCCGAGGCGCTCGAGCGGGAGCAGCCCGCCCGCATCGTCTCGAACATGAAGAAGTCGCTGCGCGCCGGGAAGGTGCTCGTGGACTGGAGCCAGAACGACCCGCACAAGACCACCGTGTGCGTGTACTCGCTCCGCGCCAAGGAGCGTCCCACCGTCTCGACGCCGGTGAGCTGGGAAGAGTTGGAAGCTTGCGCGAAGAGCGGCAACCCGGAGCGGCTGACCTTCGATTCCGACACCGCCGTCCGCCGCGTCGAGGAGAAGGGCGACCTGTTCGCCGCCGTGCTCGAGCTGAAGCAGGCGCTGCCGCGCGTCTCGCCGCGGCGGTGAAAAGACGAGGGGAGCCAGCGCGCTCCCCCCTTGGAGCTACGGAACCGCCGCGCCCGTGCCGCGCCGCAGGACCGCGAAGATCAGGCTGACGATGGCGAGGATCAACAGGATGTGGACCCAAGCCCCGATCTGCGCGCCGGACACGAGGCCCAGCACCCAGAGCACGAGCAAGATGACCGTGATGGTCCAAAGCATAAGCCGCCTCCTTTTCCAGCAAAGGTAGGCGCGCCACCTACACCTAGGAATGGACGAGCGGCTTCCGCAGTTCCCCGGTGGAGCGAGCAAGCCCCCGCCCGGCCCGGTGCGCGCACCCCACACCACAACGCCCTTGCGTGCCACCCGACGGGGCGTGGGACGGTCGTTTTGCTTGAAGACCGACGACCAGAGCGCCGTCCGCCGATCGCTGCGGATCTCCGTCGCCGAGGGCGTGATCGCCGAGCTGGTCACCGCCTGTGCGAGCGGTGGAGCGATCACCGCGTGGGCGCTGTACTTGGGCCTCACCCCGGTGCTGGTGGGCGTGCTGGGCGCTCTTCCGTTCGCCGCCCAACTGGTGCAGATCCCCTCGGCATGGCTCACGCGCGTGCACGGCAGCCGGCGCACCGCGCTGTGGACCATCGGCGTCTCGCGGCAGCTGCCGATCCTGCTGGCGATCCTGCCCTGGCTTCCCGTCGAAGAATCCGCCCAGCGCGCGGTCCTGCTCGCGGTGGCGGCGGCGAGCTCGCTGCTCGCGGTTGCCGGCAACAATGCCTGGACCTCCTGGATCAGCGAGCTGGTCCCGGACCGCCTCCGCGGCCGCTACTTCGGAAGGCGCACCGCGTTTTGCGCGCTGGGGAGCACGCTCGGCGCGCTCGGGGCGGGGCTCGCGCTCGACCACGCGCGCCCCGGCGCGGGCGCGGGGCTCGTTCTTTCCCTGCTCTCGCTCGCGTCCTGCGCCTTCGGCGCGATCACGGTGGTGCTCCTGAGCCGGCAGCACGAGCCGTGCGCGCACCTGGTTCCGCCGGAACCGACGCTGGCGGACGCGCTGCGTCCATGGACCGAGACCGCCGCGCGTAGCGCGCTGGTCTTCCACGTCGCCTGGGCGGCGGCCTGCGGGCTCTCCGCCGCCTTTTATCCGATCCACATGATCGCCAATCTGCGGATGGGATTCGCGCGCATGGCGCTCTACAACGGCGCCATCGCGGCGGTGCGCATGCTGACGGCGCCGCTGTGGGGTCGCGCGCTCGATCGCGTCGGCGCGCGGCCCGTTCTGGTCGCGTGCTGCTTCGGGCTCAGCATCTCGAACGCCATCTGGCTGTTTCCCCGCGAGGACGTCCTCTGGCCGCTCGCGGTCGACGCCGTGCTCTGCGGCGTGCTGCTCGCCGGCCAGGGGCTCGCCTCCTTCTCGCTGCCGCTCAACGTCTCCTCGCGCGGGACCCGGCCGTTCCATCTCGCTGCCTTCGCCGCGGCCGCCGGGATCGCCACCGGGGTTGCCTCTGCCGCCGGGGGCGCGCTCGCGCACGTCCTGCCGGCGCACGTCGGGTTCATGGGGCGCACGCTGGTTGGCTCGCAGCTCCTGTTCCTCATGAGCGGGGTGCTGCGGCTCTGCGCCGCCGCCCTCGCGCTGCGCATCGTGGAACCCGGAGCGCGCCCGGTGCAGGCCTTGGGGCGGCTCGCGCTGGACGGCGCGCTGCGCAGGCAGCGACCGCCGCGACTCGATCCGGGTTGCGCCGCGCCGGTCGCGCAGCGAAGCTCCGCGGCGTGACGTACGACTGCCAGCGCTGCGGCGCGTGCTGCTGCAATCCCGCCGAGAACCGCGCCGAAGGGTACCGCGACTACGTGCCCGTCGAGCCCGGGTCGCGGCTGGTGCGAAGGCTGCAGCTCCTCGGCCGCTACACCGTGCTGAACGAACGCGGCGAGCGGCACCTCAAGATCGTCGGCGCGGAGGAACGCTGCGCTGCCCTGGAAGGAGCGCTGGGCCGCCGGGTCCGCTGCGCGGTCTACCTCGACCGGCCCGCCGCGTGCCGCAAGGTCGAGGTGGGGAGCGCCCGCTGCCTGCAGTACCGCGCCGAGCGCGGGATCACCGCCTGAAGCTCGCCACGCTGCCGGGCTGCTCCTCGAGCCGCACCTCGGCGACGGGCAGCCCGGCGCGCTCGGCCTGCTCGAAGATCAGGCGCGCCAGGTTCTCGGCGGTAGGCGCCACCTCCAGCGCTCGGAACGGCTCTCCCAGCGACCGCAGCGCCGACACCAGCGGATCGTCGCGGTGGAGCAGCAGCTGGTGATCGAGCTGCTCGTCCACGTAGGCGCGCACGCGCCGCGAGATGACGTCGAAGTCCGCCACCATGCCCTGCTCGTCCAGCGACTCGGCCCGGAGCGTGACGAACGCGCGCGCGTTGTGCCCGTGCAGCCGCCCGCACTTGCCCGGGTGGCCGAGCAGCCGGTGGCCGTAGCAGAAGGCCAGCTCCTGGGTGACCTGGAACATGCGCCGATTGTAACGCGGCTGTAGCATGCCGCGTCGATGCAGCCGCTCGAATCGTGGGGCCGCTACCCTCCGGCGCGCCAGGCGGCCGTGTCCGTCCACTGGCGGAGCGACCCCCTCCCCCGGGTGCACGGCACCTTGCTGCCCTTCGGTCAGGGACGCAGCTACGGCGACTGCTGCCTCAACGACGGCGGCACCGTGCTCGAGACGTCGCGGCTGGACCGCTTCATCGAGTTCGACCAGGGACGCGGCGTCTTGCGCTGCGAGGCGGGCGTGCGGATCGCGGACATCCTCGCGCTCACCGTGCCGCGCGGCTGGTTCCTGCCGGTGGTCCCCGGAACGCAGCTCGTCTCGGTGGGCGGCGCCATCGCCAACGACATCCACGGCAAGAACCACTTCCGCGCGGGCACCTTCGGCCGGCACGTGCGGGCCCTCGAGCTGCTTCGCTCGACCGGCGAGCGCGCTACCTGCTCGCCCGACGAGAACCAGGAGCTGTTCGCGGCGACCGTCGCCGGGCTGGGCCTGACCGGGCTCGTCACCTGGGCGGACCTGCAGCTCCAGCCGGTGCAGGGACCGTTCATCAACTGCGAGACGGTTCCCTTCCGCGGCCTCGACGAGTTCTTCGCCGTGGACGCGGACTCGTCGCAGCGGTTCGAATACACCGTCGCCTGGATCGATCCGCGGCCGCGCGGGCTGCGGGGCCTCTATTTCCGCGGCGACCACTCGGCTCGAGCGGGGAAGGCGCCGCGGCCGAAAGACCCCGGTTCGTTCCCGCTCGACCTGCCGGGCTTCGCCATCAGCGGTCCAACGGTCGCAGCCTTCAACGCCCTGTACTACGCGCGCGGGCGGCTCCGGTCGGGGCGCAAGCAGGTCCGGTACGCGCCGTTCTTCTTCCCGCTCGACGGCGTGGGTCGGTGGAACCGGCTCTACGGGAGGCGCGGCCTGCTGCAGTTCCAGTGCGTCGTCCAGGACCCCGGCGCCGTCCGCGCGCTGCTCGACCGCGTCGCTTCCTCGGCCGTCGTCTCCTCGCTCGGAGTGCTGAAGACGTTCGGCGACGTCCCCTCTCCCGGGATGCTCTCCTTCCCGCGCCCGGGAGCGACGCTCGCGCTGGACTTCCCCAACCGCGGCGCGGAGACGTTCGCGCTGCTGGACGCGCTCGAGGGGATCGTGCGCGAAGCAGGGGGCGCCCTCTATCCGGCGAAGGACGCGCGGATGTCGCCTGCCACGTTCGCGTCGGGTTACCCGCGGCTGGCGGAGTTCGAGCGCCATGTCGATCCGGCGTTCTCCTCCTCCTTCTGGCGGCGGGTCCACGCCGCATGACGCGGATCCTGATCCTCGGCGCGACCTCGGCCATCGCGCAGCAGGTCGCGCGCCTGTACGCCTCGCGCGGCGCCGCGCTGTTCCTGGTCGCGCGGAACGAGGAGCGCCTGGCCGCGGTGGCGGACGACCTGCGCGTGCGAGGCGCCTCGGTGGAGACCGCGGTCGCGGACCTGGACGATCCCGCCCGGCACGAAGACCTCCTCGCGCGCGCGGCGCCGCTCGAGGTGGTCTTCCTGGCGCACGGCGTCCTCGGCGACGTGCGCGAGACGAAGCGGAGCGCCGAGGCGGCGGAGGCGGTGCTGCGGACGAACCTCCTCGGGCCCGTCTCGCTGCTGACCCGCGTGGCGCAGCGGCTCGAAGCCCAGCGGAGCGGCTGCATCGTCGCGCTCTCCTCCGTCGCCGGCGACCGCGGCCGGGCGAGCAACGCGGTGTACGGCGCTTCGAAGGCGGGGCTGACCGCGTTCCTCTCCGGCCTGCGCAACCAGCTCTACCGTGCCGGCGTGCGGGTGGTGACGGTCAAGCCGGGCCTGGTGGACACGCCGATGACGGCACATCTGATGAAGAACCCGCTCTACAGCCCGCCCGGCCTGATCGCGCGCGACGTGGTCCGCGCCGTCGAGCGCGGGAGGGACGTCGTCTACACGCCTTGGTGGTGGCGGCTGGTGCTGTCCGCGGTCCGGCTCGTGCCCGAGCGCGTGTTCAAGCGGCTCTCGCTCTAGAACGCATTCCGCTACGTTCCGCGCTGTGAAAGGCGCAGCGCCGCCGAATACGGCGGCGACTGATGCGCTCTGGCCGCCGCCGTGGTACGTCAGTAGCATGGAGATCGAGGGGCTGGGCGAGGTCCGCGCTTCCGAGCCGGAACGGGTGATGCTGCGCATGCGCGGGTCGGCCGTGACGGTGTCCGGGTGGCGCATCGCCGCCGAGGCGCCGCGCGGAGCGGGCAACATCGTGCTCGCGGAGCACGGCGCGCAGAAGTTCTACCGGGGTGAGGGAACGTTCCTGGGCTGGCCGCAGGAGCGGCTCGAGGCCGCCTACCGCGCGCTGCTCCCGCCGTCGCAAGGACCCGGCGAGGATCACATGCAGCTCGGATAGGCGGCCGGCCTCCGATCGATCAGTACGGCAGCTTGTACGATACGCCGGCGTTGATCGTCCACACGGTGAAGCTGTCGGTCAGGATGTGGAACATGAGCGCCGCCTGTACGCCGAGGTTCGGCATCACCTGCGGAATCGGATAGTTGCCCTGTGCGCCCAGGCCGATGCCCACCTTTGTTCCCCCGCCGTTGCTGATGGGGACGATGTCCAGGCCCGCCAGGCCGGAGAGCTGCACGGGCCCGATGTGCTCACCGCGGATGCCGCCGCCCAGCGTGATGGGGAACGTCGAGAAGTCGCTACCGAAGGCGAAGGCGATGTTTCCGAATGCGAGCGCGGACACGTCTGGATTGAGCGGGAACGCGTAACTGCCGCCGCCGTTGAAACCAAACTGCCCGTTGCTGACGCTCTGCCCGAACGGCAGGCTCACTCTCGTGTTGTAGTACCCGATCCCGCCCCAGACCTGAGCCGGGCGGAACCTGGACGTCGCCGTCGACGCCGAAGAGCGAGCCGGTGCCGGATCCGGCCCGGGATCGGCCTTCGCCTCTGCCGCTGCGAGGAGGGCGGCGAGCAGAAGACCCCCGAACACTGCTTTCATGATGCCTCCCTGAAAGCCACGCGGGATGCGCGGCGAAGACTGGGCGCGTCGTACCACGCGCGGATCCGGTCGTCGTCTTTTCGTCCGGACACGATCAGATTCCTGCCAGACCCGGCTCGATGCGCTGGTAGCCCTGATCGACGGCCCACAGATCGAGCGCCAGCGTGACCAGGTCGTCCACCTCGGGGATCGGCCGCGCATCGAGGGACAGGTCGATCGACTTCAGGTAGCGCTTGCAGGTGTCGCACGCCTCGATGCGCGCGGTCGGGTCCTTCTCGTCCTGGAAGGAGGGCAAGAGGTGCGGATCCGCCTCGCCGCAGGAGGCGCAGCGGATGCGGGGGAAGTCCCACTGGCCCGCACAGAGCGCGCAGTGGAGGAGGCGCTGGGCGCCGTGCGATTCGGGCAGGATCTTGCGCGCGGAGATCCAGGGCAGCCCCCCGCAAAACGGGCAGGCGCCCTCGCGCCGGTCGCGCACCGGCTGGCGCCGCTCCGCCGCGAGCAGCTCCACCCAGGGCTTGAGCAGGGCGCGGGAAAGATAGTCGCCGCGCGCTTCTGGATCGCCGGACCAATAGACGAAGAGGCGCGTGCGCGCGGTCTGGGCGTCGTCCTGCAGCCGGATGCGCGCCTCCTCCGCCAAGCGGGGCGGACCCGTTACCGCGTGGCGGAGGAGGGGCTCGGCGCTGGCGAGGAGCAGGGCGGCCTGCTCCTCGAGGTCGGCGCTCAGCGTCCCCGCGGCGAGCCCGCGCGCCAGCTCGCGCTGAGCGCGGTACAGGCCGGCGGCGAAGCGCAAGGGCGCCTCGGCCGCGGCGGCCTGCGGAACGAGCAGCTCGGCCCGCTCCGCGCGCTTCGCCAGGCCTTCCAGGACGTCAGCGCTTGCGGGCGTCACCCGTCACTTGCCGGTACCACTTGGGATGGTGCAGGCGCGCCCATTCCTTGGTGACCGTACCTCGCACGATGGCGCTGAAGGTCCCCGGCTCGGCTGCCGTGCCCAGGTAGATGTGCCCGATGATCATCGCGAAGAAGAGGATGAACGCGATGTCGTGGACCACGTAGCTGAGCTGGCGCAGCCCGTTCCCGAATCCTTCCGGGAACCACATCACGATGCCGGAGAGAAGCAGGCCGAGGGTGGCGAGGGACGCGGCCCAGAAGAGCAGCTTCTGGCCACCGTTGTACTTGCCGACCTCGGCGTCCTCGCCCTGGTACCGCATGTAGCGGACCATGCCGCCCGGGGTGAGGAACTCCCGGTCCTTGTCGGTCAGCTTCATCTCCCGGAACCAGTGGACGAACATCACCACCGTGGCGGCCGAGAAGACCAGGCCGGACCACGGGTGCAGCCACCGGCACACCGACAGGCCACCGAACAGGGTCGCCATCCAGCCGAAGAGCGGCGTCCAGATGGGCAAGCCGGTGAAGAGGCAGACGAAGAAGAACAACGCCACGGTCCAGTGGATCACGCGCGAGGAGAGGCGATGGCGGACGATCTCGCCACCGACAACCACGTCCTCGTCCTCGCGGGCCCGCACCACCGCCGCGTCGCCGACCCCCGTCCGCTTGGTCTGGCCGGGAAGCGCCACTTCGCTCATACCGGACCCTCCCCTCGAGGCTTTTCGCCACCCTCCTTCGGCTTCTTGGGGCCGAAGGTCAGGTAATGGCCGACCATGGCGAAGAACGCCGCCGCGAAGGCGATGACGCCCACCGGCCGCAGCACGTTCTTCCAGAACCTCACACCCGTGGGCACGTGCGGATCCTTCGGGAGCCCGTACCATTCGGGGTGATCGCCGTGCGACAGCACCGTGACGACGCTGGTCCCGCCCACGCCCTTGGGGTCGTAGACGGTGGCCTGCGCGAACCCGTTGGCCCTGAGCTGCTCGACCCGCGAGTCGGCCAGCGCGAGCATGTCGTCCTTGGTCCCGAAGTGCAGGCAGCCCGTCGGGCACGCCTTCACGCACGCGGGCTCGAGACCGACGTCGACGCGGTCGACGCAGAGCGTGCACTTGGCCATCTTGTCGGTGCGCGCCGAGTAGCGTGGCACGTCGAACGGGCACCCGGTCTCGCACATCTTGCAGCCGATGCAGGCCTCGGGGTTCACGTCCACGATGCCGTTCTCGTACTGCACGATCGCGCCGGGCGCCGGGCAGGCCTTGAGGCAGCCCGGGTCCGCGCAGTGCATGCACTGGTCCTTGCGCATGAGCCAGGCGAAGCCGCCGTCGGGGAGGGTCTGCTCGTTGAACTTGATGAGGTTCCACAGGTCGGCGTTCAGCGTCGGCACCGTCTGGTAGCTGCCGATCTGGACCGTCGCGACGTTGCCGAGGTCGTTCCACTCCTGGCAGGCGACCTCGCACGCCTTGCAGCCGATGCAGGTCGAGGTGTCGATGTACTTGGAGACGACCGGCATCTTGCGCTGCCCGGTCGCGCCGCCCCACATCTGCGCGGACGACTGGCGGATCTGGAGTCCGGACGAGTTCATGACACCCTCTCCGCGGCCTTCTCGACCTTGACCTGGAAGGCCTTGAACTCGGGAGTCCACGTGTTCGCGTCCATGGCCGACGGCGTCAGCATGTTCGCGAGCGGCCCGACGTGCTTCGAGTCACCGGCGTAGCCCCAGTGGATGGGCAGGCCGATCTGCCACACCTGCTGCCCGTCGATCTTCATCTGCCAGATGCGCTTGGTCACCACGGCCGGGCCTTCGATGGAGCCGCGCGCGCTCGAGACGCGAATGCGTTCTCCATTCTTGATGCCTTTCTCCTTGGCCAGGCCCTCCGGGATCTCGAAGAAGAACCCGGGCTGCACCTCGTTGAGGCGCCCGTTCTTGTGGTGCTGGGTCCAGAAGTGGAAGTGCTCGGTCAGCCGGTAGGTGGTGCAGACGATGGGGTACTCCTTCCGGTCGCCGTACTTGTCCTTGTCCGTCGAGAACCGCTTCGCGACGGGGCTGGACGAGTTCTTGGCGTGGAGCGCGTTGTCGACCGGCGCCTCGATGGCCTCGTAGTGCTCCGGGAACGGCCCGTCGTTCAGCGACGGCGCGAACAGGCGCGCGACGCCTTCGGGCAGCATGATGAACGCGCCGAACTGGCCCGGCGGGGAGTCGGGCTTGATGTCCGGAACGTCGCCCACCCACCGCTCGCCGTTCCAGACGATGCCCGCGCGGGTCGGATCCCAGGCCTTGCCCTGCGCGTCGGCGGAGGCGCGGTTGTACATGACGCGCCGGTTGGCCGGCCACGCGAACGCCCACTCGGGGAACATGCCGAGCCCGGTCGGGTCGGTGTTGTTGCGCCGCTTGGCCAGGTTTCCCGCGGCCGGGTACACGCCCGAGTGCAGCCAGTTGCCGCACATGGTGGACCCGTCGTCCTGCAGCTGCCCGAACCCGTCGAGCTGCTGGCCCGCGGCCTTGATGATCTTGGTGGGGTCCTTGGGGTCCTTGATGTCGGCCAGCGCCTTCCCGTTGATCTCCTTGAGGACCTCCTCCAGGTCGGGATTCACCGGGTTGGTGTAGTTCCAGATGACGTTGGTGACCTGCTCCGGCAGCGCGCCCCCTTCCTTCTTGTACAGGTCGCGGACGGCCAGGAAGATGCGGCTGACGATCTCCTGGTCGGTCTTGGCCTGTCCGGGAGGATCGATCGCCTTCCACTTCCATTGGATCCAGCGCGCCGAGTTGGTGAAGCACCCGTCCTTCTCCGCGAAGCTGGAGGCGGGCAGCAGGTAGACCTCGGTGGGAATCTGCGACGCGTCGGCCGTGCCGTACTCCTTCGGGGCCTTCCAGAACGCAGCCGTCTCGGTCTCCACGTTCTCGACCATCACCAGCCACTTCAGCTTCGAGAGCGCGCCCACCCACTTGGGCGAGTTGGGCCCGATGCCCACCGGGTTCATGCCGAAGGAGATGAACCCCTCCGGGCCGGGCTCCTTGCCGCCGGCCCGCGTGGAGCCCTGGCGGTAGATGTCGTCGCACATGAACATCCACGAGTAGTTACCGTCGGTCTTCGGCAACCATTCGTAGCCCCAGTCGTTCTCCTTGGTCGAAGCCTTGCCGTAGATCGACTTGAGCAGGCTGACCATGAACTTGGGATAGTTCGACCAGTAGTTCATCGTCGGCCACGCCTGCTTGTTGAGCGTCGAGGGCGTGACCTTCTCCAGATACGTGGTCAGGTCCTTCAGCTCGCCGCGCGGGGTGGCCAGATAGCCGGGCAGGATCTCGAAGGTACCCGCCATGTCGGTGGCGCCCTGGATGTTGGAGTGGCCGCGCAGCGCGTTCACTCCGCCGCCGGGCCGGCCGACGTTGCCCAGGAGGAGCTGCAGCATCGCCGCCGCGCGGATGATCTGCACGCCGGTCGAGTGCTGCGTCCAACCCAGCGCATACATGATGGTGCCGGCCCTGTCCGCGGTGCCCGTCGAGGTGACCACCTCCGCCACCTTGAGGAACACGTCCTTCGGCGTGCCGCAGATCTTCTCGACCATCTCGGGCGTGTAGCGGTCGACGTGCTTCTTCAGCAGCTGGAAGACACAGCGCGGATTCTGGAGCGTGTTGTCGACTTCGTACCCGGTGGTCTTCGGGTCGGGCTCATAGGCCCACTGCGTCTTGTCGTACTCCTTCTTCTGCTGGTCGTAGCCGGAGAACAGGCCGTCGTCGAAGTTGTACTTCTCGCCGACGATGTACGCGGCGTTGGTGTGCGTCTTGACGTAGTCCTCGTGGTACCGCTTCTTCTCGATCGCGTAGCGGATGATCCCGTGGAGGAAGGCGATGTCGCTGCCCGCGCGCAGCGGCGCGTAGTGATCGCAGACCGCCGAGGTGCGCGTGTAGCGCGGATCGACGTGGACGAGCTTCGCGTTGCGGACCTTCTTCGCCTCGATCGCCCACTTGAACCCGCAGGGGTGGGCCTCGGCGGAGTTCCCGCCCATGATCAGGATGACGTCGGCATTCTTGATGTCGACCCAGCCGTTCGTCATCGCGCCGCGGCCGAACGTGGCGGCCAAACTGGCCACCGTGGGACCGTGTCAAACTCTTGCTTGTGTGTCTCGGTACGGGACTCCGAAGGCCGAGATCGCCTTCCACTGGAGGAAGTTGAACTCGTTGGTGTCGGTGCAGCCGCCGATCCAGGCGATGCCCGGCGTGCGGTTCACCGTTTCCCCCTTGGCATTCTTGGCCACGAAGGTGCGGTCGCGCGTGTCCTTGATGTGGCGCGAGATCCCCTTGATCGCCTCGTCCCAGCTGATGCGCTCCCACTTGTTCGAGCCCGGGCGGCGCACTTGCGGGAAAGTCAGGCGGTTGCCGTGCGTGATGTCGTCCTTGAGGGTCGCGCCCTTGGGGCAGAGCGTGCCGCGGTTGATGGGGTGATCGGGGTCGCCCTCCACGTGCACCACCTGCGCGGTGACGTTCTTCGCCTTGTCGCCGAGCGTGTGGATGATCACGCCACAGGAGACCGAGCAGTAGGGACAGGTGCTGCGAGTCTCGGTGGTGCGCGCGATCTTGAACTGCCGCATTTCCGCGCGCGCTTTCGATGTGTCGAAGCCGATGCCCACCGCTGCGCCACCGAGCGCCGCGCCCTGCAAAAAAGTCCGCCGCTTCATGGGGCCTCCAGGCTGTCTGCGGGGCGAACACTCACGCGCTTCCCCCAATGCTGTCAAGCCCCTGGTCGGATAGGCTGAGGTGCGATGGCCCGTTTCGGCGCAGATACAGCCACGTGCGAAGTGTTCACGCTCCGAGAAGGCGTGCTGGCGGCCGCGGGACACGACCTGAAGCTCCGTCCGGAGCGATTCGAGATCGAGGCCGACGCCGGATCGGTGCGCGCGCGCTTCGAGGCCGGCTCGCTGCGCGTGGTGGCTGCGATGCGCGGCGGGCGCGAGGACCCCTCGGCGCTCTCGGAGCGCGATCTCCGGGACATCGAGCGCAGTTGCGCGCGCGAGGTGCTGGAGGCGCACCGCTTCCCGGAGATCGGATTCACTTCCAGCGAAGTGCGGCCCGGCTCCGTGCGAGGCACGCTCTCGCTGCACGGGCGCGAGCTGTCCGGCGAGTTCGTGGTGAAGCAGGCGGGCGGCCGCGCGATCGCCGAGGTGGAGCTCGACGTGCGGCGGTTCGGGATCCGCCCGTATACGGCGATGCTCGGCGCGCTGCGCGTCTCCCCGATGGTCCGGGTGGTGGTCACCACCCCCTGGCCCGACGTATAGGGGCCGCATGTACCTGCGCCTCGAGCTCGAAGGTGACCTGCACCGCACGCTGGAGTTCATCCCGCTGGCGGTGCGGCGCAAGCTCGACCTCGCTGGGCTCAAGCTGTCGCTCAAGGCGTGGACCGCGATGGCGCGCGCGGAGCGGCTCGCGATCTGTCACCTCCCGGTGGACGGGCCCGGCGATCTCGAGGTTTACCGCGAGGCGCTCGCCGCCTTCGCCGAGCGCGCCGGCCATCCGGTCGCGCCGCTCGAGGGAGGGCCTCTCGACGCAAGCGCGTGGGGAGCTGTGCGCATCCCCGAGAGCGTGGCGGAGCGCGCGCCGAAGCTCTCGCCCGCGCAGTGGAGCGCGCTCTCGGAAGAGGCGCGCTACGTGGTGTTCAGGCTCGCCGAGCCGCGCCGCGGTCCCGAGAAGCTCGATGCCGCGCTCCGCGAGCTAAGGCTGGCCCAGCCGCCGCCGTAGTCGGCTGCGCTTTTCATGCCGCGGACGGTGTGGGATGCATCCCGGCCGCCGCCTTGATTGGCGGCGCTGCGCTTTTCATGGCGCGGCCGTTATGGGATGCGTTCTGGCATGCCCGACGACCTGGAGCCCTCCGTCGTCACCGATTTCCAGGGCCGCATGACCTACGGCGGCTACCTGCAGCTCGAGCGGCTGCTCTCCGCGCAGGTGCCGCTCTCGCAGCCGCCGCACCACGACGAGATGCTCTTCATCATCCAGCACCAGACCACCGAGCTGTGGTTCAAGCTGCTCCTGCACGAGCTGCGCGCGGCTGTGCGCTTCGTGCAGGCCGACGACCTGGAGCCTTCGTTCAAGATCCTCGCCCGCGTGAAGCACATCCAGGCGCAGCTGGTGAACCAGTGGTCGGTGCTCGCGACCCTCACGCCCACCGAGTACGGCGAGTTCCGGCACGTGCTCGGTCCGGCGAGCGGATTCCAGTCGCCGCAATACCGGCTGGTGGAATTCATCCTCGGCAACAAGGACCCGCGCATGCTGCAGGTGCACCGCCAGTCGCCGAAGGACCAGGCGGAGCTGGAGGCAGCGCTGCGCGCGCCATCCTTGTACGACGAGTTCCTCCGTCACCTGGCGCGGCGCGGGATGGCGATCCCCCGCGAGGTGCTCGAGCGCGATCTCTCGGGGCCACCCCCGCGACATCCCGGCCTCATCGCCGTGTTCAAGCGGATCTACGAGGACCCGACCCAGTCCTGGGACGCGTACGAGATGTGCGAGAAGCTGGTCGACGTGGACGAGCAGTTCGCCATCTGGCGCTTCCGCCACGTCAAGGTGGTCCAGCGGATCATCGGCTCGAAGCGCGGCACCGGCGGCACGGCCGGCTACGACTACCTGAAGCAGCTCGTCGACCTGACCTTCTTCCCCGACCTCTGGGACGTCCGCACCGAACTCCGCGGCTAAGAACGTTTCACGCAGAGCACGCAGAGCACGCAGAGGTTTGGTTTAAAAAACAAAAACTCTGCGGTCTCTGCGAGCTCTGCGTGAAAACGCTTTTAGACCCCTTGTGGCCGGAGCAGCGGGACCAAGTCACGACGGATGAGTTGGTGGGCGCGCGAGTAGTCCACCTCGGAGGCGGAGCGGGCGGTCTGGGTCAGTTCGTGGAGGAGGGAGGA
>Ga0137394_10000242_pt1 | contig 38421 bp, 28 predicted proteins | sample czobulk116metaG_FD_108278 | JGI IMG/M metagenome (GOLD analysis project Ga0137394, IMG submission 108278) | Vadose zone soil microbial communities from Angelo Coast Range Reserve, California, USA - czobulk1.16 metaG | ecosystem: Environmental > Terrestrial > Soil > Vadose zone | place: USA... | reverse complement strand
TCCACTGGTTAGAGTACCGCCCAGATGCGTTGTGCTAAGTACTTTTGTTTCAATAGTTTTACCTCGTGAGGCATGGACCACTCTTTGCAACAACTGGGTTGGGGCGTAGTTCCCGAGTGATTGAGGCGACGTGCGAATCTACTTGCGTACTTTGAAGTGCTTCATTACGGCGGTCACGTTGACTGCACTGTGCACGAGTCCGGGTGCTCGAGCCCAGGACGCGGCACCCAAGACCGACAAAGCTTCAGCTCCAAATGCATCAGCCTCAAGTGAAAAATCACCCTCAGCACTGAACGGCGGTACAGCGCTCATACAACCTCCTCCGGGGTACCGAGTCGGGGTAGACGACGAACTGGCGATTTCTGTCTGGCACGAACCCGAATTCTCCCAGTCCGTCGTGGTCCGCTCGGATGGTATGGTCACGTTGCCGCTGCTGAATGACATCAAAGTCGTTGGTTTGTCTACGGAAGAATTACGGACCCTCTTGACCGACAAACTCAGGACCGTCGTAAATGATCCACAGGTCACGATTATTGTAAAGGCCATCAGGAGCCTCAAGGTGTTTCTCGTTGGCTCGGTGGGAAAGCAAGGGATGTTTCCGCTGACCTCCGGCCTTACGGTGCTGCAGCTCATCACGCAAGGGGGCGGTTTGGGTCCGTTCGCGAAGAGCCGTTCGATTTACATCCTTCGAACTGTGAATAGCAAGCAAGTTCGGATCGGTTTCAATTATAAGAAGGCGTTACAGGGGAAGGGCGAGGATCCTGTTCTTCAGTCTGGAGATATGGTTGTCGTTCCCTAGTGAGAGGCTGGAGAGAGGAACTGCGGGAGGGCTAATGGATTCCATGAGAAAACTGTTGGGTACGGCATTAGGATTATTCCTCACGCTGTTTCTTTGGATAACTCCCGTCACGGCGCAAGAAGACTCCACCGCGGCTCCTGCAAAGGACGAATTGCCGAAACCGGCCGCGAAAACTGCGTTTGGAATACCCAACGGAGAGGTTGTCAAAGATGATGATGTTGCGCCTGCTCCTGAAGGCCCTCCCAATCCGTACGCGGGGTCTATCAAGGATGTCGGGACTGGTCTTCCACTCCTCGGTACGTCTAGCACTCCCCTTCGTTGGGGAAGTTTCTCCATTTACACCTTCGAGTTTATCGGGTTACACGATTTCGAACTGGGTGGAACCGCTAATACGTCTCCCTCGGACCTCTGGATTCTGCGTACAGGTCTAATGTTTGATCACTCCCTGCTACGTGGCAAAAGCCGGATCGTGCTCCAATATTTGCCGCAAATGATAATCATCAACGGACAAGTTCACGCAAACTCCGCCACGAATAACAATACGTCCATCGGCACCCAATTTCAGCTTACACCACGGCTAAACATAACTGTGGGAGACAGCTTTACGCAAGTTAACGACAACTCTCTCATTCCGCAGAATTATCTCGCGGTGAATAGCCAGCTCGGCGCGTCGGTCCAGAACAACTTTCTGAACACGAATGGAAACTTTTTGGCCAATACAGCCAGCGCAACTGTGGAATACGGCCTTAGTCCCCGCACGAACATCACATTTTCTCCCTCCTTCCGGTACATGCGGTTCTTGAACGGTGCCTCAAATTACGGCGCCGACGGGCAGGCTTACATAGGAAGCGTTGCGCTGGGGCACGCCCTCTCGCTTCATAGGACAGTGGGAATCTCGGGATCGTATCAATACTTGAAAGAGAAGATCGGAGGGATACCTCAGGACGCGAACTATTACACAATTTCTGGCTTCTATAGTGAACAACTTGCGCGCACGTTCTGGGTTTCGGGCCATGTCGGGGCCACGAGCCAGAGATACTCCGGTCTGCCTCAGCCTGGGGGCTGGGGGCTCGCGGCTGGCTTATCCGTCACTAAGAGTTTTTCTCCCCGAATCAGCTCGGCGCTTGCTTACACTCGTGGAACAGTATTCAGCAATTACGTTACCCGGCAGCGGTCGGACAGAGTCGATGCCTCAGTTAGCTTCATCGTTTCCTCCCGGATCGCTTGGAGCAACCAGTTTGGCTATCTTCACGAGCTAGCAGGTGTCAACCCGACGAGTGGGAAATACGGTGCGACCAATGTATCTTATCGCTTCTTTGGAAACTTCAGTCTGTTCACTGCTTTCGCCTATACATTCCAGAACTCGAGCACACAGCAACTGCTCGCTGGCGACATAAAGACTTTGGCTTATGGGATTCGGTGGTCACCACAGACGATATCCGCGAGGTAGTTGCCCCCCGATTTCTAAAGCGAGCGGGGAGCGTGCCGAAATCTTTTTCACGAGTCTGGCCGAGTTGTCAGATCCGATTAGATCGCAGTAGTTGAGACCTGCAGTTTACCCTAGGGAGAGCCCCCGGAGACATCTATCCCCTGTCAACCCATTCATTATTAACACCTTATAACGAAGAAACTTGGATTAGAAGACGTTCCCTTTTTCTCCGCGTAGTTTTTGCTCTTGATCTCTCGCAGAAACGGCTGGGCGAGACTATGGAAAGGATTTCCACACACCGATGGTTTGGGGAATACCGATGTATCGATACCTGGAAGCGTGCTTGTAACTTATTGAAAACAAGGCGCCAGCTTTCAATCGGATGCGCCCCTCCGACGCGGTCCTTGGTAAGTAACGTGCTCAATTGTCTTCTGTCTAGAATTTGTTGGCAAGACTAAAGGTTTTCTCAGGAGGTAAGCACGCCTTGGCAATCGGCCCGGTTGAACATGCATCCGCCTCATATGTCTTCGGTGATTTGAGACTGAGCGACTACCTCGAAATCGCGCGCCGCAGGAAGTGGTGGGTGATACTGAGCGTCCTCGCGATGCTTATTGTGAGCACCGTGATCGGCCAGCGACTGAAGAATATCTATCGGGCTGAGACGATGATACTTGTCGATTCTTCGCAAGTTCCGTACAACTATGTAGCTCCAGTAGTTACTATGGACGTTTCCGCTCGACTAACCACGCTCCAACAACAGGTGCTGTCACCTACTCGACTAAAAAAGTTGGTGGAACTTGAGGGTCTTTATCCGGACCCGAGCGGAAAAGGGAGCGAGGACGACGTAATCCGGTCTGTTCAGAATTCCATCATCGTTGAGATTGTCAATCCGGGCGGCGGAAAGATGGGCGCTTTCCGAATAGCGTATAGCAGCAAGAAGCGCGATGAAGTTGCGCGAGTGGCCAATCATCTTGCTCAGATGTTCATCGAAGAGAATCTAAAAGCTAGAGAGGAACAGACTTCAGGTACTGCTCAGTTTCTCGAAGATCAGATGACGGAGACCAAGCGAGAGCTGGATGTGACTGAAGTCCAGCTTCGAGACATCAAGTCAAGAAATATCTTAGATCTCCCGGAATCGAAGCCGTATCACATGGAAGCTCTTGCGACCTTGCGCGGTCAAGTACAGAACATCAACGATAAGATCAGTCAGTACCAGCGCGACAAGACGATGTTGCAGTCTATGCTACTTTCGGGTGGGCCTGCGCCCACAATAGACGTTGAATCCGGCGATGGTGTTAGCGGTGTTTCTCCCGATCAGGTTCAGCTACAGAGACTTGAGGCAAAGCTGGTAGAACTCCGTACCAGATATGGTCCGGCGCATCCCGCAGTTCGCAGAACTCAGAACGAAATCGATCAACTCAAAGAGAAGATAGCAAATGCTCCGCCGGACTCTCTGGCGGCGACAGCAAATCAGAAACCAGCAATTCAATCTAACAAATCTAGCCCCCGAAATCCAGTGCTCCAAGCCCAGATTGAAAAACTTGATGAGGATATTAACGATCTGACTAGACAGCTTCCACCTCTGGAGAAGCAGATAGAATTTCACACTGCAAAACTTGCAGACGTACCAGTCTTCGAGCAGAAGATTGCCCGCCTGCAGCAGGATTACGATTCATTGAAGAAACAGTACACCGGGCTGGTAGAGAAGAAACAATCAGCTGAAATGTCTTACGCCCTGGAAGTTCATCAGAAGGCAGAGAGGTTTGTGGTGTTGGATGCTGCCCAGACCCCGTTGAAGCCTGCGTCGCCAAATCGCCCACTGATCAGCTTCGCGGGTCTTCTGAGCGGACTTCTGATCGGAGTGGCGCTAGCCGTTGGAGTGGAGATGAACGACGAAACTGTTCGGTCCGAGAACGAGGCGGCTCTCATCCTTGGCAAGCCCGTGTTGAGCGCTATTCCGCGGCTTATTTCTGCTCAGGAACGAAGGGTCTTGCGGCTTCGTGCCATTGGCATGTTGGCATGTACAGTGGTTTGTGCCCTGGCCCTCGGCGTTCTGCTTTCCTTTGTCTCGGGAAGGTTTTTCTAGATGTATCTCACCTTCTACGGCTTCAAGGATGAACCGTTTCGTCTGACGCCGGATCCGAGGTACCTCCACCTGTCGGAGCCGCATCAGGCTGCCCTTACTGCAGTACTCGAAGGGATCTTTTACCGCAAGGGTCTTGTGATGCTCACAGGACCCATCGGCACTGGGAAAACGACACTGGTCCACACCGCGCTGCAAATTATTTCGGACAGGAAAATGCCGATCAAGAGCGCGCTTTTGTTCAACCCGGTTTTGACTCGAGACGAGTTCCTGGAAATGATGCTCGAGGAGTTCGAGGTACGGTGTCCCTCAACAAGTAAACCGCGTCGCTTAGCGGCATTGCATCAGATGTTGCTTGAGACGCAGCGTGCTCGGGGTACGGCTGTACTCTTCGTTGACGAAGCTCACCTGCTAAGCCCGGAGTTGCTCGAGGAAATTCGCCTTTTGGGCAATGCCGACACTCATGATGGGAAGTTGCTGCAGATTGTTCTGAGCGGCCAACCCGAATTGTTAACCATCATGCAGCGCAAGGAACTGAGCGCGCTGCAACAACGCATTGCTGCACGCGCCAATCTGCGACCTCTGACTGCGCTGGAAACGAGAGTGTACGTTGCTGAGCGGTTCCTTGCCGCCGGATTGCAGGGACCTTCGCCATTTCCACCCTACACATTGGAAGTCTTGCACGACTTTTCCGGAGGCGTGCCGCGTCTGATCAATTTGATCGGCGACGGTTGCCTGACCCTGGGCTTTCGAAGTGAGAGGAGCACAATTCAACCGGATATGGTGAAGGAAGTAGCTGCTTCCATGGGCCTCAGGTCTCATGTGGTTCCGGCTTCGGCCAAGAATATCGTGAATGCACCTGTTTGGCAGAGCAAGCCTGTCCAATTGGAGATGACGGATGATGGCCCATCTTTCAATCACGCCCCGGAGCACGGAAGCGGGGAGGGACCCGGGGAGGAATCCCGGCGAGACAATCTCGCGACACAGTCCGTACTGATCATAGGAAAGAGCCCCGCGTCTGATGCCTCAAAGGATCGCGTCGCCACACAGAAAACTACCGTGGACAAGCTGATAGAAGCAATGAAACAGAATCGCGCTGTCGCGCGTGGAGTTCGCTAGCATGAGCAAGTTCTTCGACGAGACGCTGAAGTCGCGCAATCCGATCCGGCCGGAGCAAAGCTTTAGTCTTGCCGGTTTGCAAGAGGTCGTAGCGACGGAGGAACAGACAGAGTCGGAGCCACCCGAACGTGATCCCGCGCCTCCGGCGGTAGGGCAAACAAGAAGAATCGAAATTCCAGCCTCGAAGCTGCTACCTGCGCAGTTTGAAGGCAGCGATACCTTACAATCGGCAGAGGAGTCGTACCGAGCTCTACGGACCCGGCTGATGCACTTGTACTCAGGGCGTGACCTCCGATCCATAGTCGTCACCAGCTCGATCCCAGGCGAAGGCAAGACCCTTACTTCATTCAATCTTGCCTTGTGCTGGTCTCAACTGCACGACAAGCGCGTGCTTCTCCTCGACGGTGATATTCGCACAGGTGGCTTGACTCGTTTATTAAACTTCACGCCGCTTCCAGGACTCGCGGATGTACTCTCAGAGCGATGCAGTCCCGAGTCTGCGGTTTTGGAAACGAATCATCCCAATCTCTATGTGTGCGGCTCGGGTTCAACGGCGCTCTCACCGCCGGAGCTTTACGCAGGCCATCGCTGGCAGGAATTTATCCAGTGGTGCAACGAATCGTTTCAGCTTGTAGTGGTCGACGCGCCTCCCATCATGAACTTGGCGGATGTCGAATTGATGACGGCAGCCTGCGCCGGTGTTCTCTTGGTCGTCCGGGGGCGCCATACGCGTCGGGACGTACTGCAGAAGTCCGCAAGGCAACTCGATGCGAAGAAGTTGCTCGGCGTCGTGTACAACATTTCCGATGGTATCCACCACAAGTACTACTATGAGGCAGCAAAAGAAAAGTAGAAGGGATCAACGCTCGCGGGAAGCAAGATGAATTGATCCTGTTTGCGAAGAGAAAAAAATAGCGCCATGTTTCCAAATCTGAAGCTTCAAATCTTCCGTCGCGGCAGTCATCAAAACCAGCTGGCCAAAGCCGTGGGTATCGATGAGACCGTTTTGAGCAAGATCATTCACGGCTACCGCGCTCCAACCCCGGCTCAGAGGAGAATCCTGTCGAATTATCTTGAGGCAGAGGAGGCTTGGCTCTTTGAGTGCTTTGAAGCAGCCCCCCCCAGATCCGAAAGGGTACAAGTCGCTGGGCCAGACAAGGCGGCCGACAATGGCGACGTCTGAATCTTCTACGGCTGTCTTTCAGGGGAAATCTGGCATCGTCTCTCCGTCATGCGTTCGCGTTTCGCCACTGGAAGCAAACGCTCATTCTCGATGGGACAATTTTGTTCTTGGCCATCCGGAAGGCACGTTCTTCCATCAGACATCCTGGATGCGGGTGATAGAAAAAACCTATGGCTACCGCCCCTGTTATTCTTATGCGGAACGCGATGGCCAAATCACAGGTGTTGCTCCCTCGTTCTTCGTCTCAAACTGGATCACGGGCCGTTGTTTGATATCTCTTCCCTTCGCTGTGTATGGCGGCGTGTGCGCGGTCGATTCCGAAAGCGAGGAGGCATTGCTAGAGGGCCTTGAGGAGCTCGCTTGTGAACAGCGTGCTGAGTATCTGGAAATTCGAAATCGTAACGGTGTCATTCGTTCGGCGTATCACGCCAATCCCCGCTATGCTAGCTTCACCATATCTCTGGTTCCAGATGCCAACAAGGTCTACTCTGAATTTCCGAAAGATATTCGTTACATGATTCGCAAGGGAGAGAAAGCCGGTTTACGAGTTCGGAAGGGGTTTGATCAGCTCGACAGCTTTTACAGGCTTATGACGATCAATCTGCGGCGGCTAGGCACACCGGCTTTTCCACGCGCATTGTTCGAGAATCTAATTTATGAGTACGGGAACCAGATAGACCTTACGCTTATCTACGCCGGGGATAAGCCCGTCGCTGGCGGTATGTCGTTTTGTTTCCGCGACTCTATGCAGCCCTACTATGTCGGCTCTCTGGAAGAGGCCAAAGGGCTGGCTGCCAATAACTTCTTGTGGTGGAAGCTAATTGAACATGCAGCACAGGCGGGCTTCAAAACGTTCGATTTTGGCCGGAGCAAGATAGGCTCGGGAAACTTCGATTTCAAGAAGAAGTGGAATCCGCGCATCGAATCACTAAGTTACCAGGTTCGTTTGATCCGCCGCAAGGAACTGCCAAATTTTTCACCCGTAAATCCCAGGTTTGAGCTCGCTACGAATATCTGGAAGAAGCTGCCACTAGGGTTGACGCGGGTGATCGGACCGCGCGTCGTACGGTGGTTTCCCTGAAAATACCCGATGCGCCCGATGGCCGGTGCCTCGGCTGGGCTTGAGCGGAACAACACCAATGCAAACGCAGCTCCATCAGGAACCTGAAAACCTAACGGTATCCCCAGGCGAGCTCCGGCCGGCTCATTCCACCGGACGCTTGCGCGTGCTGCACGTGCTGAGTTGCCTCGGTTTGGGAGGCACGGAGCACGGCGTTTTGAAAATCATACGAGGGCTCGGAGATGATGAATTCGAGCATCAAATCTGCGCCGTTCGTGGCATCGATGAGAGTTTTGCGCACCAAATGAAGATTGAAGCGAAGATGTCGGCCGTGGGAACCCGCGAGCCGGGGTTTCAGTTCCCTCTGTTCCGGCTCGCACGGCTCATGAAACAATTTCGTCCCCATGTTGTCCACACGCGCAATTTCGGCGCACTCGAAGCAATTCCTGCGGCGCGTATGACACGCGTGCCAGTGGCAATCCACAGCGAACATGGATATGAGCTCGAGACCCTCAAAGGGCTCCCTCTCCGGCGACGCATCGTCTGCAGTGCCTTTTATGCATTGGCCGATCAGGTTTTCACCGTCACTGAGGACTTGAGGGACTACTATTCGAGACAGGCGTGGCTTTCTCCCAAGAGGTTCCGCGTGATTTATAACGGTGTGAACACCGATCTATTCCGTCCTCGTCCGGAAATTGCCGCTTCTCTCAGGTCTGCACTCGGTATTTCTGCGGGCAGGGTTGTCATTGGAAGCGTTGGCCGCATCGTCCCGATTAAGGATTACAAGACCCTCCTTCAGGCTACGGAAATTCTGGTAAGACAGGGTCGGGATGTCCAAGTCCTTCTTGTGGGATCTGGTCCGGAATTGCCCAAGCTGCGGGAAGAGGCGGCGGCGTCTCCGGAGCTCGCCGGGCGAATCTTGTTTCTAGGTGCTTCCGATGGAATTCCAGACCTCCTCAACGCGATGGATGTCTTCGTTCTCCCATCCATTTCTGAGGGCATGTCCAATACGATCCTTGAGGCAATGGCTACCGGGCTCCCGCCCGTCGTTACTCGCGCTGGCGGCAATCCGGAGCTTGTTGAAGACGGCCGCGTTGGTTGTCTCTTCAACCCCGGCGATGTTCAAGCTCTCGCTGGGCTTCTATCCCGTCTTGCAGACGAAACCGTGCTTCGTCGCCGCTACGGCCAAGCTGCGCGTCAACGCGCGGTGGAACATTTCAGTCTCGCGGTAATGATGCGGCATTACCGCGACCTATATCTAGATCTCGCGTCGCGCCGCGGCGCTTGGAAAGGAAATTAGGAGAACTGTAATGTGCGGCATTTGCGGCATCTTCGAATACGAGCGCCGGTCCGAGATTCCCCGGGAAATGGTCCACAAGATGAATCAGACCATGACCCATCGCGGCCCTGACGACGGCGGAGTGTTTGTCGGCCAGGGCGTCGGTCTTGGCCACCGCCGATTGAGCATTATCGATTTAGCCGGCGGCCACCAGCCCATGTCTAACGAAGATGGCACCATCTGGGTACTTCTCAACGGCGAGATTTATAACTACCCTGAACTCCGTTCCGAATTGCTTCAGCGGGGGCACATATTCGCTACCAGGTCGGACACGGAAGCAATTGTCCACGCCTACGAAGATTTTGGAGAAGGGTGTTTCGCGAAACTCCGCGGAATGTTTTCTATCGCCCTGTGGGATTCACGCCAGCGGAAGCTGGTTTTGGCGCGTGACCGCGTCGGCAAAAAGCCGCTTTTTTACGCCGCCGATCGCAACCGAATCCTCTTCGGCTCCGAGCTGAAGGCTCTCCTAGCCAGCGATCTGCTTTCCCGGGAGATGGACGATGAAGCGCTTTCCGACTACTTCTCCTTGGGATATGTCCCCGCACCCAAGACGATCTACCGTTCCGTTCGGAAAGTGATGCCGGGGAGTTTTCTCGTCGCCTCAGCGGCCGGGATCCGGGAGAGCAGCTATTGGGATTTGTCGTTTGCCAAGGTAGAGAATCGGACAGAAGAAGAATGGTGCGAGCGCCTCCGTCACGAACTTTGTGAAGCTACCCGCGTCCGCCTGATGAGCGACGTTCCCCTCGGCGCATTTCTCAGCGGTGGCATCGATTCGTCTTCCATTGTAGCGATGATGAGCCATTTGATGAAACGCTCGGTAACCACGTGCTCGATCGGTTTCCGCGAAGACAAATTCAATGAAACACAATTTGCACGACAGGTCTCGGAGCAATTCTCTACCGATCATCACGAAGAAGTTGTAGAGCCCAACGCTCTCGAAATTGTCGATAAGCTTGCCTGGCATTTCGATGAACCATTCGCGGACTCCTCCGCCATCCCGACGTATTACGTCTCCAAGATCGCTCGAAGCCAGGTGACGGTGGCACTTGGCGGCGACGGGGGCGACGAAAATCTTGCGGGGTACCGTCGCTACAAACTCGATCATTACGAGAATCGTTTGCGCAGTTATGTTCCCGCGGCCGTGCGCCGCTCCGTTTTTGGCCCTCTCGGCCGCTGGTACCCGGCGATCGCCTGGGCTCCTCGCGTTTTTCGCGCTAAGGCGACGTTTCAAAGCTTATCCCGCACTCCGCTAGAAGGATATTTCAATTCCATCTCGTATTTCCGCCCGGACGATAAGGCGCGGTTGTTCACTCCCGAATATCGGCGGCGTCTCGGCGGATATGATTCACTAGGAGTGTTCCGCCATTACTACGACCGCGCTGACACGGACGACCTTCTCTCGAAGATCCAATATGTGGATATTAAGACGTACCTCACCGACGACATTCTCACGAAAGTAGATCGGGCGAGCATGGCCGTCTCGCTGGAAGTTCGCGCCCCCATGCTCGACCATAAATTCATGGAATGCGTTGCGTCCATCCCCAGCGGTCTCAAGTTGCGCTCCGGAACGGGCAAGTACATCTTGAAGAAAGCCCTGGAGCAAACACTCCCTCACGACATTCTCTATCGAGCCAAGCAGGGGTTTGCGATTCCTCTGGATGTTTGGTTTAGGCATGAACTGAAGGACATGGCTTACGACATCATTGTAGGCACCAAGGATGACATCCTGGACCAACGCTTCCTGAAGAAGATCTGGGACCAGCACCAGAAGAACTACTACGACAGATCCGCGCTCCTTTGGGCGACCCTAATGTTCCGGAAGTGGCGAGAGGTATTTCGCGCATGAATAAAGGGGCGGCATGAGCGGAGTCTTCGGCATTTGCGAACCGGGACGAGAATTGAGCGTCGGAATCTTGCTGCCCATGCTTGATGCCCACACCCTGTCCGGGGAATCCGGGCGTGAATTGTGCGGCGGCCGATCCGTCGCGCTAGGTGTAGCCCGGCGGTGGAACTTCCAGCAACTTGCCGTGACTCAGAACGTGACTGTGGTTGCAGACGCCGACTTGGTGGAGTTGGCCTCGCTTGCTGAAGCCCTCTCGCTTACACACGGCGAGGTTTCTCAGATGTCAGTGGCCGAACTGCTTGCGCGCCTCTATCTTAAAGAAGGCCCTGATTTCTTGAAACACCTCCATGGAGGATTCGCGCTCGCTCTTTGGGACGAGAAACACGAACGCCTCATTCTGGCCATCGACCGGATGGGCATCAAGAGCCTATATTGGCGGCGCGAAGGGGATCGCCTGCTGTTTGCTTCGCGGATAGGTGGGATTCGCGCAAGCCAGAGCACTATTGCTGAAGTCAATTCCCGGGCCATCTTGCAATTTCTGCTGTTTTCGGCCGTTCCTGCTCCCATCACCAGCGACCAGGGAACCGAAAAACTCCGCCCCGGCACATCAATCACTTTTTCGTCGCATAAAGTTCTGGAACAGCAGTATTGGGATCTCGAATATCCGGAAAGCCGGAATCGAAGCGTTGTCCATTGGGCCCAGGAGTTGCGAGACACAATGCGCGGCGCGGTCCACCGTCACCTGGGAGGATGCGAACAATCTGTCTCCGGTTGCTATTTGAGCGGTGGCACGGATAGCAGTTCAATCGTTGCGTTTGCGAGTGAAATTCACCGCCCTGTGCAATCCTTCTCGATTGCGTTCGAGGAAACTGGTTTCAGTGAAATCGACTTTGCGCGGACGACTGCACGTGCTTTCCACACAAAACACCATGAGAAATTCCTGGCGCCACAGGATGCCTCCCATGCAATTGAAAAGATCATCAGCTACTATGACGAGCCGTTCGCCAACTCCTCGGCGATCGGTTCGTACTACTGTGCCTTGCTTGCCCATGATCACGGGGTCAAGACTCTTCTTGCTGGCGACGGCGGCGATGAACTCTTTGCAGGCAACGAACGCTACGCGCAAGACAAATATTTCGCCGCTTATCACCTCCTTCCTTCTTGGCTGCGCGTTGGGCTGATTGAGCCGCTTGCCGGTTTCCTGCCCCTGAATGATGGGAAGCTGAGTCTTCCTCGCAAATATGTTCGTCGCGCGAAAATACCGAACCCTCGGCGGATTTTTTCGTACGGATTCTTTCTAAGTCGGCCTGCGGAAGAGGTATTTGAAGACGGCTTCCTCCAGATCGTTGGCAATGACAACTGGCTCGCGATTCCGGAAAAACATTTCTCTCGCGCGCGGGCTTCCTGCGAGCTGAACCGCATTCTCTATCTCGACATGAAAATGACGCTGGCGGATAACGATCTCCGAAAGGTTTCAGGGACAGCTGAGCTCGCCGGGGTCAACGTGCGCTATCCTCTTCTCGACACGCGCTTGGCGGATCTTTCAGGGCGCATTCCCGCTGATCTCAAACTAAGAGGATTCCAGAAACGCTATATCTTCAAACAAGCGATGAAGGATATTCTCCCCGCGGCAGTGCTTAACAAGAGAAAGCACGGTTTTGGCGTACCCCTGGCGCAATGGCTTCTCAAGGAACCGCGTATGAACGAGTTGATGCAAGACGTGATGCGTGATTCCCGGACACGTCAGCGCGGCTATTTCCGCCCGGAATTTTTCGATCGTCTGATGGGACTGCATGCCCAACACCCGAACTTTTGCGGGGAAATTGTCTGGTACCTATTGGCACTCGAGCTTTGGCATCGACAACATCTGGAGCAAACCAGGGACACAGTTCATGCCATCTGAAGCTAAATCCGGCGATCCTCGGGCAATCAAGGGCGCCGATGGGAGAAGTCCCGGCCTCTCGACCGCATTCAAGGAAAACTGCCGCAAGGCAATCTCCGCTGGCCTCTTCTATTCGGGCACATTCAGGGTGATGCGGCGATTCGAAGGCTCCCATGAGTTCTATACCTGTTCCGGGGCGAGACTCCCGCGTTTGCGTCGTTCTTCTGCTTCGAAATTTGGAATCCTTTGTTACCATCGCATCGGCACGGAAGGAGTTCCTCTCCATTCGAAGCTGAAGCCCCAAGCGTTCGAGGCTCAGATGCGATACCTGAAGACAAGATACCGCATCGTTCCGCTCGGGCAGATGTGTCATGAATTGCTTTCAGGGGATCAGGTCCCTCCTACTGTGGCCATCACGTTTGATGATGGCTATCGAGATCTATACACCCATGCGCTTCCGGTGCTGCAAAAATACGGAATTCCCGCGACGATTTATCTAATCGGCCGGTGCATGGAAACCGGCGAAAGTCCCTGGTACGATTCGATTTTCGCAAGCATCGGTGTTGCGCCAGGCGCCTCGATCGAAATAGAAACAAACGGGGTGCACCAATTCTCTCTTTCCACTTCCCGATCGCGCCTTGATGCCGCTTGGGAAATCGTTTGCTACCTTCGTTCCATACCCGACACGGTCCGCCAACGGTGGTGTGCAGAGTTCAGCAGGTTGCTGCCTCCACCGGCGGAACAGCTCGAGGAGCGAATGTTGGACTGGGGCCAGGTTCGAGCGATGCGGCGGGCCGGCATATCTTTTGGGGCACACACTATGAATCACCCAGCTGTCAGCCGGCTTGAATCCGCTGCTTATCAAGACGAGTTCACTTCCTGCAAGGAACTTCTGGAGGGCGGCCTTGATGGGGCGGTAGTGGATTTTGCTTACCCATTTGGCAAGTTGAATGACTGCGGAAGCGCCGCGCAAGAGTTTCTTGTTCGCGCGGGCTATCGCTCTGCCGTAACCACGATGGAGGGGTTCAATTCGCCCGGCGAGAGCCCTTATTTGCTTCGTCGTCTGCAGATAAGCGACGAGCACGCTCTGCCGTTGTTTGCATTCAATCTGAGCAGAATGTTCTTCGAAGCCAATGAGGAACAGACCATTTGCTGGAGATCGGGAATGCCCCACGAGCCTGCGCCCGCACCAAAATCAGCATGGAGAGCTCCTTAGAGACACACGATGCGAGCCGCAATCCTTCTATTCATACTAGGGATATCCGTCCCGGCAAGTTTCATAAGTCCGTACTGGGGCGTCCTGATGTGGTATTGGGTATCGTACTTCAATCCTCATCGTTTCATGTGGGGGTTTGCATATGACCTTCCCGTCGCGCTCCTGGTGGCCGTCCCCACGCTGCTCGGCGTCTGCTTTGCCAGAATATCTCTGCGTTCACTATTGGTTCCAGAGTCATTGCTCCTTATCGGACTCTGGGTCTGGTATAGCGTTACCTACATTTACGCAAAGAGTGTCCCACTATTTGCCGGACATATGGAAGACGCCAGCTACGAGATGGCCCACATCAGCAAGATTCTCCTCATGACTCTGGTTATGATCGTTGTGATTACGACTCGAGAGCGCCTTTATGGAGTCATGCTGGTTACCGGGGGTAGTCTGGGACTCCTTGCGCTGAAGGGCGCAATCTTTGGGGCTAGAACTGCCGGAGCATCCCGCATCTTCGGTCCTCCCGATTCCTTCCTCGCGGACAACAACGCATTCGCTTTGGCAGTCAATGTCTGCCTACCGATTCTGTTTTTCTTGGCACGTTCCGAACGGCGGCGGTGGCTTAGAATGCTTTTGTATATGTGCTTCATTTCTGGGATCGTCACCGTGCTGTTGACGTATTCCCGCGGTGGCTTACTCGGACTCGCCGTGGTGATGGGGGCGATCATTTTGCGAAGCCGCCACAAAATCCTGGCCGCATTCGCGGCCACGGTTGCTCTCGTCATTATCGTTGCTTTCGCGCCGCCAGCCTGGATGCATCGAATGGGGCGGTTCGCCGAGGGCGATCTGGACGCAACCGCCAATCAGCGCCTCGTCTCCTGGGAGACGGCTTTGAATTTTTCGCATGACTTTCCAATCACAGGGGGTAGTTTCCATGCGCTTCCCGACCAGTCTATCTTCAAGCGCTATCAGCCTCGTTCATTGCCCGACGGGCTTCCTTCCTCAGGTCCTCATAGCATTTATTTTCAGCTTCTTGCCGACCAAGGCTTCATAGGTCTCGCATTGTTCCTTCTGCTCGTGGCTTCTTGCTTTCTTACACTGTTCCGTATCAGGCGCAGAGCGCGCAGCGTCCCGGAGGCGAATTGGATCGTTGATTACACTCTGATGGTTGAAATTGCGCTGCTGGGGTTCATGACCAGCGGTGCCTTTCTCGGATTTGTGTATTTAGATCTGGTGTATCAAATGGTTGGCACTGTCGGGGTATTGAAAATTCTGCTCCGTAAGGAGTTGATGGCTTTGGATTCGGAGAAAGCATCAGAGGCAAGCCCCGCAGGGGTGTTGGAAGAAGTGGCGTCTCTGGTCTGAGGCCATTTGCGGATGGTCCGAGATATGAAATGCATTCCCTGGAGTCTCGTATGACAGGAAATATTGCTGTTCGATTCGTTGTCTCAGCACTCCTGATTCTGTTTATGGCCCTGCCCCCTCTGGCAATGGCTCAGGAATGGACTTGGACAACATCCCAGATTGATACGGAGGGAACCGACTCCTGGGTCGCAGTAGATCACGGTGGGAACATTCATGTCAGTTATCGCTTTCCGATCCATGCGCAACTCAAATATGCTTTTCTCCCAGTGGGCGGTTCCCGTTGGTTTTCCATGAGTCTCGATCGGATGCTCGGGGATTTCTTGACAGGAATTGCGGTAGATCCAAAGGGAAATCCCTATATCTGCTACAGCCCTGGGGCACTCAAGCTCGCGGTGCTCGACGGTAATAGCTGGAAGATCCAAGAAATTGATCCGGGCAGGGGACTGGTTCACTTTTACTGTTCAGTTCGGTTTGGACCGGATGGTGCTCCTCAATTGAGTTGGTATGTGGAAACGCCTTTCAGTGTGCACTACGCCGTGCTCCGAAATGGAGTCTGGATGGCACGAACCGTCGACAATCAAGGTATGCCCGGCAAGATCAATTCCTTGGCCGTCGATCATTTGGGAAATCCTCAGCTCTCCTATATCGGACTCGCCGGTACGAAATTGGGGTATGCTCGCTTCAATGGTCAAGTCTGGACTCGAATTACTTTGGAAGGTCCTGATCAAGGACTCGAAAAGAGCCGCGGCGACACTGGCATGGGCAACTCCATCGCCACAGATTTCGATAACAACCCCATGATCAGCTATTTCGACACTTCTTCGTTGAAATTCGCACATTTCGTTGATGGCAAATGGAGATTCGAGATCATCGACCGTTTCGACCGCGTCGATCAATGGAGCTGGAGAACTTTCCGTAGTTCGACTGTTTTGGATCGAAACGGATATCCACATATTGGCTACCAAAGCCCCTTGGGATTGAAGCATGCATGGTGGGACGGCCACCAATGGAGGACTCGGCTGATCTTGGCTCCTGCTGGAACGACATTTGACGGTGCCATGGCCATCGACGAAAAGGACAACCTCTATTTCTCCTATACCGATCCGGTCCAACGAAGTCTAATGCTCGCCATCGGTCATTACTCGAGAGATCAACAAACGGCTATAACGGATTCCTCACCGGAGCCGGGGAAACAGCCTTGAAGTTCGTTTCGCTTACCACGGCGCGAAGGTAGATGGATTGTGAACATAGAAAGTGCCCAGCTAATTTTCTGCTTGGCTTTTGCTCTACTTCTGTATGTCTATTTTGGCTATCCTCTTCTGCTAGCTGTTGTGGCTAGGCCTCGCAAGGATACTCCCCCTCCGGGCGGAGGATACCTGCCGCGGGTCACGATGCTTATTTCTGCTTATAACGAAAGGGGCGTCATCGAAGGTAAAATTCAGAACACCCTCGCTCTTGATTACCCTCCAGATTTGTTGACAAACCTCATTGTTTCGGATTGTTCGGACGATGGCACTGACGAAATTGTTCTCCGCTACGCTTCCCAGGGCGTCCAGCTGGTTCGCTTGTCGGAACGTCTTGGAAAAAGCATAGGGCTCAACCTTGGCGTCCAAAAGGCTGCTGGTGAGATCTTGATTTTTTCGGACGCCAACGCGATCTACCAGCCCGACGCCATCGGTCTTCTCGTCCGCCATTTCTCCGATCCTCGTGTGGGGTATGTGGTGGGCAACGCCCGCTATACGGAGCGCTCTTCCAAGACCGCGTCGGAGGCGTCCGAGGGCTTGTACTGGAAGCTGGAAACATGGCTCAAAGAAAAGGAATCGGATTTCGGCTCGGTCGTTGGTGGCGATGGCGCCATCTACGCTATGCGTCGCGAGCTCTACACTCCTTTGCGCCTCACCGACATCAACGATTTTCTGAATCCGTTGCAAATCATCGTTCGAGGCTATCGTGGCGTCTACGAACCCTCAGCGATTTGTTTTGAAGAAGCCAGCGACACTTTTGAGAAAGAATTTCGCCGCAAGGTCAGGATTGTCAGCCGGAGTCTGAACGCCGTGCGCCGTGCTCCGCGCGTTTTACTTCCTTGGACTCAGCCGCGTCATTGGCTGGCGTTGATCTCACATAAGATCCTCAGATGGTTCGCTCCACTCTTTCTATTCATTGCGCTGATCGCCAACCTCACGCTGTGGCCTAGCCCATTCTATCGTGTTACGGCCTGTCTTCAACTCGGGTTTTACCTCCTGGCTGCGATTGGTTGGGCTGTCGAATCTCGCGGTGCCGCCCCGCGGTTCCTCTACCTGCCTTACTATTTTTCCCTTATCAATTGGGCCTCCATGCTCGGCATTTTCAAGTGTCTTACAGGTTCCCTCACACCCACATGGCAGACCATTCGCCAGGACACGCCGGCACATTCAGACGAATCAGTCCAGTTCGTCAAGAAGAGGTCTTGACCCGTGCCACTCCGCGTCCTTCATGTGCTGGACCATTCCTGGCCTGTTCTGGACGGCTATGCACAAAGGAGCCGCTGTATCATCACAGCGCAGATGCAGCTCGGAATGAGGCCTTGTGTTCTTACGAGCCCCTTGCATCAACTTGACGACCCGCTGGCATCTGACACAATTCTTGACGATGTTCGTTACTTCCGCACACCTCACAAGCTTGGGCTCGCGGGGCGCGCTATTCAAGCGCGCTGGCCGCTCTTTCGCCAATTGGCTGTTGTGCAGTTATTGCGGAACAGGATCAAGGCCCTACTCGAAAACGAATCATTTGACATCATTCATGCGCATTCTCCTGCACTCTGTGGCTTGGCAGCCGCACAAGCGGCTCGTCCCTGCCGTGTCCCTTTCGTTTATGAACTTCGATCTTTTTGGGAAGATGCCGCCATGGACCAGGAAATGACGAATCGAAAGTCTCTGCGTTATGTCCTTGCTAGGAATCTCGAGACACACGTCGTGAGGCGCGCTGACGCCGTCGTCGGAATCGCGAGGTCCATCTTGCAGGATCTCGAAGCTCGTGGAATCGCCCCAGAGAAGCTGTTTCACATTCCAAACGGCGTCGATACCTTGCGTTTTATCCCACGAGTTCGGGATTCCGGACTGGCAGCTGATCTGGGCCTCAATGGCGCTCCTACTCTTGGTTTCATCGGCACCTTGTTCCCATGGGAAGGCATCGCCTGGCTCGTCCGCGCTGGTGTTGCTCTTCGCAAAAGAGGTTTTGTTTTCAATATGCTTATCGTAGGTGACGGTACCGAAGCGGGCGAGGTCCGCAAGGCCATTCATGAGAATGGCGCCGCAAGTTATGTCTTCTTTATCGGCAGTGTGCCGCACGACCAGGTCGAACGCTATTACTCCGTAATGGATGTCATGGTTTATCCTCGTCGCAGCATGCGTCTTACCGAGCTCGTTACTCCGCTTAAGCCGCTCGAGGCCATGGCGCTCGGCAAAGCAGTTCTCGGGAGCGATGTCGGAGGTGTCCGGGAGCTCATCGAACCGGAAGTTACCGGTGTTCTCTTCAAACCCGGTCACGTGCATGATTTCGAGCGGCAAGCGACGCGACTCTTGCAGGATCCTGAACTCAGGCGTTCGCTCGGTGATAGAGCACGGCAAAGGGTTGCGGCGGATAAAGACTGGAAGGTTCTCGCACGTACGTATGAGTCGGTCTATGCAATGGCAAATCGATCCGCATCGGCACGTCACTGAACCGGATCTGCTCTTTGTTCTTGCTGGGCTAGAGTCTCGGAAGAGTTTCGCGCTGGAACTCTACCGGCAGCGTCGAGCACCCATACTGCTTCTCAGTGTTGGCAGGTTCGAACTTCGGAAATTCCCTCTCCTGAATCCTCCCGTTCCAGTCGATCTTCTCGAGCGTACCGCTCTGATTCCTCCTCCTCTGCGGCATTTTTTTGTATCGTTTGAGTCCGGAGAGGTGTCCGTCGAACGCATCCCTCACGGCCCTCTCGGGACCTTCTCCGAGATTCGCGCTCTGAGCGCTTGGCTGAAGTCTCGGCCGCGCATCGCCTCTGTAGTGGTCATCAGCAGCGCCTACCATCTGCCACGCCTGCGACTCTGCTGCTGGGCCATGCTCCCCGCCTCCGTGAGGGTTAAGTTTCTTCCGAGCCCATGCCAAACGTCAGCTGGCTCCCCGGCCTGCTCCTTTTGGACATGGTCCAATCTCACACTCGTCCTGAGTGAATTCGTTAAGATACCTCTGTACCTGTTCGTGATTTTGTCGGGTGCAGGCAGAAAGTTGCGTCGGACAACGGGAGACCCAAACTTTTAGCCTCGTCTCGATATACTGTATCTCGTGGCCGGGCCGCGCGAGTAGCTTGCCCGGTAGATTACGATTGGATTGCGATGTCGCTTGAAACCGCGCTTGCACCCGGCGGGTCGTGACCCTTGATTAGCGTTCAAGGCTGGAGCAAGGAGGAGAAGGGACTATGGATCGCCAACGCATTTTACTTACAGGTGGGGCTGGTTTTATCGGCTCGCATCTATCGGAGGCCCTGCTCCACAGAAATGCGCAGTTGACCATAGTAGACAATCTGGACGATTTTTATTCGCCCGCCTTGAAAAAAGCGACTCTAGAAGAGATTCGTAACCTGGGCGATTATGAGTTTCACGCCGTAGATATTTGTGACACCCAGAGTATGCACAACGTGATCGCACGGTCCCGTCCGGATGTCGTGATCCACCTTGCCGCTCGCGCAGGCGTGCGGCCATCTATCGAGCAACCTAGCCTCTACGGCAAGGTAAATGTATCAGGCACAGTCAACTTGCTGGAACTCTGCCGTGAGGTTGGAATCAAGAAGTTCATCTTTGGGTCATCCAGTTCCGTGTATGGAGCCACGAGCAAGGCGCCTTTTTCGGAAGACCATGTCGAGGGGCGGCCAATTTCCCCATATGCTGCAACCAAGCTTTCAGCCGAATTGTTTTGTTATACCTATGCGCATTTGTATGGATTCCCCGTCATTTGTCTGCGGTTTTTCACCGTTTACGGGCCACGCCAGCGACCCGATTTGGCAATCCACAAGTTCACTGCGCAGCTCGAGGCGGGCAGGCCCATTTCTATTTTTGGTGACGGCACCTCCGGCCGAGACTACACGCACGTTAGTGACATCGTGGCGGGTATTCTGGCAGCACTCGATTACAAGTTTCCGTCCTCTGTAGAGGTGCCCTTCGAGGTTTTCAATCTGGGCAATTCGCATCCCGTCACGCTCGCTGAGTTATTGCAACTCTTGGAAATGGCTACGGGCCGCAAGGCTATCCGCGAGCATCGACCCTTGCAGCCCGGAGATGTTCCGCTCACTTGGGCAGAGATCTCCAAGGCCGCGCGTCTGTTAGGCTATCATCCCAAAGTGACACTCGAAGAAGGACTGAGAGGATTTGTCGCTTGGTACCGTACTTTGGGCGCTCACCAACACGGCTAGCTCGCGGCTTGGAAGACTCGTTCAGGCCGGAAGATCCCTGGCGCTCCTCCGCCGTCTTATCTGATTAAGTTGACGAATCCCTGTTTTGCGAGTGTGTTTGAACAGCTACATCATCGAGCGAAAGAAATGGACGTCGGAGGCTTGACGATCTCAAGCCAAGCCCGCTGAAAGCAATTCACATCGATTTAAGCTTGACGAATTTGTGATAATGCTGGAAGGGAGGATAAGTGCGAATCCTGACTTACACTGGTTTGTTCCCCAACAGCGAGAAGCCAGTTCAGGGTATCTTCGTCTATCAACGAACTGCCCATTTGTCGCAGCGGCCGGGGAACCAGGTGCTAGTCATCGCTCCCGTGCCTTACTTTCCATCCTGGCTTCGTTGGACGCGATGGAAAAAGGAAGGCCAGGTACGTCCACAGGAGAAACTCGGGAATTTGACTGTTTACCACCCGCGCTATCTGCTGTTACCAAAGATATCCATGCTATTTCATGGGCTCTTGATGTTTATGGGGAGCTTGCGGCTCGCATCGCGTCTGCACAAGGAGAAACCCTTTGATTGCATCGATGCTCATTTTGTCTATCCTGACGGCTTTGCCGCGCTCCTGTTGGGGAAAGTCCTGAAGGTGCCTGTGGTTGTGTCAGCCCGCGGCACGGACATAAATCTCTACCCGTCCCTCAGATTGATTCGGCCGATCATCCGTTGGACGCTCAGAAATTCTGCTGGTCTCATTGCCGTCTCTGCCTCTCTTCGTGAAGTCATGCTCGAACTCGGCGCCGCGAAGGACCGGGTCAGCGTGATTGGCAATGGAATCGACTTGAATCGATTCCATCCAATCGATCCGACGGAGGCAAAGAGGCATTTGGGCTTGCCGGAGACGGGACAGATCGTAGTAAGCGTTGGAGCTCTGATACCGCGGAAAGGATTTCATTTCTTGATCCCGGCAGTTGCGCAAATTGCCCCGCGTTTTCCGGGTCTTCGCCTGTATATCCTAGGCGAAGGAGACTATCGTCCCAAACTCGAAGACCTCATTCGAGAGTGCCAAGCCGAAGCCCAAATTTTTCTGGTGGGCAATGTGCCTAACGAAAAACTTGGCCTCTGGTTCAGCGCCGCGAACGTGAGTTGCTTGGTGAGTTCGCGAGAAGGTTGGGCAAACGTCCTGCAGGAGTCGATGGCATGTGGTACACCCGTCGTTGCTACTCACGTGTGGGGAGCTCCTGAGGTCGTCGTTTCACCAGAATTGGGGTTGCTCGTGAAACAGGATACCCGGGCGATCGCGGCCGCACTGGAAACAGCACTGACCAGGGAGTGGAATCGCTCAGGCATAGCATGTCACGCGGCTGAACGTACCTGGGAAGTGGTGGCATGTGAAGTGGAAGGCTTCCTCTCATCGAGTATCTCTAATTCGAGAGACTGCGCGGCGTCCGCCTCTGTTAAAACATAAAGGGATGTTCTCTTTCTAGGCGCTCGTTCCTCACGCGCGGTCTCCGTGTCAGACGACTCCTGATTCCGCGACACGCAGCCAGTTCACCATAAAGTGGCAAAAGTCATCCCATGCAGCGAGATACGTCTCCGACTTCTGGCCCCTCCGGGGTATGGGGTGTGGGGAAGCTATTCTATCTATCTTAAATTCAATGACTTACAAGCACATCGAAATGTGCCACAAAACACGTTTGGCAGCCCTCGTGCTCTCACCGAGGGGAGCAGGCGGAAAATCTGAGTCTAGGACCGTGGGTATTTCCTGCTCGATACTCCCGGAATCCAGTCGGACATAGCATGATGATCAACGTCCTCACAGTCGACTTGGAAGACTACTATCACGCCACCGCGTTCTCAGCGAATCTTGGGTCCTTGAACGGCGATATGCATGTAAGCCGCGTAGAGCATAACACCGACAGGACTCTCGAGATCCTCGCCCAAAACAATTGCCTGGCCACTTTTTTTGCCGTCGGCTCGGTAGCCGAAAAGTTTCCCCAGTTGATCCATCGGATCGTTCGCGCTGGCCATGAGGTCGCTTGCCATAGCTTTGCTCACCGCCAGGTTTTCACCTTGACCCGTGCTCAGTTCTTTGAGGATACGCGGCGAGCCAAGGTGGCCATCGAGAATGCCGGGGGCACCGCCGTCATTGGCTATCGTGCGCCGAGCTTTTCGATCACTAAGGATTCCGAATGGGCCTTTGAGGTTTTGGCTGAACTGGGATTTACCTACGACTCGAGTATCTTCCCCATCCGGCATCTCAATTTCGATATGCAGGATGCCCCTCGTAGCCCCTTTTTCGTCACGACTTCTTGTGGCTCGATCCTCGAGTTTCCGATGACTACAATCCAGATTGCCGGTATGCGGGCTCCTCTTGCGGGCGGGGCATATCTTCGAGTGCTGCCTTACTGGTATACGCGTTGGGGAATTCGACATCTGAACACTTCGGAGTGCCGTCCAGCCTGCGTATACTTGCACCCTTGGGAGCTCGACCCCGAGCAGCCTAGGATGCAGGGCAACCTCACGGCCCGTCTGCGGCACTATTTTGGATTACACGGAGCGGAAGCCAAGTTTCGCCGTTTGCTCGAAGATTTCGAATTTCAACCGTTAAGAATCCTGGTGGAGGAGCTAAACAATAATTTGTCGCAAGCGCCGGATACGAGTTCCGCTCAGCTTCGTACGGGAGAGTTCTGTTCTAATACAATCGAGCTCTGAAATAGGAGGATTCTCTGCTGCCGTCAAGCGGGTCCGCATCCCATTGAGCCTCCAAGATCTAGGACTTCTAAACCTAAATTGGAGTCTCGAATCACATCGTGTCTTAAGCCTCTGCCTCCGAGTATTCCACCTATGTGCAAGGTTTTGCCGTGAATGGCTCAAAGTCCCAGCAATCATTTCCACAACTCCCGTAAATAATTGAGAATAAACAAGATACATTCATATTTGACGCCAACTATTGGTTCGGTACGTGCACTCTCCCCACTCGGTATATAGGGGTGTAGTACGTCCCAAACCTAGATTCATGACCCAAAGTTTGTAGTGCATATTGATTTCTTGATCGCCAGATGCCGGGTTTCGGAGGAATTCATGAAGATTTTGCCACAAACCCCACCGTGGGCACCGCTTGGTTTTGGAGAGGGTGGGTTTGTCGTCAGCCACGTCCCCAGTTTTCCTCCGGCTGCAAGAACTAGAAAGCCTTCGCTCCGGCCATTTATATGCCTTGTCCTTGTCGCGATTTGTAATCTTGTTGCCCGCCCCGCCGCGGCCCAAACCTTTGGCTGTAGTCCGCCGATGGCCAATGACATCGTGTGTGAGAACTCAAAGCCTGGTAACCCCTCCAACGAGTGGGACCTTAGCGCAGTTGGTGCGGGTGATCTAACCATTCAGGGATTCGCTACAGATATCAGCGTCAATCAAGGTGGGACCGTACTCTTCAAGGTAAATACCAACGCAAGAAACTACACAATCAATATCTATCGGCTTGGGTACTACGGTGGGAGTGGCGCGAGGAAGGTCGCTTCAATCACTCCCTCGGCCCCGCTTCCGCAGACCCAGCCCGCTTGTATTACCGACAGCTCAACCAACTTGGCAGACTGTGGCAATTGGGCGGTGTCCGCATCCTGGAATGTCCCTACGAATGCGACCTCTGGCGTCTATATTGCACATCTCGTTCGAAGTGACACAGGTGGGGAAAGTCATATTGTCTTCATCGTACGCAACGATTCCAGCCACTCTGCAATTCTCTACCAAACGTCAGACACTTCCTGGCAGGCGTACAACACCTATGGTCCAGGAGGCTTCAGTCTTTACGGTGATCAGGTCAACTTCGACTTGCCACATCGCGCGTTTAAGGTGAGCTATAACCGGCCGTTTCTCACACGAGGCTTTTTTCATGAAGCGGCGACCTGGATATTCGGTGCAGAATTTGCCATGATCCAGTGGCTCGAGCAGAACGGCTACGACGTCACCTACTTCACCGATCTTGACGCTGCTCGCAATGGCAGCCTGATCAAAAATCACAAGGTCTACACATCCACTGGTCACGACGAGTATTGGTCGGGTCCACAGCGCACCAATGTGGAAGCAGCGCGGGATGCGGGTGTGAATCTGGCATTTTTCAGCGGCAACGAAGTTTTCTGGAAGGTCCGGTGGGAAAACAGTGTCGACGGCACAAACACTCCTTTTCGCACGATGGTGTGCTACAAGGAGACGCTCGCTGGCGCAAAGATCGACCCGCAACCCACTTGGACTGGCACTTGGCGCGATCAAAGCTTTAGCCCACCGGCGGATGGTGGAAGGCCAGAAAATGCTTTGACAGGCACGATCTTCTCCGTGAATGGCCCGAATGCGCTAGATAACGACGGAAATCATGCGATTAAGGTTCCTGCGGCCGACGGCAAGATGCGTTTCTGGCGCAACACTGCCATAGCTTCGCTCGCCCAAGGTCAAACGTATACTCTTCCCGCACAAACTCTTGGCTATGAGTGGGATGATGATGTGGACAATGGCTTCCGGCCTGCCGGTGCCTTTCGTCTCTCCACAACTACGCTGGCGTTGACCGTTGACTACCTGCTTGATGCCGGCGCGACTTATGGAGCCGGCACCTCAACTCATCATCTGATGATGTACCGTGCACCTAGCGGGGCCTTAGTTTTTGGCGCCGGAACCGTCAACTGGGCTTGGGGTCTCAACAGCAATCACGATGACCCCTTTGGCGATACACAGCCCCCTGATCCCGCCATGCAACAAGCTACGGTCAATCTCTTTGCGGACATGGGAGTTCAGCCCGCTACCCTGCAGTCGGGACTATTGCTGGCCTCACCCTCCACGGACACCATTCCGCCTGCTTCTACCATTTCCTCCCCTGCCTCAGGCTCGAACATCACGACGGGTCAGACTGTCACCATCACTGGCACCGCAGTGGAGAGCGGCGGAGGCATCGTAGCTGGAGTTGAAGTGTCGCTCGACAGTGGTGCCACTTGGCACCCTGCAAACGGGCGGGCGAGCTGGAATTATTCCTGGAGCCCTTCGCAGCTTGGCACCTTCAGCATCCGAAGCCGGGCTGTCGACGACAGTGGCAATCTAGAAGCGCCCTCCGCTGGCGTGTCGGTAACCATTGCCCCACAGGATTGCCCATGCGCGAGTTGGAGTCCGACCACCACTCCTTCGCAAGCGGACAGTGGTGACCCCGGTTCCGTCGAGTTGGGGGTAAGATTCCGCTCCGACTTTAATGGCTATATCACTGGAATCAGATTTTACAAGAGCACTGCCAATACGGGAACGCACATAGGAAATCTTTGGACTACCTCTGGGACTTTGCTTGCCAGCGCAATCTTCACCGGCGAGACTGGCTCCGGTTGGCAGCAGGTCAGCTTTAGCAATCCCGTCGCCATTAACTCCAACACGACCTATATCGCCTCCTACTTTGCACCGTCAGGCCACTATCCCGCCACTCTAGGTTTTTTCTCGGTTTCCGGCTTCGATAATCCTCCTATCCATCTTCTGAAAAGCGGGGTGGATGGACCGAACGGCGTCTATCGATACGGTTCTGGTAGCGGGTTTCCTAGCTCGACGTTCAGTGCCACGAATTACTGGGTCGACGTCGTTTTCATGCCTTCCGAGACCATGCCCGGAGCTCCACCGGCTCTCCTTGCAAACCCCACAAGCCTCAGCTTCATGGGTGGAGTGGGGCTGGCGAGCCCTTCCAGCCAGTCCGTTTCAATGTTTAACGAGGGTAGCGGAACAGTTACATGGGCTGCGACCAAGAGTGCCCCCTGGATCGTTCTCTCCGCCAATTCTGGCACTCTGCCCTCCACCATGAATGTCTCCGTGAATACCTCCGGCCTTGCTGCAGGCGATTACACGGGCACGATTACAGTCAACGCGACCGGCAACATTCCGACCACGACCATCACCGTGAATCTGAGTCTCACGAACTTTCTGCTCTCATCCGACTTCGCGAGTGGCAGTATGGCGGGCTGGGCGTTCTCACCTTTGGGCCTGGCCTCGAATTGGTCGCTGGTCAACAATGCGCTGCACTACAACGGAGGCGGCCACACTCAAGTGTATGCAGGGAACTCTGCGTGGGCTGATTACAAGTTGAACGTGGCGTTCAAGCTGGCCTCCACGAACAATTACCCCGGCGGCATTCGTGGTCGTGTGAATCCGGCGACTGGCGCAGGCTATTCCGTATGGATCTACCCGGCCAATGGTTTGGTGAGGCTCTACAAAAACATTGCTTGGAACATCGATGCTGGCTTCACGGTATTGGGCCAGGGGGCGGTCGCATTTGATACCGCAAACTACCATAGCCTGCAGCTTTCCTTTCAGGGTAGCCAAATCCAGGTCCTTTACGACGGCAAGGTCGTCATTACGGCGACGGATGCGACCAGTTCCACTGGCGTTGTCGCGCTGGATGTGTCCAATCAGGTCATCGATTTTAGAAGTGTCGTGGTGACCTCGGCGAATCCCAGCACTGGTTCCATTGCGGCATCGTCCAATTCTTTGAGCTTTACCGCCAATTATCACGGACCGAATCCTACTCCTCAGGTTGTGCAGCTTACTGGCGGAGGCGGGGGTTCCCTGGTCTGGACCGCTGCGAGCAATGCTCCGTGGTTGACTGTGTCACCTTCCAGCGGCATGACATCCGCGAGTCTTCAGGTCGCAGTCAATTCTTCCACGTTGAATGGCGGAACGTACGGCGGCACCGTGACCGTCACTTCATTGGGGGCTGTTAATGTCGTCCAACAGATCAATGTGAATTTGACGGTGGTCGTCCCTCCCCCGTCCATTATTCTCTCCCCAGGAAATATGAATTTTACGTCGGTGATTGGCCAGCCAGCTCCCGCATCCCAGGTTCTCAATATCACCAACGGGGGACTCGGAAGTTTCGCGTGGACCAGTTCCACAGATTCCTCGTGGCTCCTTGCTTCTCCCGCATCCGGATCGACTCCTGGAGTGACCAACGTCAGCGTAAATATTGCTGGTCTGAGCAGCGGCACCTACACGGGGCACGTAATCGTCTCCGCAAGTGGTATCGTAAATTCGCCTCAATCCATACCTGTGACACTGCAAGTCTTGGCTCAGGATTTGAACGAGAACTTTGCCAATCAGGCAGTCGGTTGGTTGATCTCGCCCATGGGCAACGGCAACGGTTGGAGTGTCTTAAACGGAGCCTATTCCTACAATGGCCAGGGGAAGAGCCAATCCTGCTCAGGTAACGCGGGCTGGACCGACTATGTCGTTGATGCTAACATTAGGCTTTTCAATTCCTCTAATTTCCCTGGTGGCCTTCGGGCGCGTGTGAACCCTGCTACTGGCGCCAGCTACTTCGTATGGCTATACCCCGCCGATGGTTTGATAAAGCTCTGGCGGGTCGCAGCATGGAGCGTGGACGATTCGAGTCTTACTTTGCTCGCCTCCGCTCCTCTCGCGTTTGACGCTACTACGGCCCACGACCTCGCCATGTCGGTCAAGGGTAGCCAGATTGCGGTTTCATGGGATGGCCAAGCCCTGATGAGCGTGACCGACGGTACGTACTCGTCTGGATTTGTGTGTCTCGACGGTTTTACTCAACCGATTTCCTTTTCCAACATCCGTGTAGCAGGTGTGCAGAGTCCGGTTACTCTGGATTTGCCTTCGCCGTCGTCTTTGACGTTTACCACTCTTCCGAATATTGTTCCTGCCTCTAAGACTGTGAATATCGGCGCCGGTGGCGCCTCTACGGCTTGGGCGGTAACAACCAACGCATCTTGGCTTAGTACCAGCATTTCAAGCAATTTAACTCCGGGCGTAATCACCGTCTCCGCGAACCCGGCAGGTTTAGCACCAGGTGTTTATAACGGTACGCTCTCCGTTTTCGCGCCCGGAGCATCGAACTCTCCAACTACGATTCCTGTAACGCTGGCGGTGAAGACAGCCATTCTGTCATTCTCGCCCTCCTCTTTGACCTACTTTGGAGCCATCGGCCTGAATCCGAGACCTCAGAATATTCTGTTCAACAATTCGGGCACTGGCACTATGAATTGGTCCGCCACTGTATCCTCCCCGTGGCTGAGCCTGAGCCCAACTTCTGGCCTCGCTCCATTTACCGTCTCTGCCACGCCCAGCACGAGCGGGCTTGCGGTCGGGACCTATAACAACACGATCACGGTCTCTTCGCCCGACGCGGGCAACAGCCCCGCTACCGTGGGTGTCTCCATGCAAGTCGGCACATTGCTATTCAGCGACAGCTTTAGCGCCGGAGCAGGGAACTGGACGGTGGGGCCCCTCGGCTTCTCCTCCGGCTGGTCCGTTGTCAACGGCTTCTATAATTACAATGGTGGCGGGCATACGCAGTCTTGGGCCGGCAATGGCTCGTGGTCCAATTACACTGTCGCCGCCGACTTCAAGCTGGCCTCCACGAACAACTACCCCGGCGGCATTCGTGGTCGCGTCAACCCGAGCACCGGTGCCAGTTACGGTGTGTGGATTTATCCGGGCGATCGAGTTGTGAAGCTCTTCCGCATCGGCCAGTGGAATATCGATTCCGGCTTGTCGTTCCTCGGACAATCCGGCCTCTTAACTATGGACACGAATGTGCACACCCTACGGTTGAGTTTCCAGGGCTCTACGATCAAGGTGTACTACGATGAGGTCTTGGTCATCACCGCGACCGAGCCTTCCTACGCTCAGGGCGCAGTTGCGCTCGATGTCTCGAATCAACCGATCGGTTTCACGAACGTAACCGTCATCTCTTTGCCGTAACTCCTGATCTGACCGGAGCCAGCAAGCACGGTGCTTGTCATGCTCGGCTCCCCCTCAGGGAGCCGAGCACTACAACCATTTCAATCACGGCTAATCACAAGCGAATATATATCGCGTCCCAAGCAGATCCAGGGTGCCGCAGAGTGAGAAAAGCCTTTCACATTCCCACCGATGGCCTTCCACCGGAGAAGGGTCCTTACGTGCCTTAAGAACCCCGCGCAATTTAATTAGTCCTTTAATTTCAATTAGTTACAGGTGATACCCCCTACGAGCCCCTACGCTCCAATCGACGCTCTTTGGTACTGGGATTGCACCCTCCCCATGGATAGAGCTCAGTCTAGGGAGAGCGTACAAATCTGATGAATACTGTCAAGATCGCCGTTGTAGGCTGCGGCTACTGGGGACAAAACCTGGTACGCAATTTTTGGGAATTGGACACGGTTGATCTCACCATCGTGTGCGACGCAAATGCCTCTTCCTTCCCTCGCATCCGGAAGCGCTTCCCCACGATTGAAACGGTCCAGAGTTACCAAGAGGTACTTTCCAATCCCAACGTCGATGCCGTCGTCCTCGCCACGCCGGTTTCCACTCACTATTCTTTTGCGCGTCAGGCCCTTCTTGCCGGCAAGCATGTCTTGGTCGAAAAGCCGATGACGACGAAAGCGAATGAAGCGCTCGATTTGATTGAGCTCTCCGAGAAACTTGGCAAGACGCTGATGGTGGATCACACGTTTCTCTACACGAGCGCCGTCCGGCGCATCAAGGAGCTGGTGGGCAAAGGCGAAATCGGTGATCTTCTCTATTTTGATTCGGTGCGCATCAACTTGGGCCTAGTGCAGAGCGACATCAATGTTCTTTGGGATCTTGCGCCACACGATTTCGCGATTATGGACCACATCTGCGACCGCGATCCTATCTCGATTTCGGCCATCGGAGTGAACCACCTGGGCTGCCGGTACGAAAATATCGCCTACGTGACTGTACGCTTCAATTCGAACTCCAACCTCATCGCGCATTTTCATGTGAACTGGCTCGCTCCGGTGAAGATTCGCCAGACACTGATTGGCGGCAGCAAGAAAATGATCGTGTATGACGATATGGAGACGACCGAGAAAATCAAGGTTTACGATCGTGGCATCACTGTGAACCCCGATCCAGAGCAGCGTACTCGCATGCTCACAGGCTACCGGAATGGCGATGTGCTGGCGCCGAACCTGGACACCTCCGAAGCCCTTCGCCTCATGGCGCGGGAATTTGTGTCTTCCATCGCTGAAGATCGCCGCCCGCTGACGGATGGCCGCGCAGGCTACCGCGTGGTCCGCTTGCTGGAGGCCGCCCAGCAATCGCTCGACCAAAACGGCCGGGAAATCCAGCTGGGCTCTTCGGCATTTCATTCCACAAGTGATATCGCCGTCGTGGCACATTAACTCTTCGGAGAATTCATGGACTTCTGCAGGATTGCCCCGGATGTAAAGCTAGGCCGCGATGTGAGGATTTTTGCGTTTGTGAATCTCTATGGATGCACCATCGGAGATAACTCAAAAATCGGAACGTTCGTCGAGATTCAGAAGAACGCCATCATTGGCCGGAATGTAAAGATCTCCAGCCATACTTTTGTCTGTGAAGGCGTCCAGATCGAGGACAATGTCTTCGTCGGCCACAATGTATCGTTTATCAATGACAAGTATCCGCGATCGGCGAATGCCGAAGGCACGTTGCAGACAGAAGAAGATTGGAAAGTCGTGCGCACGCTGGTCAAGAACGGCGCATCGATTGGAACCAGCGCCACGATTCTGTGTGGTGTGACCATTGGTGAGAATGCCATAGTCGGAGCGGGCAGCGTTGTCACCAAGGATGTACCGGATAACGCCGTTGTCGCAGGCAATCCCGCTCGCCTGCTGCGGAAACTGGAGGCAGCTTGAAAGTCAAATTCGTTGATTTGCCTGCACAACACAAACCCCTGGAGGCGGAGCTCAAGGAAACATTCAACCGCGTCCTCACAAATTGCAGTTTTGTTCTTGGACCGGAAGTGGAGAAGTTCGAGAAGGCATTCGCCGCGTTTTTGGGTGTCGAACATTGCGTCACCGTAACGAATGGAACTGCCGCGCTACAACTTGTGCTTCAGGGTCTCGGCATTGGCTCCGGAGATGAAGTCATCACGGTGGCCCACACGTTCATCGCAACGGCAGAAGCCATCAGCGCCGCCGGCGCTCGCCCTGTGTTTGTGGACGTGGACCCCGTTTCCTACACCATGGATCCGACAAAGCTCGAGGCCGCCATAACTTCACGCACCAAGGCGATCGTTCCCGTGCATCTCTATGGACAACCGGCGGAAATGGACGCGATAACTGCGGTTGCCGGCAAGCATAGGATTCCCGTGATCGAAGACTCTTGCCAGGCCCATGGCGCGTATTACAAGGGCCGCCGCGCGGGATCACTCGGCGCCGCCGCCTGCTTCAGCTTTTACCCCAGCAAGAATCTGGGCGCGTGCGGAGAGGGCGGCGCGGTGACCACGAATGATGTCGCGCTGGCGAAAAAAGTGCGCATGCTTCGCGATCATGGTTCGGTCAAGAAGTACGAACACGATTTTCCGGCCTACAACCTTCGCCTGGAAGGCATCCAGGGCGGAGTATTAGCGGTCAAACTTCCGCACCTCGATGGATGGAACAATAATCGCCGCGTACTTGCGGCGCGTTATGGCGACCTTTTCGCGGGCAGCAAAGTTGTGACGCCGAAAGAGATGCCGTTTGCCCACCACGTCTACCATCTCTATATCGTGCTGGTCGAAGATCGCGAGGCATTGAAGCAAGCGCTCGCCGAGCAAGGGATCGAAACCGGTCTCCATTATCCGATTCCGTTGCATTTGCAGAAGGCTTACGCGTATCTCGGCTACAAGAAGGGCGACTTTCCCGTCAGCGAGCATGTTGCGGGTCATCTTCTCTCGCTGCCAATGTATGCCGAGCTCCCCATCGAACATGTAGAGCACGTCGCGAAGACCGTGCGTGAGGTCCTTGAATGTCGGTCAATGGTGAGCACGAGCTTGCGAGCATGACCACTTGTCAGAATCGAGGGAGATCCTAGAAATGGCTACCAATCCGCGTATTGCCAATCGAGTGTTGATCACAGGCGGCGCCGGGCTTGTTGGCTCCCACATCGCGGACCAACTTGTCCGCGAGAACGATCCCCTAATCATTATTTTTGATAATTTCGTACGCGGACGGCGTGAGAATCTCTCCTGGGCGCTGGCCAACGGGCGAGTGGAAATTGTCGAGGGCGACATCCGGAATCCTAAACTTCTGCGCGAAGTGATGGAAGGTGTTGATGTTGTTTTCCATCAAGCTGCAATCCGGATCACCCAGTGCGCCGAGGAACCGCGACTAGCGCTTGAGGTTCTCGCTGACGGTACATTCAATGTTCTCGAGGCGGCCGTGGCGGCCAAGGTCGGAAAAGTTGTGGCGGCTTCCTCTGCCTCTGTGTACGGCCTGGCCGAGGACTTTCCCACGACTGAAAAGCACCATCCTTACAACAATCGCACTCTCTATGGCGCGGCGAAGGTTTTCAATGAGGGCCTTCTGCGAAGCTTCCACGAGATGTACGGACTGGATTATGTTGCGTTGCGGTACTTCAATGTGTACGGGCCGCGGATGGACATCTACGGGGTCTACACGGAAGTCTTGATCCGCTGGATGGAGCGGATTGCCGCGGGGCAGCCACCGCTTATTCTCGGCGACGGCACGCAGACTATGGACTTTATCTATATCGATGACATTGCCCGCGCAAACATACTCGCGGCACGGTCGCCGGTTACGGATGAGGTTTTCAATGTGGCCAGCGGTGAGGAGACAAGTCTCAACGACCTGGCCGCGGCACTTTTGCGCGTAATGGGTTCGAATCTCAGGCCTGAGTACGGCCCCGCCCGCAAGGTGAACGCCGTCCCTCGCCGCCTCGCGGAAACGCGAAATGCCATGAACAGGATTGGCTTCGAAGCGGAGACCGGACTCGAAGAAGGCCTTCGCCGGCTCGTTGCCTGGTGGCACAGGCCAGCCGCATCGCCGCGGGCACTACCGTTGCATAGCTCGTGGCGCGCTGGTTTTGAGCAATCGGCGGGTTTGCACCATGGTGAGGGTATCGAGTGAGGTTTAGGATCGAGTCGAAATATCTTAACGATGTAATTGTCCTGGCCACCGAGGTATTTGAAGATGATCGCGGATTTTTCACGGAATCTTTTCGCGCCGATTATTTCAAGACCCTCGGGTTGCCGTCGGAATTTCCGCAGGACAGCCATTCCCGTTCGAAGAAAGGCGTAGTGAGAGGTCTGCACTTTCAATTTGATCCGCCCATCGGAAAAATGGTTCGCGTCACCTACGGAGATGCGTTCCTGGTGGCGGTGGACATCCGCAAGGGATCTCCCACTCTCGGGAAATGGGTCGGGCAGGAGATCACTTCGGAAAACAGGAAACAAATGTGGGTGCCGGCAGGTTTTGCATTTGGCTTTTGCGTGGTCTCGGACCACGCGGAAGTTCAATATAAATGCACCAATATTTACAACCCCAACGGTGAATCGGGGATACGCTGGAACGACCCTGAAATCGGGATTAAGTGGCCCATTACCAATGGGATCATTTCAGCAAAAGATCGGAATGCTCAGACTTTGAGCCAGTGGCTGGCATCACCGAATTCTGAGCGCTTCAGATACTGATGGAACTAATGTGGCTGTTCTTCCCCGGTGCGAGCGTTGTTCGCGATTCCGGCCCGCGAGCTTATTGAACCAAGAGTGGGCACCTGCGAAAGCGTCGGAGAATTTGGAGGCCGGTAATGACAGAGGAGCAAAACAAGGATTCCTCAACTGCCCGGGTGGTCGCGCCAGTGTTTGGCGCAAAAGAACTCCGCCAGGATCCAGCGTGGGAGTGGGAATTTGCCACCGCACTTAAGGAAAAGCACACGCGTGAAGAGTTGCTTGGCCTATTTTCCCAATACCGCACTCAAGAGGATCCGTTTAATACCCTTCTGCGGAGGGTGATCTTTCGGGCGATGTGTCGCAAGGTGGGACACGAGATGACGGTGTGCCCGGACGTGGTGCTCAAACATCCGGAGACGATGGAGTTTGGCGATTGCTCCTTTATCGGCGCTCAAACCATGATTCAGGGTCGCTTTGATGGCACTTGCCGCATCGGAAATCATGTGTGGATTGGCCCCCACTCTTACTTTGATGCCCGTAATCTCGTCATGGAGGACTATGTTGGCTGGGGTCCAGGAGCAAAGGTTCTCGGCTCCACCCACACCGGCGAACCCGTGGACCTCCCCATTATCAAGACGAGTCTGATCATCAAACCCGTGGTGATCGGATATGGCGCGGATATCGGAACCAATGCGACGATCCTGCCGGGTGTGCGCGTCGGAAAACTCGCTATCGTCGGCGCCGGGGCTGTTGTAACACAGGATGTCCCTAACTATGGCATCGTTGCGGGAGTTCCCGCTCGTCTCCTGCGTATACGGAAGACGGGGTAGGAGTCTTGGAATTGAGTTTTGGAAATTCGGAACGGGCAGATTCCGCAAAGTCGCGCGGTTGAAACCCATTCTGACGGACTGCAGCGAGATTTGATGACCATGGGCGGTTTGGAGGACTCATGACCACACAGTCGGCAACAACTACGATCCCCGTCTCACGGCCTTTCTTTGGGCCAGAAGAGGAAGCTCTCGTCGCCCAGGTTCTGCGCTCTGGCTGGGTGGCTCAGGGACCTCGCGTGACTGAACTCGAAAAGCGATTTGCCGAATACGTTGGTGCAAAGCACGCAATCGCCGTGTCCTCCTGCGCAACGGCTCTTCATCTGGTCATGACGATTCTGGGGCTTCATCCCGGAGATGAGGTCATCTGTCCCAGCTTGTCCTTTATCGCGACGGCAAATTGCATCGTGCACGGCGGCGGAACGCCTGTCTTCGTTGACGTCGATCCTGTTACATACAACCTGAGCCCGGAGCGAGTCGAAGAGGCGATCACACCGCGGACCCGCGCCATCATGGCGGTGCACCAGGTCGGATTGCCTGCGGCCATGAATGAGATCCTCGCGATTGCGGCGCGCCACAATCTCCCGGTCATCGAAGACGCTGCTCCGGCTGTCGGGGCCGAGTATTTCGGACGCAGAATCGGCGCTCCCCACGGACTGATTGCCTGCTTCAGTTTCGACGGCAGGAAGATTCTTTCTTCCGGTGAGGGCGGCATGATCACCACCGGCGATGACGCGATTGCGGGACGCCTGCGCAAGCTGCGTACGCAAGCCATGAGCATGTCTGATGCGGCGCGCCACAGCGCGCGGCAAATCGTCTTCGAGCAATACGACGAGGTCGGCCACAATTTTCGGCTCACGGATATTCAGGCTGCCGTAGGAATTGTCCAACTGAGCCGACTTCCCGAACTGTTGACCCGCCGTCGGTATCTGGCTGCCCGGTACACCGAAGCATTTCGGTCATTAGGATGGTTGATTCCTCCTACGGAGCCGCAAGGACTAGTGCACAACTACCAATCGTATATGCCGCGCCTTAAGAAGGACTCTCCAATTTCACGCGACGACTTGATGCAAGCGCTTTTGGATCGGGGAATCTCCACGCGGCGGGGAGTGATGTCCATCCACCGGGAGCCACCGTACCGCGCCGTGAAGTGGGACAGGCTCCTGCCGGAATCCGCGGCACTCACCGATGAGTCAATTATCCTGCCGCTATTCCATTCCTTGACAGACCAGGACCAGGATTTTGTCATCGAGAACATCCGAGAAATCGGCTCCGCGCCCCGCTCCTAGGCCGCACGGCTGTTCCTGGCTGGCCATACTCCGCAAGCAGCTTCCGGCCACCCATTTGTTGCCTGATTCTCCGGTCACGGGTACTTTCATTTCCCGTTTGTGAGCTATGGTCTATACAGCGGTTGCCACGAACGGCGGCCCGGGTTGCTCCTGTGGCCGTAGTAACAAGGTTTCTGATCGGAATTGAAGTTTCGCGCTCAGTGAACGGCGCGGCGGCACTCACCCACACCACAGTTTTCAACGACGACGACGGGGGACCTTCTGCTCGCTGACCTGGACGCCTCTTGAAAGGAGCAACACGCAGTTAGGTACCGCGGAGATCAGAGTACCGTTGGCGCTTCCTCCTTCAACACCCCGACGATCTGCTCCACACTAAACCGCTCTTCTTTAGTAAGCGTGGGGTAATGGCCGTCTCGACGATACGGCCGTCTCCAAATGAACGAAGCTTGCGCAGCTACCAGGGAGGAGTCACGCCGAGGTTGCGCGGGATTCTTAGCGAAGGACGGTAGCTACAACTTTCAAAAGCAACAGAGTGCACCGATACCAGGAGCCTTACGTGATTTCCCGGGGCTCCACCATGGCCACCTCCACCGCAACCCTTAGTCTCGACGGTTTGGCCAGGTGTGAGCGCCGACGAACTAACTGCTCCGTACCCCCCTGCGCCACCGGTCCCGCCAACACTAAGTTCAATCTCAACCCGCTGGATGATTCTGTCGCTCCGATTGTGGACTTTATACTGTGAACAGGCCCGCTCAGCATGTTGCTCGCCTGAAACAGAAAGCCACATTCCTTCTAGGTCGACAGAAACGATCTCAACCGGCGAATCCGGCTGCTCGACCACGTAGACCAGCGGTACGATGTCTTCCGGTCCTGTCACGGTCGCGCGGACAGGATCGCCTTGGACACTAAACTTACATGAGTCGTTGTCGTGTTGTTGCTGTTGAGCAATGCCGAAACTCCCCATCAGCAATAGCAAGCCCGAAAGGCTCATTATAGTTCTCATTCTCATTCTCCAGAGCAGCGCCAAACACACGTCCCGGCAGAACATGGATTGCGTAGCTCAACCCATACAGTAACATCACCGATTGATGCCACGAAGCATACTTGATGGCTCGACTGAGCCGTGCAGGTTTAAGTTTCGGAGGATTCCGACACAACGTTCCAGGGCAACAGTTCCGCGATGCGATTGATCGGATGTTCGGCGATGCGGGACAACACGTTTCTTAAGTAGCTCTCTGGGTCGATTCCGTTCAGTTTTGCTGTTCCGATCAGGCTGTAGATCGCCGCAGCGCTCTCCCCACCTCGGTCCGATCCCGCGAACAAGTAATTCTTTCTACCTACAGCCACAGCGCGCAACACTCGTTCCGCGGCGTTGTTGTCGATTTCCAAGTGACCATCGTCGCTGTAGCGCAGCAACGCTTCCCATCTTCCCAGTGCGTAACGAACTGCCATTGCTGTATCCGATTTCTTCGAGAGCTTAACCAACGTCTCTTCCAACCATTGTTTCAGTGATCCGAGCAACGGCCGACTCCGTGCGTTGCGGATCTCGCGACGTTCTTCAGGCGATCGTCCATTGATATCGCTCTCTACCGCATACAGTGCCCCAATGCGCTCTAGTGCTTCTGCTGCGACCAGAGACTTATGGGCGACCTGGATATCGTAGAACTTCCTGCGCACATGCGCCCAGCAAGCCGCTTCCTGTATGCGACCACCTTCGTAGATCTGCTCGAACCCGGCGTAAGCATCCGCCTGCAGCGTGCCCTTGAACTTGCTCAGGTGCGCCTGTGGATGTTCCCCCTTGCGATCTGGTGTGTAGGCGAACCACACCGCCGGTGGTGTCTGGTCTCCTGCAGGCCGATCGTCTCGCACGTATGTCCACAGTCGACCGGTCTTGGTTTTTCCATTCCCAGGCGCCAACACCGGAACCGGCGTGTCACCGGCGTGCAGCTTCTGTGCCGCCATCACGTGACGTCGCAGCGCTTCCACTAACGGCTCGAATAGCTGGCTCGCTCCGCCCACCCAGTCCGCCAGCGTGGAGCGATCCAGCTCGACTCCTTCCCGAGCATAGATCTCTGACTGACGGTACAACGGCAAGTGATCGCCATACTTCGACACCAGCACATGCGCCAGAAGTCCGGGTCCTGCAATGCCTCGTGCGATCGGTCGGCTCGGCGCTTCCGCCT
>Ga0137394_10000240_pt1 | contig 38433 bp, 54 predicted proteins | sample czobulk116metaG_FD_108278 | JGI IMG/M metagenome (GOLD analysis project Ga0137394, IMG submission 108278) | Vadose zone soil microbial communities from Angelo Coast Range Reserve, California, USA - czobulk1.16 metaG | ecosystem: Environmental > Terrestrial > Soil > Vadose zone | place: USA... | reverse complement strand
TTGGGAGAAATGGGTCATGACGACCTTTGAGAGTGTAGAAGCACTCTGGGAAGACGAATATCGCATCTGGAAACCTGACATCGAGGCACAGGAGCGGAATCCTTACGCAGACTCGAATGGATCTTCCCCACAGGATGTCAAACCCATCAGTCAAAGCTCTGTCGAAGTTGACGAATCGTTACTTTCCAGCCAAGATCTCTCTGCTGTGGAAGAACAAGGCGATGCGTTAGAAACAAATCTCCTCGCTGGTGACAAGGATCAGTTGTCGGACGATGGCCAAGCGGAAGATGCTGATCTTCCTAGTGATGTTCAGTTAGACGAGTATTCTCGGCGTGGGACGCTCCAACCACCTCAAGAACATCGAGTGTATGCTGTGCCTCTCACTTAATCCTGTCCCATCTCTGATGGGCGCAGTATCAGTCCAGCTTTGTCACAGCCTCCAAAACAGGAGGTATCGGTAACCCCTCGCAAGCGCCCTAGGGTTTTGAAGACAATCACTGAGTGAGCATTTCATTATGTTATTGGGCTTGGAACTGACTTCGGCCAGCACCGGACGCAGTCTCACATCGTCGCCCGGAGATCGTACGAGACAGATAGAGTGTGTCATGTCCCTAACTACCTATCCACGAAAGGCTTGACCTTCCAACAGAGTACCTGTCTTTTCTCGCAGACGGGTTCGATCTGTGCATAGGTAAGCTTGTTTATGCGCCAGCTGCCCCAGTTTATTGGTCAATGAGACTTGAATCCGAGGACGCCCCATGACATCTCATATCAGTGGACAGAAGCAGAGAAAGAGAAGATTCGAGAGGAACATATAGACCTCAAGTTCTCGTTGGAGGCTGCAAGTAAACGTTTGTGAGTTCTTGTTGGGCTATGTGTATTGCGCATGATTCGAAACGATTACAGGCCTGGATCTCAGTCTCCTGAAGCCACTGAACACTTCTTTCTCCCTGTCTCCTCGGAATCGGAGGAAGAGATAGATACTTCTGAACCAGCAGTCAAGTTACCTCACACCCATGATATTGATAATATCGATTCAAGTGTTGGCCACTTATCACTTGAAGTTGGCGAGAGAACCGAAGCTGTCACAAAAGCGTGGCTTGACAATGGTGAACGGAGGCCAATGAAGAAACTCAGAATTGCAATTGGGCAAGATACTCCGGACCTGGCGCAAAGGCATGGTCTTTTTCCCCGCACCCCTGCTAGGAACGAGATCGTATTTAGCACTCTGGACCCGCGTGTCTTTTCCACTCAAGCCAAGAAGGAAATCAAGAATGCATTTGTTTATGCCGTTCCACCCCCTCCGGCATCTGAGCTGTTATCTACTTTAGAGTATCATGGTCTCCCAAGCAAAATCTACCAAGACCCACATTACTCGAAGGCGAAGGACGTGCCAGAAAGGCCTTGGGAGTTTGCAGGTCTGGTATACCGCCTGAAGAAAGGAGATGGCCTTAGTGTCTTAGAAGAGTGGGAGTCATCATCAACCGCCGAACTGCTGGAGAAGGACGCGATACCTGAAGACAGATATGTGTTCGAAGACAGATTCGACAAGAGCGGCGTAGGCGGCTGGGAATACGCGAGTGCACCACCAAGCATGAGAGAAGTACATCGATGGTTGAGATCGACGACACGGGCACAACTCCATGCCAAACCACAGGCTCAGTCCCAGGCGAGCGGAGGCAACTATGATCCTTGAGGCAACTCTGCTTACTTACTGTTCAGATTGATGGTGTGACTCAAGCGGGTCCCTATGGCTTCAATGACACACCACCAGCGCAAGGTGCAGCTTCCGGTATCCGAGGGAAGCAAACCATGACAGTGTTTGCGCTCGAGGTTTTTGGTGCGTCTCCGTTGGAAGAATAGAAGGGATACAAATATAATTCGTGACAGCTCTGTCTCGTGGGAAATTCGTCCCAAACCCAAACGCCGATCCCTTAGCGGCGATTTTCTACTCATTCCAGGACTCGGACGTGGAACCCAGCTCATCCGATGTACGAAAGGGCATTATCGTCGTTGGAGATGCGCTGCTGGGCTCTCGGGTATTGCGTGACATACCGAGTCAGGTGGTCGCTACGGAATTAGACCTGCTGAATACCGTAGTGGATGTTGTGCTCGATTTTGACCCTGACGTTGTCTGTGGTTGGGAGATCCAGAGTTCGTCATGGGGTTATATTGATGCCCGGGGGCAGAAATACGGTATGTGATTGAGACGACGACACATGGTTGCAAATGCTGACAAGGTTGCAGGCCTCGATATTGAGGAACTAATCTCCCGTGCCCCTGCACGAGCGTCTTCGAATAACAGTGATCAATGGAGCCTAAGACACACATCGACATTTCGTGTAGCGGGACGACATGTACTGAATACGTGGAGAATCATGCGTACCGAATTAGAGTTGAGTATGTATACTCTGGAAAACACCGTCTTTTACTTACTTCGTCGACGGTAAGTGGTATTTACGTCAGGAGTTCCTCGGCTGACCTTGACTAGGGTACCCAAGTATTCGCCTTCCACACTTACAGAGTGGTACAATAGCCCTGTTCCTGCGCATAGGGCACGGCTGCTACATCATTTACTAGGACATACGGTTCTCGTCCTGGAAATGCTAGACGCCACGGACATCATCGCGAAAACCGCGTAAGCAACCTTTATGTGATGGTCTGTCCACAGCTACGCAAGCTGATCGCTGAAATCAGAGAGTTTGCTCGAGTCTTCGGAGTCGATTTCTTCTCTGTTATCAGCCGTGGTTCGCAGTTCAAAGTTGAATCGTTCATGTTCCGCATCGCGAAACCCGAAAGTTTCGTTTTGCGGTCTCCAAGCAAACAGGAGGTGACGCAGCCCGTCTTGACGAAGTTCGAGTTCTAAAGGCGCCATCCTAACAGGTCGGCACACAAAACGCGGCGGAATGCATGCCCTTGATAATGGAGCCGTTGTCTGCTTTTTATAACAGCCCACTCGTCGTATTGGATTTCCAATCGCTTTACCCTTCCGTTATGGTCGCATACAACTACTGTTATTCGACCTGTCTTGGTCGAGTGGCGCCTTTCAAGGGTCAATACAAGTTTGGTGTTTCAGAGACCAATCTTCCTACTGGCCTACTATCGACTCTGCAAGATCACATCACAGGTAATGAACTACGGGCTGGTCATGGATACATCTCTTACCTAGGTCCACAGTCGCCCCGAATGGCATCATGTATGTCAAACCCGAGGTGCGAAGGGGTCTGTTAGGACGGATGTTGACTGAGCTGCTGGGCACGCGAGTCATGGTTAAGCAAGCCATGAAGCGTGTACGTGATGACAAGGTGAGTATCGCCAAGTACCTTTTCACCGGAACCTAAATTCTTGCTCTCAGACCCTGATCAAGATACTCAACGCACGCCAACTAGGGTTGAAGTACATCGCCAACGTGACATACGGGTACACGAGCGCAACATTCTCGGGTAGAATGCCTGCCGTGGAGATCGCAGATAGCATAGTTCAGAGCGGCAGAGAAACCCTTGAGAAGGTACGTCAGATTCGCAATGCCTCGACGTTCGTTTGCAAGGCTGACGGATGCTTCAGGCGATCAGGCTCATAGAGACGAATGACAAATGGGGCGCTCGCGTTGTATATGGCGATACGGATTCCTTGTTCGTATACCTGAGTGGGAAGACGAAGGAGCAAGCGTTCCGGATTGGCTACGACATGGCAGACGCGGTCACAAGGCAGAATCCTGTTCCTGTCAAATTGAAGTTCGAGAAGGTTCGCATATTCATATAGCGCACGTCACCGGCTCAAAAGATCCCTTTAGGTTTACTTGCCTTGCGTCCTGATGGCGAAGAAACGATATGTTGGTTTCAAATATGAAAATCCGGATGACACAGAACCTGTATTCGATGCCAAGGGGATTGAAACAGTGCGGAGAGACGGTGTTCCTGCACAAAGAAAAATGACCGAAACCGCCTTGAAGTATGCCTTCTCACCGAGCTTTCGGGGTCGGGCGTCTGATAATCAGTCAGGATTCTATTTCGCACACAAGATCTGAGCGACGTCAAACGGTACTGTTATAAGTCATGGCTGAAGATTTTAGAAAACAAAGTATCGATCCAGGATTTCATTTTCGCCAAGGAAGTTAGAATGGGCACATACAGGTGCGCGTCATCGGGGGTATGCGTGCTCATTCCTTGAGATATTATTTTCAGCGATAAGGTTCCTCCACCTCCAGGAGTGGTCGTTGCGGCGCGAAGACAGCTGGAGGATCCGAACGACGAAGCACAGTACGGCGATCGCATACCCTACGTCATAGCTAGAGGAGCTCCGCAAGAGCGGTTGGTTGATCGCGCGGTGGCCCCGGAAGAGCTTTTTGATGGGTTTGTACTCAAGCCCTGTGACTCACAGCCACTGATATATTTATAATAGGGAAAAGGAAAAGCAGCTTGATGGGCATTACTATATCTCGAGGGTCCTCATCCCGCCGCTGGAGCGTATATTCAACCTTGTTGGTGCTGATGTCAGGGGCTGGTATGAAGAGATGCCGCGGAGGATACGCGCGGACGGCGTCGATCCTGCATTATCGTCTCCGGAGAAGCCGAGGGGACCGACGACACCCGGTCGTCTTAAAATAGAGGAGCATTTTCGGAACAGTCAGTGCATCCTCTGCAGATCGTTTAGCGGAGAAGGTAAGCATCATTTCAATACGCTTCGTGTGCGCTACATATTTCACCAGGGTTGTGCGAACGTTGCTGCGCGACTCCCGCGGAGACCATCTCCGGACTTCTTTCGCAAGTCCGTATCGCAGAGAGACGACTTCAGTCGGCACACGATGTCTGCGTGACGTGTACCCGCTCGGAGCCGTTGGAGCCTGTGAGATGCATCTCTCTGGACTGTCTGTGGCTCTTTCAGCGAAAAAAGGTTGAACGACAAGCAGAAGATATTGAACAACTGCAGGAGTTGATTCTAGCGCTGGATCTGGAAGACAATGTTATGCATGAGAAACGCGATGGCTCGGACGAACGACTTCGTGAAGATGATTGCGAGGAGTCGTGGGACGAGATAGGTGAGGACGAGAAATAATGATGTTGTCTAGTCGACTCTTAGCATCCTTCCTTAACTTAAATTTAACTTTCACCGGCTTCACACCTCGGTTCGATGGAGAGTAAATAGAGGCAAGTAAAGGCAAGGACGTTCGGCGGGCCCGATACTGGGATTATCTTCATCAGGACATTTGGGTAAGGGCAAGGTCCACAGCACTGGGTATCCAACGCATACGAGGAAAAGATGGACAACATGTGGATGCAGAATCATCCCATACGCTGATATAATTGAAAGGGTCCGTATCCGAGCCAGCACCGCTCTCGGTTTCTCTCTGCGGCACGGGAATTAAGTACAGACACTAGACTGACTGATACGCCCCGGGTGCTGAAGGCGTATTGCCCGTAGGAGCACGGTTAGCTGCTGGTATTGGGGTTTCGGATTCAACCGTTTGGTATCCCTCCCTTCCGCTCGAGGTAAAGCCTCCGGGCATGGCCCAAACTGTTGACATTATGAATTGCCGAGACCTGACAGAGCCCTTTGGTGACTTACCAGTTGTACCGCCAAGATCTGAGCCCCTGAGGTTGATGCCCGAAACTCCTCTGGAATTCAAAGTCCCCGAAAACGCGATAAACGTTGGGACCTCGGGGGATGTCAACATGTGACATAATGCATAAAATGAATATCTGCGCGAATGCAATCACCTTTAGGATTAGAATCAGGATACTAAATAGCCTTAAGAGCACGGCTTGCGGATTCTGGGTGAACCAGACGATGTCGAATACAACGGAGGCTCCCAGAAAACTAGAAAACTGCGGTTGTTGGTTCAAAAAGGAAAAAGGTCAGAAGTTCGAGCTTTACCACTTGAAGTGAAAGATGGGCGGCTTCTTGGCTCTCTTGTACATATAGACCAAAGAGAAAAATGGGCAGGTTGTAGGCAGGGGAAGCGAATGGGCTGATGGCGAAGGAGAGCACCTGCAAAGCGCGCGAGCTCAAATGAACCCACAAGAATCATAGAGGAGTTAAATGCGCACAGTTTCGACAAGAATCAGCTTTGAAGCATCTAGGCCCTGGGCAAAGTCGGCCATTAGAGTACGAGTGAACGGGGAGGGAGAGTAAGAAGTGATGGCTGAAGATTATTGCTGGCTGTAGCGATCGGTCCGCAGTGGTAACTCGGCCCGCGCGAGCATGCACGTATCCATCAACACCCTTTTACCTGCTGATTCCGTCGAGTTTTGCCCTCACCCGGACGCGTCGAACGTCTTTGTCTGTGGCACGTACAAGCTACAGGACGAGCGGAATCCTCAGCCTTCCGATTCCGTCTCGACCACGTCGGGTTCTGCTGGTCAGATTCGTACGGGCCAATGTCTTGTCTTTGAAGTGGACTCCGAGCAGGATATCAGAGCGTGCGCCGCCCGTGCTTTCGTTATTTTCCATGAGTCCAGGACTTAAGAGAGGACGGTGCAGGTTGAAAATACAGGAGATAGCCCTTCCTGCGGTCTTGGACATGAGATGGTGAGAACTTGCCACTCTCCAGACAGGGTTCATGAGAGAGGGAATAGTCCTTAGGTGTCACACGACGCCAAGTCGTCGGCCGTTGTTAGCTGTAGCGGACGCCGAGGGCGGCGTGAATCTGTTCGAGTGGGACCTTGAGCAAGTTTCGTACAGACTCCTCTCACAAATTTCAGTCTGTTTCTCATTCTCCCATCGACGCGCCGCAGAAGCACCTGAAAACGGCTAGTACCCTGCGTGTGGCCCCCTCTCATGTCTTGTGCCTCTCTCTCGACTGGTCCAATAGGAGAGTTCCAACGAGGTATGTGTGTATATTTATGTATGCTTTTGGCGATTTGTGACCCTATACGAGCAGCACCGCTGGGTCTTTAGTCGTGTCACTCTCTGATGGAAACTTAACGTTGCTTGAGCCTGATCAGACAGGCCAACTCGTAGGCACGAGCACTTGGGCCGCCCATGCTCACGAACCGTGGTGCGTTGCCTGGAATTATTGGGATAGCAATGTCATCTACTCAGGTGCGGACGTGCTACATTTCTTCTAGATCAGCTTCTGACCTCCCGTCAACAAGGAGGAGATGACTTGCAATTCAAGGTATGGGATATACGACAGGGTTTTGAACAGCCGATTGTCACCAACAGAAGGTGTGTTTACTTACAACGCGCGTCTGCGATCATAGTCAAGCGGGTGTTTAGGTTCGACGCTGGGGTGACTTGCGTTCAAAGCCACCCAAACATCGAACATCTGATCGCTGTTGGTAGTTACGACGCCACCGTCAGACTGTTCGACACCCGAAAGCCTCTCAAGCCACTGGCTCAGGCAGACGTCGGAGGTGGCGCCTGGAGGGTAAAATGGCATCCTTCTCCATCACGAGATCAGGACCTTCTCATCGCGGCGATGCACGATGGTTTCAAGGTCGTGAGATTTCACGACATTGGACATCAAACGGGTCTTTCCTCGGATGCGAATGGTGGAAACTGGGAAATCATAAAGAGACATGATGACCACAAGTCCCTTGCGTATGGCGTCGACTGGTCACATAAAACTTGTCAAGACCAACCTGGCCAGACACTGATAGCAAGTGCGTCATTTTATGATCATGCGCTCCACCTCTGGCGGGGTTGATTTGAAGACAATGTCATACAAAAGATGTACTATATGTGGTATCTAGACCGTATTTATCTGCAACATCAGGTACAATGTGGATGCAATGTGTCCTTATTTCTGTTTACTTGACGATATAAGGGTATTGTGGGGTTCGATCCGAGAAGTCTCAGATATATCTACATTTTTCTTCCGCAAGCGGAGAGCATTTGAGCCTTGTAGGATATAGCCTAGCGTCCATCGGGATAGGCCTCGTAGAGTCTCTGGACGGTGGACAGCAGCCGTTAGAAGTGTGGCTAGAGAGGTCGTGAATACTATCCTGTGGATGGGAAGAGGAGGTTAGAATATCTGATTGCTCAATACCAGAGCAGGACGTCACTGACTGCTCGACAATATGCACACTCCTACGCCCACTTCGCAACCAACGGTCGGGCAAGCATGCGTGGATTGCCCGGGGTAGGACGTACAACGCTATCTCTCCCCTCCGTCTTCCGCTTTCGATCCAAATGCTGCTGCCACAGACCAGGCAACCTGCCATGACACAGCCGAACGGTCCATCATAAAAATCATGGGATATCTTGGGAAATGCCCGCGCAAAGACGAGAGTGCGAGTAAGACACACGGTGGCCCAGAATGAGGAGACAAAGACAGAAAGGAACGACGCGCTGCGGAGGATGCCTAGAAGTGTGTCAAGGATAGACTTGAAATCAAGGAGTCGTTGGGGCCGCCTGATCAAGATAGGCAGGACATGAACCTGTGAGACAGATCACCAGGGGCTCTAACAAAAGTCGGTCATTACAACTTACAGGAACGTACAGCGCAAGCGCCTCGAGAAAGGCATGTAATCCCCTAATCCCGAAGTTTGCCGTGCAACTTCCCCCGGTCACGGATCCATGAACAATCTCACAGGGAAGGCCGCCGACAGAGCCTCTCCCACGCACGCCTAGTGCGCTCCAAACGGCTTTGGCGGCATAGCCCCCGTAAGCGGGAAGTACTTTAGGGTCACCCCACCGAGCAGGGTAACCTAAGTCTTGGGAGAGGAGGGAAACGGGGTTAGGATTCGGGTAAGTCCCGCGTACGTAGGACCATCGTTTTGCGCGAATGGCACGGAGAGTCGCGACGATCCGGTCATCTATATTGGCTATAGAACCTATCCTGAGGATGGTTCAACATTGATAAAGGCGAAATCACGCAATTGGCCAAGTAGCCTCACCATTTAACATATGAAGAAGGCAGCCTGTATAAAATAGGCAATAGACACCGTTTGTTTGCATCCAACACCTGAGGAGCAGGCAAACGCACGCACCTTCCTGGTTCATAGAAAAAGCACCACATGATGCTGAGATCAACTCATGTCAACGGCAGTTCGTGGACGAATAGGCGGAGGAAGCGAACCCGGCGCTGCTCGCCCAAAAGGCCAGGGCGTCTAGCTTGGTCGTAATCGCCAGGCGACGTTTCCTTTCTTGCTTCTTCTCATCTCCCGCGCGGTTGAAGACGTGGCCCTGTACCAGCGCATCAAAAGCGCGAACCAAGACAAGGATGGTTAGGTCCAGCGTTGCAGACACCCTGCCTCGTCCAGTTTTGGATCCCTGTGAGATTGGAACCGTCAAGGGAATATGCGCTTTCCGTATGTGCGGGGAGTGACGTCGAGGTTGTAGGAGGGCGATCGCTGCGAAGGAGGCCAGCACGTTGCAGATGAAGCTTTTCTGCCACGGCTTCAGACGAACAAGGGAGCTTGGGATGTCATCCGGATCACTTCCACGGACAGCCTTGGAGTTTTTTTTGTCCAGATGGTTCCATATTCTCCGCAGCACGGAACCACCTCCAAGCGCGACGGTGATAGCAAATGGAAACGCTGTGGCGCCAAGCTCGCGCCGTAGAAACAATTTGAGGTCCTTCGAGCGGGTTTTTGGAGATGTAGCGAATGACAGCAGTGTAGGTCCTAAAGATAAAGAAAGAGCAAGAGGATAAGTTCTGATAGCAATGCGGAGAGGATGGTCATTTGGCAAGGACAGAAACCAGTTCTCGATGTCTTTGATGGCCATCTTTGGTCTCGATGGCCAAGTTGATACAATTAAAAAGGTGCCATAATGACATGTGATAATACACCCAATTTCAAATTATTTCGTCCCCTCGCGTGTAACTCCAAAATTGTACACCAAAGTCCTCAGGCGAATCTCGGCGCACCGTGATACCCCCAGCACATAGAATCTCCAACAACTGGACTCGGGATTCGGGATATATAAGTTGCTGGAACAGATCCTCAACCTGAGATTGTCAGCCTTGCAGAAATCGGGTATAGATACAGCTCGTACGTGTTCCTGCACAACCGTCGCAAGGCTTTCTCTTTGAGCCCCTTCAAGAGCCGGAGCTCTTATGATAGGCCCACCGTTGAAGTCATCATCGGAAGGGGTGAGATAGTCATCTTCAGTCCACACACGCCGTCGGGTTCGAGGAGAGACACCCAGCCAATCTCTCCAGAGCTCCAACTTTATGCCATCCCTGTTCAAGCGCGCCATGAGACGGTGACACCTCTTCCAATCGCCAAGGTCGCCTCTCCAGACCATGGCCTTGTCTGCCTCAATTTCGGATGCGCTATCGTCAGGTATTATAGAATATCGTGTCATTGGGGTCGGCACTGTGCAAGGTTGTTGGCCATCGCCGTCGTCACGCTGCTCGATAGCAGTAGGGTGTGTGGGTCGCATCATAAGGCGGATCCATCTCCTACGTCGCACCCACCCTCCAGCGCTGAATGTGCCGGGCTCGGGGCGCCACATGTGACGACGGAAAAACCAGTTATACTCGAAGCCATCGTAGTGAACTTCACCTTCGCTGCGCATATCAACCATCCAGGATGTGGATACCCAGCGCCAAGTACCGTCGGGAAGTGGGTAGTCATGAAGCGACACTTGAGGCTGTCTGTCTCGTCTGCCGTCCGCTTCGGGGACAGTGAATGGCGGCGGATCATTCGGGAGTAATCCTAGGCGAGAGTAATATGGTGTAGAAAAAATGGTGACTCTGAAAAATGAGCAAAGTGAACATGCTTTGTCGGATAGATACAGAGGAAGCGAGCGCGCACCCTCTCTGGTTTTCGTAAACCACTGCCCATCTGTAGACATCTTGGCTGATGTCCAAATCTACGCAAGCGTCACTAAGATCGATTTCTGCTGCATCGTCCGAGCGGATAGATTGTTCTACAAGAGGCGGTGACTTCGAAATATCTCTTGTTCGCCGCGCTTTGAAATAGGTGAAGGGAGGGATGCCGAGATTAAGCCGTTTGCCCTTGAAGAGGCGTCTACGGGCCAAGTCTACGCCAGATCTGTCCTCTGATAAAGGAGGAGGAGCTTCTACTCGCATGGTGGCGGCCATGGCGGATGATGTCAGGGCCACCGCGCGTTGTTCTGTGCCACTGACATGCAATTCTCACTTGGACGCCACCAGTACGGCTTGCTCGGTGCATATCGTAGACTCGTCTCTACACAGCGAATACCAAACAGTCCCATACGTCCTTATTCGTCTTCACACCCTGCTGCCTGTACTTCCTGTGGAGCCCCACTTCCGACTCGCTTGCCAGCATGTCCAAAGTGTTCTCACATCGAGCGTCCAACCAATAAGTTGGACTATTATGAACTCCTAGAAATGCCAAAGAGTCCTAATCCATTCATTATCAATGAAAGCCAGCTAAAGAATACGTTCCGCCACATGCAAAGGTACATTCATCCTGACTTATGGGCATCGCAGGGGAAGGTACGCTATACAAAGGATGTCTACCCTCCCAAGTCCCAAGTTGATGTCATCTCTCAGGATAAGACCCAAGTCGCTCGCGACCTGTCTGGGCTTGTTAATGAAGCATACAATACGCTCCTACAACCCTTGTCCCGGATTCGTTACATCCTCTCGCAGCACAGCCGCGACGTATCCGAGACAGACCAACTGACGGACCCTCACCTTATTGCAGAGATCATTGAAATTAGAGAGGGTCTGGAGGACGCATCCTCCGAGAGTGAGGTGGAGGAGATCAAGAATAACGTGGCAGGTTCGCGCGAGACTACGTACTCGATTATCACCAGCTGATGATCCGACAGGGAAGATATTGGTAACGTTGGAGAACATTAGGCAAGCGGTACATCTCGAGAGCTGGGATGAGGCGCATCGAGAGGCAGTGCGACTTAAATTTTTAAGAGGTATTGAGGCAGCTGCGCAGAGTTGGCCGAACGCTCCTCCTGGAGACCACTAGAGTGACTACATTACTAGTAGATGTTGGTAGAGTACAAAACAACAATATTGTGATAACACCGTCCCGGCGATCCCCGAACCTGGTATGACATCCCAGTTAAAGGCACCGATAGTTACCTCCAGTCCATTCTATTTCTCAGATTGTAGAAGTACAATCTTAGTCTCGCACCGGGGGTGATTCTTTGAGTCACTGGTGAGTGGGTCTGGCTAATCTCGTCAATGCTTGCGTTGACGGCGCATTCCCATCCACAGATCTCTTGTGCTCGCGTTATCCGGTTCTTCCCAGACTTTCTGTGCTACTACGAGTCAAGGATTTCTCGCCGGCGGGATCCCACGTCCCTTGTAGTACGATTTGCAACCTCCTCTGCCCGTACTTTGGTGGCGTATGTGCATCGGCCGATCGCTTGTGCATTCGTTGATTGGTTCATTCCAGGATTCAAGTTCTTAGTGCTACTGTATGCGCCTGGCTTTCCTCTCACGACATTGGTTACGCCCCATGCAACTTGGCCATCATTTTCTAGAATCCTCGTCTTTTCCACCATCCACGCAGAACACTCGAAAAAGGTCGTTGGGCGCAGACGCGCACGCATTCTCACATCCCCAGCCTTTTACACAGCAAAGCAACACGGATACATCTTCTGTTCATCCTGCGAAAGTCCCTCGGTCGGCTTCTGTAAAGACTCCTCGGGAAGCGATGCGTGCCTTCAGTAGCTCATCAAAAAAGCACCTGTCTGGTGCGCAGGGCGGCCGTCAGGGCTACCGTTCCGACAAAAAAAAGAAGGCTAGGCAGCCAGGGTCATCGTTCAACACTTCTTCTATCCCCGCTTTGCCGCGAGAGGATGATCCTATTCATGACGCCGAATATATAAACAGAGTTCATCAGAAAGTACCTCTAAAGAAGGCCTGGGAGCAGAACCCAAAATCACCTCTCTCGAACGTCCTGGACCAACTCGGAGCCAACCCTCCAGTATATCGACACGTTGAGGTCAGTATATACGGCAACCGCGGCTGGAGGCAAGTATACTGTACCCGTTCCGCGCTCTCCCCATTGATTTCAGTAGGGCGACGATCAAGGCCGAGCTGGAGGGGAATGATGAAATTGTGGGTGTAGGCGATGCTTTCAACAAAACCGAGTCTGAACAACTGGCTGCACTCTCGGTGTTGCACCAGCTTAATGCACTCGGCAAGGTCGGCGATTTCTTGCATTGCCATGCATCGTGTCTTATCTGGATCACCAAACAGTTAGAAGCACCCAAGAAAGGATCCGTGACCTCCAAAGGAGCTGATATTCAAGTTGAGCCTACCAAGTTGTCCGATGGGGCCGTTGTAACCTATGAGCGATCCCGTCAATTCATGGACTATTACTGTCGACGATTTGGTTTCGGCAAGCCCGACATTGTCTACAATGATGTCAAGAGCCGTAGTGGCCACAATCTCATCTGGGAGGCCGCCATGCATGTTGACGGCCGTCGCATTGGGATAGGAACGGGCACAAACAAAAAAGCCGCCCTGACCAGCTGCTATGTTGACGTTACGCAGTATCTCGAAAGCTGCGATCGGGCGCTTTGGGAGACCTTTGCCAAGGAAGTTCCAGAAGGCAAGGATATTAGCATGGCGCCCAGGGTACTGTTCCAAATGAGTGAAGGCCTCGAGGACGAAGTCCGGGATCTGTGTACGGACATCCGGAAGAGCACCCTCTTTCGGAATCGACCGTCTACTAGTACTTCGACCGACCCCATTGCTTCAGTGGCATTGTTTCAGCAACGACCGCATCGTACATCGAATTTGCCCATGTCTCCCGAATCCCATGCGGCCAAGTCCCTGCGCCTATCGAAACAGAGGCAAAACTACCTCAAGAACCCATCGCTAGAATCCATGCGATCTACACGCAACTCTTTACCGGTCTACACTTGTACCGCTGAAATCTTGAACCATGTTCGGGAGAACGAAGTTACAATCTGCATGGCAACCACTGGCTCCGGTAAAACGACCCAAATCCCTCAACTCATCCTTGACGACTATATTTCGCGAGGCGATGGCGCCTCGTGCAATATAATCTGTACTCAACCGCGCCGACTCGGGGCTATCAGTGTGGCCGGGCGTGTTGCCAAGGAAAGAGGTGAAACTGTTGGCCGTGGTTCAATTGGCTATCAGGTCCGCTTTGAGGCAAAGCTTCCAGAACCTAACGGCTCGATCACGTTTTGTACCACTGGGATCTTTCTGAAGCGCATGCAATCTGCATTGCAAGATAACGGATCTCAAGGCTATCTTGAGGATATTACTCACGTAGTCGTCGACGAAGTTCATGAACGGGACGTAGACACCGATCTACTCTTAGTCGTGTTAAAACGACTACTGGCAGTTCGAAGGGCCAGAGGTAGACCTGTCAAGGTCGTCTTGATGAGCGCCACGATAGATCCCACCTTGTTCCAACAATACTTTTCCGACGACCCGGGCCAACCGGCGCAGGTCGTTGAAGTTCCTGGACGGTCCTTCCCCGTCGAACAGCACTTTCTGGATGATTTCATTACCGACTTGTCTTCCGACCCTCATGCGCCGTCAGTATTTTCGGAAGAGAGCGTCTCTAAGTATCTCTATCGAGAGCATGGTCCCGACCTTCCTTCAGTACTCGTCGGTTATCTCCAGGTTACAGCAGCGAAGCGTCCGACCGCTGAAACCGAGCGAACTCGTGATGACGACCTCGAGCTCCCATACCCTCTAATTGCTCTCACAATTTGCCACGTTCTCCAGAAATCTGAAGATGGGCATGTCCTCGTGTTCCTTCCTGGTTGGGACGAGATCCAAGCCTTGAACAGGCAACTCCTGGAACGTAAGCTGAGCCTCCCCCTAAACGACCCTACCAGATATTCTATTCATCTACTTCACTCCACCATCCCCGTTGCTGAACAGCAAGTCATCTTCGATCCACCACCCCCTGGCATCCGCCGTATCATTCTGTCCACAAACATTGCTGAGACTTCAGTGACCATTCCCGATGTTGTCTATGTTGTGGATACTGCGAAGGTCAAAGAGCAGCGATACGACCCTTCTCGCCACATGTCCTCCTTGGTCTCCGCGTGGGTTGGATTATCCAACCTGAAGCAGCGTGCTGGACGTGCCGGTCGCCACCGCCCAGGAGAGTACTTTGGCATTCTGGGTCGCAGGAGGGCCACGGGCTTGCATCCTTACCAAGTCGTGGAGATGAAACGTGTGGACTTGACCAACGTGGTAATGCATGTCAAAGCCCTAGACTTTCCGGGAATGACCGTGGAAGAGGTCTTGGCTGCTGCCATCGAGCCCCCAGCGCCGGATCGTATCAAGGCGGCCATGACGGATTTACAAATGGTTGGGGCCATTGATGATAGGCAGAACCTAACTCCTCTGGGTCGAGTGCTGCTCCAATTACCGGTTGATGTTCAGGTTGGCCGGCTGGTGCTTTATGGCAGTTTCTTCCGGTGCCTCGATCAAGCGCTGACTCTCGCAGCCCTCATGACCAACCGCGAACCTTTTGTATCGCCAATGCATCTCAAGACCGAAGCTGCTGCCGCGAAGAACAGTTGGTCCCCCAGTGAATTCAGATCTGATGCCCTCGCTGCTTTGCGCGCGTATAACTCCTGGTGGAGCATGCAAAGCCGAGGTGAATATGCATCCGCCAATAGGTTCTGCTCCGATAATTTCCTTTCAAAACCTACATTGCTCATGGTTGATCGGATCAAGAAGCAGCTATTGACATCACTGCAGCATGCCGGGGTCCTCGATGTCTCTGCGGGTGGGGAAGTTGAGCCATGGGAGAGGAGAGGGTCGAGAGGGTCTGTCACGGTGCCTGCCGGGTTAAATAAACACGGCGACTCACAACCGCTGCTCGCTGCGCTCATAGCTATTGCTTCGCAGCCCAAGTTTGCAATTCGCACCAGTGAAAACGCTTTCCGAACGCAGCTGGACAAGGTGAGTTAGATTCGCTGTCAGAAAGGAAGAGACAAACTTGGTATTCTTTACAGACTACGTTGATACACCCCTCTAGCGTAAACAATCGCAAGTGGGATATTTCTGCCCACTCCCAAGAGGGCAGGGTCGTTGGAAAACAGATTATTGCTTATATTGATAAGCGTCAAAACGTCTCCACGGTCAACTCGTCAAATGCTCCAATGTTTTTAGTCACGACAACGAGGCTGGATCCCATGACATATGTTCTTTTCGGTGCATACCAGATCGCGATTACCGCTCAGGGTCTGGAATGTGACGAATGGTTACCCATCGTCGGCAACGTCTATGCGCTGGATGACATCCAAAGCCTCAAGGTTATGATGGAAGCTTGTATGTCCAGAGTTTTCGAAGGACTTGCCATGCGGAGGACTCGGGTTTCCCTTCGTACTGCGGTGGTCTCTCCACGCGAAGAAGAGGAGTCTGGGGATGAGGAAAATACGGGAGATAATTCCAGGGACCATTCCCTTTCTACCAAGGAAGTAAGGGAACTCGACCACTTTACCAGAAGCATCGTCGGAATTTTGGACCGCTATGCTGAAGAACGGATGGAGGTGCAGTCCAGGACGAACTCGAGGCCGGCCACGCCGATGGACTCGCCAAGTGTTGGCAGCGTCAAGCTTCCACCGTTTGGCACCAGGTCGGGCACGTCTACGCCGTATGGTGTGCGCTCTGCGTATAATTCTCGACCTGGAACTCCTAGTCGACTTTCTCGCCCACTCTAACATACTCTATGCGTCCCCATGAGATGCTTGTCTGTCGTATGACGTACGATACTTTTTTGTGTTTAATTACTCTGTAATTCTAAACCAAATGAGACACGGTCGGTAGCACGTGCACGTGCCGTTCCGTTAGCGAGCGGGCGTCTCTGCGCTCCCCGCGTTCTTGACCATCTCATCCTGTATTCTCTCGTCGCGGCTGCATATTTCCTCTTCTTTTCTCCCCCTTTCAGCCATACCTAGTGCGGCGCACTTTTAAACCCACGCAAAATGGCTACCAACATGCGAGGTCTCACTCAAGTACGGTGGCATGCTCGCCTTTGTGCTTAGTGTGCTGATAGGCTCAGCTAGTTCATTGCGGATATTCGCGGAGCCCGTGTTCGGGATTTGGAGGAGAAGCGTATAAACAAAGAAATGGCGAATATACGAAAGAAGTTCAAAGGTACGTGAATGGTAGCTCGACCAAGCGCCGCTTTGACAACACGTACCCGGATCAGATGGCAATTTGGATGGCTACCAAAAGAAAAAGTGAGTTTAATCACCTGTTCATCTGGCGTCCTTGTGCTCAACTTACGCTGCTCCTTTATAGATATGTCGCGAAGGTGCTCTATACGTACATTTTGGGCTACAAAGTGGACGTTGGACATATGGAGGCGGTCAATTTGATTTCGAGCCACAAGTACAGCGAGAAGCAAATCGTGAGTTTCCCGTCCTTGATGCTCTAGGAGGGGCCAAGTGTCTCTATCTGTCACGGTCGCCAGGGATATCTCGCAGTCACACTGCTGATGCACGAGAACTCCGACTTTCTTCGTCTTGTCGTCAACTCTATACGGAAGGACCTGGACGAGAATAACGAGATCAACAACTGCCTGGCCCTTCATGCTATCGCCAATGTTGGTGGAACGGAGATGGCAGAAGCGTTGTGCGAGGACGTCCATAGGTTATTGATATCACCGTATGTTGAAGTTGCACCTCAAAGGTTCTTGTCAACTGACCCACGGCACAGAACATCGCAGAGCATGGTGAAGAAGAAAGCTGCCCTGACCTTGCTCAGACTGTACCGCAAGCACCCGGATGTAATCCCCGCAGCAGAGTGGGCACTTCGCATCGTTGCGATCATGGATGATACGGACCTGGTAGGACAACGCTTCTTCGAGCTCGCGGGATGCCAGTGCTTACGTCTGTCCCTAGGGTGTAGTCTTGTGTGTTACAACTTTAGTGATGGCAGTCGCACAAGACCACCTAGAACCGTACGTAGTTTGCTATCAGAAGGCCGTGGACCGACTACATCGGGCAAGTCAGACTTCGTATCCTCCGGGGCCCTACTCATGGTATTTGCAGCTAATTGTGGAGCATGAATACTCAGCAACATACGCGTATTACAAAGTCCCCTCCCCCTGGCTTCAGGTGAAGTTGTTGAGGTTGTTGCAGTATTACCCTCCTTCAGGTAGTTTTTCGCCGTATCTCACGTCATACCCAACCTCTGATAGTTACTTAGACGATCCAATGATCCGGTCAACCCTGCTTCAGGTCCTGGAAGCAATTATGAACAACAGCGCCGAACAGACACGAAATATGCAACATAATAACGCTCAGCGAGCCGTTCTTTTTGAAGCGATTGGCCTTGCGATTCACCTGGATTCCAGTTCGCCCCTTGTTAGCACCGCTGCTGTCCTCCTGGCGCGATTTATTTCCTCCAAGGAGACGAACGTCCGCTATCTCGGCCTCGACACGCTCGCTCACCTCGCAGCGCGGGCGGACTCCCTCGAACACATTAAAAAACATCAAGCTCACGTCATCTCGTCACTTCGCGATCGCGACATTTCCGTTCGGCGAAGAGCGTTGGATCTGCTCTATAGCATGTGCGACGTCGACAATTCTGAGGCCATTGTTGGGGAGCTGCTTCAATATCTGAAGGTGGCCGATTACTCTCTCCGAGAAGAGATGGTGTTGAAGATCGCCGTCTTGACGGAGAAATACGCCAGTTCATACCGGTGGTATGTCGATACTATCCTGGAACTCATCAGCGCAGCAGGAGATCACATCGGGGACGAAGTCTGGTATCGCGTGATCCAAATTATCACAAACACGGAAGACCTTCAAGCGTATGCCGCTCGGGTTGTTTTCCAAAGGCTGAAATCACCCACTACTCACGAGAGTCTTATTAAAATTGGGGGTGAGTTTAAACTTTGACTTAGCCTACTCGGTGTCGTGACACTCCTGCTAGGGTACGTTCTTGGCGAGTATGGTCATCTCATCGCGAACGAAGGAGGTCATAGCCCCATCGAGCAGCTACAAATTTTACACACGAAATCACAATTCTGTACCGCTCCTACCCGGGCCCTTCTACTCACGACGTACATCAAATGGGTCAACGTGTTTCCGGAGATCAAACCGCAACTGATCAACATTTTCGAGCGCTATCGGCATGTCCTCGATTCTGAGCTGCAACAACGAGCCTGCGAGTTTTACGCGTTGGCTTCGCGGCCCGATGACGACGAACTCCTCCAGAATGTCTGCGAAGAAATCCCACCATTCCCGGCACGCGAGAGCGCTTTGCTCTCTCGTTTGAATAAGAAACATGGGGCCACGGAGGACAAGCGGACTTGGGTGCACGGAGGCAGGGACGTCAATCAAGATCATGAGGCAGTTCAGGCGAAGGGCAATAAGACCGTCGATAAACCGGACAACAGATCTGTACCCCCAGCGGGTGTTGGCGCTTCGGATGTAATGACGTCGCTTCAGGGTCTCGATCTTTCAGGTCCCTCGAGCGCGCCAAGCCCCACAACTACACCATCGGCCGTCCTTGCGAAACCCACCATCGCTCCACACATCGTCGTCGGCACAAACGTAGATAGCTGGTTCGAGAAGCTTACGTATACTAGCGAAGGCATCCTGTACGAAGATGTCCAGATCCAAGTCGGTATCAAATCACGATATCAAGGTCATATAGGACAGTTAGCCGTGTACATGGGGAACAAGATCTCTGTCCCTCTGACCGGTTTTACTACGAAGGTCGACGTGGACGATCCGGAGGCCTTATCTATCACTTTTGCCAAGATGCCTGCTTCCATGGTTGCACCACGCTCACAGTCACAACAAATACTTCACGTCGAGTGCAAGAAGGCATTCACGACACCACCCATTATAACAGTATCTTTCCTCGCTGGCTCGCACCAAACCATCGCGCTACGTCTGCCTGTCGTTCTTTCCAAGTTTATTGAACCTGTCGTTTTGGGCGCCGCGGATTTCTTTGAGCGTTGGAGACTCATCGGCGGCCCGCCGCGTGAGGCCCAAAGCGTCTTTCCCATTACTCTCACGGACAGTGGGGAGCTCGACCACGATCGATACAAGCAAGCCGTTTCGGGTCAAAAACTTAGCATACTTCCAGATGTTGACCCAAATTCGAATAACCTTGTCTGTGCTGGGGTCCTTCACATGTCTGCCGAGGGGAAGATCGGTTGTCTATTACGACTGGAACCCAACCGCGATGCCAAGGTACGTAACAATCAACCGTTGCGGTCTGCCCAGGGCTAACCTTTTTTCCAGCTTTGTCGGATTACCGTCCGGAGTACCTCGGAGGATGTAGCAGGCGAAGTCCAAAGGCTCGTCCAAAAACCGCTTTCTACGGATGCGGCGTCATGACATTCCTGGTGATCTCTCACTTGCGGGACATGTAATCTATAATATTCGTACATATCTCCCTTACATATAACAATACTCCATTACAACAATACTGGTAACTCGTAAGATATAGGTTGGTGTGGGTCATTTGCGATGCAGAATACTGCGGAGAAACCCCTTCTTCCGTTCTGGGCGTACCGCTTCTAGAACAGTACTACGGAAGTCGGGGGTCGAATCAGTCGAAACAGAACGAGGGCGAGATGCTTGTCTCCTGAGTGCAGCCCAACTGTCGTCCTCCTTGGATGCCTCCGCTCCCGTTGATCTATCCAACTCTGTTTCGGATAGAGGAAAATCCTGCGAAAGCCGGCGGCCAGTAAGGGTATGTAAAGCGGGATCCGACATCGCAGCAGACGGCGCAGTCATTGGGCGCGAATGCGAAGAAGCCCTGGCCTTGAGTGGAGTTAAAGATTGTGCGGCCGCGATTGGGCTGTGATTACTATGGGCAGACGAAAGATCGGAAGTAGGGGGCGAGGCGGCAGATGCTCCACTACCACGTGGGGCCGAGTGGCGGCTAACATAATAGAGCGCGCGCCGCTCGACATCGCGACATCGCCTGAACAAGTCCGATATGGTTGAATCCTGGGGAGATACATCGCGCGAATGCCGAACGATTGCGGACGTAATGATGGCAAGGTGTCTTGGAACATCCACGAAACACTGCTCGTGCGGGATCGACTCTCTTTGTAGATCCGACATCTCCTGCTTCCTTTCTTGAAGAACTCTGATGGCACGGCTCCGAACATGCGCTTCTGACGGTTGTTGAGAAGATTCCTTTGGACCTGGTGTGGATACTACAAGGATATAATCCAGCATCTCCGGTATCTTTTCTTCCAGGAAGGACTTGACACCGCGCATGAACTCTTCTTTCTGGGCAGTCTATACAAACCCGATCAGCGTGGTAACGAGAAAACACTAGATAGAACATACCATGTTGAGGTTGGCGAGGCTTTGAATCACTTTTGCGATCAGCGTGAGACTTCGTTGGACGGGCAGATCGGGGAGACCTTAAACTTTGTTCTCTAACTGGTGCATTTCTAGAGCATCGAGACTCACCAGAGCACAGGCCAAAAAGATGTGGGTGAAGGATAGCCGGCACAATGAAACGGAGAAAACAGAACGCTGAGACGCTTTGTCGTGACAGTTCCCTGTTGGAGTCTACGCTGTGTCCCTGGGGATACCGCTTCTCTACCAACTGCCGAATGTGCTCGAACAGTTTGCGCATTTCACTTGCGCGCTGTCAGGCAACGAGTGGCGACACAAAACAATAAAAGCATACTCGGGGCACTGTTGGCGTACAGAATATATCTGTTCCCAAATTTCTCTACACCAGTAGACCAGGAGGTCTACATTGCGCTCGACGTCCTTTGGGCCTTTGGCGTTTCGAAGGGGGTCAACCTCGATGGACACGTTATCGAGGCACAGCCGACGGATGGGAACGCCGACGCTGGCCTCGAGAAAGCTCTTCCCGTACCATGCCATCAAAGATTCGATGGTTTTGGTTAGAACGGTGTTTGCGCGAAACAGCGTGTGATGCGCTGATCATCCATGAGTCCCACACAATGTCCGTCAAAGGGATCTGTTGACTCACAACTCGGTGTCCCATCTACTTCACGGTTGGCCATTTCGAAAACATTGGGGAGTAGAATGTTCTTTGCAAGAGCTATCGGTACTAGTTGGCTGGACGCTTGTCTTATCTTAAACTTTGTATCAAGGTCGGCCATCCAGTCCAGGTAATTTCGGCGATCGAGCGTCTACGATGAATCCAGATGAGCTGCCATAAGCTCTTGAAACCATACGTACGTTCATCATCTTGGAATACGACGAGTAAGGCAACACGATTTCCCTGGGTCACATTCAACGCGGGTAATCGCAGAGGGATCGAAGGAACGGCTGACTCATCGACTCTAAGTTTCAATCTTAACTGGCCAACCTGAGTGCATGCTGTCGTGGCACCACCAAATAATACCGGGAACCATCCCTCCACATGCTCACCACGCCGAAAGTTTGTCAGCGTGATGTATACGGTACCAATGGCGGCCGGTTTCTGCTGTCTCTTCTCGCGCCAGATCACGATTGCCAACTTGTCGAAAGGAGGTAGGTCGGTGAATAGAAAGATCTCATGCCAGTCCGGTGAGCCCATGCTTTTTTTAACTACCGTTCGGCCAGAGAGCACGTTATTGAAGTAAACTTCACAGAAGAGATCCAAGTCCACGGACTCCACGTCTCCACGCCCTTCTGGATCACTGGCTGTGGGGCCGATAGAAGAAGGGTCGACGGAGCGGGGAACCCCGATGTTACGCCCCTGGACACAAGTCAGTTCGACTTGCCTCCAAATTCGGTACGTCCCTCCCCAGTGTGGATGCGATTTGCCATATACTTCCGGGATTGCATACGAGCGAAGTAGAGCCATCCAGGTATTCATAGATTCTGTAGAAGGGAAGACAACGTAGAGGGGCTCCGTGCTGTGAGTTGCACTCCATCGCTGGTTTCTGGATGATGTATCGTCAGAGCGCAACTGGCACGCGAAATTGTCGCAACGCCTCACGCTGAACAGTGTATCCCGAGGCAGTGCTTTCGGAAGAATAGCGACGGATCCACGGGACGGATATCGGTATGAAACAGCAGGTGTAGGTGTACAGATTGGAACAAGATTGCTTCCTGCACGACGCCATTGAATTCCCAGTCTGCAGAGCGACATCGGGTTAACTGACCTCAAGGTAAACCTTCAAAACACAACCCTCCTCTTCCTCCATTATACAACACGTCGCCTGTCTCCATTGATCGCCAGTGGTCGGGCGTGAGGCCAAGCTGAGCCAGCTTGTTTTTTCTAGTAACACATAAAGATCGATTTGACATTGTAGCTGTGCCTGTTAACACACCTTTAACCTTTCTTTGGCTATCATCGCTCAGCACGGACAGAGTTCTCGAAGATTCTCTCTTCTCCGCCCTCTTCCGCGGATTGGGCTGTTTTGTGAACGACAGATGAGGCGGTACGTTGGGACAAACATAACGGAGGTACCTTTCGCAGAGCCGCAGCAGCCTGGTTTGAAATATAAACCTCGACAGGGAGAAAAAATTCTCTTAGAGTAGCAGGGCGCTTGGACTGCGCATGGCTCCGGTTCTCTGGCATGGGAGCGTGGTCAGGACGTGAAGAGACAAGTAGGACTGAGTTCCCATCGAGAACCAGGAACCGATGGGCTGCAACTTTGCGCGGCCGCAAGTTCATAAATGTATAACGTAATATTTGCCGACTCACCGCGACCGAGACACACGGACACAGCGAGCAAGACATCGATTAGGGGACATTAGTGTGTAACATCTAACGTTACAAGTAATTATCTGTCACGAGAACCCGGTAAAGGAAACGAATGAATAAGCCCTCAGAGACAGCCGTCCCAAGTGATGATCGATCATCTTCTTAGTGATGTCCATAGTTCAACGAACCATGGTGGTATATTATCGAGTGAACAATAAAAATGAAGCAGGATGATCCCTGTCGATGACCGTGCGCACGTTGGCGCAGGACTTTTCTCTATGTAGATCCTCAATCTTTCTTGTACCTGCGGTCATCCACGTCAGTCGATCAGAACTGAACATCAAAGATGGACAAACCCATTCCCGTTGGCAATTGCGTGTCCGTTCGTAACTGGCTTCTTTCCGCGAGCCGGCTTCTTGTACGTATCAATATAGAACTTGATGAAGAGCAGAAGATAGCTTGAAAGTAGCGCGCAACCAAAGACAGCGGCAGACTCCGTTCCATGGCAGCTGCCGAGTGCAGGGAGTTGAGGCCAATAGGTGGCAGCAAAATAAGAATAGGCTGGAGAAGTAATGCATTAGATGAATGCGTACATTCAAAATGTTCTACTCACTCCCGAAGTAGACGAGATGCAGGTCGACGATGAACTGGACGATCTGCATAGTAGTCAAGTACTTCTTCCACTGGAGGGTGTGAAAAAATGCAGGTAAGCATGAATATCGGTACAAGTATGGGTAATTGCGGCGCAAACTACTGACCCATATCTTGGCGCCACCAGCAGTCGCATAATAATAGTAATCTGTTGTGGGAAATAAGACAAGTTTTGGGGAGATCACAAGGTCCACCTACACATAAGGACATGAACAGCCAAGTTCTGCGTGATGACGGTCCAAGACTATTAAGGACACCATCATTAGATATGTAATAAAGAGAGTAGGGAAAGCGATTACAATGCTCGTCTTCCCGTTGAGTTGAGTGAAGCAAAGGAAAGCTGTAGCAGAATGGTGGTACACATGCAGGAAGGCTAGAGGCATGTCAATATGCCATCAGCCAGCAAGATAATCATCCAGACCTAGTGGTTTTTTCTTCAGTGCGAGGAAAACCGTGTCAAGCAGTTCGACGTATTTGATATAGTAATTGATGATATAATATAATTCCATACGCTGCAGGCAGACAATTCGGTTCGCTCGCAGAATTCCGAGAAGGGAGCTTACTAACCTCAGTCCACGCTCCACCGTTGCAAAGTGCATAGAAAACCCCATGCCGCCAGTAGATAGGCAAAATCTCCTCAAGCATGAGCGCTAGGAGAAGAGCGCTACCGGAACTGAGGATAGCATTGTGGACTTGGAAAAGGAATGTGAGCTTTTGCGGTTGACGTGTCTTCATAATCTCGCGAATGCCGAAGATGGCGGCCAGGTAGCCAGCCAGCATACTGAGAACGACTGGCTGGGTTGAAAGAGGAGTGGCGCCACGGACATAATGGGTATAGTGATAAGGAATCTGAGGGAGAGGGACATATTTGAGGATGAAATCCGCGAGGGGAGCCATGGCTATGTGAGATGGAAAACACGGGAGAGTTGAGCCCACACGAAACAGCGCTCGCGCGTTTGTGTCCATCCCGGCCGTAAGCGGAATTTTAAATTTGTAACTAACGTAATGACAAATTCAAAACAGCAGAAAAAAACCAAAACGGTAATCTCTACGTGACAACCAAAGCCGGCCCGTCTTCCAACTCGACCAGGAGAACTCGTTCACTGTCAAGGACCTCAGTGATAAATCCCGAGTTCAGATCCGAGCTGAATCTCACCGGACCCCCATTTTCATCTTGGCGTAGGCGTCGTGCGTCGAAAGCTGAATCGCATTCTTGTCCAGACATGAGTGGCGGACGCAGATGAGACACAACGGTGAATTGGACGGCATGAGCTTGTATGAAGCCCTAACCTAAATCAGAAAACGTCTGAGTCGTGTCGTGATCATCGTCCAATTCTCTGCGTACACCAGATTCGCGCAAGGAGTTGACGAGATCATGGATGAAGTGCAAAGATCGAGATCGCAGGGTGTAAAGGTCATGAAGGTCAATGCCTGGTATATCCTCGTCAATACCTTCGTTGTAGGGCAATACTGGATGCAAATTCATACAGATCTCTGATGATGGAGACCATGTCGGCACTGTACAATACAGTCTCACTGAACCCTCATGTTTCGATGCAAGCAACCTTTAATGAGTGATGAAGTCGTGAGTAAGCGTCCATCGAATAGTCGCATACTTACTTCGTGATGGGCTTCAAGGCATCCTGGACATTTCCCAGCTGTCAAGAGGCGCGAAGAATCAGTCATACGACTAGAGCTGCAGATATCCTGGCAGGGACCTCGTTCACGCTAAGGGCGGCTTCATGGTCGTCTGTAGCACCAGACACCGGTTGCAAGGGCAGAGACAACATTGGGAGGAGTGAAAGAGGGGCAATCTGAGAACGAAGGTATGTATGGTGGTGGCAAATATCCCTCGACAGCTGGATTAAAAACAGCTACACATGAAGGACACGTGGATAGGAGACAAGCGGGGGCGCTGCCGGGGTCCCACCGTTTGACAGATTCTGGGCGGCAGTTGGGCGGCTCGCGCTTCAGATAAAGCCCATTTAGGACCGCCTCTCAAAAAAGCGTACCGTAGAAAGAAGAAAAGAAGAGATGAAGGGATGAAATTGATGAAACTTGGAGTCGTGACGGTACTGGAATCGGTGTCGTATTTAGTTGCAGTCATAGGATTAACGTAAGGAGTAAGACAGGTTACGTAACCATGGATGCATGAGAAGACGAGTTCTGCTCATATGATCGCATGACGTACCGTGCCTTCCCTTCGCCACGCGTCTTGGTTAGTCCCATCACGCACCCCTGTCGTCGCAACGCGTGCTTTTGTCTGGAAATCTCGTTTCTCACACATCGTCGTATAATCTCTGGCTCGTTCCCCCATAAGTGATCAAGGCCACGGCCGTACTGGCTAGTTATGTCACGATGGTTCACGAACCCTCTCAAAGAACTCCTGGGTTTTGTGCGCATCTATCTACCTTGCCGAGTGGCTCCATTCTTATCAAGTTCTCAGGTATTCAGTCGCTTCCTCGCACCATATGTTGAAAATCTGGATATGGGTCTGGTCAATCTTGGTATTGTCCAGGGTGAGTCCATGCGCTTCCAGAATTGTAAGTGCTGTAACATCCTACGTGGACCAGGACAAGTGACACTGGGAAAGCTTCGTATCAAGAAAGCTGCCTTGGACGCATTTCGCTTACCGGTCGATGTTGCTGAAGGTTCGTGTCACTATCGACACACTATCGACGAGGAACATTCGCTAATGTGGAGGTGCAGGCCACCTGGGAAAGTTTTCTCTGTCCTTGCATTGGCTCAATTTAGGAAATCAACCCGTTCAGGTGCTGATTGAAGACCTCTACATTCTTGTTGTTCCGCGCAAGGACGATGATCAGGATCCTGACGAGCTCGAGCGCCGCGCACAAGTAGTAAAACTAGAACGCCTTCATAACGCTGAGGTTCTTCAGACACAAACGGCTGGAATCAAAGGTATGAATCCATGCTCGGAGAACAGCACCGTAAACTTGACAGCATTCGAGGTACCGAAGGTGACGCTCAAAGTCAAGGCTTTATTGGATCATTCCTCGCAAAGCTTCTAAACAACATTCAAGTAACTGTCAAGAATGTGCACATCCGATATGAAGATAGCATCAGCGTCCCAGGTGTATGTCTACGAATGCCATGTAATAGGCAGACTTTGACCGTAGTCTTTGCTCTAGCATCCATTTGCGGTTGGTGTCACGCTATCCAGCTTTTCGGCTATTTCAGTCGATGAGAATTGGGTATCTGCCTTTATCGAGGGAGGGAGCAAGACTGTGCACAAAGTGGGTCGACTTATTAGTCCGTCGCATCTTCTAACACTACTGCAGTTGGCAAAGTTGGACTATCTGGCAGCATATTTTGATACAGACGCTCAGAGCATGGCAGGGCTTTCTTACGAGACTGCTGTTGATCGGTTCTCGTCCATGGTTGCGTATCCTCGTTTAAGCATGATTGTCGGACTCATGACGAGATTGTTCAGATCGCACGAGACGGGGCCCCTCAAGCTCATCAATTTATTCTGAAGCCAGTTTCTGGAGAAGGACGGGTGAGACAGACTCGTACCATGAAAGTGCAGGCACATTTATTGCGTGATAGGTCATCTTGAGGCACAGCGCGACGAAAGATGACCCCCGATTTGACATCCAACTCCTCTTTCCCGAAATTGGGGTGCTTCTCGATGACCACCAGTTCAGGAATATAATCTCCTTGTTGGAGACTATCCACCTGTTGAGACGAAAATCACGAGTAGGCGGGTTTATGACATCGTAATCTGCCGTGGCACTAACTAGTAATAATACAGTTTGCGAAATATAGGCGTCCTGAAGTGCTTAGGGAGAATCGGCCTCGCGCCCTCCTCATTTTTTCAGGAAATGCTATACTGGACAGTGTTCGCGAGCGAAGGCGCAGGTGGACGTGGGCCTATTTTGCTGAGCGCCGCGATGACCGACGCCGTTACGTCAAGCTCTTCAAGAAGAAGCACCTGAATACCACTACGAATGAGGTACGCTTTTGCCTGCTCCTTCGGTTATTTACTTACTGGTTTCAGGAATTGTCCGATCTCGAGGCCTTGGAGAGAAAACTTTCGTACGAAGACATTCGGTTCTATAGATCTATTTCACGTTCGGAACTGAGAAAGGATGGCGCGCTGCTGAAGCAAGCCGAGGAAGAGAAGAAGCGGCAGGAAACGCAGTCCTCTGGTTGGGCAAGCTGGCTTCCAGCTTGGGGCTCTTCGAGCACAGCCCCACCCACGCAGCCGCCACAAGAATCACCATTTAGTAACATGACCGAGCAACAACGGAGGGAGTTGTACGAAGTTCTCGACTATGATGAAAAGGCTGCTCTCGCCGAATCATTCGAACTGCCGAGAGACGCCCTCAAGGCTCGGATTAATGCAGAGCTTAAGAGGGGCTCGTTTGCTCTGAAGTTGGACCCGCATGGCATTGCAAAGGAGATTATTTCCGTCGTTTTTGACGATTTTCAGGCCACAGCCATTCAAAGACGCGATAATTTGGAGGTTTGTACCTCACTTGGCGGATTTGCCGTGTACGACGGTACAACAAGGGATACACTGTTCCCCCAAATAATCCATGTCAAGCAAGACTCGCCTACCATAGTCAGCACAACAGAGTGTGATCCGAAGGACCCCTTTTTCTTTATGAGGTTCGAGAACGATCCTCTTGACGAGCGAGCTGACACTGCGCTTGCGATACGAATGAGACATATGGAGATCGTGTACCACAGGGGTTATGTGGAGGCTATTTACAAGTTCTTCAAACCTCCGGAAGATCGCCTCGAGTCCGTGGAAGCATTACTTGTCAGTGTGGTTCACCTTGTCGTCCACTCACGGCTACTTATCTTGTCAACAGACAGCGGCCGGTGGAGCAATCGAGGGTTTGCGCAAGGAGACACGAGCTGGCCTTGAGCATGCGTTACAAACGCGCAAAACAATTGACTTGCAAGTGGATATAAAAGCGCCTATCATCATTATTCCCGAAAGGTGAGAATTTTCGTACATATTCATTCATCACCCTCTGAGGCGTTGCAGCACCACCACTCAGAAATGCACACACCTCCTCGTTGATGCTGGTCACATTTCAATTGAAAGTGACTTAGCGAGCAAAGAGGCCATCCGCCAGATTCAGCTCAAACGGGCTCAGCAGTATACAGACGATGACTATGCGAGGCTCGAAGCTCTTATGTATGATAAACTGAACCTCACACTTGAGGATGCGCAGGTTGATGGATTTTTACTCAAAAAATACGATTTTGCTGATATTCATTGCAGTTCATCCTCGGAGGAGATCTGCAGTCTTGTAGAAATGCACTAAACTCGCGCAATGGCTCGTCCTTACACCTTACTGAACGAATCAGCATCGATTTGCAGGTCCAAATCTCCATCGTGCCGAGTGTCACCAATCTAGCTCGCTTCAAGATATCCGGAAAGTTGCCCACATTGCAACTGAACTTCTCTGACTCGAAATACAAGTCAGTCTTGCGTCTGGTCGACGTCACCATTCCAAAATTCGACGATGGCGACCACTCTGCTATCAATTCGACCGCAGTCATGCCATCTGGCTATCAGTTGTCATCCGGCCTATTCGATCTCCCCGAAACTGAGTACAATGTAGACTACGAAGACTACGAAAATGTGAAGGATCCGGTAGATGAAAGGAGTCGTGAGGTGCGCGGACTGGCGTATATTTCCGACCCAATGGTGTGTCATTATTCTGAAGCCATCCACCAGGGACCAGCGCCGAGGCAGAGGATGTTTGAGCTTTCATTCCAAGTGACCACCCTCCGTGCATGTCTACACAAATCGCAAGATTTTGCCGAGGAGAAACCTCTTGGTCATGTTTCTTTTGACAACTTCTCTCTGCTTCTTCTCCTTACGCAGTATGACATGAAGATTGAAGTCTGTCTTGGGTCAGTCCCTTCTAGGTTGTTTGGAAGTTCTCACTTACACAAGTTCGTAGCTCCCTTTCCATGGAAGTCGCAGAGCCGGGCTCTGAACCTCTCCAACTTACCTCTTCTGTGGGTGGATCCAAAGGACCCTCTTCGGGAGGAAAGGACCTTCTTCGCGTGGACTACACGCGGGTTCAGAACAATTCTCCGGAGTATCTGTCACATTATGAAGGGTGCGATCAGATCATCTCTATGGACGTATCTACAGTCATATTCCGTGCGGCCCCGGAGCCCCTCTTAACGTTGTACGACCTCCTCATGACTACGTTCATTCCGTCTTCACCTGGTGCTGAGGACGCACCATCTCTCGCGCAAGACTCTTCAGCCGTTGCCCAGCTGACACCAGAATCGTCTTCACAAACCGGTAAACTTCGTCTCCTTGTAAAGCTTGCCTGTGTCGAGGGTAGGAATCCCAGTCACTTCGTGAGAGATGAACATACTAATTTGTTCCACAGTCACACTTGCTAACGCGGGAGCCCGCGTTGCAACGCTATCACTATCGACCGCGGACGCCTCAGTTTCACTTAGCAATACAATGAAGCTGCAAGTACGGTTGGGAAGTTTGTCACTCAGCGACGATTCTATGACAGAAACGGCATCTCCCGATTTCAAGAAACTAATGTTCATCGAAGGCGAACACTTGGCTGAACTCACATACACGACCTTCGACCCACAAGATTCCAAGACCGAGACGGGGACCAACTCTTTTGTTTCTCTCAATGCTGCGTCTGTGACTTTTCACTACCTGGAGCGGCCTTTGCACGATATCTACGTCTTTTTCCTGAAGCTGGCTTCGCTCAAAGGTTTATATGATGCTGCTACAGAAGTTGCTGTTCAACGTGCCTCCCAAATCGAGCGCATGGGATTCTCCGTTTCTGTGAAGACACCTATCATCATCTTCCCCCCGAACCCATCGTCTTCTCATGACTCGCTGACCATGCGTCTCGGTGAGATCACTGCAAGCAATGCTTACCGAGATGGCGTAACCAAAACTGAGGCTAGCCTCCGCGGCATGCAATTCGTTTCCACGATATTCTACGACAGACAGTCATCCACGCTGAAGATGATTGACGACATAGCGATTGTCACGGAGATTGCCCAATACAGCGATATCAGCAGCGTATCTCGACCGGACACTGAGGTAATCTGATTTACGAGGTAGGGTCTACTATTCTGACTCAGCTATCCCGATAGATAAACGTCAAGGTGTCTGACGTCAAGCTCGCCCTGACGGAAGTTCAATATGGGATGCTCATGGCACTCTCTCAATCAATCCCGCTTATTTTCGCAGGCGCTCCGGAAGGCCCTGCCCAGGCAGAGCTACCAACTGCTGAACAGCGAATTGTTGAGCGTTCCCACGCTAAATACCACGACGAGTCAGCAGTGGACTTACGTCCTGAGCTTGACAGACGGTCAGGCGACACCTTCCTTCGAACTACTTTGGACCTTGTCTTGACCGTAGCAACTGTTAAACTCCAACTTTATGATCGCCAGGCGACCTCAGAGACAAATCTGAAAGAACATGGGATCTCCAGGTTTGCTCTGAGCGATAATAGCGTGCGCGTGAAGATGCTATCCGATGGCGCTATGGAGGCTCAGGTCGTACTCAGGTCGTTCACGATGAGTAATACTGCTCCTGGCCCCTCCAAGTTTCGTGAGATCATACCTGCAGCTCAGCATGATAGGAATCAGTTCATGCTTCTGTACACCGCGTCAGGCGGCTCTGAACCTTCTTCCCTTGCTGTTCTTACTGTGGACTCACCTCACATCCTCTTCTCGCTCCCTCCCGTCTTTGCGCTCATGGAATTTTTCATGAGCGCATTCGATACTTCCAACGCCGCAGTTGACTACATAGTCGAGGCACCTAAGACTTCAGAAGAAGGAAAAGCAAACATCCCCACCACAGGGCAAACTCCTTTCTCCTTCAGGATTGACTTACATGATGTGTCGATTAGTGTGCTCGAGGATGACCTTGACCCCGAGTCCCAGGCTATACGTTTGACGATCGACCAAATATCTTTTTCTCAACAGGCAAGCGTCTTTCCATCCATTCCTCACCAAACTTCCTTGCTCACTTTTTGGTATAGGAAGTTCTTGCGCTCACTATGACTCGAGCTGGAATGGCGCTGCTACGGATGGGAAGACCAGAAGACGCTCGAATCTTGGATGATGTTGATCTCACCCTCACTTTAGATAGCCGGACGATGTCGTCGCACCAAATGACTAGCATCGAAATCACTTTCAAACCCATCATTCTACGTGCTTCATATCGTGATATCATGCTCATCCTTACTATTGTCAACAAGGCCATGGAGGCATACGGGAGGCAGGCAAGCGCCGCTACCGGATCCAAGCCAGTCCAGCCCTCCGTGACAGCTTCGAAAACAGCTGCGCGTCGAGTTTCCGTCGAACGCACAAGATCACATCCAGGCCAGTCAAACAATCTACTTTTGGGCACGGCGCACGTGGTATTATCGAAAGAACAGGTCCGCAGAGACGGTTTCGTGACTGAGGACGAATTGACGAGTCCACCGACGCAGCTCAAAGCTTCGTTCGACGGGTTCCGCTTAATCTTGATTGGCGATTTACACGAACAACCACTGCTACACCTTGTCATTAAGCCATTCCTCTTGAGTCTCAATGACTGGTCAGGAGAGGTATGTTATATATGCGACATTCTTTCCGCCTCATCCGCCTCACCTTGGCCGTTGAAAGCTGCGGGCGGAAACTACGGTTTCGAATTCCATCAACTATTGGAATCTGACAAATTCGCACTGGGAGCCACGTACGTGCTTCTTGACATCCTCTTCGAACTGCACTGATGCGTTGTACACAGTGATTGATCCTTGGACGTTCAGTGCATTGGTACGTTCCAGCCTGTCGATTTTACGACTTGAGGGACAACGGCTATTCAGGTTTCCCGCGAGCTCTCTTCGGGCGCGCTTACAACCAAGGTGACTTCAAATGAGCGCTTGAACGTGAACCTGAGCACCGCTTTCATTGAGCTTATCCTTGAGACTCTCAATTCTCTCAGTCGGGAAAGCGAACACGTCCTCAAGAAAGCAAGAGGGATTCGTGCACCATACCGCATCCGCAATCTCACGGGGATCACACTTCGCTTGTGGTCCGACGGGGGGCGTGCTTCCCGTGAGACAAACGCAACCATGATCAACGATGGGGAAACAATAGACTGGCGGTTCGATGATTGGAGGACAATGCGAGAAGTAAGCGCTGTACTCATCAGTGAACTAATGTTGATATGACTTTCAAAGCATGCCCCATCTGGTGTCAGTAGCATCACCATACAGTTCGTTGACCAAGCATGGGAGAAGCTTAGTGCCGTCCCAGTCGATAGGGAGGGCGAATACACCTTTGTTCTGCGGCCAAGGACAGGAACCTGCTACAACCGATTACTCTGTGAGGTCAAGGTAGAGGCGAGCACCAAGCTCGTTACTCTCAGGTCGACCTACAGAGTCCATAACCGGACATTATATCCTGTCGAGATTGCTGTTGGAGAAGGTGGGGATAGCACTGCTGGTGGCGGTATTGTTATCAAGCTAGGTGCGACGTACTGCAATTGCACGTAGACCGGTTATCTCATGGGGCACATAGCGCCGGGTCAGGATTACGCTCTTCCTCTTGTGAAGGTTGGGAAAAGTAAGCTCAAGGTGCAGCCTGATCGTATGTGGGTTCATCGCTCAGAAGGAATCGGCACTAATTCGATGGGGCAGAGGGCTTTGGATACAAGTGGTCCAACCCAAAAACCTTGGAAGACCTCGTAAATGCGCAGACTGGTTCCCGCGCCGCGTTTACTCTTCATTGTGAACATCGAGATCCCTCGGAGGCCACGTTCCGATTCCACGCTTTCGTTAAAACTGATGCTAGTGGTCCGCCTCTCAGCTGGCGGCAAGTACTATCCACTATCACGCCTGTTTGGCGTCCTTACTCATCGTCATCAATTTTAGGAGGTATCCCAAGATGGATCTTGTCCTCCTGGCGCCATTACAACTCGAGAATCTGTTGCCATACAATGTGCAGTACAGAATATATGACAAGGACACCGATCAGAACTGGAGAAGTTACCTTCGTGCGGGGGGTATCATGCCGATACATTCCGTTGAGCTTAGCCACTTGATTTTGCTTAACATCGAAATTAACGACACAAGTTCGTAAACTTTGCTCGGAAGACCCGTAAAGCTCATTGTTTCTTTGATAGCACTCAAAGCTAGTGACTTCAGTATCATCAATACGGATGGTCACTCTGACTTTGATGTTGAGAATCGATTGACGCTGGAAGACACTCGAGGGCGCAAACTTAATTTGAAGCTAAACTATGTGTGGGTGTTATTCCTGTTTCATCAGATGGTCTCCAAGCGACGCTAATATCTCCCCAGCCGATTACTAGATGCAGGTGGTGCAGTCAAGGTCCAGCTCTATTCGCCCTACGTTGTCGTCAATAGAACAGGGCTTCCATTCTCTGTAAAATCGGTGCGGTCTAATAGAACCGGCCCTCCACAAAGTATTGCAGGGGAAACGCAGTCAGGTAGACTATGGCCTGGGTTTCTGGAAGCTTGAATTCAACTGACACCTTCTGCCTATTGATAGACACTACACCATTCCGTATGTCTCTATATCGTCATTGCCCAGTGCCTCTCCTTAACCACACATGGTTAGTTCTAAGTCATGCCACTAGCAGCGGTAACGAGTTTGCCTTCTTGGTTGGCCAGTCGTCTTTGTCAAAGGTGATTAGCCAGGCCAGCGTTCTCCCAGACTGATGTTGACAGAGACACCCAACAGACCGTAAGTTTCGAAGCTCCGACGGCTGACATGGCTCTAGCGATACCATCGCAAGGCCAGAAAAATGAAGAGACCCACGTAGGACTATCATGGACGGAGGGATTGGGCAAGTATAAGTTGACAAAGGTCATAACCCTGGCCCCGCGATTCCTGATAAAGAATAACTTGTCCGAGCCGATTTGTTTCCGGGAACATTCGGTTGTGCCACATGGGAGATCTGTGTTGGACCCAGGGGAGCGGATCCCGCTGTTCAGCTTCCGAACAAAAGACAAGCTACTCACTGTTGCCTTCCCCGGAATGAACAATCAATGGTGAGCTCTCATTCATTCGTCGGGCGACGGCTACTGACAAGTACTTGATAGGTCTCCTCCCATAAGTATAGAGGACATAGGTTCCGTGCATTTCAAGTTAAAGCGGCCAGGCAATGAGCCAAGAACCCATTTGATCCGCGCCGATGTCAAGATGGACGGCGCCATAATCTTTATTTCGTTCAGCCTTTCGGATGACAGTTGGCCGTTCTTGATCGAGAACGATAGTAGTTACGCTGTAACCTTTTGCCAAACGGTTGGTCTTAAAACGACAAATACGAGGCTGGCGGGCTCATTATCACCTAGGATGCTACTCACAGTAACGTTGACTCGGCCAAGCCGCATCCAACCTACCGATTGTCAGAACACACGTCCTGTCCTTATGCTTGGGATTTTCCTGCGGCCGAGCAGAAGGAGCTGCTCCTAACCATTAACGGGTCTCGTCGCACGGTGGATATCATGGAAATCGGTGACCTTGTACCTTTCAAATTCCAGGTTAGTGAGAGGAACTCATATTTTTATTTGTAATAACCGCTAGCATTTAGAGTAACAGGGACATAAGTGCGATCTCAATCGATGTTCGGGCATCGGGTCATCAGCAAGTCCTGCAACTGTCTAACTACAATGTCGAAACTAGTCTTTATCGCCCCAAATCGCGTGCCTCCAGCTCAAGCTTACGTGTCGATACCATTTCTAGTGGTTCTGAAGCATTTGAGGCAGTTATCGAAGATAGCAAACCAGGCTTCTTACTGGACGTGAATCTTGAAGGCATCGGTATTTCGCTCGTCAATCTCAATGTTGTCGAAGTCGTCTACATATCTTTGGTGAACTTGAAGCTCGAATATACCACTAGCACCGTCGCACAGTCGGTGAACCTGTCTGGTGGCACAGTTCAGATCGACAACCAACTTCATGACGCCACTTTCCCTGTAGTCCTGCAACCGACCCCTATTTCTAGCGATTCGAGTAACGTGGCGGCCTTACCAACCGTGCAGTTGTCACTGATATGGCTCAATGACCAAGGTAAATTTTAACGAAAACTTCATGGTTTCCCTTATAACTGTGCATCCCACAGAGCACGGCGTGCTGTTTGTCAAGTACTGCTCAATATTGCTCCAGGCTTTAACGATTCAAGCGGACGAGGATTTCCTTTATGCAATATACGAATTAAGTAAAATTCGTGGCGCCTCCTGGGAGGAAGAGCAGAGACAGTGAGTATGATAGTGGGCGGACTCGGGACGACCTCTCTAACTTCCATTAGCGCCCTCATCGAGCAATCGGTTGAAATTTCAGAGCCAGAAGACTTACCTAGTGAACGAGACTTATATTTCGAACTTTTGGAGTTGCAACCAATACGTTTATCGCTGTCCTTTGAGCGCACAGATCGCTTGAGTGGGGAGAAGTAGGTGTTGACATGATCTCGCTTCTTTCAGCACATTTAGGATTACCTTCACAGACTGGAACTCCGAAACCCTCTGGCAGTCATAGTCAATGCTTTGACGATGGCCGTGGGGAACATCAAGGATGCACCGCTTCAAATGAATGCCCTTGCCATCACGGACATGCGATTGACTGCCGTTGACCTTCAAACTCGAATTATGTATCACTACCGTCAGGAGGTCCTTCGGCAGCTCTACCGTATCCTTGGCTCAGCAGACTTCATCGGGAACCCGGTTGGGTTGTTCACTAACGTTAGTTCTGGCGTCGCGGATATCTTCTATGAGCCTTTCACTGGCGCTGTCATGCGAGGTAACCATGATCTCGGTGTTGGAATCGCAAAGGTATGTCTTTTTCCTGGAGGTGTACTCTGCCTCACGTCAGACACCATCAGGGAGCTGCAAGCTTTGTCAAGAAGACTGTCTTCGGTCTTTCTGATAGCGTAACCAAGGTCACCAGCAGTATTGGCAAGGGTACGTGATGAGGTAGTTCTCCGACGATTTAAATGCAGATGATAGGTCGTCAGGCTTATCGGCAGCAACACTCGATTCTGAATACCAAAAGCGACGCCGCATGATCCAAAGGCGGAACAAACCTCGCCATGCTATGTGAGAGCTTGCTTTCACCTAGCCACTTTTGCTGACCGATATACTTCAGCTATGGAGTCACCGCGGGCGCTGAAGCATTTGCGACTAGTATTGCTAGCGGCATGGAAGGCGTAGTTGTGAGATTTTGACCTTTGTCATCCCAAGTCTCCGTCCTAAATCCACTTGATAATAGATGAAGCCAATCGAAGGTGCCGAGTCCGAAGGGGCTCTCGGCTTCTTCAAAGGCGTCGGAAAGGGTCTGGTCGGGTGAGTAGCATATTCAAAACAGTGGTGGACTGCATCGTACCTACCTTTTCTATGAAGCGCTGTCACCAAACCTGCGGTCGGTTTCTTCGACCTTGCCTCCAATCTGTCAGAAGGTACGTCAACCTCTGTAATATGCAGGTCATTGTATTACGTATGAAACCTCCGTCCGGACAGGCGTTCGCAACACCACGACTGTTTTTGACCGTCCTGCCCGGGAACGCATAAGATTGGTGAGTGATCGCGGACATACTGCAGACTAATGGATTAAATCGTCTTATGAATCAAAGCCCCGACATGTCCCCCCAGATGGCGTGCTGGTGGTAAGTAGCTCCCCAGAGTACATGATTACATGGCAGTTAATTGCGACCTCCAGCCATTCTCTGAGCGCGCAGCTCTCGGACAGTATTGGCTCAGGGACCTTGATAACGGCACGTATCGACGAGAGTCCTATGTTTCACACATCAGTATGCCCTCACTTTGTGTCGCTCTATACTGGCTGCACTTACGCCAAACGATAGATCTTCCCGGTGGAGATGGCGTTGCTCTGCTGACAGCCGGTCGCGTGCTCACGTTTGGCACCAAAAAGCTTCGCCTCAAGTGGGATCTACCGCTGACGCAAGTACAGCGGGTGATCAATGAGGATCAGGGCATCCAGTTTGCACATAAAGTTGACAGAGAGCACGACAAGAATCTCGTTATAGAAGACAAGAGGTCCCAAACATGGTTTTACGAGCAGATTGCCGGGGTTGTGAAATCATTTAATGCACGGAGAAGGATGGACTCGTAATCATTTCCATTTCCCACCATGTAATGACTTGAACGAGACACGCTATTTATTTAGATTGTAAATGCCTGAGACCCGCAAGCTGCATGAGGAAGGTGTGAGATGCATATAGTATGTAAGATACTGTCAAAATCCCCTGATACAGCAAAACTAGATGCTGCCGGA
>Ga0137394_10000239_pt1 | contig 38463 bp, 47 predicted proteins | sample czobulk116metaG_FD_108278 | JGI IMG/M metagenome (GOLD analysis project Ga0137394, IMG submission 108278) | Vadose zone soil microbial communities from Angelo Coast Range Reserve, California, USA - czobulk1.16 metaG | ecosystem: Environmental > Terrestrial > Soil > Vadose zone | place: USA... | reverse complement strand
TTCAATCAAAAGAGGAACCTACAGAGATGTTCGAATCCAAGATCGTCTCGCGTCAGTTCGTCGACGACTTCGTAGATTTCGACTTGGCAATCATCGACCCTCTGACCAAGGGGTGGTTCCTTAATGACACTGACATTATTCTTCTGCGTCAGCCTGAAGGGAAACATCCAGTAATGGGGAAGGTTTTGAATTTCAAGGTTAATAGATTTGGGCAACAACACGTCAATCATACCGCTGCTACAGGTCTCCAGCATGCAGTACAGGTGTCAGTGAGATGCCACTTTGGGAAGAGAGGAGATTCCGGTTTGCAAATCGGTACCACCTGGCAGATCAGAAAGGTACTCAGGTAGGGGTCTAACCGCAGGTTTTCAAGCGTACCGTGCTAATTGTAACCTTCAGCCTGAGTACTTTGCATCGGGAATATGCCGCATTGATGGCGATGCCTCATTATGACTGTACCGACTTTATTTTGAAGCCCCGCTTACCGAAGCCAAGGCCTGTTGATCAGAAGGAAGTCCAGCTAGACATGACAAAGTACAACGTGAATGAGCCTCAGGCGCGTGCGATTATAAGTGCTTTGCGTACAGATGGCTTTTCTCTCATACAAGGGTACGTTTTTTGTTGCCGTCTAGGAGCCTGTTCCCTTACGACCAAGATAATAGGCCCCCCGGGACAGGCAAGACATCGACAATCTGCGGATTGGTCCAGGCATTTTTATCAAGTCGCCCGCAGCTTATAGCGACGAATGGTACCCGATCAACGGACAAGGTAGCGGCAAAGAAGATTCTTCTCTGCGCGCCCAGCAATGCTGCGATCGACGAGATTGCGAATCGATTGAAAGAAGGCGTCTCTGGAGCGGGCCGACGAAGCGTTATTCCAAAGGTTGTTCGGGTCGGGACAGACAAGGCCATAAACATCAGCGTGAAGGACATCTCCTTAGATAACCTTGTGGACCAGAAGTTGGATTCGAGTCAAAGCGCCCGTGGCGGCTCAAAAGACTCAACAAACGAAATCGCACTGCTCCGCTCTGAACTCGAAACTGTTCGGCAACTACGCCAGAACAAGCAGCAAGAATTGGCACTTTTGCACGATAACGCGGTCAAAGCCGCGACTCTGGACGAAGAAATAAAGAAGCTTAACTATCGACGAGTTACGATTATCCAGAAGCTTGATAGACTCCGAGACCAACAGAAATCCGACAACCGAACATTGGATGCCGTTCGCCGCAAATTCCGTATGGAAGTACTTGCGGAGGCGGATGTAATCTGTTCCACGTTGTCCGGTTCAGGTCATGACATACTAGAGGCACTCGAATTCGACATGATAATCATAGACGAAGCAGCACAGGCTATTGAATTAAGTTCTTTGATACCCCTCAAGTACAACGTATCACGTTGTGTCATGGTTGGAGGTGCGGTCATACTCGCCTTTTCGAGCTTCGTTCAAGTGTTGTCCCTTGCATAGACCCTCAACAACTCCCACCCACCGTTATCTCGCAGGAGGTCATTCACTTTCTTGAGTTTGCTGGGCATTTAGTACTTATCTCGTCGTTTAGGCCACCAAGTACTTTTACAACCAATCCCTCTTTGTACGCCTGCAAAAACTCCACCCAGATGCTGTCCACCTGCTAAGGTAAGCGGTTTCGCCCCGTATGATTGGAGATCTCCCACCAATTAGTAAACTCGTGTTAGTATCCAATACCGAATGCACCCAGACATCAGTCAACTACCAAGCCGCGTTTTCTATAAAGGACTACTCAATGATGGACCGGGTATGGCAGAGAAAACTGCGCGTCTCTGGCACGAAAGCAATTTGTTTGGCCCATATAAGTTCTTTAATATCCTTCGCGGACAAGAGGCGCAGGGACCGTCGCGTTCCCTGATGAACAAGACCGAGGTTCAAATCGCTGTTGCCCTTTACGCTCGTCTTATCAAAGAGTTCAGTTCCGTGGACTTCAATTTCCGCGTGGGGGTCGTTTCTATGTACCGTGCCCAGATTCTGGAGCTCCGCCGCGCATTCGAGTCACGATTTGGTGTCGACGTTACGAGTCACGTCGATTTCAACACCGTGGACGGCTTCCAGGGACAAGAAAAAGATATTATCATTCTGTCGTGTGTCCGCGCCGGCCCCGGTTTACAAAATGTTGGCTTCTTATCCGGTACGTTCAGAACTTTGTTGGGTCATGCGAAACTAAGACAAGAGCAGACGTCCGGCGGATGAACGTTGCATTAACCCGCGCCCGAGCCTCGCTATTTGTACTGGGGCACTGTCCCACCCTGGAGCGTAGCGATAGAACATGGAAAGACATAATATCCGACGCACGAGATCGTGGTTGTCTGATCGAGGTAGGTGGTCCTGAAACTCGCGGCTGCGCACAGAAACTCAACGACTCGCTTCTCTAGGCCGACGTGGGCCTGTTCTCAGAACCGAAACGAAAAGCTTCCCCTAAACCGCCTCCCAAACCCCCGAAGAAGGCCGCCGTCGAGTCACAAGCCATCCCAGCAACACTTGTTCCCGCACGCAGCATCGGCGGCTCGCATGGAACAAGCAATTCAACATCGCAGCAACGACCTCACAACTCTGCTTCGAAACTCGCCCCAACTCCTCTGCCGCCGCCTGGACTTGTGTCTGCGCGCAATCCCTCGTTTTCACAGACCTCTTCTCCATCGCCTGGTGTCGCCAGTACCTCCAAACCCTCCGCGGAGTCTTCCGTCGCGAATTCTAGCCGGATAGCGCCAGCTCCAAGTGGGCCCCCTGCTGGAAGCGACCCGACGAACTCCGCACAAAAGCCTCGACCTCCGCAGCAAGTAAAACGGCCGAAGCAACCTCAAAGTCTTTTTATTCCCAAGAAGGTGCGTTTCCATCGTAGCATTCTGATTATGTTCAATCACCGTGCCCGTTTCTAGCGTCCTCTCCCGGGCAGTGGAGGTGGAGGGCCTCCCAACAAAAAGCGAGTGTAGCACCTCGTTGGCGGCACGGCCAGCAATCGTGCATATTAGATGCCTAAGCCTTAGTAAAGGCGGAATTTTTAGATATGTATGGTTACGGGGTTATTGTATGCATGTACCATATTACTACAAGTAACTTATTGTATGTTGTCTGCCTTCACTGGTGGCAATTCCCATCCACCAGGGCCGAATTTTGGCGTCACCATCATATCCCCTGCCTTGTTCTTAAAGGGCTTTGAAAACGTACACAAAGATTTTCCAAGAGAAGGTAGCCAAGCAGGGTTGATGAGGGTTAAACCTACTCGAGAAAGTCAAACGATGTCTCTCCCTGGGCAAAAAATCTGACCTTTGAGCCAAACCTGACTCGTCCGTACAACCTCGTGGTATACGACATAGTCGGGTGGTGGTGAAGTTGTTGCAAGCACAGATGAAGGATGTATATATACGTCTTCGGAGATACCCAACGCTCGATAGGGGACACCCTTTGCAGTTGTACGTTGTACCCCGGTTGCACTGTCCTTCTCGACTAATTCCTTGCGTACGGCGACTTGATCGACAACAGACGAGGCGATGAGTTGGCGCAGTACGCGCAGCTGACCGGGAACAAACCCGACGAGGGGTTAAGTCATACCCCCATCAGCATTTAGTTGCAGGTTTAATTTACCTGAATGTCTCGCGGCGGCGGGAGTTTAGGGGTGAAGCCAGCGTCCGTATCCGGGAAATTAATGTGGACAATGTTGCTGATTTGCGCTCTTAATTTGTGTATCTCCTCCATAGCCTAGGGTGCATCAGTGGAGGAACGGGACGGGACGCGAATTTGTCGGTTACATACCTTTGGTCTCACGAAATGCTCTGCACAAAACGACTGACCTCCACCGGCGAACTCATAAGCGCCGACCACAGACAGGATCCTGAAGAGATCGCTTGTCGATTTGCCGAGAGATGCGTGATACTAGCCAAAAAGCTGAGCTGGGATATCAGAAGATCACTTGGGACGGAGTACCTGCTGCGACTGAAAATACGCTCGCCGGCGGAGCGTCGATGCCTCCTTTGCCCGCGCCTTCTCTTCATCGATATGGGCCGTCTCCTCTTCGCTTTCTGACGAGCCCTCGACGCCAAGCGCCTCTTCGCGCAGGAGTGGGTCGCCTGCAGACATCGCGGAGACGATCGCAATTGCATACGGTAAGCAGCCGTGCCGACGACTACCTATCAGCATCTTCGAAAAGCGAGGGGATAAAGGGAAGAGCGCCATCGTTCGCCCGATGTCAGTCACCGTACCCCCTGCAACGGTTGTATTCAGTGGCGTTTCCAATGCTCCGAGGTACGTCAGCATCTTTTCGGCTTGTCTAAGGGACTGGCGATCAGGCGGGGTGGGGAACGGAAAGTTGGTTACGGTATCGATATGCATGCATTTCATTTGCAGGACCACGCCCTCGATGGGCACGCGAAGGATTTCGGGTTGAGAAAATTCGTCGAAATAGTTTTCGAATACCGCAGAAGAATACAACCTGTAACAGTGCCCCGGACCTGTTCGACCAGCGCGTCCGGCTCGCTGGGCCGCTGAAGCCTTGGATATCCAGCTAATTTGGAACGATTGAATCCCATTGGCAAGGTTGTACCTCCGCTATAGTGCTCGTAAGATGGCGACCTAATATGACGCACAAGATCGCCATACCTCTTTTGCCCTCCCACAATCGATGACATACCTGATGCCAGGAATGGTTAGGGACGTCTCAGCCACATTGGTTGCAACGACGACCAGGCGTGTCCCCGCAGGCGGTGGTTCAAACACCTTCATCTGCTTTTCAGTAGGAAGCAAAGAATATAATGGCACAATATGCATCGGGACTGAAATTGGAGCTTAGATACGCGTACATCGAGAAACAAGCAACTCACCGTCGGACTCTTCGGTATCAATTCCTAAAGCCTGGTCTTCCGCTTCATCGTCAGTATCTAACGCATCAACATCCGCGTCCTTCTCGTCGTCTGGTTGGCCCTCCGCATCCAGGGAAAGATCATCTTCGTGTGAGCACCCAAGATCCATTTCTTCGGCTTCAAAGTCAGCTAAACGAATATATCCCTTCAAATCAGCACACTCGGCCTCTATAGCAGTTTGTCCCAACCTTGTGAAGGCTTGATGCCGACTGTGTTTTCATCATTTCTGAAAAAAAGTTGGGCGTCGAGCCCAGCCTTTTGTAAGCCTTTACGGCGTTTCCTCCGCTCTACGATGCTCCGGGCACCATATCTCTCTTCCAACCTTCTGCAAACCCCAGATATCTCGTTTTGACCAGTGAGAAAGATAAGGATGCCCCCAGGGGGAAGTCGAGCGTGAATTTTGGACGCTTTTCGAATAGTTTCGTACACATAATCCGACACCGTTCGTCGGTTAAAATGAACAGTCACCGGATACTGGCGGGCTGGGACCTTGATGACCGGAGGCGGTGTAACAAACAAGGCGGCATTTTCAATGAAGTCACTGATCCGAAGCGTAGCAGACATGATGACCAAACGCAACGGCTGAGAAGGCATCAATCGGCTGTCACATGCGGCAGGTTGAACCAACCTTTGTCGAATCCTTCCCTTCTCTCCACATGCTTTCGCGTAACTTGACGACTCGACTCAAGACGCCGATCAAGATATCCGTGTTCATGCTTCGTTCGTGTGCCTCGTCGATGATGAGGACCGAATACTTGGAAAGTAAGAAGTCTGACGCCAGCTCACGCAATAAGACACCATCCGTCATGAATTTGATCGATGTTGAAGGTGATACCGTAGCATCGTACCGGATCTGGTAAGAGACACGAGATGGCGGTAGAGAAAGTTCGTGGGCTACACGCGATGCCATGGACATGGCAGCAACTCGACGAGGTTGTGTGATGCCAATCATACCTGGATTGTCTACAGGGGGATATGAAGTTGGTCGACTAGCAATGAGATCAATAGCGTACCGCTGTCATGCGACCCGAAGCCGGCCTCGTATAGGAACTGAGGGACCTGTGTAGTCTTGCCGCTCCCTGTCTCACCACAAATAACGACAACCGGATTTAATAGTATCGCTTCCATTATCGGCTGCTCCTCGGTCACGATAGGTAAGAGAAGTCGTGCATCCTCGACTTCAGGAGGGCGTGTCACAGCGACAACTTTCCTCCTAGCCTCCGTAGACTGTCCAAGGCGTTTCAGGTGTTCGGCGAAGGACGTATTTAGGATGGTGGTATCCTCGCCAAGTGGCCCTCGCATCTCTATTGGCGCTGAAGGATCGATCTTTCTCCTTTTGCTGGGCCGAGACGGTTCTCTCACGACATCCTCCTCGGGAGGCTGAGGTCGAGGGGTGACTTCTTGCGCTGGGGCGACGTAGTCCTTGACAGTACTAAGCTGGGTCACAGCCCACTGTTTGAATCCCCCACTCCTTCGTGGAGGGCTGGGTAAGTCCATACCAACGTCCTGAGGCGATTTATCCTCAGAGGTGCCAGACTCTGAGGGGTTATCTTCGGATCGTTCATTGGCATTAGAGTTAGTTGAGTCCGTTTCTGCTTCAGAGGTGTCATGCATAGATTCTGAGCTGTCGAATGAAGACTCAGAGTCATCATTTGCACTGGCTGATATAGTCGTGGGTGGAGCGCGTTTCCACCTTCGCAGGATGGTCTAAAAACGGCTTAAACCGACAACTAAAAGAGGGGGAGATATGGGGCATACACCAGCATTCTTGTCCCTTTTCTTCATGACTCTTGGCTCCATGATGGAGCCATCCACATTTCGTTGTAGGGCGCTCCCAATGACGACATCAACCGATACGTCCTGTCTCCGCGCTGCAATCGGTGCTGAATCCAGAACGACGGCCTGACCTCGGGACGATGTGTCTTCGCCACCCTGCTGGTCTTGATCGTGCTCTGAGTGGAAATCGTGGGCGTTATTCTCTTCATCGCTGTCGCTCTCCGCCATGTCGACGAAGCGACCGCCTTTTCTTTGACGCGAACGTATGGCATGCCGAACTTCCTGATCCTCGATGTTTTCTAGCCTCTCTTGTGCACTAGAAGTTTTACCTGAACCAAGAGTAGACGAAGATTGTAGTGCAAGCGTGCTGGGTAGCTCGGCCTGACGTTTACTTGATCCAGGAGTCAGTCCCAGCCACCAACAAGGGTAAACGTACTGTCCACCTACGCAAGTTCTTCGAATAGCTCAACGCGCTCTTCTTTTTTCAGCTTTTTCTCCTGAAAATGGAAGTAAGCTCCCTGCGTATCGATGGAGTAGATATGGCGTGCGCACGATATATTTATCCAACCTCTTCCTCTTCTTGCTTGACGCTTTTGATTGAGATTGTGCGAGTAACTACAACGCGTGAGACGAAGATATTGTGAAGAGAATAAACTCTCACCTCCTTCTTCAATTGTTCTCTGCGGTCTAGCTCTTTCTCTTCAGTTGACTTGTGCTGTACGACCTCCAAATTTGTGTCCGCGGCTGCTTGCGTTTTAGGATGACGCTGCTTCCCTCGCTTATGGGAGAAGGTGGCACTGCTCCGCCGACGTGCCTTTGCGTTGAATCTTTCTGGTCTGTTCATAACAGAGGAGACCTGCGTGGGATGTAGATGCATGCGGGAAATTCACATGTGTCTTGAACGACGCGGGTCAAAAACTTGGCGAGATAAGATAAGATTTATTGATTAAAATCGGGGGACCCAAAGTCGTGGCATTTTAAAACGATTGACATACTATACTCCGAAGTAACAAAATTATGCGCTCGTTGAAATGCCATTCTACAGAACGACCGAGCACACACCAACCGGCCAAGGTCTTTTGTGGCCACCCACGGGTGGCCAAGTTGAAATGAGTGGCCACGTGCACCCAAGCAATGTTGGCTCAATCACTCGATGTACTCACCTAAAAGCTCGCGTCCTGCGGAGAAGCGACAGCCTAGCTCCATATTTTTAGCACATCCCGCGTCGTCTCCAGGTCCACGCCATGTCATCCGACCACCAGATTACCCCCGTGAACACCCCTCACCATCCAAGCGACGTTTGGCGAGCACACCATCGTCGGCTTCCCTTCCCTCGACACCTACGCGGGACCGTAGTACCCTTGACTTCCACCAGGCTCGCTTCGAAAGTACGATGCGTCTGAGGGATGCGTGGGCACAGCTCGCGGAGCGCTATGCCTGTCCTCTTGACGAGGATGATATTATTGACCTGCGCGACGCGAATATATTCAAGGACCGTGGCGTTGTGCGCAACCTCAATGTGCCGATTAACTTTGGCGATATTTCCGTACCGGACGAGCCTGAAAATGATGCGAACAGCGATGCTGGCGTCGTGCACAGCGAAGATGAAGATAACATTGATGAGATCGACACGCTCTCGCATGGTCCACGCACCCAGAACACGTTGGAGGCGCAACTCAGACGCGTCAAGCCATTACGCGACCTTGATTCGGAGGACGATGATGACCTCCTAGACTTCCTCGATGCGGAGAAGCGGACACGAGACGAGTTCGGCCCTGTCGATGACGACTTTAGCGAAGATCCCCCCGTTTCACAGGACGACGCGGAGGACGGGAGTGGCGATTTGGCGGATGAAGTTATAGAGATTTCGGGGTCAAGCGATGAGGAAAGCGAGGAGGAAGACCTCCCACGGACTTTTTCGACGAGGGCGCGCGACAAATGTGGGTTTGAGGATAACGAAGATGAAGATGAGTTGGGCGGCTGGGTACACGACGAGTCCACTGCAATCTACGAAGTGGTCAGGACACCTGCCCCTCCTGACAACGCGGTCATCGAGATATTCGATACCCCTCCATCCTCACCCCCTCCATCGTCGCCATCTTCAATGACCTATTCCCTCCCTAGGTTGTCCACGTGGGCCAGCAGCCCCTGACGCGCGTCCCTCGGAATCAGCACCAATACCGTGTGTCACTCCAGCGTCATATACGATCTGTCCGTTGGGCTGCGTGCTGCGGCGACGTTATGGTGTACGGTAATCTCGGCGCCGTTTGCGGGAGTCAATGACCACACAGAGTTCTCCCCCGAGCATTATATCAGTGTATGTTAAACGTAGCAAACACAAGCTGTGAACACTACGAATCCGCAGCTGCCATCAACTAGGTAGAAAGGGTCCGACAGGTCGAAATTCAAGTGACGTTTGTGAAAGAGCGGCACCACAATGATCAGTATGTTTGCAAAAAAATGATACTCGTGTAAGGAGGGCAGTACTACACTGAGCCCCCGAGTACACCAACCATGTGCTCTGTGTGCCATTGTCCTGTGATGGATGAAACCCTGTGCCCAGACGCATATGTGACGAGGACAGGTGCGTGTTGTTACCCCCGTCGGGCTATTGAAGGGCCATTGATAAATGAAATGACGGGGTCATGCGGGGTGTGAGTACCTTCTCGGCAATGCCGAGATCCTAAACGGCTTAACGAATATTTGACATCCCTTGCGGCGCGCCCAACTTTGAGGGGGAAAGTCCCCAAGTATATAGCACATACTATGAGAACAGAAGGGCAGCGATGAAAATTTTAACGTTGGGCACACAAGACCAAACATAGATGATGTGTGGGTGGAAGGGGCTGTCGCTTTCGCCATCTGTTAACATCTTTGCCAGCCCCGCACGCACACGACATCCAATAATCATTTAGCCCTCGACCCCGTTTCTTTTCCCTCTTTTATATCTTTCTTGACCCCCTCTTGTTATTCCCTCCCTTCCTTTCCCTCCCTCCTCCCCGCCATAACTGCTCCATGGTACGTTTGCCCCGATACTTTCCGATATCATCAGCGCCTCACTATATCTTTCATCCCTCTCGCGTATTCAGGGTCAAATTTTATCTTACCCAGGTCAGCAGGTGTAGAAACTCTGCGCTCTGTCGTCATTTTACTTACGTAGACCCTATTTGCATCACACGCATATCACACCATGCACAGCAACCGAGAAACATACCGAGACGGGCAAAAATGCTCGCTTCGCATATGGTCTCTCCGAGATGCAGGGTTGGCGATTAAGTGAGTCCCAGAATCGTCCCATCTTTCCTCTTCTGCCGTGTTTGCAATACATCACATACTTTAAATCCCATCCATTTCTTTTCTTTCTCGGGAGAAGCCTGTCTCTTTAAAGTTCTTTGCGTCACTTCCGCTATTTCCTGATCTCGCACTTGTCTGCAGCTATGGAAGATTCCCATGCAGTTTCGTTAAATCTCGACGAAAGCGATGATGACGAAAAATCTAATACTTTCTTTGCTGTGTATGATGGTCATGGAGGTATGGAGATGCTCTTTTGTTTGGCTCGAGCTGAACGAATCGTACATAGGCGGCTCCGTCGCACGATTTGCCGGCCAAAATGTGCATAGACGTCTGGTGCAGGAGGAATCATATCAGCACCAGAACTATGAGGATGCTATGAGGCGTGCGTTCTTAGGCACTGACGAGGATATGCTCGCAGGTGCGTGCTATTCTTCCTCAGGTTGTAAGTATGCTGACTTGGCCCAGATCGTGCATACACAAGAGATCCTTCCGGATGCACCGCAGTGTCTGCTTTGGTCACGAAAGACAAAATTTTCGTGGTATGAACGATTCTTTTTTCTCCTGGAGATTGCCGTACTTAAACACGATCGCGCTCAGGCGAACGCTGGTGACTCCCGAGTTGTACTTAGCATGAAGGGCCAAGTGAAGCCATTAAGTTTTGATCACAAGCCTGGGAACGAATGTTCGTCTCTCTCATGCACTCGTCGTTTGTCCTTCTAACCTGGTCTATAGCGGAAAGGAAACGCATTCTGGCAGCTGGAGGCTACATCGAATTTGGGCGTGTGAACGGTTCGCTTCGGCTAATGCGATGATCTCTCATGAAAGTCTAACAGTTTTGCATCAGGAAATCTGGCCCTCGCCAGGGCCTTGGGTGATTTTGAGTTCAAAAAGAACTACTCTCTCACCCCGGACAAGCAGATTATTACGTCGAATCCTGATATCACCGAGCATCATATCACGGAGGATGACGAGTTTTTCGTGCTAGCCTGCGATGGTGAGTTCTCGTTCAAAATACCAGTCAATCTCTCTTACGGGGTGCTTCCAGGAATCTGGGATTGCCTGAATTCGCAGCATGTGGTCGACTTCGTCCGTCGCGAAGTCGCTCAGGACAAACGTCTTGGCCAGATCTGTGAAATTATCATGGAGCACTGTCTTGCTCCGGATACTCATGGTGCCCAGGGTATCGGTTGCGATAACATGACTATCCTGATCGTCGCCATTCTAAACGGCAAGACCGAAGAGGAATGGTATGCAATGATCAAGGATCGCGTCGCGAACAAGATTGGCTACGATACTCCCGACTCACCACCACAAATTTACTCCGCCGCCCGCCTAATGTCATGGCGAACGCGACGCGCAAACGTTGAAGCGCTAGAACATGAAGAAGAGGAACACAAATCGCGCGAGCGCAATTACCCACTGCTCGGGACGCATCCCACCTCATTCGAAGAACTATCAAAGGTGATCACGCACACCCTCGGTGGTGGCATCTCATTTCACCCGGGATCTGCTATCATGAGCGACGGGGGTACCGAAATGTTCGGGGATGACTCGGAGAGCGACGAGGACAGGGGGGACGATCCATCTCGTTCAAAACCAAACTCAATATTAGGGAGTTCACTCTCCGATGATGTCGCAGCCCACGAGCCAGCGGAGGATTTCGACCAGGAAGAAGAACCCATGAACGAAGATGAAGAAGACTTTCGTGAGCCTTTCGACAGAGTGATACATCTGTCCCAGGCGGAGAAGGACCGCGCGGAGATTCGCGCAAATGGCGTACATGGTCATGAACACGACCCCCCCACACCATCGTCGACGTCAACCCAGGAGCCATCATCACCCCCGCCTGACACACCACGCGGCGAAACCCCGCCGCTGTCACGACAGCTAGCTAATGGTCTCACTAAGCAGAGCCAGCTATCGACTGTCCCCGATTCGGCGGAGGAATTACCCGGCGCTACGGTAGAGTACTATCTCATGAATGGGGACCCATTGAAAGGGTGATCGATGATCCGAGGACGCTTCATTCATGGGTCTGTCTTTTCACGCATAAATATGTATGTGTCTCCGTAATGATCTTTTGTATGTGGTACGCGTACACCCTTCCGTATTTGTTCACCACGGGTTGTTGCTCAATCTCTGTTTCGATCACTTCCTGGCATACCACTGTATTACAATATTGAATACTCTGTGTCTGTCTCGTCCATGTGGTGTATCTCGTTCCCTTTACAGCACGTTCCGTAGGACAAGTAGCTCCTCCTCGCACAAGCACAGGATGATGACTTCTTCCCCGTTTTTGATAGCTCCTACACCAAGTAGTGAACCCGACGTGCTCCCTGCGAGTTTTAGGATCGCTTGTTTGGCCCAATTGCTCTTCGGTTTGGCGTCACGATATATGTATAGATTCCCCGCGTACTCTGGGCCCCCACCTTCGAATGCCAATACAGCTTTCGATGGAACGTGGTACGTAAAGCGGGTATCCCGCTTCGAAGCCAGCACAAAGGCCAAAGCGGAAAACGTAGACGAGTGCGTCCACACGGGTGTGCCGCCGGTCGCGTCCTCGTCGGACAGCACGAACAAGAGTCCGTCGATGGTGTGCTTGACGACCAACGAGATCTCATCGCCGATTCCTGGCAACGGCGCGGAGAGCGTGGTGAACGGCACGTCCCAGTCCTCGCGCGTCCACGCAAGGTCCTCAGCGCCGCCGCCGCCGCCGTCCGCGGCGGCCACCCAAGTGATACACGACTCGATCCCGACCGCGGCATCCACTTCTGCGTCGAGCTCGCCATCCGCGAGGCTCGGAGGAGGCGCCACGCCAGCACCGGCACCGACGCGCTCTTGCAGCGCCGCGGTGTACTTTTCAAGGCTCTCGCGGATCGCGTAGAGTTCCGACGGATCGAGCGTTTCCGGGACTTCGGGGTGTTCGGCTTTCGTTTCTTTCCCCGCAGAGGCGTTGTTGCTGTTATCGAAGAGGTGCGGCCAGCGCGTGCCGGCGTGTTGCTTCTCGAGGTGCAGCGTGAGCAGGCCATAAGTCCGCGCGCCGTGCGCGTCCCACGTCCAGAAACTCGATGCGGGGACGATGCCGCCCCAGAGACGGGCGGCGGTGTAGCGCGGGGCGTCGCAGCCTTGGACGAGGAGGGTCAGCGTTTGCGGGGAGAAGAGGACGTTGATGTCCGTTTTGGGCGTGTTGGATGGGAGCGGAAACGCGACTGTGATCTCCTCCGAGTCTTGCGTCCAAGCGTATGGCGGCGGCTTGGGTGGGGAGGCGGGACCCGGAGCAGGCGCGGGCGCGGAGGCGTCATCCGCACGGGGTATGGGAGCGAACTCGTCTGGCGAGGGATCGTGGTGTTCTGGTGCTGGTTGTCCGATTTGCCGATATGGTGAGCCACCTGCGAGGATGAAGGCGCAGCGCCGTTTCTCGTATGCGGTGTAGAAGGGAACCCTTGAACCTCTTCGGTGCCAAAGGACCTCAAGGGGTGAGATAGACCCGTTGTTGTCCGAAGCTTGGAGGGGTACCCGGACCGCGACGATGTCGAACTCTACGGGTGGTGTCTTCCGACTGGATGATGCGCCAGGAGGTAATTCTCGCAGAGATTTGAAGGACGACACCGCCATGGCCTGGCCAACTGTGGACAGTGCGGTATGCAGTCGGAAGGGAATGGGCGATGGCGAGGCATTCAGCGTCCTCGGGAGTTCATAGACCCCTAGAAGACTTGCGGTGTCGATCGATGATAGTGCCAAGACATGGAGCGTGCCACGACCATCGGCACATATTAGAGTTTGGGCGTCGACGAAGACAGAGGACGGGTATTCTCTCTGAGACGGAACGGATGCCGGGGCTTGCGTGTGTTGCGAGATGTCGTATATCGCTGTAAAGGACGGCAGGGATAAAGCCTGCGCTAACGAATGAATGGACTCCGCACGATCGCACAGATAACCCCCCTCACATGGTCTAGTCGGACCGAGATCACGCGGAGGTCCGCATCCACGTACACAGCCCGCTCGCCGTCAGGGCTTACGGTAAGGTGGTTGTGTCGAATCCGACTCTCGGCCTCTTGGAACGAGAAGTGATGGCGCCCTGACGCGGAGGCCTGCGTAGCCACGTGTTTCAAAGCATGACGGGCGATCGTGTCCTCCGAGGAAATGGGATCAAGTTTGTAGCCGTCAAATTTCGGGTTGAGGAGCGACCGGTTCGGATGAAGCGTGAACATGTTGAAGATCGATGTGTGCTCAGACTAAACCGTTGCCTAATTGGGGGAGATGCCAGTGGTTCAGTACTGTGTCACCCGCTGCTGGAAATGGACGCAAGTGCAAATACCCTGACAGCAGGATACCCAGATGGTGCTGTTTACGAAGGGAATCCACCCCAGAACAGAAACTACAGTAGTATAAGTGTCGCGAGGTACAAAAGGAGATGGCGACCAATATATCACGACCATTTCATTTCAGATGAGGGAACCACCGTGATATGTGAATTAGTAACTGGATGCGGAAGTAAGTGGGCCAACAATTTTAAGGCGAGCCTGAGCGTCAGAACTCCGGTGAAGTAGGGATCCGATGGGACTAGCGGAAAACAATCACTTCTCCTGGTTTCGTTGACACTCGATGTGACGTTGTTGTTGTTGTTCCCGGTATCACCCCATTGCCATAAATCACTGACAGGTCGACAGAACTCTGACGGCGGACGAATAGGTGCACTGACCTTGTCCAAGACGCTCTTCGAGTGAATGGTACAGTGATGGAATGGGCGAAGGTGAAGAAACCATGGCTTGAGGTTACTGTAGGTGCGGAAACGAGGCGGCAGAACTACAGTAGTGATGCAAACTTACTCGACTCGGGTATCATATATCATCCACTACACGGGCCCGCCGCGTGCGCTCAGGAATAAAAATTCCGAATGTTTCGTAAAGCATTGGAAATCCGGGGACGCTACGGATCGAGAACCTCGTTGCTAACACCGAACACACGGTCTTCCAATTGATGGAACAATCAGCCTTACTCTCTTGATCGCAGCACGTCCAAGGTGAGGCTTGGGGCCATATTAATCCCGCTCGCTCATGCCCTTTGATGCTTTAGCAAAACAGGATGCGCTTCTAGTGGATGATGGTGTCAGTCGGTGATTGCTCTTAAGGCGATCCTAAAGAAGTCAACTCCGCGGCTGAAAAGAGAAGATTACGTTGGGGGTGCCGTGAACGGGGTCCAGGGAGATGCGCATTGCGTTATGAACTCGGGTGGCACGGGGAACCTCTGCATAATACAGAGGTGTGGGGTGGCACGTACGTCATCCAAAAGCATCTGCGGGAATGATCTCTACGATCGCATGAGTGCTGTATGGCTATCCTAGGGAAAGAACACCGTTAGCGAGACATCCATAAACAGGTGCCCGGAGGCGACACATCCGCCACCCGACTGTTCGACATCAGGAGGGCACATCATGAGGAACATGGAATTCCAAAAAGGAACTGAACCTTCTGGATAAATACAGCAGGTTGTGGGCAAGCACGGGGCCCGGGGTGGGACTGTAGCCGCAGACCAAAGGCCGTAATTGGCCAGCTGACTGCCGCATCACGATTCATCACGCCGACTAACCCAACCCGACATCGTACGTGTCACAGACTGATGGAATAGAATACCAGCAGCTGGACAATGGGCGTCTCACCAGGGTACTCCATCGAGATGATATCGCCGAACGCTAGAGAGAACCGTGAGAGAACCGTAGCATTCGCCGCTCGTATGAAGGCTACGGAAGGCTCGAACAAAACCACGCGACCACGACAGGTAACGCCATCCTAGGAACGCGATACACACCATTTGGTCCGTCCATCGAATTGGAGATATGTCATCCAAGCTTGAAAAGCAGACCAGGGGTTCGAAGAGATGCGATCACCGCCGGATGGAACAAACAAAACAATAATCACAGACAATAACTGATTTGGAGAGTTGTTCTCAGTAGACCATGGAAGTTTATCTACGGGGGATCGCATCTGAAACAGTGAGTGTCCATTGCGGACAAAACAGCTCCGGAGGTTCCAAAAGTGCGCGGGTGGGTCACAAAAGTTTCCTATTGTTATCCAACATACATGCACTCAATGACCAGGACGTGAGAGTCCATCTTTGGGAGTACTAGGAATCATCTATGAGTCGTATTCCAAGCTAAATATCAGTACACGCCATTCCGTGAATAAAGTAACACAGGACTCGACTTGTGTCATCACTTAGGTCGCCATTATGATACATAAGTTTGAAAGTTGAGTAGACTGGTGGCCCTTCCGTTGAACGAGAGAGGTCCATCACGGGAAAGCCGCTAACGTGTGTATGAGACTAGCCCAATTGAATCCATAATTTCCTGTGGGCAGGGAATGCATTCCAAAGGGCTCAGCGCATAGTCCACGAGGAGCAAATTGGACATGCTCGGTATACGACGTATGTGTTGATTACAGCACTCGCGATAGAGCTGCAAGGCCGCAAATAGGAGGCGAACAACAGACCTCCAAGCACGAGCACGAGCGGCGACCTGGAACGCGATTCAGCGACCAAAGAGCACTAGAATGAAGGCAATTACGGTGCTGCGACATACCCATCTTAGTCGTCGAACTTGATTCGCTTTGCCTGTGAGGGAACAATCACAGCACTTGTTTTCTCTTTCATACGCAATTTGGCTATCCAAGACGGGTGAAGCGGACGATCATCCGCAGCCCCAGACTTGCGTGGATGACTCGGAGAAGTATGCTTCTTCGAAGCATCGTCTACTTTTTGTCCTCGAGAATTTTGCTTGGATGGACCAGGATGTCGTGGGCGGGCGTTTGCTGGTGGCCCTTTGAAATGCTTCTTGGAAGTGCGCGTATCATGACTTATACCCGACACTTCCAGCATCTGCAGGTGCTTTGCCCCTTTGCCGTATTTTTTCTCCCATATTCTAGACACAAGATGATAAAGAGGTCTTGGGGATGAGTCAACTGTTACTCACGCTCTTCTCGCCCTCTGACCTCTACGGTTCTTGCGAATGCCAGTGGCTGTTCTTGTCTCGCCATCACTCCAATCTGTGTCTGAGCCGCCAGGGATGAAACCATTTGAAAGCGCCGGTAAAAAGAAGGACTCTGTTCCCGGGCTCTGTGGAGCATCATCTGGAAGCAGCGGCGAATAGCTTGCTCGATCAAGGATATGATGAGATTTCTCGGGTAGTGTAGACGTGCTTGGCTTAAAGGGATCATCACTCCCTGTAGAGTCACTGCTTCCACTTGCATCATCTTCCGAGTCACCCGGGTTATCCTCGGACGCTTCTGAGGTGACTGGCTGATTAACCACAGCAGAGGGATCGCCTAAACGCGCCTCATCAGAATGACTGGATGCGTCATCATCGCCATCACCGTCTTCGCTGGGCTTCAGTGCGGAATGCAGTGACGAGATGACGAGGTTGACTTCCTTCGCCAACGATTTAGAGCTCAGCAACCGGCTCTCCAGTTTTGCGGCCACGCCCTCAAATGTTCGAGTAACATCAGATGTGAATATTTTTGAAATGGCTGACTGTATGGATGGATCGCTTGATAAGCGTTTATCCTTCTTCAGCTTGCTCTTCAAAGCTAGCGTGCCAATCCGGTCGTGATCTAATGCCTGGTTCATGTTATTGGAGAGTCCAACGTGAGAATATTTCAATTATACCTTGAGTGCATCGAATTCCGCTTCTAGAACAGCTTTATCGGAGCTTTCCTCCTCAAGGGTCAATCTGTTAACCAAATGACGTTAAGTCCCTTAACCAAAAAAGTAGACAAACCCCGATGCTTTAAGCCTTTTCACGATTTTCTGAGTTTCGAAGGCCTTTGCTTTCTTTGCTGCCTTCTTAACTTCTTTCAGACCATGGAACTATCTTGTATCGTCAGATGCAGGAAGTACAACGAACTGTAAGCAGGCGCACCAACTTCCCAACGATCTTAGCATCGTCATCCTCCTGGAAGGTAGGTCAAATTAAGTTTACAGCATATAAATTGTAGCGTACATTTGATAGAGAAGAACGCTTTCTCTTAGGCATGACCTCAAGAAGAGGGAATCGGAATGGCACAACGACGACCCCGGCCCGGGCCATTTTCAGTTAACTCCGCTGACTTGGCGCGTGCCAGGCTTAGCGCTCACATTAGCTCACTGTATCACCGACGTCAGAGCATTGACATCTAGCATACACAGCCCCACGTCGACCCCAGGTTTACTTTTCCGAGCTTCGCAGAGATGGAAGCGGATTCTGATTTTAAAGTCCAGACAAGATTCGAGAAATACGCCGAATTCGTGGCTCTACAGAATCAGGCGCTCTCGCTGGATGATGCAAGTCCCCATGTATCAGATGTGGAGTTAGGCAGACGAATCAATCTCATGTGGGGTATAGTTAAGATCGTACGTAGCAAACAGTCCCATTCCCCGTGTATTTGCTTACTAGTCTAGTTCAGTTTGCAGAATATCAAGAACAGGCATATTTGCTCGACCCATTCTTAGAGGAATTAGTGGGTCCAGTAGTCAAGAAGTTCAAATCTTATGCCCAAGGGCTCGCCGGTGGCACCTTCCGATTAGAAGATATCGCAACTTTCGATTCCAGGCTAGAGCTGGCAGCGCCGTTAACTCGTGTATCAAACTTGCTGTACAATTATCTCAAATTCAGAGGTTATAAGACCATTAGTCAGTCAATACGCACGTTTTCAAACAGCGTACAGTGGACTTGACGGACAGGCCGCAGTCAGATTTTTTCCTCACGAGATTGCAGATCTTGCGGTTGCCCTGGAGTTTGCGCAGATTCTCGACCGTGCACAAAGTACCACTACTCTGTGGTCGACGCGACATGTGACATTGCTCTGGATTTCCCTTATTTGCATGATTCCCTTTGATCTCGCTCAATTCGATGAAGTCGGAAGGGAAGGCCAAACGGCAGACGCTATCGAGACTATCGCTAAGCGGAGCCTGACTAACTCAGGTGTAGTTCGGGAGAGTGCAGCCACCCTTCTCTCTCATCTCTACGTCAGGTATAAAATATACAATGATCTATCTTGCAATCTTAACTCGTTTCAGGAGGGATGCGTCGACGCGCCTTCCAGCGTTTGTGGCTTTGGCTAAAACGTGCGCTAAAGAACAGAAAGATATCTTTGAGGTAAAATTCATTCCGGAGATACGATGGCTACTCATTTTTTACCCCCCCCCCCCAGTGTCTCGGTGTCTATCGCACACTTTGCGACGTTGTCAAGAACAGTCCATCGGATGTTCTTTCGCGATTGATCCCCGATTTCTTCGAGGCTGCGCGATCACTAGAGCCCAATTCTACGCTCTGTAATAACGCCTCATTTCGCAAGTTACGAATTAAGCTCCTGTCCCGTGCCGCCCTTCGGCTACTGCCAGCTAGACCGCGAGTTTCTTTGAGGAGAGGTTAGTATATCTAGTCTGCGCCGCAGCGTTGACGTTCTATGCTGATGAAGCCTTGAAGGTCGTATTCTACATGTAACGAATGAGTCTGAACATCCCACCCAAGATGGAGGTGATGACGATGTCCCAGAAGAGATCGAGACCGTCTTAGAAGAATTATTTCAAGGACTACAAGACAGGGTGAGTTATAGAAGCAGGAATTGAAATACTGTTAACATTCATGCGACGCAGGATACCATTGTGCGATGGTCCGCTGCGAAGGCCATTGCGCGGATCTCGGAACGCCTTCCAGCGGAGTTCACCCGTCAAGTCGTTGATACTGTGATCGGCCTCTTCTCTATCCACTCCATCGCCGTTTCTAGTCTTTACGACATGCCGGCAGTAGCAGAGTGTACCTGGCACGGGACCTGCCTTTCATGTGCAGAACTGCTTAGGAGGGGACTGATTGCGAATGACCGTTTGGCAGATGTCATTGACTGGATAATCAAAGTGATTGTCTCGTCGGTCCCAGAAACATCTCTGACACTCCCTGTAGGCTTTGTATTTTGACATCCGCAAGGGGGCACACTCCATCGGTTCCAACGTACGCGACGCTGCCGCATATGCGCTGTGGTCCCTGCCAAGAGCTTATGAGGCCTCCACCATCGTACCACACTCAGACAAACTTGCAAAGAATTTAGTTTCTGTCTCCGCTTACGATAGGGAGGTTCATATCCGTCGCGCCGCCAGCGCTGCATTTCAGGAATACGTCGGACGAACGGTTTGTGAAATGAACCGCACATCATACTTGACTCTTAGCATTCTCCAGGGTGTCTTTCCTCACGGAATCGATGTTTTGGGGAAGATCGATTTTTTTGCCATAGGAGTGCGGAGGAACGCTTTCCTAGTTGCTGCTCCCCAGGTTGCGGAGTGAGTAGTGATCGGATATCACAAACGAAGAGCTTATTCCAGACTTGAAGGCATGAAGAATATCGGTCTTTCTTGATCAATCATCTAGTAACGATTACTCTTCGGCACTGGGATCCAGCCATGAGACAACTCGGTGCTCAGTCCGTAAGAAATTTGTGTGTGCTAGACCTTTCTCGACTGGGACCACAATGTGCAAGTCGCGTGGTGCGATTCCTCGCTGGTGGACAGAGTGTCTATTTTAATTTTTCATGATAGCGCCCGCTTCTCGCAATGTCTAATACTAGCGACATACACGGAGGCCTCCTAGCTCTCACTCAGTTGTCCAATGCATTCTCCGGTTCACCTGAGCTCGAGAGACTCAGACAGGAGGTACGCGATAACCCATCCATGTCGTCATACTGAACAAATTTTAGGTATTCTCTTTTTTGATCGATGTACCAATCGATGTGATTCGTTCCCCTCGAAACGAGCTTGTCACTGCCGCTGCTTGCCAGCTTATCGCAAGTAGCATAACCTCGAAGGAAATATTGTTGGAGGGACGATCTTCGGTGCCTCATTGGCGAACTACCCTTGATCTAGGAATCAAGCATCGTAAATCTACCGTTCAGGAGGCCGCTGCATCTGCGTTGGCAGAAGTAAGCAAGCTCGTAGATTGTTCAGCTGTCGTCCAAAGATACGTTATACTCCCTGCTCCGAGTCGTTGGCATTCGACTCGCGACTTACGTTACAATTGTACATTCATCAGGGACTTCAGGTCGGGTTCGCCGACGATGCAGCAAGGTCTCGCACGTCTTTTGGGCCTGATGGATTATCAGAGCCATTCACATGCACTTCCGGAAGTAATTGATTGCCTTGTTGCTTCTGTTGTACACTCGGTGAGATGACTGAGAGTCCTTGGGTCTCTCCCACTGATTCTGATCATCTTCATCAGTCGGAGTCGCGCATGCCCGATGTGGAGGCGCGCAGGAACTGTATGATATCAACGCAGCTAATATTGCTTGCTCTTGCACCCCATCCATCACGCAGTATGTAAATGCCGTATGTGAGCTCTAAGCTCGTTCTGAAATACCTTTTAAGGATTATCCGTCGACAATGTTAACCGGATGTATGGTGCCCTAATCACCGGGTTAGAAGACTACACTACCGATGAGCGTGGTGACGTTGGGTCATGGGTTCGTATTGCCTCGATTCAAGGATTGACCTCTGTGTCTGTGACCCTATTGACCCTCGCAAAATCCGAAAATACGTACATCGAGTACATCCCAGTAAGCCTGTACCAGAAGGCAATCGCGGGAATTCTCAAGCAGGGGGTTGGGCGCTTAGACAACGTGAGACAACACGCAGGAGATAGTATTCTAAGTCTTCTGAAGTGCCCGCTCCCGACCATAAATGACTCGAACCCAAACCCATGGAAATTCCACGGAGAAAAACTATTCCAAGAGTTGCTTCTGAGGTAACGAATCTCCTGGCCTCTTTTCCGACATGGTTCTTATTTCTTCACAGCGAAGTTGCCGAAGACGCGGTTCACTCACACAGTTGGCAGAACAACTCATGGATATATCCCAAAGCAGTAAATTTCCTAGAAGTCCCGGAATACCGGCCAGCTGTTCTCTCTGGTCTACTGATTAGTATAGGGAGCAAGACTGACAGCACTGTGAATAGTCACACGTTCACCGGCTGGGGCGTACATCCGGAAGGCTGATGGTATTCTTTGTCAGCAACGTCACGTCCGCAATAGCCTCGTTACGTACGCGAAGAAACTCCCGGTGGATGGAAACGACGGGGGAGGTTATACCCTGCAAGGCCTCGTCGCGGATCTGCTTGCAGAAGCGAAGTCTAATTTGAGTTCGAACACCAACGTGGTACCAGTCCTGCAAGCGTTCAATGCTTTGCTTGAAGCGGACGCATTGGAGAGACTCTGCTACAGCGAAGATGGGCTCAAGAGGTGATAAGAGGTGTCGCTGCTCTGCTGGAATAGTTCTAACCTTTAGTTTAGTGCGCAGTCGTTGCTTTCGATCGTGTCAAGAGGGGTATCGAGACTTAAGAGCGCCCATAGGATCCAAGAAAGCATGAGGATGTGCGTTCGGTGCATTGGATCTTGTATGACTGATTGTTCCTACGGACACCACTTTTTAGCGTGGTCAATCTCTTGGTGCTCCCCCAACTTTCAGATTCCTGCATTCCGCGACTGGTTGATTTCCTTACCCACCAGTACCCCACGGTCAGATGCCTGCTATTGTATCCTCCGACATGCGGGCTCAACTACCCCAGGTTCGAGCGGAAGCGGCGCGATATCTCTACCTCTTCCTTCAGAGCAGGGATATAGAGAAAGACACGGAGGAGGTGGAGGAATTGTTACTAGAGACCGAGTGGTTGGTTGATTAGTGCTCCTATGCCGTCGAAAATCTGACTTTAGTAATGTCTACAGGTTCTCTGACCAGTCGGACATCAAAGAAAAGGCAATGATTCTGGTTGCGAAACTCGGGGAAGGAAAGGAATGAGTTGTGTGGGCCATGTAAACATAGGTTTTGCGAGTAATTTGACCTGCAATAAGTCACGTGTGATGCGTGGGAACAATTGATTACTGCCAAATCAGTGGATGTCTGAGGCTGACTCTGCGTGCCTTCCGAGTCGTTTCTCTTGGCTTTGCGATTCTCTCTCAGCCTTTGATGAACGATGACAGCGAGCGAAAAGACAAATACTTTCACAATTAATGCTGCTGCCGCAACTGGGAAATTCCGTGTGAAACCTCACCTAGGTCAGTGTCAAACCGTCGACAACATCTACAGATCTTTCAACTCGTTTGCGATATAGATTATCGTACAGTTTCGGCTATCAATGGGTAAGTGTAGATATATGTGTGCATATTCATGCTCAACATATGATAGTCCTCTAGTTGTGCTGGATAATGTCAAAGTGCGCTTTTGATGCTCGAGACATACGTAGATCCTCATCAAAACCCCTGATAGTTCCCGTCCTACAATGAGATCGTTCAGTTAACACTCCCGGACGGCTCGAAACGTGGTGGCCAAGTCCTTGAAGTTCAAGGAAAGAAGGCCATTGTCCAGGTATTCGAGGGTACGACGGGTGTGGACGTAAAGTCGACGCATGTCGAATTCACTGGCAGCAGCATGAAGCTTCCCGTCGCCGAAGATATGCTTGGACGCATATTCAATGGGTCTGGGAATCCCATTGACCAGGGACCTAAAGTTTTTGCAGAGGATTATTTGGATATCAACGGTACGTTTCTGCTCCATCGCCGTACGTGCCGACTCTGTTGACGACTCACTACGAAGGGTCGCCCATCAACCCTTACTCCCGCATATATCCTGAGGAGATGATCCAAACGGGTATCTCGACTATCGACGTTATGAACTCGATCGCCCGTGGGCAGAAAATACCGATCTTCTCCGCTGCCGGACTGCCCCATAATGAGGTCATTTATCCCCCATCACATATCGCCCCTTGCCCGGTCTGATAAGTATGGTTGGCGTTAGATTGCCGCCCAAATCGTCCGACAGGCTGGCCTTGTGAAAGGGCCATCCAAGGACGTTCTCGACGGCCACGAGGACAACTTCTCAGTCGTATTCGCCGCTATGGGTGTGAACATGGAAACCGCGCGCTTCTTCAAGCAGGATTTTGAAGAGAACGGGAGCTTGGACCGCGTCACTCTCTTCTTGAATCTGGCAAACGATCCTACCATCGAACGAATTATCACGCCCCGTCTGGCGCTCACCACCGCCGAATATTATGCTTATCAACTCGAGAAGCATGTGTTGGTCATTTTGACAGACATGTCATCATATGCAGATGCATTGCGTGAAGTGCGTGGTTTTAATATGTGCCTGTTCTGTTCGAACTTTAACCCTGGTTTGTCAGGTGTCTGCTGCTCGCGAAGAGGTTCCAGGTCGCCGTGGATACCCGGGTTACATGTATACGGACTTGTCTACTATCTATGAACGTGCAGGGCGCGTGGAGGGGAGGAATGGCTCAATCACACAAATTCCGATCCTCACTATGCCCAACGATGGTATGTGCCGCTCAGCAATTCCCCGTTCTAAGCGGGCGTTCCCTGACACTGCGAAGATATCACGCATCCCATCCCTGACTTGACAGGATACATCACCGAAGGCCAAATCTTCGTCGACAGGCAATTGTACAACAGGCAGATTTATCCTCCCATCAACGTCCTGCCCTCGTTATCACGTCTCATGAAAAGTGCGATCGGTGAGAAGTTAACACGTAAGGATCATGCGGACGTCTCCAACCAGCTGGTGAGTGCCAGGCGACGCCTTTGGCGCAGACCCCTCACACATATGACGCCTCGATAGTATGCCAAGTACGCCATCGCCCGAGACGCTTCGGCGATGAAAGCTGTCGTTGGTGAGGAGGCGCTTTCAGCAGAAGACAAGCTCGCGCTCGAATTCCTCGAAAAATTCGAACGTCAATTCGTCGGACAAGGTATAGGCTTTCTGAGGATGGCGGAATGTCGCGACGCTGACCATAGTATCCAGGTGCATACGAGTCACGGACGATATTTGATTCTTTGGATCTTGCTTGGAGCCTCCTCCGGATATTCCCTAAGGAGCAGCTCAACCGTATCAACCCAAGGATTATTGAAGAGTTCTATGGGCGCAAGCCAACTCGCAAACCTACTTCAGGAGTCGAGCGTGAGGCACGAGAGGGTACCAAACCTGAAGATCAGCTGGTGGATGATGCATGATAGGTGCGATGTGTGCGCGTTTCTGTTCGTGATTGTTGGGCATGGCCAGGATTCACACTCTCACGTCCCACTCGTGTTCGCGTGAAGTATCATGTATAAATCTGTATTTGCACTGCTTTCTCGAGAGTTGGAGCTGTCTGCTCCAGTTACACCCAACAACCTGCAAGGCATCCATTGTTCGAGCCTCTACCATGAGGATGCCTGCCTCTTCGCGGAGGTTATTTGAAAGGCTGATTGCGTAGCTGATTGAAAGCAACACGATGTCTCGGTCTCGGTCTCAGGGGAAGTATCTGATGGTGCCACGAGTTTTTCAGTGAACTGGATTCAAACGAAAGTCCGGAACGGCCATGTGTTGACGTTGAAAGCAAGAAAATTGAGTGTCGTAGTGACGTCATCACACATGGGAAGGTGCCCCCGCCCCCCAACGATGGGACCTTGCGATGGCGTGTGGGATCCCAGCCGATGTCAACAGTCTGACAAATTGAAACAAGAAACCGGAATGTATATTTCGAGCCACGAAAATTCCCACTAGGCCAAGATAAGAGAGGCGCCTATTGGAGAACCGAAGAAGGTTCAAGAAAACGAGGCAAGACTTTCCAAAGTCAGAAGTATGAAAACGGACAGAAGGCTAGACGATTATGATATGGCCCAGACGGAGGCCAGACGATACCCACCGGAAGGGAGGGGGCTCGAATACACGACGGGTGGCAAACCGGGAAAGCGCAAGCTGCAAGCTGCGGCGGTAATATTCTCTCACGCACCTCGTCCACAAACCGTATCGTCGACATCCCCTTTTGGACGGCGACAGAAAAGGGTCATTCAGAAGCGAATCTGTGTAAGCGCCGAACGAATCTAGATATGGATATGGATGCCTCACCGGAGGGGTAAACATGAGCACGGGGTGGAAACCACCGGAGGGTGGGTTTGCAAGCAGGTGCGATTACTGGAGTGATCAGTGGTTCGTGAGTGTTGGTGCCAGGGAGGCAGTAATAATTCTCCCGGGTGGCTGCGGTGGCACATAACCCTTGATCACATCGCCAGTACGAAGCCTGGCACGGGCACGGGGAGGAAAGCAAGGCAACAATGCATCTTGGCGTGGCGTGGAAAGGGAACGCTGGCGTGTACGAAGACAAGGGGGATCCCGTGGTTTGGCCAATGAACACGGATGTGGCCAGGGTCATTGTCCGACGGGAAGAAGGAAACAAAGAGGGCGCGAAAAAAGAGGACACGAGGGGTGAATAATAAAGAACACATTGAGATGAAACAGGGAAGGATGGGCCCAAGGGCCCAAGCCTAAATGAAGAGAGAGGGGGATTTACGCTTACGCTTCGACTGGTGACTCGTGATGATGGTGGCCGTTGTAGATAATCGATGTAAGAAACAAACAGGAGAGCGCGAAGATGGACACAGGGGGGAGGAGCGATTGAATCTTTGGTTGAGCTAATCGAGCCTCGTGTGGCTCGTCCAAAAAGGGTGGTTGCGGCCTTGCGCTTCAGTTCTGGTCTGCCTCATGTTTCGGGTGCCGGGGAGAGGCAAGGAAGGCAAGCTGGGTAAATTACAAGATAAGTAAAAGGCAGGTTATCTGGTTATCGGTAGGTGCGATCATATATAGGAAAGGGGCATGGGGAATACACGATAGAAAACACCGAGGGTGGCAGGCTCAAGGCTCAAGCGTGGACGGGATTTACGTTCAGCGAGGGGGGGACCTTTCAGAATAATAAAAAATTAAATTTATTTAAATATTTCCCTTTTGCCGGGCGGGGGCCATGTGTTTCACCTCGCGTTATATACCCCTCCAGTCCTCCCTCTCCCTTTGCTCTACCGACTGCTCGCATTTCCCTCGTCCCTTCCCCCCTTCCATGGACGACATCGCTCACGAGTCTATCCCCCTCCATTCCCTCCCCCGCAAACGTAAGGCCGATTCAGATGACCCGCTCGATTCCACCGATATCGTTTGCTCCCAGCCTCCGGCTTCCATACACGAACTCTCCTCAAGTCCCTCCAAATTACCGGCGCCTCTCTCGGTCCAGACAAATTCCGCCTCCCTTCGTTGGCCTCTGGATGACTCGCACTCTGCGAACAACTCCCCGTTATCACCATCACCCGCTTCCTCCTCCTCTCCCTCTCCGACTTCTCCCCTCAAGCCGGACAGCCCGTCCCGGATAAAGCGCCCTCGTATAGATGACGCCACTCCTCCCCCGTCCCCAAAATCGCGCAAAAAACTTGAGCCAAAGCGCGTACATGGCGTTTCCGCGCTCGAGTCTCTCAAGGGCGACTGGCGGTGGATCACCTACCCTTCCGGTGAAACGAGGCTCGCGGCCTTTTGGCCCCCCGAACTCAACAGGGATGTGCACACTCTCGCCGAGCTATGTCCAATGTCGCCCACTTCCCCGGCGGGCACCCCGCCATCACCGTCGCGCATTGTTATCCCCATCGATCCCTGCTCGCCGCACATTCCGGTTCGCAATCCCCCAATCAATAAGGATACCCTAAAGGAGTTGGATCTCGAAGCAATATTGCGTAACCCCCAACTTCGTGCGTCCCCTTGCCTTTCCGAAATACTAAAAGTTGCTAATCTCGTGGCGCCTATCAGGACATGACTTTCTCTTTGACTCGGGCCTCCAATTCCGTGCTGCCGCTAGTAGACGGAAGCGGGAACAGGCTGATACATACTGGAGGGCCGTGTTGACCGAATTGGAAACGGGTTGCACTTGCGTCACCTTTGACACGCATGGCAAACCGAGCGGTTGTGTCTGCGTCTGCAGGCGCCTGCCTACGCCGCCGGCAGATCCCATCATTGCTTGTCTGCCACTCCGCCGGCGATTGACTCTCCGGATGCCAAGCCGCATTCGGCCCTTGCTTCATGAGCTCTTGCTTGTTCTTTTATCTATCATCAGTCCACAAACGGCATTGGTTTCAACATCTCCCCAAAGTGGAAGGATCAGCATCCAACAACGCCAGAAACAGCAACAGGAGCAAGCACAAGCTCTACGCGCCGTTCTGGACGTCGACTTGATTGATCAAGAGATGAAGCACGGTCTGTTCGATCCGTCGGGTGCGTTCGAGGTCATAGGCCAAATCCTCAAGTCCCACTGCGCGCCCATGCGTGATCCCGCTGTTGATGCTATGGTGCAGCTCGCGACGACCTGTGCGCCCGGTGGTGGTGGCGGTAAAGCCGAAGCCATTCGTGCTATCCGAGAGTGCTTCGAGCTACTTGAGCTCATGAAACTCGTACGAACATGTGTTCCCCCTTTATCACCTCATGTTTCTCACGTGTTGGGCAGGATATCGCGAACCACCAAATGCAGACCTGTCGGCCGCTCATCATCCACACGTCACCTGGCTTTGAGCTGCGGACTTTCAAGGAACGTCCAACCTGCAGCCAACCCCCGCTCAAGATTACTGAGCAGTGGCTTACGTCCGCTCATCGGAGACTGGCTGATGCTGAGTACCAACTCAATCTTCCAGACCGACCTCTCGCGTTCAAGACGCTGGGGATGCGATCGCGGGTCATCATTTCCGTTATCGAGGGTTTGGTCGACCTGATCTTCAACCCTCCTTCGCCAGTCCCCTTGACATCTCCCATCATTACGACCACGTCGCCCTCTCACCAACTCATCCCCAACATCATAACTCAGCTTCCAGACTACCCGGAGACACTCTTTCTTGACCACTCTCGGGTCATCCAATTGACAAAAGACGCGGCCGACGTGACGTCGGTCTACCTCCTACTTATGTTGCACCGGCAGTTGCTAGTCTCTTCCTATCAGGATTCCACGATCCCGAGGAGGCAAATCAACCCCGAGGACGTCGATATGCAACTCGTGAAGAAGGAGATTCTGGAGCTGGCCCCCCGAAATCTCGGACGTTGCTTCCTTCGTACCCGCCCTTCATCCGACCCACAGTCATCGCAGGCCGAAGCGCGGGAACTGGAGAAGTGGAAGTCTGGGGTGCAGTCTGTTGTCTTGCAGATCGCATCTCGAGCATCCGAGGCTCGTCGTCGACCAGTCTCTTCCTCTAACCCCTGTCTTCGGGCGCCGGAACCCCACCTTCTGAAAGTGGCGGAGAGCTGGTCGGAGAACCAATTCAAGCTGGAGTCCCCACTGAGCGCGCTGATGCGTGATCGTTTACGTGACGCTGTGCTTGAAATTGTCGTGCAGACGGTGCTTGTCCGGGGCAGCATTAACCCGCACGGTCCTCTTTCTGGATCTGGATCATCCCAGCCGGCCGTGCAAAAACTTGCAACCGGAATGGAGCCTTTGGCGCCAGAAATTCGACAGCTCAGCGAGCGCTTGTCGAAACTGGCCGTGTTGCACTTGAACGTGTATCAGACTATGTATGAACAGGACGATTTTTCAACGGAATGGTAATTTTTTTGATTCCCCCCCCCACCCACCACTTGTTTCTCTGCGTTACCCCTCAGCTTCAGCCTCACACACGTCATAATCGCAGCCAAGCATATACCCATTCCTTGTTCCATAACCCTAGTGACCGCAGCACGATAATTCGCTTGGTGCCTTGGCCGACTTTTCTTTAATTCATCGGACGACAGTCGCGATCCACACACGGAGACGGATAATACGTACTGAACTATGCTCTCTGTATACTTACTGCCGGGGGTGTGAAACAAAGAATGAGCTAGAAGTTTTCGCATACAATCCAATTTGTGTGACGTGACAAATCAAATATACGGAATTTACTTGCATCCGGTGCGTGATTGCTGAGTCAGCACAATGCCGAGTGCCGAGTGAAATAGAGCTGGACTAATTGCCACTGTTGCCGCAACTGACTCGTCTTTACTAGTAACGACCCCCATGTCCACCCCAACAACGCCGCCTAACTTGCCCTCTACATCATCTCCGGATGGCTCCACCTCCGCACCTCTGCCCAGCCCAACGCAGTCCGGCAATAGCGGCGGAGGACCTTCTTCATCACTATACTTGTAAGAGCTACGGCGACCATTCCCCGGAACCTTACCTTGTGCTCACACAACCTGTGCTTTCCCCCCCCCTTCCCCCCACCGACGTGCGGCGATGGATGCATTTCCGCTCGCTCCTTTTGGGGTTTCCGCCAATGATATAGGTTCACTTTTCTCGCGACCTTATTCTTATTGTTATTCGTGTCGTCCGCGATCATCCTTCGCTCTTTCGTGTTGCGAAGGCGCTTCCGGCGGCGCATCGAAGAGGCCATCCTTGCGGGTGTGGTCGCACCTCATCATACGGGCCGCGTGAGGAGCCGTCGTGCCATTGGCGAAAAGCCAAAGCTGTGGGAGGCGCGGGTTGCCCCTGCGTCGGACGACAGATGGGACGCTATCATTGTACGTTACGTCGCCCCTTCCATTTCCGTCCTTGCTCTCTTTTGTCCCCCACCTCATCACCCCCATCATTTCATTTCATTTCCTTTCCTAGCTGACACGTACCTCCCTCCCTCCCCCTCTTTCTCCTCGCGCTCGAGCGAACTTTGTTCTTTCTTACGCGTGCGGCGGTGGCTGTGTGATGCATTGCGTGCTGACGATAACACCGGTCCATTGATAATCGGCTTGGCTCTGATGCCTTTATTTTTTCTTCGTTTAGCCCGTGTCTGCACTTCCCACCAGTACTGGTACGCATGACAAGCAGGCCGAGCCGAGCTCGAATGCGACTGCGGACGCTGATCCGGGTGGTCGAAGTGAGACCCGGGCGACAGCACCCGTGACTGAGGTCGCGCCGCCCCCACTTCCGACACTGACACCGAACCCTCCACCGCGTCCTCTCCAAAGACGCCCATGGCTGCGCAGCCCGTTTACGCGGAGACGAGGAGCATCGTCGCCCTTGGCATCCCCCGTCCCTCCCATATCGCAACAACCCCTGCGATTAGAGGACTATCCCGACGACTCCCAGAAACAGAACGCGCTGCCGCCATCTACGCATCATGATCGCCTGCAGGTCACGGTGCTCATTGCGATGCCTGACCCGCGGCGGCCGCACCCGGACGGGATGGTGTTTGCAGGCCACACGAAGGGGAAAGAGAGGAGTCTCGACTTGGATTATGATGAGGACGACCTGCCAGATATGGTCCTTGGTATGACCGAGCTTCATTATAAGGACACGATCACCACCCCCAGAACACCTTGACCAACCCCGCCTCCACCTACCAGCCGCCTCATACGGTGAGCTCCAGCGCGCGAATGCCCTTCGCGCGGTACCGATCGTTGTCACGCCACTGGGGAGAAGAATTGGTTTACATTAGATCTGTATTAGTGACTATTAACATGTTGCCAAGGACGCGTTACTTGTACTCTGTAAACGATGGTCATTTTGATGTGGTGTAGTTAAATCCTGAGGTTTCATGTCACGAACTAAAGAAAAGAAACAATCTCTATGGCATCGGGTCGTCCTCGTCGACCCACTCTCCCGGTACTCCATCAACTTCCGCGGTCAAGGCGGGCATCACGATCTCCTGTTCGTCAAGTTCGGTGATGATAGGATCATCATCATCCTCGTCATCTGATCCATCGAAAAACTCAAACGTCTCGACCTTGTTCCGGATCCATTCCTCCTCCTCGATATCGACGTCTGCCGCCGAGTCCATGAGCACGTGCTTGATGGGCACACCGGAGCGGCTGATCAACAACTCGCGCATCTCGGTGCCGCTGATGCCAGAGGTCGAGAGGGATTCGAGCTTTGGGAGGAAGCAGCCTTCCGGTTCGTCGGCGTCTCTGCGCCCTGGGTAGAGGTACTTGAAAAACTGTCGGGGGAGGAGGTGGTAGCAGTTGAGGTTGAGCGAGGTGAGGTTCGGGAGCGCGGCGTAGAACGTGGCCAGGGCCGCGTTGGAACACTGCATGCCGGACACCTTGAGGTCGATGAGGTTTTGGCAGAGCGAGTGGCGCTGGGTGGGGGCAGGCCTGGCGAGCTGTGCGAGGAAAGAGGAGTAATCGCCCGAATCAAAGTCCAGGGCGAGGGTCGACAGGTTTGGGAACACGAGGCGTTTCATGAGCGCGGATACGTAGGACGGCTCGAAGAACGCGAGGACGAGGTGCTTCACGGACGGCAGCTCGATCACGTCCGTGGGCCAGTCCTCGGGGTTGCCGGCAGGACCAGACGCGCAGAGGGTGAGGATGTGTAGATCGGGAGATCCCTGCAAGATGCGGGCGAAGATCTCGTACGACGGGCGCACGTCTTTCGCGTGGTAGGCGAGTTCGAGCTCCTCCAGGCCCTGCAGAAACGCGCATGCCTCCCAGTCAACGTGGACGCCCCAAAGCGCGGCATTCAGCAGATTGGGCGCGCGCCCGCGGAATGGGGCAAACAACGGCTGCTTGAGGTGCGGCGGCCTGAAGTGATCGTAATCGTCATTGTCATCATAGTGATAGAGGCGCAGGACTTGAAGCTGGGGCGCCTCCGGGACGGACGCGAGGGTGGACAAGATGCCGTACATGATTTGATAATCGTTCACCATGAGCTCGAAGATACGCCATCGCCACACGTGCGGAAGGATCATGTCTCGCACGATGGGGAGATCGACGGGGGATACTCGGCCGGGCAATCTGCTCGGTTTTGTCTTGACGGGAGCGGGCCCGCCTGGCATCGCGACGCGGTCCTCTGGCGCGACGAGCTCGTCGTCGTTGTCGTGCAAAGACGCGTCCGGCGGATCGTCAAATTCGTCAGAATCTGCATCTTCATTGACGGTACAATCGAGCTCGATGTCAAGCGCGCACCCCTTCGATCGCTCGAGCCACGTTCGGGACTTGTCAAAGGGCGGACCCTCGGCGAAGTTGAGGTGGGCCCACAGCATCGAAGTCTCAACGGCAACCGTGCGCCAGCGTCGGCAGATGTGAGAGACGAGCACTTTGAACGGTAGGCACGGTCGACGTGGGACCATGTGGGTGTGGACATCCTCCTCTTCCTCGTCATCGTCGTGGTCACCGTCTTCCTCTGCCTCCGATCCGAGAGTGAAAATGTAGGAGAGTAATTCGTTTGGAAGGGTGTTGACAGGTGTTGTTCCCGGCGTGGAGATGCGGGGATACTTCTTCTCTTCGGAGGCCAGCCTCCGAGCCCGGAGATGGTCGACGTGTTCCATGACGTCAAAATTGGCAAGTTGAATGACGCGTACGTCGTCCTCGCCGCTTATATTGGCCAGAGTGAAACCAGAAGATGAAGGGGTATCGGAAGCACTCTGAGGTTGCTGTGTACTGGAAGCCATCGAGGAGGTGAGATGATAGAGTAGAGCAGAGTACGCGAGCTGAAATACAGCCGAAATCCAATGCCCGACAGCTCACGTGATTGCGTGTATTTCTCAAATGAATACTCTTTTGTGGCGTGTCCCAAGCCTCAAGCCTCCCCGCCACCTTAAAGGTGGACTCTTCAGGGAGAACCTTTGCTAGTGGCAAAGGTCAATGCGGTTATCATTCCGGTCCAATGTGGGCAGAGTGACGGCAGGCCTCTAATGCCTTGTCAGCAAATTTGACACGATTTTGGCGAATACATTGCTTTGATGAGAACCAATGTCATCCTTCGTAGGTGGATATATTCACGGTTTTCTGGGAGAGTGCCATCGGGCGTAGCGTAGAAACGTCAGGTTCTTTGACGCGTCGCTGGGTTGTCAGCAGGGAAACACCGTTCAGCGAAGCACGGGCCTTTATTTACTCCGATTGTCAAGGGCCATCCGCATCGAGCGGAAGATTTATTGTGTTGCCACCCGCCTGTGCGCAGTTGATGGTGGTAGTATGTCCACGGTTTGGTGGGCTATTCCGAGGAACGTGGTCGCGGTCACGACTGTTTTATACTGATTTTGACTGCAAGATCCCCGAGATCGAAGGTGCATTCAATTCCGTTTAGAGATTGCAGCCTTCTGTCCGCCCGGCGGCATCTATCCGCTTCGGGGATTATCATACAGCACAAATGGCACAGAGAACAGAACGGTGCTGCAATATATCGGGGACATGCTTCTCGTTTGCATTCAGGGCTCATTTCGAGTTACAACTGAAACGTCAGCTCGCGACATAGCCGGCCCGCTTATATCGACACCACATCTTCGACTTACACAACTAACGATTTGATACAGGCAGCCAATAGCTTCGTCTGGATACTAAGATACACGGGCGGACCGAGCATCCATTCAATATCCAATGCTCCATACCTCATTCCGACGGGATATCCTTCTGCGGCGTTGGCAGCGTGTTCTGGGAAACGCTGTTATTACACACTTCGCTTCCCGGACTCAGAGTGTATTGGAGGGTCGGCGAAGTGATGGGATACAGACCGACTCTTATTGTCACATGTGTACGCAATATTAGAACAGGCATTTGCTTCGGTGGCGCCTAGGACTTCCGTAATCTCCGCCTTACAATTGCCGATCGGTTATTCGCGTCTATATCTTTGAGACTCATGAGATGCGATAACCGACGGCCGCGGGTGAGATATTTATTTTATAGAGAGGCAAAGTGCGAGGTGCTGGCTCAAGGTGGTGATCACGTGTAGCGGGGAATGGAAGACTTTGACGTTGTGTGGGAAAAGGGCAAGTCGGTTTGCATAACTCTCTTCGAAATTCTAATTCTCACAGCCCAGAGTTCCGTGAAAACCCTTTTAAGGATCGCAAATGTGAGCGGACAGCGAAATAATCGGAATGATATTAAGGGGAAAACCCGTTGGGGACTTCCATCAGCGAGGAAGATGACATGCTGAAAACGAGAAGGCAAAGTTCTACGGCGCTCGACTGTCTGCAGATCGTACCCTGCATGGGTCTCCATCCCTCTAAAACCCCTCGGACGTCTCATCTGGCACCACGCGCTTCCCTCCCTTCCCCTTCCTTTCCTCCCCTCCGACCTCTTCCCTCTCCCTCCGACCTCCCTCCTCCTCCCCCTCCTGCCCCCCTCTCGACATGGCACAACGTAGCCCACCACGTGTGCCTTCACCACGAGATAAGCAACCGAGGACAATCCGCCTCACAATAAACGCGCTACTCAGCTTACCCGTCAGCACTTGAGCTCTCCCGTTACCCGCTGTCTGTTCCTCATCCCCGTGTCTCCAGTATCGTCTCTGCAATCCCCCTCCTGCTGTCGGCAAGGTCCGGTCCTGTAAAGGTCGGTTTCTATCGAATGCTTAATCGCCCCGCGATAGAATTTAAAGAGCCCACCCATAGTCACCCCAATGTTCAAGGTCAAATTGGATGACGTGCTCAATAGGAAACACCTTCCACCACTTGGTAGCTATCTCCGCTCTTCACGATTGATTGATTTTCTTATACCTCTTAGGACTCAAGGACTTTGAGGAGTGGCTTTTGTTCGTTGAGGGTTGTCCCGAGAATCTGTCCGTCCTTCGCTACGCTTCCATTCTTTACCTGGCTGGCACACACTCATGCCTTTACAGTTATTTCATTCTTTGGCTAAAGGAGTATACGTCACGTTATGATCAGTGGGTTGCGCAGACCCGTCCGGTCAAAGACGACTCGAATTCCAAGGAGCAATACCGATTCTCGAACCAGATCCAGCATTCCACTGCCCTCACTCTCTTTTATCTCCGCGCCAAGCAAACCTTCTTCACCCCCGGGGCTGACTTTGAGCTCAACATTCCGTCCGAAGTCCTTTCCCCGTTTCACACTGGTCACTTCGTTTCTCCGCACCCCGATCCCATAGTCTTCTCTGATGTCGCATGGCAAGTCCACAACATGCTCAAGGAGAGCCTCGATCGATTTGTACTCGCCTCGTACTACAACGTCGGTACAAATCGTGCCCTCTGTGGCATGGTTGGTGGCACTGTCATCGCACTCGCGGGGTTTGTTCCACCAATAGCTGTCAACTTTGCGAATGATCGCTCGAGATGGCTTCGTCTACTCGCCCTCCCGGGATTATGGCTTGGTCTCACCATCCTAATTGCGAGCTTGAACGGGGTCAGACTCATTTCCATCCATCTCTATGACCTCGCAGGTGCTAACCCAACCCCCCAGGTTTGCATGATGGTTTATGTCTTTGGAGACCTACGCCAGTTGCGAAAGTTTGAACTTTCTCGTCCACGTATCTCGGCACCCAAACCTCTTGATGCATCTTCTGCCCGCCCACAGATTTCATCTCCGGTCCCCATGTACAAATCTGATTCACATTCTTCCTCTTCTTTCTTGCCTTCGTACGCCTTCAGGCGTTCTCGTTCTACTCCTGTACTCGGTAGGCCTTCTGTACCCCCTCTGACCATCGCCATACCGGAGCGTCCTCCTGCCGCTGCTCGTTCACCGAGGGGACGGGATTCGTTAGCCAACTCTATCGCCTCGACGCCCTACGACTCGGCCTCGCAGTACTCATCTTCAACATCCTCCTACAATGTCGCCGTTGTTGATGGTGTTGAACCCGAGATTACTGTCTCTCCTGCATACTTTGATCCGGATCCAGCCCCTGAAGGTCCTGCCACACGTACGGGCCCGGATGCTCATCCATTCATCGCAGATGGCTTCGCTGTACCCAGCCCCTCGTATCGTTTTGGAACGGCTACTGTGCATACGGAAGAGTGTCGCGCTCATCGGGCATGTTACAACAATGCCACGGCTGGTTTCATCGCATATGATGATGATGACCTCTACAACCGCCCAACAGGAAAAGCTGTCGAGGAAGGTCGAGGTGGCACGTTTGACTTTGATTCCCTTCCGGTACGCGATGGTGACGATGTGCCGTGCATTTGCGTGGCAGTCCCCGCCGCGCCGTCATCCGTTGCTCTTCCTTTGAACCCTTCACATGAGGAAAAGCGACCAGAACCCAGCCAAGCAACGCGGCTACCGCCAACCTCCTTAGTTCCCGCAATTCTTGACGATGATACGCGTACCCCTCAATTCGCGGAGTCGAAGTCTCCATCTTCAGTTATCGGCCGTGCGCAATACAAATGTAACCGCAACTCTGTCATTGGTCTCACTCCGGCCGTTCCAGCGAATCAGAATTACAAGAGCCAGGTTAGCCAGCCCCGTGATGCGCCGTACCAAATCGACAACCAGCATCATCGTATGCGTCGCGTTCCTGCATTTGGCCCTCTTACCAGAGTACTCAACCCGATCGTCTCCCGAGCGCAATGGGAGATTGTTGTGCGCAGCGCTTCTGTCGCGATGCTCTTAAGTTTGACCATCGTCGGTTCCTTGCTCGCCGTACCAATGCGATATTGATCACACTGGGACATTGTGTGCGGACTAGGTACCTGTTACACCACCTGATATTTTGATATCCATTATGTTCTCAATACCTTGCCTCGCGGGCTATCACTTCTCTAGATGTAATGGTCCTCCAACTTGCTCCCCTTTTAACGTAACAGTAATACAACGTCACTGATTCATGCGATTCACGCATCCGCTCCTTTTCTTGTAACGTTACTGCTAGTATCTCATATTTTACCCTCGTGAAATGTATTTTGTAACCCAGTCGCGGTTGCGGCGGGTGATTCCTGACTGCCCTTCCTGAACGGCCAGTGTAGTGTAGTGATAATAAATCGGATGGGCGCCTCACGAGAACTCAGCGGCACCCCAATCGGTCACTGGGTATTCCTAAAACCTGGCTAGGCAAACAAAACGCCCAAATCGGACGACCAATGCAAGCAAGGTTCGCGAAAGTTATCCAGCATAAGAGCGCGTTCTACTACGGTGGGTGCTAACTATTGTACGAATGACGTTTCATCAATCAATGGAGAGAATGCGGCCCGCAGAGTGTTTGTCAATGGGTCGATTTGGGAAATGAGATGCCTTGCCGAACCGCCGAGTCTTCAAGCAGCTGCCGCACGTCCTCAACCCGCTCTGGTTGCGGCTCCCATCCACCCCCAGTCCTGTTCGTCTCGCCCCAGTGGAACGAGTGGAACGTATCGACCTCTCGGCCCTGCGCCCACCGCCCACGTACGAACGCCGTGTCGAAAGGTGGCCACCATATCCAGTACTGTCAAAAGAACCAAAAAAAAAAGAAAAGGAAACAAACGTGTCAGTCACGTCATAAGCACACGCCAAAAAAAAAGACCCCCCCGTCCCCCCAATATGGAAAAAAAAAAAAAGGGGGCTTTGGCCTTGTGTCGTAGTATTATTACTTACATGGTCTACGTAGAGGATTTCCTCGTTCGGTGGTAGTGCCAAGTGCAGCGCGGTGGGGGCGGCGATCTCGAGGAAGCAGTTGGTTTGGAGGAACAATGCGAGGGCGGACATGAAGGCCTCGCGGTGCCGTCCGGGGATGTACATCGTATCGGCGGAACCGCCTATGAGGCGATCGCGTTCTCCCGTGAGCGCGGCGAGACGATCGCGCTGCGCCTCGGGGACCTGGTTAAACGCCCTCATGCAAACAGGCAGCCCGACATGAGGCGAGCTGCGCGGGGGGGGGCGGGGGTTCGCCGCAAAAAGCGAGAGAAATAAAATAAAACAAAACATAAGCATTCGCGGTGGGAAAAGAGCGCGTGTGAGCGGAAAAGAGGAGAGGGAGCCTTACCCCCACCTGTCCGTATCAAAAAAAAACAAAAAAACACGCGGGCGAGCAGACGGAGGGGGAGGGGGGGGGGGCCG